>Ga0213882_10000638_pt1 | contig 11328 bp, 9 predicted proteins | sample BarmaccoBMER_R09_FD_160106 | JGI IMG/M metagenome (GOLD analysis project Ga0213882, IMG submission 160106) | Barbacenia macrantha exposed rock microbial communities from rupestrian grasslands, the National Park of Serra do Cipo, Brazil - ER_R09 ...
TGATGAAGGGCCCTATCGTGCTTGTCGGACATTCCTATGGCGGCACGGTGATCACGGCCGCCGGAACCGACCCGCGCGTGAAAGCTCTCGTTTATATCAACGCGCTTGCTCCCGATACCGCCGCCGGCGAGACATCGCAGAGCATACAGCAGAAGTTCCCTGCGACCGACGTGCTCAAGCACATCAAAGTCGTCGATGGACGTATCTGGCTGACCAAAGAAGGCCTACAATATTTTTGCGGCGATCTCTCGGCGACCGAGCAGCAGCTCGTGTGGGCCACGCAGGGCGCGCCGGCTGCCAACATCTTTGCGCACGATGCCCCGGGCGTCGCGTGGAGGAGCAAACCGAGCTGGTACATCGTCGGAAAGAAGGATCACACCGTCAACCCGGATCTTGAACGCTTTCTTGCGAAACGCATGAAAGCCACGACGACCGAACTCGATTCGAGTCACGTGCCGATGCTCTCGCGACCAAACCGCGTGGTCGAAGTAATTCTCAGCGCTGCGCAGTCGGTGTAGAAGGTGGGGATCAGCGTGGACTTTCTTAGCCGAGAAGCCTCGCCTTAACGCGAGGCGGCGTCGCGAGCCCTTCCATCTCATGCGCCGCATGGAATTGATCCGGCAAATGGGAGCGGTTGCGGTGGGTCGATCAGTATTCAGCGAAAGGGAATGGCTATCGGATCAGTACGACCGTCCGGATATGAGTTCCGTGCGGCGTGCCGCGCCTGGGTGTTGTGGCTGTTAAGCCGTGAGCCGTTCCGTCTCGCTCGCATCATTCATTTGGTATTTTTTGCGTTTGGGGCTAACGGGCTTCGGCGGCCCTGTGGCGCTCGCCAACTACATGCGTCGTGATCTGGTTGAAACATACGACTGGATCAGCCCCGATGAATACGATGAAGGGCTGGCGATCGCTACCGCGTGCCCTGGACCGCTGGCCTATCAGCTAGGTGTCTACTGTGGCTACGTCACGCACGGCATTGTTGGGGCTCTCGGTGTGGCTATCGCATTTGCGGCTTTCCCATTCCTGATTGTTGTTGGCATTGCGGCGCTCTACGTGCACTTTGGCTCAACCTGGCAGCTGCAAGCGGTTTTTTATGGCGTCGGCCCTGTAGTCATCGCGATAATCGTCAAGTCCTGTTGGGATCTGGGGCGGAAGACATTGCGCAGTGAGTGGATAGCGTACACGTTCGCGGCCACCGCATGCGCGGTTACGGTCATCGTGCAGCAAGAACTAGTCGCGCTCTTTCTGGTGGCCGGTGCGCTGGGAATCTTCGTATTTTATCGGCCGTCCAAGACGCAGATTGAGTCGGCCGTGCCTAGATCCGACGAGGTTCGCCTACGATCGATCGCGCCCCTCATAGCTAGTGCCTATCAGAGCGTCGCGGTGCCAAAGCTCTTTTGGTTTTTCTTCAAGACTGGACTGCTGGTATTCGGCAGCGGGCTGGTCATAGTACCATTCTTGAAGGCCTACGTCGTAGATCAATACCATTGGCTGTCAAACCAAGCGTTTTTGGACGCAGTCGCCGTCGGTATCGTATCCCCTGGACCGGTCGTGATCACGGCTACGTTCGTCGGCTACCTCAACCATCAGTTGCCCGGGGCGATTGCGGCGACTATTGGCATCTTCACACCATCGCTTATCTTCGTGCTCCTGGGAACTCCACTGTTACGGCGCTATCGCAAGAATGGACGGTTGCAGGGCTTCGTGCGTGGCGTAACCGTCGCGGTGGTCGGCGTTCTGCTCGGAACGTCTTTTTTAGTGGCACGCAGCACCATCCACGACGTCGTCGGCCTGAGTATATTGCTTGCGGCTCTTGTCGTTCTTTACGCGAAATGGAACATACGGGAGCCCGTGCTAGTGGGTGGAGGCGCATTGTTTGGAATCGTACTTGCTCTCTTCAAGCACATAAGATAAGGCGGGGTTTACGCCCGCGGAGATCGCGGCCGCGACGGGCTTATCGCTCGTAGCCTGCTCGCGCATCCGGGCCGGCGCGAGGGTGCCGCATCCACGGCATTGGGAAGCGCTGACAGGACTCGCTAAAACGCTTTAGCAACGATGCGAGCATGGGTCTTGAACGAGAACAACCCGGGTATGCGAAGGTTTACGCGTTGTGGGACGACACAGCGCGTACCAAGAGAGTTCAAGAGGTCACGCTGACAACCGATGACTATGGCATTTTGCCAGAGCACGGGCTTTTTGGAAGTCCGCAATGGTGGGCCGCGATAGAGAGTGGCGAGTTCACCGTTCACACCGTCCGCGGGACTATCTGTGCTTTGGCAATGGAATCAATGAACGATTGGCCAACATTCAAGATCCTTTGCGACGATGGCACGGTGACGAAATCTATCACTCGGGAAAGGCTGATAACGATATCGATATCGGATGACCTTTATGAAATCGGGCGTGGAGTGATCTGGCAATATGTCCACGTGCGCCACAAGAAACGGATCGCGTCTCTGCCGGAACGCTCTTCGCATACCGTAAGCATCTGGGTGGCGTCCACGGAAACACTTTTCAGACCAGTCGGAGAAGAGGAACTCTCTCTGATAGCGGCATCTAATTTTTCTGTATTCCCTCCACGCCTGCCCGAGCAGCCTATATTCTACCCCGTTTGCAGCTCTCGCTATGCTGAAGAGATAGCGTCCAAGTGGAACACGCCGCTGGGCTACATAACAGAGTTTCAGGTCACAAAAGCGTTCCTAGCAAAGTACGAACGAAATCAGGTCGGCGGCAAGGAGCACGCCGAGTATTGGATCCCTGCGGAAGACCTCTCAGATTTTAACAAGAGCATCGTAGGTAAGATCCATGTCGTCAAATCGTTCGGGGAGCAACTCAGCGGTACGTAAACCCGGTAAGCGCAAGTTGCCCCGCGAGACCGTGGGCTTCGCGCGATCGCGACGGCGCGCAAGGCGCTCGCAGCGCAAACCGTGGCGGGCAACGATCCACGCCGCAGCGCTGACGTAAATCGTGCGCGAGGTGAGGCGAGTAGCGAGGGGATCGCCGCAACCGCAACTGGGCGCGCGAACACCCCGCGCGCAGCGCGACGAGGCGTGTTTCAAGCGCGAGATCGCGCCGAAGCTCGACGCGTATACTCTTGCCGAGATCGCGACTGCGACGGGCTTATCGCATCCGAGGCATTGGGAGGCATCGCGCAAGCTCGCGGACTCGAGACGCTTACTCCGCTGGGATAGCTGACGGCAGCGGCGAACGTCGTTAGCCGCTCGTCCGTTCAGCTTCCCAGGAGGTACCGCAGATTGAAGACCTTCGCCCGCTCAGCGCTTATCGTCGGCGCAGCTGCTGCATTGCTCGCAGCGTGCGGCGGATCGCAGCCGTCGATCGGTGCGCCGGGCACGATCCCGCAAAGCCGTGTGGTCGTCACGCACGCCGAGCGCGGCGGATCGTGGATGTTGCCCGAAGCGAAAGGACGCGACCTGTTATACGTCACGGTCCCGTATCTCCCGGCACTTGGGGTCTACGTTTACACATATCCGCGCCTTAAACCGGTGGGCCAGCTCGGAGCCACCGCCGTGCCGGAGGGTGAGTGTACTGATGCCGCCGGCCACGTGTTCGTCGTCGACAGTGGTAACTATGTCGTCCTTGAGTATGCGCACGGCGGCACGAGTCCGATGGCGATGATCTACAGCCCAGCGATGCTTCCCTTCAGCTGCTCGATCGATCCAACGACTGGGAACCTTGCGGTCAGCGGCAGAGGAACAAACGGCAAACGGCATGACGTCATTTCGATCTACGCCTACAAGCCACACCGCGGGTGGCGATTCCCGAAGCTGTACGGCGATTCAACGATGACTAGCGGGGCCTTCTGCGGTTACGATAATAATGGCAACCTGTTTGTCGACGGTCTTACATCCAGCGATCGCTTTGAACTTGCAGCACTACTCAAAAGCGGCAAGACTCTTGCGACCATCACGCTCAATCAAGTAATTCAATTGCCCGCTCAGGTGCAATGGGACGGGAGCCATCTTGCGATCGGAGACGCCGGTGTGTCGCCGTCCGTAATCTATCAATTCTCTATAAGCGGAAGCAGCGGCACCGAAGTTGGCTCGACGGTGCTAAACGGATCGAAACAGATCGAGGGTTTTCTGATTCAGGGTGGCAAACTGATCGGACCCGATCTCAGCTTTACTAACGCCGGCGTCGGCTTTTGGCCTTACCCACGCGGAGGTGCTCGCAACCGCTCAATCCATATATACAATCCATTTGGCGTTGCGATCAGCCCCCGCCCAGTAATTCGAAATCGATGAGAACGTTTTCCGACTTGCTCTTGGGTTTAGGTTTCCTTAGCAATCCGGCTATCCCGGAGATAACCGGTGGTTCGTTGTGCTCACGGGAAGGCATAGGGATGACGGCATTCATACGCCGCCACGCTCTAAGCACGGGCGCTGCTGCGGCGTTGCTCGCAGGCTGCGGCGGATCGCAGCCGCCCGTCGCGACGCAGGGCACGATGCAGCAAGGCCCCGCGATCGCAACGCACGCCGATCGCGATGGATCGTGGATGCTGCCGGAAGCCAGAGCCGAAGACTTAATCTACGTTTCGAACTGGGTCCGCTACGGTCGACATAGAGGCTACGTAACAGTTTATTCTTATGCGACTCGAAAGCTGGTCGGGAAGCTTACGGGCTTTTCCTTCCCCTCAGGACTATGTGTCGACAAACGGGGTGACGTCTTCGTATCGGATTCTGGCGACTACAGGTTGCTCGAATATGGGCACGGAGGTACGAAGCCGATCCAGATCTTGCGTGACCCGGGTCAGCCTAACTCTTGTTCGGTGGACGCCCAGACTGGGGATCTCGCTGTAGCGAACGGTGCGCCGCCAGGGACGAGCAGTGTGGCGATCTATAAGTATGCTATGGGTACTCCGAAGATCTATGCAGGCGGGAGGTCTCTTCAGACCTTTTACTTTTGCGCCTACGACAACGAGGGTAACCTTTTCGTCGACGGAACCGGTAGCGGTTCAACCCCTCCGCCTGTCCTAGCAGAACTCCGTAAGCATACCAATAAATTCATTATTTTCAGATTCGATACGGGGCCGGGCGGGATAATGTGGGACTCAAAAAATGATTCCTTAGCTTTCGGCGTCAGTGGCGACACCGTCGATGACCTTCTCATAGCCGGTAAGAAAATCAAGTTCAAGGGCGAGACAACGTTTGCGGGGGCTTCTTTGTGGCAGTTCTGGCTTGAGCCCTGGCGTAAGGTTCTCGTCGGTACTGGGCCTGGGTCTCGGCCAGGCTCTTGGGTTACGCGACTGTGGCACTATCCACTCGGCGGTAAACCAATAGCAACCATAAAGGACGGCACCTACCGCGCTTTCGGCGTAACGGTGAGCTCAGCCAAGTAGCGCTGCAGGGGAATAACAAATGAGAGCCTTCACTGTTTTACGATTGTCGCTCAACGCCAGCGCAGTAGCCGCGCTTCTGACCGGATGCGGCGGATCGCAGCCGCTGTTCGCCGCGCCGGGCGCGATGTTGCCAAATCGCGCGCTCGTGCCGCCTCGCGCAAACTCCAATCCCGTAGACATGAATCGTTCATACCGAGTGCTGTACAGCTTTGCCTGGGGCACCTCCGATGCCTCGCAGCCCGTCGCCGGTTTGATCGATGTCAATGGCACGCTGTACGGCACGACAGAGGATGGTGGCGGTGGATGCGCTAGTTACGGCCCGGGTTGTGGAACCGTTTACAATATCAGCACGACGGGCATGGAGAAGGTACTGCACCGCTTTTATCATCATCGCCATCCCAAGCGCTTGTTCACAGCCGCTCCCCTCGCCGGTCTAATCAACGTGAAGGGCATGCTGTACGGGACAACTGGGGGCGGCGGGACGCGCGTAGGGACTGTTTTTAGAATTACGACAACCGGTCGATTAAAAATACTGCACGTTTTTTCTGGTTCTTGTAGCGATGGATGGATTCCACAAGCGGACTTGATCAACGTGGGAGGAACGCTATATGGCACAACCTCCTTCGGCGGCTACTGCAATGGCGTCGGAACTGTCTACAGCATCACCACGTCGGGCCAGGAGAAGGTGCTGTACCGATTCAAAGGCGGATACGACGGAGCAAATCCCCAAGGCGGCTTGATCGACGTCAATGGCTCGCTCTACGGTACGACGGCCCTAGGGGGCGGCTCGGGATGCTTTGGCCACGGCTGCGGAACTATATACAGCGTTACGACAACCGGCAAGGAGAAGGTGCTCCACCGGTTCCAAGATGACCCCGATGGTGCGCACCCGCAAGCCGGTTTGATCGAAGTCAATGGTACGCTGTACGGCACGACGTCTAGTGGTGGTTCAAACGGTGCGGGAACAGTTTATATGATGAGCATGACCGGCAAGGAGAAGGTGATCTACAGCTTCCGTGGCGACACGGATGGGTCGGAACCGGAAGCGGGCTTAATCGCCGTAAACGGCAATCTTTATGGCACTACCTATTACGGATGCCTCACTTACTATTCGCCTGGGTGCGGAACAGTTTTCAGCGTTAGCACGACCGGCTCAGAAAGGGTGTTGCACCACTTCGCTGGCAAAAGTGACGGGGCGGAGCCGAAGGCCGCCTTGCTCAACGTAAAGGGCAGACTATACGGCACCACTTCGCAAGAGGGAGCTGGCGGCGGCGGTACCGTTTTCGCGTTGTCACCGTAAGCCGCCCGCGGCGGCACGCTGTACACAAGGCGCGCCTATGCATCGCGTTCAGCATGTAGCGCCACTATCGCGATAGAAATATGTAAGACTGAAGGTCAATCCAGGCGTCAGTCTCGGTGAATAGAGGAAACATATTAGATGCGCGACAGCATCGACAGTCGGCAGATTCCGATGGGCGTACCACCAGGTAACCTAACGTATGTTTATTAATAGAATCGCACATGAGATCTGTTCGTCGGGTCGGCCATGTTACAGTCGTACTGTCGCGCCCCGATTCTCAGCCGGATGGGACTATAATTCATCAGATTGGATCCATCGATGGTGATTCGCATCTAGCGATCTGTGCACCAGCAATAGACGTGCAAACCCCCGGCAGGTCGTTGAAGTTCGAGTGGCACTCATCAGACCGCAATGCTGTTGTAATCGGCTCGGCCAACACCGCTGGGCGCCTCGGTAAGCTTGTCGTATCAGACCTGCGCTTCGTGCAAGCCTACGAATGCGAAAGAGCGGCATTGAGCATAGTTAACCCTCTCGTCACACATCTGGCACATGTAAATGGGATACCGCTTTTGATATGGCAGATGCACATTGCGCCGGCTCAAGACCAGCGGTCGATGAAATCCTCGACGAACTTGCCGCGCTCAAAGTCTACGCGGGAAGCGGCGGCAGATCTGGTATTTTGGGACGCGTGAGAAGTCCTACGCGCTCTATGCGCGCGATGCGACCGGATGGGCGCTCGGCCGCAATCCGAGACGCTCACGAAACTGCGAGCGGGCTTGGATGCATTGCGCCGCCGGGGCATTAGGAGCCACCGCTGGGAGTAAGTGCTGTGGCGTAGAATCCTACACGCTCACGGAGACGGAGCAATGCGAGTCGCACCAGGGATGATTAGTGTCGAAAAGGCAAAGGCGGCAATCCACGAAAGGGCTATAGTGTGACTCGCCTCAGAATCATTTTCGTAATAGGAACGTTGGCAGCACTCATCGCAGCATGCGGTCGCCAGGTGACGCCCAATCCTCCCGGTCTAGGGCCTGGCGGTGCTCCGCCTGGATACCTCGCAGTACACTTTGATGTAGCGCAGCCTTTTAATTTTTCGCAGTATCAGTATATGGTGGTGTTCAACACCACAGGCAGCGGCGTAACGCCGTCGACTCAGACGTTTCAGACCAATTGGGCTGGATACTCATATGCCTTAGTTGCGTACGGCAACGGGGTGGCTTCCGGGGCAAGAGTCGTGCAATACAGGCCGCCCCAAATAGGTCGCGGTCCACCTGGATATTATATACTAGGTCCAACGCCCCAGCAGTTCTCGTGGATTTTGAACAGTAATGGAACGGGCACTGAGTTTTCAATGCTCGCACAGAAGGTGATCTTCGTTTCACCGTCGCCCTCCCCAAGCACCACGCCGCCGAGTAAGTGGACGTTCAACGCATTCACCGTCGGTCCGGGCCCCTTTAACGCATTGACGTTCGTTGATTCAATGGGTGCCGGCGCCGTAGGTCCTCCGGAGTACGTTTCGCCGACGCTCTGCATGAACCAGCAGTTCGACACCACGTTCTACCCACAAGCACAAGGGAGTCACATACCACCCGATCCCGCAGCGCAGATCGTCAGCGTCGAAATATCGAATAACCCAATAAAGCCTTCATCGTGCCCATGACCGTGCGACGGAGTCACGGTCGAACGTGGGATTGGCTCAGCAATCAACTCTTGCGAGATAGCAAGTGGCTCATGGCCTAGCCCCAGTGCACCTACGCCCAGGGCTGTCCAGCGGAGCGACGCTTTGCCTTCCCTCCTAGTAAGAATAGTAGTAAAGTCAGGTGAAACGGGCCTAAAGGAAGGATTACCATGCTCCGCCGCCTTTTCGTCTCTGCGTTCTCGTCCGTCGTTGCAGCAACCGCGTCGGCCCTTTATCCCGCCGGCCCAGCCAGAGCGCAGAACGCTGACCCTCAGCGCAAGCCACTCCCCGAGCCGGAGCCCATCGTCGTTGACCACGCGACTGTCGATCGAGCTCAGCGCCTTCTCACTGCCGTCGCGCATGACGCATTCGATCGCTCCGAGTTGCTGCCGCAGCTAGGCGCATTCGTAGGTCATGACTTTTTCGTGAAGGGAGCGGCTTTCGTGAGCGCCCTTGGTCCCGCGCAATCGATGTTTCCGTTCGAAGAGCGCATTATGGCTGACCAAACCTGGACATTCTTTCGCGTTCACTATCCGAGGGAAGTCCTGACGTGGGTCGTCGGTGTCGACCCCGGAAATCGAATCACCCTACTCGACCTGAGGCGCGGTCCCACGAACCACATTTTTAACGTCGCGTGGCGTGACATCCAATATTAGCCGCACCTAGCCGCGTAGAAGGGTCGCAGCTGCGCCCGGGGCGCCGATCGCAAAGCATTACCGCCTCGCAGTTGCGATCACACCCCGTCGCCCTTGTATCTCGCCACGCCGCAAGAAGCCCCCTATGCCTTCGGCAGTCAAGATAAAAGCGTGCCTCGACTAAACGGCGCCGCGCGCTTCGCAGTAAAGTCCCTGTGCTGAGGGCGCCTGGCCCCCCGCGTCGAACGGTCCAAGTTCCAACATCTTTAGATTGTGGAGTGGGAAAATGACGAATCCTCTTATCGCCCGCCGCGCAATCGGCTGCTGTGTCGCGCTAATGCTTGCAGGCTGCGGCGGATCGCAGCCGCCGATCGCCGCGCCGGGCGCGATGCCGCAAAGCCATGCGGCCGCCACGCACGCCGAGCGGGGCGGATCGTGGATGCTGCCGCCGATGGAAGGGCACAAGTCAGTACTCATCTACGCCAGCGGCGTGTATGGCGGGGTTTACGTCTACGATTACTTTACCGGCAAACAGCTCGGAAAGTTGACGGGGCCAGGCGGCCCAATGTGCGTCGATGCGAAAGGCAACATCTACGTCGCGCAGAACGACGGGACGACTCTCGAATACGCGCACGGAGACACGAAGATTTTCCAGAAATATACCTCCGGCGCCACGTCCATCGGTTGTTCCGTAGATGCGAGGAACGATCTCGCAGTCACGAGGGAATCAGGCGTCGTCACGGTGTTCGCCGGCGGCGACCCGTCGAAGCGCAAGACGTATAGCAATCCATCCTGCGGGCCAGGCATGTTCGCGATGGGCTACGACGATAAAGGAAACCTGCTTGGGCTCAATGACGTGAAACTGCCCGTGACGGTTTGTGCGTTGCTGGCCGGATCGAAGTCGGAAACAACCCTTAAGACGAAAAGCTTTGAGATCAATGCTCCGGGCCACACAATGTGGGACGGCAAGTACATTACGCTCACCGATCAGGCTATCCACGGCAAGCACAGCTATCATGACGGCATCGTCGAGGCAAGCCTCTCGGGGTCTACGCTAACGTCACACGGTGAGCCGATTCTCACCGATACCTGCGATAAGGGCGGCGGCACGGACATCGTTTCGCCGTTCATCCTCGGAGAAAGGAACACGCCGGTGAATCACCTGCAAGGCAAGGTCATCGTGGCCATCAACTCGGTGTGCACGGCTGCCGGGATTTACGAAATTGAGTTTTGGCACTATCCTCGCGGCGGGGACCCATATAAGGTCTACAAAGTCAGCCTGCCCCTGAGCGGCGTCGGGACGGTCAGCATCGGCTACTGAGGAATATCGCTCAGCTTAGCGAAGTCAGCGATGTAGTCGCGGCCGGGTACCGGGGCCGAACGAAAAGCTCCGCAGGGAACATGCGGTCGAATATTTTCAAGGGTGGGTGAATCGTATCTAGCCGGAGCTCGATGCAAGCCGGTGCGTCGCCCTCAGCGATGCATCGCCGGGCAACGCGAAAAACCCTTACCTCATATAGCGTTTTGGACGCTTACCGATTTTGCAAACAGGATTGCAAAGTTTGCACGAGACGCTACGCCGCGCCGCCGAGATCGCGGAAATGCGAAAAACCCTTATTTTATGCGGTTTTGGCCTCATGCCGTCGCCCGCCGCGATGTAGCTACGGGGCCCCGTTTTGACCCCTTAACCCTATGCCCTTTACGCAGCTGCGCCGTGGCAGCGTTTGAATTTCTTGCCGCTGCCGCACGGGCACATTTCGTTGCGGCCTACCTTCGGTTGATCGCGGTGAGTGGGTTTCGCCGGAGACTCGTCGTCTTTGTTGGTGTGGAGTTGTTGCACGCGACGATCTGCGCCCGGCATCGGACCTAACAACTGCTCCACCTGTTGCGGCGGTAACGCATTTCCGGCGCTGCCCGCTGCGACGGGCTGCGGAATAAGCTCTCCGGACGGGATCGTTTCGAACTGCGGGCCGCCGGCGGGATAGGGCTGCATTTGCGGTTGGGGCGGACCGTGCTCGATTACCACGCGGAAGACGCCCTTGATCGCCTCGTCGGCGATGTTGTTCTTCAGCGACTCGAAGATTTCGAACGCTTCTTTTTCGTACTCCACGCGCGGATCTTTTTGACCGTAACCACGCAAACCGATGCCGGTCTTCAAGTGGTCCATCACGTACAGGTGATCCACCCACTGGCGATCGATGATCGGCAGCAACAGATATCGCTGCTCGACCACGCGTAGAATCTCCGGCGTTACTTCCGCTTCTTTTGCCTCGTACGCTTCTTGCGCTTTCTCGCGCAGCAGCCTCCGAATCTCCTCGCGGTCCTTTCCCTGGAGGTCCTCGAGCGTCACCGCCTTCTT
>Ga0213882_10000639_pt1 | contig 11306 bp, 10 predicted proteins | sample BarmaccoBMER_R09_FD_160106 | JGI IMG/M metagenome (GOLD analysis project Ga0213882, IMG submission 160106) | Barbacenia macrantha exposed rock microbial communities from rupestrian grasslands, the National Park of Serra do Cipo, Brazil - ER_R09 ...
CACGAGCGCACCGGCGCCTTCCGCCATCACAAAGCCGTCGCGGTGTTTCGAGAACGGCTTTGACGCGCCCTGGGGCGGGTCGTTCTGGGTGGACAAGGCTGACAGCAGCGAGAAGCGCACCAGCGCCTCCGGATTGACCGATCCCTCGGTGCCGACGCACAGCGCGGCCTCAGTCTCGCCCCGGCGAATGGCTTCGACGCCGAGCTGGATTGCGGTCGCGCCGGACGCACAGGCGGTGGACAGCGAGATCGGCGAGCCCTTGGTGCCGAACGTCTCGACCAGATGGGCCGCGACGGAACCGAACATGAACCGCTCATGGTAGGGCGTGAAGCGTCCCCCGCTGCTGACCCGGAGCATGTCATCATAGGTGATGTCTGTCTTGCCGATCGCGCGGCCCAGTTCCATGCGCTGTGGCCATTCCACCTCGACCGGCGCCACCGCCAGAAACAGCGGTCCCGGGAAGTCAGCCTTGCTGCCGATGCCCGACTGTTCGAGCGCCTCTCCCGTCGCCATCGTGGCCAGGCGCTCGGTCAGGCCGGTCGAGGTGAACGGGTCGACGCTGACGAAGTCGACGGTGCCGGCCATGGTGGTCTTCAAGGCGTCGATCGGAAAGCGCGTGATGGTGCGAATGCCGGATTCGCCGGCGGTGAGCTTCGCCCAGTTCTCGGCCTTGCCGGCCCCGAGCGAGGTCACGATGCCCATGCCGGTGACGACGACGATCGGCCGTCCAAACTTGTCGCGTGGTGCTGTCATGTGATCCCCCGCTACTTAAACCCCGCTCCAAGGTCACCCGACCGCTTCGACCAGGGCCATGCCTTCGCCGCGCCAGTGACCCGCCCCGACAACGACAATCTGGGACGGCGGCCCGGCCATTTCAATCTCCACGCCGGAGGAATCGCCTGCTGGAAACAGCGCGCCGCGCGAGATCGACAGCGCCGCCAGTCCCAGGCCGAGCGCAAATTGGGTTTCCATGGTGTGACCGAACCGGGTGCCGGTCGATCGCACCGCAAAATCGGCATGCTTTTGCAAAAAGGCCCGCTCTTCCGACGTCACGGGCTCGGCGCCGGTGGCGCCGGTGATGATCGCACCGCCGCCTTCGCGCGGCCCAAGCTGCGACCACAGCTGTTCAAGCGTTGCGGTGACGTCGCCGGTCCGCTTGCGCGGACTCATATCGGACACCACGTGCGAGAGCCGCGCGAATGGTTTTGCGCCCCGCGCGGTCGCATGCGCCTTGGACTCGATGACCAGGAAGGCACCAGCCGAGCCCAGCGCAAAGCCGGGATGCTGCTCGCGGGCCCAGACAGGCGCGAAGCGGTCCCTGAGGTTGAAATCGCCGAACTCGTAGAGCACCAGAAGATCCTTGCGCTCGCCATTGTGCGAGCCGCCGATCAGCGCAATGTCGCTCTGTCCGGCGGCTATGCGGGCCAGCGCGATCCTGGTCGCATCGACGCCCGCAACCTCCTCGCCCATGAAGGTCCGCGAGGTGCCGCACACCCCGTGCACGATCGCGATGTTGCCGGCGAGCAGGTTTGACAGCTGTGCCAGAAACAGCGTCGGGCGCAGATCACCCATCAGCCGCTCGTTGAGGAAACCCGGCGCGGAATTGCCCTTGGCCTGCGCGCTGAGGATGGCGGTATCGACGGCGAGGTCGCGCTCGCCGCCGCCGGCCGCGACCACCATGTCCATCCGCGAGAGGATTTCCTTGTTCCCCTTCACACCCGCGGAGTCCAACGCCAGTCCTGCAGCGTAGGTCCCGATCCGCTGCCAGGCCTCCATCTGCCGCTGGTCGCCTTTTTTCGGGATCTGGGCGTCGAGGCTCACCTGCACCCAGGGATGCACGACATAGGGGGCAAAGTTCTTCTCGTCGACATTGATGCGGCCGGCCGTGAGCGCGTCCCAGTTCGCGTCGATGCCTTCGCCGAGCGAGGTCGCAAGGCCGATGCCGGTGATCCAGACTTCCGTCGATCCCGGCTTCGCGGTGGTTATCTCGGTCATGACAGCAGGGCCTGTTGGGGAAAGCCGACACGCTTGGCGACCGCGTCCATGTGTCCGCGTATGTCCGCATTTGGGAAGGAAATCAGCGTGAAGGTGAGCGCGGCGCTTGCACGGAGCTTGCCATCGACTCTGATCTTCGCCTCGGTCATCGCGTAGCCCGAGCCCTCATGGGCCAGGCTAGCTTCAATGGTCAAAAGCTCACCGGGGAAAACCGAGCCGCGCACCTTGGCCTCTTTGACGGCGGCGAGGATCGGCATGCGCTCGAACTTCAGCACGCCGAGCAGCAGCCACCCCGACGTCTGCGCCATCGATTCGATCAACAGTACGCCTGGCATCAGCGGATGGCCCGGGAAGTGCCCCTCGAAAATGGTGTTCGTTTGCGGGACCTGCGCTTCGACCCGGATGGCCTTCTCTTCCAAGTTAAGGTCGAGAATGCGGTCGACCAGCTGGAAATACTCAAGCTGCATGGCTGGCGGTTTTAGGTACCCGTGCTCTTGGCCGCGACCAGTTCGTCGATGCGTGCACAGAGGTTCTTCAGGACGAAATACTGCTCGGTGGTGGCCTTGCCGTCATTGACCTCCTGTGTCCATTTCTCCAGCGGCAATTTGATGCCGAACGCCTTGTCAATTGCAAACGCGATGTCGAGGAAATCGAGGCTGTCGATGCCCAAATCGTCAATGGCGTGGCTATCCGGCGTGATCGTGTCGCGCGGAATGTCGCAGGTTTCAGCGATGATCGAGGCGACCTGATCGAATGTTGAGGACATCACTAAGCCTTTGATTTATTGGAGAATAGTTCCGAAACGGCGCGGCGAGCCGGCATCTCGCCCCGGGAATGTCCCGTTCCCGCCAGCGGGAGTCGAGTGCCCGTATATCGGAGCGCCGCCCTGAGTTCAATGGAGGCGGTAAAGCCTCCAGGCGGGATAAAAAGGGTTGGTTGGAAGGCTTTTTCGGAGGGATTGCACTAATATTGCTGGGTCGTGATGCGGGCGCAATCCCTGCGTCCCATCATCAGGCAGTCCTGGGTCTTGCGCAGGTCGGCGATGCTCATGGCGAGCCAGATCCCGATCGCGGTAAGTGCGACAGTGAAGGCAAAGGCTGCGATGTTGGCGAGCATCCGGTGACGGAAATCGTCCGGTTCCTCGCGGTCGCGTTCGTAAGCCGTAAGGTCGAGCGGCTCGGGGGCGGGGGTCTCATGTCGGGCCGGAGCCGCCATATCGACCTTCAACCCTCGCGGGTGGGCCGCGTTGCGCGGCCGGAACTGCAGCACACGGTGCTCGTCATCCGCTGCGATGGGCCGCTGGCTTTTCACTGCTGCCGACTCCGAGGACGGGAGGACCGATTATCTAGCATGCGCCATTTCAGCCGAACAGAACAACGTTTGTCGTAGCACCAATGCAGCGGATGCGTTCCAGCCCGCTAGCGGGGCGTCGGGTTACGTCAGACGATCACGTGCCGTGCAAGGCTTGCCGGTCGCGGGCTCGGTCGTCAGAGCGAGTTGTGATGAAAGTCTGCTCTCGCGTGTGTCGTGGAACCTGCCATAGTCGATCCTGATGCGGCCGTCATCTGACGTATCAAGAATATCAACATAGCGGTGGCCGAAACGGATCGCGGGGTGCTCGCAGGTTTTCCGCGCATGGACCGTTTGCGCTGCAACAACGTCGTATCCCGACACCACCACCACGAGCGATATGTTTCCGGCCGCGAGCTCATCGGGGCCCGTCCCGTGCAGCGGGCTCGTCTCATCCAGAACGTGATGCAGCGTCCAGCTCAGCGCGAGCGCCGGACTCTCGCTGCGCAACAGCGGCAGCTCATAGAAGCGTCGAAACGAGTGGCCTTCCACGGTCACGATGTCCTTGAACATCCACAATCGCGCCGACGCGTTGCCGATCAGGTTCTGACGCGCATTGGCGAGGCGGATCATCAGCGTCGGCACCCCCTCGTGGTCGCAGATCACCGGGTTGTCGGCGAACAGCAGGCGGGCCTGCGGCCGCGAAAAGCGGGTGAAGATCAGGCCGGTCATCAGCGACATCGAGAAGATGCCGGTGAACAGCTCGATCGCTGCAATGAAATGGCCGTAATGCGTCTGCGGATGCATGTCGCCATAGCCGGCCGTCGACAGCGTCTCGATCGAGAAATAGAAGTAATCGATGTAGGCGCCGCCGGGGACATTTGCGATGGGCTGATCGCCGATCCAGTACAGGCATGCGAACGCGGCGTTGAAGAGCAGGAAGACGAGCGCCGCGCCGGCAATGAAGGCGGGCCATGACGCGGTCATGCAGCGGTGGCTGATATCCGCCCAGAAACTGAGGTTGAGCCCTTCGGTGATGATCTCCCGGTCGCCAAGCCGGACGATCCGCGCCTTTGCCGTCCGTTCACGCTCGTCGTTTCGCATCGTGTCAGGGTCTCGCAGGTGTCGTCGGGCAAGAACTTTGATCGCCCGGCTCATCATGGCATAATCGCCGTGGTGTCAGAGGCAATTTTGCAGCCGGAACGATGAGAGGTCGACCTCATGGCGAATGTGCGCGAACCAAGAGTCCATCCGATCCCGATCCTGTCGCTGCGTCCGACGCAGATGACCGTCGGGATGCGGGAGGTCAAGGAAAAACGCCAGCGTTTTCGCGAGCACAAGTCGAAGAAAAAGCAGGAGGAGATGATCGGCCGGCACATGATCCCGGTCGTGCAGGGGCCTGACGAACGCTTTTACGTGGTCGACCATCACCATCTGGCGCGCGCACTTCACGACGAGGGCATCAAGGACATCCTGGTCACCGTGATCGGCGACCTCACCATGGTCGGCAAGGACGCGTTCTGGGGCGTGATGGACAACAAGCGCTGGGCCTATCCGTATGATGCCAAGGGCGAGCGGCGGCATTTCAAGGACCTGCCGAAATCGATCAGCGAGCTGAAGGATGACCCGTTCCGCAGCCTCGCCGGCGAATTGCGCCGCGCCGGCGGGTTTGCCAAGGACACGACGCCATTTTCCGAATTCCTCTGGGCCGATTTCCTGCGCCGCCATGTCTCGCGCAAGATGGTGGAGGACGATTTCGGTCACGCCATGGAGAAGGCTCTGTCGCTGGCGAAATCGAAGGACGCGATCTATCTGCCGGGCTGGTGCGGACCGGCGTCGGACGATTGATTGCGAAGACATCCGCACCAAAGACCCGTGCCTGCGCCCGTTAGCTTGGGCTAGCGGAGTCGTTCGCCGCATTGGTCGACATCGATCCAAGCGGCTTTGGCATTCGCCCCATCAGGTAGAATTCGTCATTCGGCCGCATGCCGGTGACATTGGCCAGGCGGTTCGACAGCGCGAAGAACGCAGCGATGGCCGCGATATCCCAGATGTCGTCGTCGGAGAAGCCATGGCTCGCGAGCACCGAAAAGTCCGCGTCCGAAACCGTTTGGGCTTCGGTCGCGACCTTCATGGCGAAATCGAGCATCGCCTTCTGGCGCGGCGTAATGTCGGCTTTGCGGTAGTTGACCGCGACCTGATCGGCGATGAGCGGGTTCTTGGCGCGGATGCGCAGGATCGCGCCATGGGCGATCACGCAATACTGGCACTGGTTGGCGGCCGAGGTCGCTACCACGATCATCTCGCGTTCGGCTTTGGAAAGCCCGCCATCCCTGTCCATCAGCGCGTCGTGATAGGCGAAGAAGGCGCGGAACTCGTCCGGCCTGTAGGCCAGCGTCAGGAACACATTTGGGATGAAGCCGGATTTTTCCTGGACCGCCAGAAGGCGTGATCTGATGTCCTCGGGCAGCGCATCGATCCTTGCGGCGGGAAAGCGGGTGGCGGGTGGCTGTGTCATGACAAAAGTCCCGGGCTTGCGCCGCGTGAAAGCGGCGCGGCGGCGCGAGCTTAGTGCATGACGCCATCCGCGCAAGGCGCGCGGCCGGCTGTTTGTTGTCGCCGATGTCGGCGCCGAACTGCGGCGGTGGCCGTCATTCAGCGGCGCGCATCGGGGATGGCGGCGGATGCACGGCCTCCGCCAGCCTGCCGGCATAGACCTTCTGCCAATCGTCAGCATCGCCGCTGACGAGATAGCCACTGCGCGCGCCGCGATAGACGCTGGCATCCTCCGCGCCGGGCGGCGCGACTCCCTGATCGCGCAGGGCCCGCGCCGCCATCAGGAGGCGGCGACGCGTGCGCGTGATCATCTGATCCGACGGCGCCAGATGCTCCCAGGTGTGATCGACGATCGGTCCCATGCTCTCGGTGATCGCCTGGTCCTGCAGATGGATGCCGTCGATCCCGCTGTAGATGGTGCCGTTCTGCTGTGCTGTCCGGTCGATCTTCCAGTCATTGTCGGCATTGGCGTCGAGCCGCCAGCGGCCAAGCCAGTCCGAGGTGTTCGGTCGAAACCTGTTGCCGCGGCTCGTTCCGCCGATCGGCCGGCCGTCCTTGAAGACCGGCTGTGGCAGCGACATGGCCGAGACCGCGTGCTTCCACCAGATGAACACGAACATCGTGTGCGCATCGTCGAGCGGAACCCAGGCGCGCGCGTGCATGTGGCTTGCAAACTCGCCGTTGGGCGCCTGGGTCCAGAACGGAAACAGGAAATTGGCGAACCGCCAGTAGGTGCCGCCGTTTCCGGTCGGGCGATAGCCGGCATATTGCGTGCCCCAGGCGGCGTCGGTCAGATGATAGCGGGGCGCACGGTCGATCACGGTATAGCGGACCGGTTCATCCTCGGCGAGGTCATCGACATCGACATGGCCCGCATGCAGGAAGCCGAAATGCGCCGTGTCGATCTCGCCCTCGAGCGCCTGCAGATAGTTGCAGTCGCGCTGAATGAATGCCACTTTGATCTCATCTTCCGGAACATCCAGGATCTCGAACCCCGGCAGCGGCGGTGCCTCAGCACGCGACCCCATATGGACCCAGACCACACCCGCGCGCTCGACCACGCGATAGGCTTTCGCCTTGACTTTCTGCTTGAAATCCGGCGGCGGCACGCTCGGCATGTCCAGGCAGTCGCCGGCGGCATCGAATTTCCAGCCATGATAGATGCAGCGCAGCCCGCCGTGCTCATTGCGTCCGAGGAACAGCGAGGCACCGCGATGCGGGCAGCGGTGATCCATCACGCCGACGCGGCCTTCGCTGTCGCGAAACGCAATCAGTCTCTCGCCGAGCAACATCAACCGGACCGGCGGGCCATCGCGGACGAGCTCGGATGACATCAAGGCCGGCATCCAGTAGCAGCGCATCAGTGCGCCCATGATGGTGCCGGGACCGACGCGGGTCAGTTCTTCGCCTTCGCTGGCGCTGGTCATGTCGTCCTCCCGATGCGGCGCATTCGCGCGTCTTGGCGAGCAGCATATCGTCGTGCCGCGCCACCGACCATTCAAAAGTGAGACAATGCTATTTGTCGGGCGAGATGGCGCTTTGCGGAAGCGACCGAGTCGAAACGGAACAGACGCTGGCTCTACCGCAGCGGCTTCTTCAGCAGCGAGAAGCGGTCGGGATCGAGGCCCTGTGAGGGCTGCAGCATCGGCGCCTCGACGAACATGCCACGTGCACCCGAACCATTGCTGATGCCAGGGTCGTTGGGGACATCGCGATGCGAGGTGGCGCCGCGCCAGCGGTCCAGCACCGCGCTGACGAAATGCATGTCATGCCCAGTCGTCGCCGACGGCACGGTGGCGATGGTGGCTTCGCTGCGCGGCAATTGATGCGCCGGGACTTCCTTGAAGCGCAGCCGCGTCGGCAGCGCCACGCCCTCGCCGAACGCCAGCACTTCGCGGGTGCCGAGCGAGGGAACGAAGGACAACAGGTTCGCCGCCGCATCCGAGACCGCCGAGCGCAGCAGCGCCTGGTCGCGATCGTTGGCGAGCCGCATCGCAAACAGCGTGTTGCACTGGGAAATGATGGTGGCGTCGAGCTCGGCCGGACGCTGGGTCACGAGCCCGAGATAGACGCCGTATTTGCGGCCTTCCTTGGCGATGCGGGACACCGCCTTGCGGGTCGGACCGAAGCCGATATTGCGATCGGCGGCGGCATAGCGGTGCGCCTCTTCGCAGACGAACAGCAGTGGCGAGACACCGTCGCTCCACAGACCGAAATCGAACGCCATGCGGCACAGCACCGAGACCACGGAATCGACGACCTCGGCCGGCAGGCCGGCGAGCTGCATGATGGTCATCGGCTTGCCGTTGGCGGGCAGGCGGAACAGATGGCTGATCACCTCCGCCATGGTGTCGCCGCCGACATTGGCGTTGTCGAACATGAAGGCGTAGCGCGGGTCATTGCGCACCGTGTCGATGCGCGAGATCAGCTTGTGGTAGATGATGCGCGAGGAGCGATTTTCCAATTTGCCCATGCGCTCGTCGATCAGCGAGATCAGATCGACCAGACGATACGGAACCGGCGTGTCGACCGTGTAGCCGCTCGTCTTGGGATCGATCCGCTTCAGCCCGATGCGGTCGGCATTCTGGTATTGGGTATAGATGCCTTTGGCGATCGGGATGACTTCGGCGAGGATGTCGAGCTCTTCCGGCACGCCGGGGCGGCCTGCGAACAAGACGTCGACGATTTCCTCGAAATTGAACAGCCAGAACGGCAGCTTCAGATTGCGCGGGTTGATGACCATCGCGCGGTCGCCGAAGCAGCGGCCATATTCGTTGTGCACGTCGAGCAGGAAGATGCGCAGGTTCGGCCTGGCTTTCAGGATCTCGTTCATCAGCAGCGAGACACCCGTCGATTTGCCGACGCCGGTCGAACCGAGCACGGCGAAATGCTTCGACAGCATCTCCTCGACATTGACATAAGCGGTCACCGAGCGGTCCTGCTGCAGGGTGCCGACATTGATCTGGTCGGAGCTGGTCGGGGTATAGATCGTGCGCAGCTCCTGGTTGGTGATCATGTCGACGGGATCACCGATCGTCGGGTAATGGGTGACGCCGCGCTGGAACTTTGGCCGCTCCGGAGGCCCCTGGATCTCGCCGAGCAGGTCGACCGAGGCGCTCGCGATGTAGTTGTCGGTATGCGGCATATCCTCGCAGGAGACCTCGGTGATGATAGCCACGATGGTCGAGGTCGGGGAGCGGATGCTCACGAAGCGGCCGACGGTCGCCCGGGCCTCCGAGACGGCCATCTGGCTTGCCGCCAGAATACCGACCCGGGCAAACGAGCCACGCACCGAAATCACACGTCCGAAAGATGTCACTGCGATTGAACCTGGCGTTTCCAAGAGGGAGCGAGATCCCCACCTTGACGGCTGTGACTGGAAAAACGGTTAAGCCACGATCGCCAAAACATCCGCTGTTTCGCGCGCAAATTAGGCAGGCTCTGCGGTGTTCGGCGCAGCTTGCAAAAATCCCCGTAAGAGCACGGGCGCCAGCCGATCGAGGAGGGCGCCGCGGGGCTGTCTCCTTAACCTTGGGTTTACCAATCCCGGAAGCTGTCGAGGAACCGCCCGTGACAGCCACGCGCGGCCCAGCGCTCGATTCGCCGCGGCCTGGCGACATTGCAGGCGTTGCAAATCGCGCAGGTTGAGGGTTGATATCGTGGGCAAAGGGGAGGGGTGAACTGTCCATGGGAACGCCCGGCAGCGACGTCTTGATCATCGGTGGGGGGATCGCCGGGATTGCAACCGCGATCGACCTGCTGGACGGCGGCAAGTCAGTGACCCTGCTCGATCGCGACGGGGAAAGCGCTTTCGGGGGGCTGGCGCGCGAAAGCTTTGGCGGCATGTTTTTTGTCGATTCGCCGGAGCAGCGCCGCCAGGGGATCCGCGATTCCACCGATCTGGCATTTCGCGATTGGTCGAGCTTTGCCGAGTTTGGCGCTGACGACGTATGGCCCAACGCCTGGGCGCGGGCCTATGTTGAGCGTTGCACGGAGGATGTCTATCGCTGGGTGCGCGGCCACGGCATCAGCTTTCTCCCGCTCGTCAACTGGGCCGAGCGCGGCGAGTTCCGTCCCGGCAATTCGGTGCCGCGCTTTCATGTCGCCTGGGGTACCGGCAAGGGCATCGCGGAGGCGCTGATCGCGGCGCTGCGCGGGCACGCGAATGCGAGCCGGCTGACGCTGCGCTTCAATGCCCGCGTCGAGCAGCTGTTGCTGCGTGGCGGCCGGATCGACGGCGCCGCTGGTCGCGACGAGCATGACGGCACGCCGTTCGAAGTGAAAGCCGAGCAGGTTGTCGTGGCCGCGGGCGGCATCAACGGCAATCTCGACCGGGTGCGGCAGAACTGGCATTCCGACTGGGGACGGCCGCCGGAGGTGATTTTGAACGGCTCGCACCGCTTCGCCGATGGCCGGCTGCACGATGCGACCGTTGCCGCCGGTGGCGTACTGACGCATCTCGATAAGATGTGGAACTACGCGGCCGGGGTGCATCATCCCAAACCGCGCAAGCCGAACCACGGCCTGTCGCTGGTGCCGTCGCGTTCCGCGCTGTGGCTGAACTGGAAGGGCGAGCGCATCGGTCCGCAGCCTCTGGTCTCCGGCTTCGATACGCGGCGGCTGGTCGCCGCGATCTGCGCAGAGGAGCGGCCCTATTCCTGGCAGCTCATGAACCGGCACATCGCGCTGAAAGAACTGGCAGTATCTGGCGCCGAGCACAATCCGTCGATCCGCGAGAAGGACAAGCTCGGTCTCCTGCGTGACTTCCTGTTTGGCAATCACTGGCTCGTGCGTGAGATGACGGAAAACTGCGTCGACTTCGTCACCGGGTCGAGCCTGCCTCAACTGGTCGCGAAGATGAACGCGCTGCAGGGCGATTCCGCTGTAGAACTCGACCATGTTCGCGATGCGGTCGAGCAATACGATGCGACGATCGCGCGCGGGCCGAGCTTGATGAATGACGAGCAGTTGCGCCGCATCGCCGCGCTCCGCCACTATCGGGGCGACCGCATCAGGCTCTGCAAGTTCCAGCCGATCAATGACGCAAAGGCGTTGCCGCTGATCGCGGTGCGCGAATTCATCATCAGCCGCAAGAGCCTCGGCGGGATTCAGACCGACCTGGAGAGCAGGGTGCTCGACGTGCAGGGGCAGCCGATTCCGGGCCTTTATGCAGTCGGCGAGGCGGCCGGATTCGGCGGCGGCGGCGTCCATGGTCTGCGTGCGCTGGAAGGCACCTTCCTCGGCGGCTGCATTCTGTCGGCGCGGCTGGCGGCGGCGTCCATTGACGGACGAACATCATTCCTGAAGGGCTGAAGAGGATCACATGAAGCGGACGGGTGCGTGGCTGACGGTCTATGCGCTGGAGCAGATCGGCGCGCGCTTCACTTTCGGCATTCCCGGCGTGCACACGACGGAGCTTTATGACGCCCTGAACTCCTCGAACCGCATCACGCAGGTCCTCGTGA
>Ga0213882_10000640_pt1 | contig 11283 bp, 9 predicted proteins | sample BarmaccoBMER_R09_FD_160106 | JGI IMG/M metagenome (GOLD analysis project Ga0213882, IMG submission 160106) | Barbacenia macrantha exposed rock microbial communities from rupestrian grasslands, the National Park of Serra do Cipo, Brazil - ER_R09 ...
GCGATCCACCAGGCGAGGAAGCCGCTGAGCTTGATCCCGACCACCTCCGCGACCGCCTTGTGGCGGCCCATGTCCACGAAGACGCCCTTGGTCCGGTAGCGGAACCTGCGGGGTCGGCCTCGACCCATCGCCGCGGCGACGTTGTCGGCCACCCGGCGCCCCTGGCGGAGCGCGTGCTGGGCGGTCGGCGGCGAGGGCGCCCTTCCCCCCTTCGCCGGGTCCGGCACCGCCGCGCAGTCGCCGACCGCCCAGACGCCCGGATGGCCATCGACCTGCATCGTGCGGTCGACGACGATCCGCCCGTCCGCGTCGACCGGCAGGCCCAGCTCGCGCGTCAGCGCCGGTGGCCGCACGCCGGCCGTCCAGCACACTGTGCGCGTCGGGATCGATTCGCCGTCCGAGAGCTCCGCGCGGTCGCCCTCGATCGACGCGAGGCCAGTCCCGGTGCGAACCTCGATGCCGCGCGCGCGCAGCTCGCGCTCCGCGAAGGCCGCGAGGGAGGGCGTGATCTCGGGCATGATGCGCTCCCGCAGCTCCGCCAGGATCCACCGTGTCCCGTCCAGCCGCGAGCGCGGGTAGCGCGTGATCACGTCCGCCACGTAGTCCTGCAGCTCGGCGATCCCCTCGACCCCCGCGTAGCCGGCGCCAACGAAGAGGAAGGTGAGGTGCGGCCGCCGCGCGTCGGGGTCGTCCAGTGACTCCGCGACCTCGAGGTTCAGCAGCGTGCGGTTCCGCAGGGCGACGGCCTCCGGCAGCGAGTTGAAGCCGAGCGCGTGCTCGCGCAGGCCGGGGATCGGCGCGGTGCGCGGCACCGAGCCCAGCGCCAGCACCAACTGGTCGTACTCGATGCGCTCTTCGCGACCGTCGGCGCTCGTCACCGCGATCGTCCGCTGGGCGGGATCCGCGCCCGTCAGCCGCCCGAGCATGACCGCGGTGCGCGACAGCTCCTCGCGGAGAGGGATCACGACGTGCCGGGGCTCGAGCGTGCCCGCCGCCGCACCGGGCAGGAGCGGCGTGTAGAGCAGGTAGTTGACGTCGGTGACGAGCGTGACGCGCGCGCTCTCGTGCGGGAGGATGCGCTCGAGGCGACGCGCGGCATAGAAGCCGCCGAACCCTCCGCCGACGATCGCGACGCGCCAGGCCACGTGCGGGACGCTACGCCGCGCTGGCCAACCGGCGTGCCGCCCGAAGGGCGAGCCGCGCGTCCGGCCCGAGGCGCCGGGCGAGCCGCCACGGCGCGCCCGAGAAAGCGTGGTTGGCGACGGTGGCGAAGCCGCGCTCGTCCGTGCGCAGGGCGAGCAGCAGGTGCGCGATCCGGTCCGAGCGCGGCAGGTCCCTGTCCGTGGTGGCGACGCAGAAGCAGTGGACCCTGCGCCCGCCAGCCGTGAAGAGCACCGCGCCCGCCTCGCCGACCACCCAGACGCCCAGCGCGCCACGCTCGAGCGCAAGTCCCGTCCGTCGCTGGAGGTCGCGCTCGGGGTGGCCGAGCAGGTCGCCGAGGAACCCCTGCGCGACGGGCTCCGCCCGCGCCGGCGCCTCTCGCCTGAGCCGGATCGTGCTGGCGCCGCGGTGCGCGTAGAGCTCCGGAATGATCCATGCATGCGCCAGCGCCGCGAGGGCGACCGGCGCCGTCAGCGGCTGGAGCAGCACGAGCACTACCGCGACGGCGAGGAACGGCGCGACGTGCAGCGTCGTGAGGACGGTCCACACGGCTCCCCGGCGGCGCAGGGACTCGGCGCTCGCGCGCGGCCGCCAGGGAACCGCCGCGAGCTCGGGGAGCGCGCCGGCGCCGGACGACATCCCGGCGGCCTCCACGCCCGCGCTATCCGCCCGCGATGGGACGGCGCATGACCACGAGGTCTGCGTCGAGCGGCAGCTCGCGCACGTGCGTCGCCCGCCCCGGCCCGACGCTCACGGTGCCGATGTAGCCGTTGTCGAGCTCCCGGGTGAAGGCCTCGACAGCCTCGCGGTATCCGGTCTCATCGCCCGCCTTCCATTCCGCGAGCGTCGAATGCCCGGTCTGGTCCATGCGGATGAGTCGCGACATCGGAAGACCTCCTCGAGACGGTGGCAGCCGATGATACGCCCAGCCCGAGACCACCCGGACGGGCGCCCGCGGCGGTCGCCTTCGTCGCCGGCGGTCCGCGGCACGCCCGCTCGGCGGCCGGTCAGGCTTCGATCCGCTCGCGGATCAGGCGCTGCACCTCGCCCCCGTCCGCGCGGCCCTTCGTCTCGCGCATGACCGCGCCAACGATCGCGCCGATCGCCTTCTGGTTGCCGGCGCGGACCTGCTCGACCGCGTCGGCGTTCTGCTCCAGCGCGCGCTCCACGACCTGCGCGATCTCGTCGCCGCCCGCCATCTCGAGCGAGCGCTCGGACGCGATCGCCTCCGGGTCCCCGCCCTCGGCGGCGAGCACGTCGAGCACCTCCTTCGCGGCCGACTGGGAGATCCGGCGCTCGCCGACCATCGCGACAAGCCTGGCAAGCGCAGCGGGCTCCACGGAGGAGCGCGCCGGATCCTCGCCGTCCCCGAGCCTGGCCTGGAGGTCGTTCGTCACCCAGCTGGCGAGGGCGCGGGGGTCGACGTCGCCATCAGCCGCGAGCGCGGCCTCGTAGTAGTCGCCGAGCTCCGCCCGGAACGCGAGCAGCCGCGCCGTCTCGGGCGGCAGGCCGCGGTCGGCCTCCAGCCGGCCTGCGCGCGCCGCGGGAAGCTCCGGCAGGGCGCCCCGCGCGCGTGAGACCATTTCCTCGGTCGGGGCCACCGGGACCAGGTCGGGCTCCGGGAAGTAGCGGTAGTCGTGCGCGTACTCCTTCGAGCGCAGCGGCGTGAGCGCGCCCGTCTGAGGGTCGAAGTGGAGCGTCTCCTGCTCGACCTCGGCGCCGTCGCGCACGATCGCCTCCTGCCGAGCGAGCTCCGCCTCGATCCCGCGCTCGAGGAACCTGAACGAGTTCATGTTCTTGAGCTCGGCCTTGGTCCCGTACGTCGACTCGCCGGCCGGGCGGATCGACACGTTTGCGTCGACGCGGAGGGACCCCTCCTCCATGTTCACGTCGGACACGCCCGTCGCGCGCAGCGTGGCCCGCAGGAGCCTCCCCCACTCGGCGGCCTCCGCCGCCGACCGGATGTCGGGCTCGGTGACGATCTCGACGAGCGGCGTGCCGCCGCGGTTGAAGTCGACGACGCTCGCCTCGGCGCCGTGCAGGCGCCCCGAGCTCCCCGCGTGCACGAGCTTCGCGGCGTCCTCCTCGAGGTGGACGCGATGGATCCGAACGTCGCCGAGGACACCGTTGCGCGCGAGGGGGACGTCGTACTGCGAGATCTGGTAGCCCTTCGGCAGGTCGGGATAGAAGTAGTTCTTGCGGTGAAAGACCGACCGCTCGGCCAGGTCGCACTCGAGCGCCAGGGCGATCATCAGCCCGAAGTGCACCGCCTCCGCGTTGACCGCCGGGAGCGTGCCGGGGTGACCCAGGCAGATCGGGCACGTGCGCGTGTTGGGCTCCTCGCCGAACGACAGCGCGCACCCGCAGAACATCTTCGTGCGGGTCCGCAGCTGTACGTGGATCTCGAGGCCGATGACGGGCTCGTAGCGGCGCTCGGCGGCCGGCCCCTCAGGGGTCATCGAACGGCCTCCCCTCGAAGCCGATCGCCTGCTCGAGCGCGTACGCGGCGGCGAGGATGCGGTTCTCGCTGAACGCCGGGCCCGCGAGCTGGATCCCGACCGGCAGGCCCTCGCTCAGGCCGCCGGGGAGCGAGATCGCGGGGATCCCCGCGAGCGGCATCGGGACCGTGCAGTAGTCGGAGAGGTACATCGCGAGCGGGTCGCCCGTCCGCTCGCCGAGTCTGAAGGCGACCGTCGGGGACGTCGGCGTGAGGATCAGATCGACTCGCTCGAACGCCCTGGCGAAGTCCTCGGCGATCTTGGTCCGGACGCGCTGCGCCCGGCCGTAGTACGCCTCGTAGTAGCCGGAGGACAGCGCGTAGGTGCCGAGCATGATGCGGCGCTTGACCTCGTCGCCGAAGCCCCGAGCGCGCGTCTCCTCATAGATCGACAGAAGGTCGCCGTCGCCCTCCCGCGGCCCGAAGCGGACGCCGTCGTAGCGCGCGAGGTTCGAGCTCGCCTCCGCGGGCGCGAGCACGTAGTAGGCGGAGATGCCGTGCGGAGAGTGCGGGAGCTCGACCTCCTCTATCCCGCCCCCGAGCTCCTCGACGGTCGCCACCGCGGCGTCGAACACCTGCCGGACCCCAGGCTCGACGCCCTCCCCGGTGAGCTCGGGGGGAACGCCGAACCGCACGCCGTCGAGCCGGTCCGCGGTCGGGAGCTCGATGGGCTCCGGGAAATCGAGCGAGGTCGAGTCGCAATGGTCGCGACCGACCATGTGGCGGAGCAGCAGCGCCGCGTCCGTCACGTCGCGCGTGAGCGGGCCGCACTGGTCGAGCGAGGACGCGAACGCGATCATGCCGTAGCGCGACACCGCGCCATAGGTGGGCTTGAGGCCGACGATGCCGCAGAGCGATGCCGGCTGGCGGATCGAGCCGCCCGTGTCAGTGCCGATCGCCCACGGCGCGAGGCCGGCCGCGACCGCTGCGGCGGAGCCACCCGATGAGCCTCCGGGCACGCGCTCGCGGTCCCACGGGTTGCGGACAGGACCGAACCCCGAGTTCTCGTTCGACGAGCCCATCGCGAACTCGTCCATGTTGGTCTTGCCGAGCACCGGCGCGCCCGCGGCGGTCAGCCGCCTGACCGCCGTGGCGGTGTATGGCGGCCGGTAGCCCTCGAGGATCCTCGACGCGGCCATGCTCGGCACGCCCTCCACGCAGAAGAGGTCCTTGACGGCGAGCGGCACTCCGGCAAGCGGCGCGTCCGGGCGGGGCTCCGCGGGCTCGCCGTCCGCGACCCATAGAAAGGCGTTCAGCTCGTCGGCGCGGGCGCGTTCGCGGTAGGCGGCAAAGAGCTCGGCGGGCGACACCTCGCCCGCGCGCACCGCGTCCGCCGCGCGCGCGCCAGACAGCTCGAGCAGCTCGCTCACGTGCCCGGGCTCGGGACGCGAAACCCGCCGTCCGCTACGTCGGGCGCCTGCTCGAGCGCCCGCTCGCGCGGCAGGCTTGGCCGCGAATCGTCCTCGCGCAGCACGTTTTCGACCTGAACCACGTGCGATGTCGGGGGCACGTCCTGGAGGTCGAGCTCCTCGATCTTCTCGATGTGATCGAGGATCGAGGAGAGCTCGCTGGACATTCGAGCGACCTCCTCGTCGGTCAGGCGCAGGCGCGCCAGGCGGGCGACGTGGAGCACCTGATCGCGATCGATCACGGCGGCGATTGTAGGTCCGTGCGCAGGCGCGGCGAGGGTACGATCCCACCGATGTCGCCACGGTCGGCGGAGGCAGTCGCGGCACCCACGGTGTCCGGCGACGCCCGGCGCGACGCGCTATCCGACCGCGAGCTCGATTGGCTCCGCGCCTACGCGCGGACGCTCCTCCCGGCCGCCCACGGGCTACCCGGGGGCGATGCCGAGGTGGCCACGGCCGTAGCGCGACTGCTCGCCCACGCCCCGGCGCGGACGCGGAGCGCGGCGCGACTGGGGCTGCGGCTCGCCCGGATCCGCGGCAACCGGGCGGCGACGCGGCTCGAGTCGAGCGGGTCGATGGCCCTCCGCAGCCTGGGTCTGCTGCTGAAGGCTCTGTGCTGCGTCGCCTACGTGCGATCTCCGGAGGTCATGTCGGCCATCGGCGCGGCCCCCCGGTGCGAGCTCGGTCCGGAGGCGGTCGTCCCGCCGCTGCCGCCGCATCTCGACCGGGACGCGATGAAGCCGCCTGAGGGCGAGGTCGAGTCGTGCGACGTGCTGGTCGTCGGCTCCGGTGCGGGTGGCGCCGCGGCGGCGCGCATCCTGGCGGAGGTAGGGCTCGACGTCATCGTCGTCGAGGAGGGCTCGTACAGCGACGCGCTCACCTACTCGCGCGACCCGCTCGACGCGCTCACCACCCTGTACCGCGACGGCGGCCTCACCGCGTGCGAGGGCCGTCCCCCCATCCCGCTTCCACTCGGCCGCTGCGTCGGCGGGACGACCGTGATCAACTCGGGGACCTGCTTCCGCGCCCCTCCGGATGTCCTGCTGAGCTGGCGGGACGTGCACGGCATCCCCTGGGCGACGGACCTCGACCGCGAGTACGAGGCTCTGGAGCGGGACCTGGCGGTCGGGCTCGTAAGCCCGCGACTCGCCGGCCGCAACGCCGAGCTCTGCCGCGCGGGCGCCGAGGCACTCGGGCTCTCGAACGGGCCCATCCCGCGCAACAGCGGTGGGGTGACTTGCTGCGGCACCTGCCCGACGGGCTGTGCACTCGACGCCAAGCGCGCGATGCACGTCTCGGAGCTGCCTCGCGCCGTGGCGGCGGGAGCGCGGATCCGGGCCGGCGTGCGGGTGCTGAAGGTGGTCGTTCAGCGCGGGCGCGTGTCCGGGGTCGTGGGGCGGATCGGCGACGCCGGGCGCTACGTCGCCGCGGCGCGAGCGGTCGTGCTGGCCGGCGGCGCGGTCGGGACGCCCGAGCTACTGCTCTCCCAGGGGATCGCCAACGGCTCTGGCCACGTCGGACGCCACCTCCGCTTGCAGCCCGCGTGCTGGGTCGGGGCGCGCTTCCGCGACCAGCCGGTGCACGGGTGGGATGGCGTCATGCAGGGCTGGCGGGTGGACGAGTGGCTCGCCCAGGGGCTGTTCCTCGAGGCGACCTTCACGCCGCCGCCGTTCGGGGCGCACTGGCTGCCGGGCGCAGCGGAGAGGCTGATGGAGCGAATCGCCGCGTATCGCGAGCTCGCGATCATCGGCGTGCACGTGGCCGACGAGTCGGAGGGCCGGGTCATGGTCGGTCGAGACGGGCGCCTCCGACTCACGTACGGCCTCAGGCGAATCGACGCCGCCAAGCTGCGGTTTGGAATCGCGCGCGCCGCGCGCATCCACTTCGCCGCCGGCGCGGCAGAGGTCTATCCGCAGGTCGCGGGACTGCCCGCGATCGGCCCAGGCCAGGAAGGGCGGGTCGAGGACGGGCGGGCGCGTCCGTCGGCGCTGCGCCTGGAGGCTTTCCACCCGATGGGCACCGCGCGCATCGGCACCGATCCGCGGCGCTCGGTCGTGAGCCCAACGGGCGAGTCGCACGAGGTCGGCGGCCTCTACGTGGCTGACGCCAGCATCCTGCCGACGGCCCTCGGCGCCAACCCGATGCTCACGATCATGGCCTGCGCGCGTCAGGTTGCCCGCGGCGTCGCATCGGAAATGCAATAGACCGCGCGGGCGCCGCGAGGCAGCGGGGGCTGGTGCGCGGCTACCAGCCCACCCGTGGGGCGCGCGGCGCCTTGCTTGGGCCCCGCGCGGGTGCCGCGGCGTCCGCAGCGCCGGCGCCGACGTCGACCTCCTCGCGCTCCCTGAGGGCCGCGATCCGCGCGGCGAACGCCAGCACGGAGACCAGGATCAGCGCGAGGTACGCCTCGGCTTCGACCACGGCGCCCGAGTTCGGCCCCGGTGGCTGGAGGATCCGGTACAGCAGGAGCAGGGCGGCCGTCAGCCCCGCCACCGAGGCGATCGCGCTCGGGGTGCGGGGCGGCTCGACGCGCCGGTCCGCCGCGCGCATGAACGCGGCGACGATGGCGGCCCCGATCGTGACGAGCAGGCACAGGAGGAGCAGACGATCCACGCCGCCGTCGGCCTGCCAAGCGTTGCGCTCGGCCTTCGCCGCGCAGTTGGCCGCCGACTGCCGCAGTTCGCGGCCGAACTGGTCGGATTCAGGGCCGCGGAGGGCGGCCGGCGGCGTCTGGAGCCGCTCTCCCCGCCGGCACTCCTGCGCCTGCGCGCTGGTCCACCAGATCGTCGACATCGTGAAAAGGAGCGTGAGCGCCGCGACGAACGCGATCCAGTCCCACCGGCTCAAGCGCAGGAAGCTCACGCCGATCCCTCCGGGCTCGGCGCGGGAAGCGACTCGATCTCGAGGCTCGAAGCTTCCCGGACCGCCCGCGGATAGCCCTCGTCACGCATGCCGATCAGAGCCGCGGCCGTCGCCCCGAGGCAACCGGCCAGCCCGACCCACAGGCCCCAGTCCCGCGACGCGCCGAGCGACCGGATCGAGGTCGACCTTCCGAGCAGGTTCCGGACGGAGCGGTCCAGCGAGGGCGGGAAGGCGACGCGCAGGGCGAGCCACACCGTCCCGATCAAGCCCACGAGCGCGAGCAGCGACGTGACCGCGATCGGGACCGCCGCGGTGGGGTGAACCGCCGTGAGCACCGCGAGCGCGAGGGCGAGTCCGCAGACCAGCGCCAGCACGACAGCGAGTCCGCCGAGCGACTGCCACGCGTCATGGGTCACGTCGAGGCGCGGGTAGCGGTACCAGGGAAGGAACATCCCCACGAGGAGGACGGCTCCGGCCACACCGGCGAGCCAGTCCACGAGTCGCAGCCTCCTCAGGTCCACGCGCGGAGCGTACCCTGGTTCAGCACCGGTCGAAGCCAGTGAAACCGCGCTTGCGCGGCGCGCGGCGGGCGCGCTACCGCTTCTTCAGCGGCGCGTAATCCATCATGAGCTTGCGCTCCGACCCGTCCGCGCTGAACCGCACGACGACCAGCCCGCCGGGCTCGAGGCCGATCACCACGCCCTCGCCCATCGTTGCGTGCTCCACGTCGTCGCCGAGAGCGAAGCTCGCGCCCGCGCCATCCCCCGCCCCGGACGGCCGCGGCCGCGGGCCCTCCCGGTCAGCCCACGACGGCTGGAAGCCGCGCGGCTCCTGCACCTCGCGGTCGACCAGCTCGTCGGGGATCTCGGCCAGGAAGCGGCTCGGCACGTTCCACTCGCGCGCCCCGTAAAGCGCCCGCTGCCGTGCGTGGGTCAGGTAGAGCTGGCGCTTCGCGCGCGTGATGCCGACGTAGCACAGCCTCCGCTCCTCCTCGAGGTCGCCTGACTCGATCGCCCGCATGTGCGGGAAGACGCCGTCCTCGCAGCCGATCATGAAGACCACGGGGAACTCGAGGCCCTTGGCGTTGTGGAGGGTCATGAGCGTGATGATCCCCTCGTCGTCGCGCAGCGTGTCCTGCTCCGAGAACAGGGCGATCTGCTGCAGGAACTCCTCCAAGCTCGGCTCCTCGGCGGTGGCGTGGTACTCGCGCGCTACCTCGACCAGCTCCTCCAGGTTCTCGATCCGGCCCTCGGCCTCGATCGTCCTCTCCGCGCGAAGCGCCTCGAGGTAGCCGACCTCGTGCAGGAGCTCGTTCAGCAGGTCGCCGACCGACGCCGTCTCGGCGCGCTCGCCCAGTCGCTCCATGGTCGACATGAAGCGCCCGACCGCCTTGATCGCCGCCGCCCCGAGCCCGGGCACGTCCTCAGGTGCCAGCGCGACCTCCCACACCGGCTCGCCGAGCGTGTTCGCGTGGGAGACGATCCGCGCCTGCGTCGTGTTGCCGATCCCGCGGCGCGGGCTGTTCACGACCCGCTCGAACGCCACGACGTCGCTCGGGTTCACGAGCAGCGTGAGGTAGGCGACGGCGTCCTTGATCTCCGCGCGCTCGTAGAAGCGCGTGCCGCCGATCACCTGATAGCCGACGCCGTAACGGACGAGCGTGTCCTCGAGGACCCGCGACTGGGCGTTCGTCCGGTAGAAGACGGCGATCTCGTCGCGCGAGGCGCCCGACTCGACCAGCCGCTCCGCCTCCCCCGCCACGTAGCGCGCCTCGGCGTGCTCGTCCTCCAGCTCGCGGACCCTGACGGGATCGCCCGCGCCGACGTCCGTCCACAGCACCTTGGACTTCCGCGCCCGGTTGTGGGAGACGACCGCGTTGGCGGCCGAGAGGATCGTCTGGGTCGAGCGGTAGTTCTGCTCGAGCTTGATCACGCGCGCGTCGGGGAAGTCGTCCTCGAAGTCGAGGATGTTGCGGATGTCGGCCCCGCGGAAGCGGTAGATGGACTGGTCGTCGTCGCCGACCACGCAGAGGTTGCGGTGCTCCTCGGCGAGGAGCTGCAGCCAGCGGTACTGCGCCCGGTTGGTGTCCTGGTACTCGTCGACGAGGACGTGGCGGAAGGTGCTCCGGTACTGCTCTCCTACGTCGGGGAACAGACGCAGCAGGTCCACGCAGCGCACCAGGAGATCGTCGAAGTCCATCGCGTTCATCGAGTGGATCCGCTGCTCGTAGAGCTCGTAGACGTCCGCCGCCGTCTGCTCGAAGAACGACGAGATGCGTTGCCGGTACGCCGAGGCGTCGAGCAGGGTGTTCTTGGCGTCCGAGATCTGTCGCTTGATCGCGCGGGGCGTATAGCGCTTGGGATCGATGTCGAGCTCCTCGATGCAGCGCTTCACGAGCCGCACCGAGTCCGCCTCGTCGTAGATCGTGAAGCCGCGCGTGTAGCCCAAGCGCGCGCCCTCGGCTCGCAGCATCCGCGCACAGGCGGAGTGAAACGTCATCACCCACATCGCGCGGGCGCGACGACCGACCAGCGCCTCGATGCGCTCCTTCATCTCGCCGGCGGCCTTGTTCGTGAACGTGATCGCCAGGATCTCGCCCGGCGCGGCGCGGTCGGTCTCGACGGCGTACGCGATCCGGTGGGTCAGTACGCGCGTCTTGCCGCTGCCCGCTCCGGCGAGGACCAGCAGCGGCCCCTCGTCGTGGAGGACGGCCTCGCGCTGCGGCTCGTTGAGGTCCTCGAGCAGGCGGTGGGCGGCGGCCGTCGTTGCCATTCTCGTCGAGCATAGGGTTCGAATCGGGCGCCCCGGAAGGGCGGCCACAGCCGCGTACGCTGCTCGACATGGGCCTCTGCGACGACGTCCGCGCCGCGTGCGCCGAGGCCGCGACGGCCGCGCGGCGGGTGCGCATCGAGCCGGACCGCATCGACCGGATCGAGCCCGGTCCGCCCCCCGCCCTCGACCCGGAGCGGCACTACCTGGAGGGCGGGCGCGAGGAGGTGGCGGAGTACATGCTCGCCCTCGACGCGATCAACTTCGGCTCGGGCTGGTTTCCCACGCTGCGCAAGCGGTCGCGCTCGTCCGGCTACCAGACGGTGGCGTGGGCGCTGGCCGACCGCTTCCGCGCGAAGGGAGCGTGGTCGAACGGGGAGCTGCGCGACCTCGCGGCGCCGGACGTCGCGCGCGCGCTCGGACAGGACCCGGACCACGAGCTGATGGCGCTATACGCGAGTGCGCTTAACGACCTCGGCGCCTGGCTCGGCGAGCGGTCAGCGTCAGAGGCCGTCGCGGCGGCCATGGGCTCGGCGGAGCGACTGGCCGAGCAGCTCGCCGCGGGCATGCCGTTCTTCGACGACC
>Ga0213882_10000641_pt1 | contig 11279 bp, 7 predicted proteins | sample BarmaccoBMER_R09_FD_160106 | JGI IMG/M metagenome (GOLD analysis project Ga0213882, IMG submission 160106) | Barbacenia macrantha exposed rock microbial communities from rupestrian grasslands, the National Park of Serra do Cipo, Brazil - ER_R09 ...
AAAGCTCCGATGCTTGATGATTATGCCCAATACATCCGAGCCCAGGCCGAATATCAGTTGCATAACTATCCTGAAGTAGCGAAATCCACCACGCGCGTGTTTGACCAGAAACCGCTCTCTCCGTTTGTGGGCGCTGCGGCAGCACTGGCTGTCCGGGCGGATCTTGATAGTGAAAGCCCCAAACAGGCGCTCGAACTCATCCAGAAATACTTTGATCGCATCCCTCAACCCGAGGCCGACTTATTGCTGGCCCGTTCGTTCGAGGCCACCGGTGATCTGCCGGAAGCCGCCGAATACTATCAACACGTTTATTACGAATATCCGACGGCTCACGAGGCGACCGATGCCGCCAACGCTCTCGTGAACGTCAAGACCCGTCTAGGCGATTCCTACCCGCTGCCCACATCCGCCGCGATGCTCGTGCGAGCCGCTAAGCTCTTTGAGGCGAAAGAACCTGGCGCCGCACGCATCGAACTCGCAGCCGCCATCCCCGAAATCGCAGGTGCCCAACGCGACCTTGCTCGTGTCCGCCTGGGCGAAGCGGATTTCTTCAACAAGAACACTGCCGCCGCCTTTCAATACCTCAGCGCTTTAAAGGTGGACGACCCGGAAGCAGATGCCGAGCGCCTCTGTTTTTTAGTCCGCTGTACCCGCAATATCGATCGGCATGGCGACGTCAAATCCTTTCTAGACAGTCTCGAGAAGCAACATCCGAACTCCACTTGGCGCTTGCAGACGCTGATCGATGTAGCCGACCAGGCGCGGCTTGACCACGACGCCGCAACCTATCTGCCCCTTTATCGCGCTTGCGAAGTGACCTTCCCGAATGATTCCCGAGCCGGTTGGTGCCATTGGCGCATCGCTTATGAGAGCTATCGCCAAGACCAACAGGATGCCTATGATTTGCTGCGCGAGCAGATCCAGCGGTATCCGAACTCGATTGACACTAATGATGCGCTCTATTTTCTAGGACGCCTAGAAGAGCGGAAGAGCGATAACGCGGCCGCGCGCGCCTGCTACGACGAGCTGGTCACTCGCTTTCCGAATACTTATTACGCAGTGCTCGCGCGTGACCGCCTGAAAGACCCGTCCATTATGGCAGCTACTCCAGCGCCCCCGGTGGTCGAGTTCCTGAAATCGATCTCGTGGCCTGCGCTCGAGCAGTTTCCGAGCTTCGAGCCCGGCGACACTGTTCGCAGCCGCATTCAGCGCGCGCAATTGTTGCAGCTTACCGGCTTGAACGATTTCGCCGAAGGTGAGCTGAAATTCGGTGCCCACAATGATGCCGAGCAGGAAAACCTCTACGCTTACGAGCTCGCCAAGATGGCTACGACGCGCAATTCGCCGAATCAAGCCCTACATTACATCAAGACGTACGCACCCGGCTATTTGTACATGCCGCTAGATCAAGCGCCTGTGGGCTTTTGGCGCCTCGCCTTCCCTCTACCCCATCGTGCTTCGATTGATCAGTACAGCCGGCTGCAGGGGATCGATCCATTCCTGGTAGCCGCTCTCATTCGCCAGGAATCTGAGTTCGATCCCGCTGTCATCTCATACGCAAACGCCTACGGCCTTATGCAAGTGTTGCCGTCCACCGGTCGCCAATTGGCGCGTCATTTCGGTGTCCGCCGCTTGAATCCAAAGCAGCTCCTCATTCCGGACCGCAACATCCAACTCGGTACTTACTATTTTCGAAATCTGCTGGACTCATCCGGGGGGCAGCCGGAGCTGGCGCTGGCGGCCTATAATGCGGGCCCGGGACGGGTTGCGACTTGGCGAAACTGGGGACCGTTTCGCGAACCGGCCGAATTCATTGAAGCGATCCCTTTGCATCAGACACGCGGCTATGTCCAGATCGTGATGCGCAACGCCGACGTGTATCGCCGCCTATACGCCGGAACCGTGCCCGATGTTCCCGCGTACCGGCCCAAGCCGGCCCCGAAACCAAAATCGCATAAGCGTCAGACCCGGCGTTCTTGACGAGCTACGCTGCAATTGCCTGAACATCGGGGTACGCTGTGTGCAGCGCGACAATACCAGCAGTGGCCGGCGTTCGCCTATGGTTCCGTTTTCATGGAGAACTCAACGATTTCCTGGCACTCGCGAGGCGAAACGTAGAATTCGAACATATTGCCGGAATCACCGATACGGCAAAGCACGTCATTGAATCGCTTGGCGTCCCGCATACTGAGGTGGGACGCGTGACTGTAAATGGAGAGATTCATCCGTTGTCTGAACCGCTGGCCCGCGGCGATCACGTTCATATCTTTCCGCACGCCACGCCGGTGGTTCTACGCAGCGCGAGATTCGTTGTTGACGGGCATCTGGGCCGGCTTGCGGCTTACCTTAGAATGCTCGGATTCGATACCTGGTACGAACGTCTCGCTGGCGATGCGCTGCTTGCAGCCATCGCCAGCTCCGAGCAGCGCTTGTTGCTCACTCGCGATGTAGGACTCCTCAAGCGCCGTGAGGTGCTGCAGGGCTATTGTGTTCGGTCCGATAAACCGAATGATCAGTTGCGCGAAGTATCGGGGCGCTTTGCGTTATCTCTTCATTTCGCGCCATTCACTCGCTGCATGGATTGCAATGGACCTCTCTCTCCTGTCTCGAAGAATGAAGTTGCGGATCTTCTGCCGCCACACACGCGTGAGACGAAAAACGAATTCAGCCGTTGCCTGAATTGTGGGAAAGTCTTCTGGCGCGGCTCACATCACGCCCGCATGTTGGGTTGGATTCAGGCGCTCGCTGGCAGATGACGGAGTAGCCCAAGCTGTTTTATTCTGCATTTCATTAGCCGCTTTCGGAATTGCGCTTAAAGTTCTCGTGCGCCGCTAATGACTCGACATCTTACTGCCAGTTATCTTTTGACCGTTTGTACTGGAGAGCAAACATCCCAGGCTAACTTGTAGATTCTCCTAACCACCGCGATTCAACAGCGCTGAACAATAGGAAAATATCTAAACTTGTCTCGCTAAATCCAACGCGTGCCACTTGTAATTCAACTCGTGGCCTCGTCCGAACACGTAAGTTCCTCGGGGTCGCCTCCAGCCCTCAGGACTGAATAATCCCTGATTTGGCACGCTACACCCGTATCGTGGCCGTCGTCTGAGGTCTCCACACGCAGGACAACGACTTCACAACGAAGCGTCAGTCTCTGAGATTCGAGATTGGAACCAGGGCTGGGAATCGCAAGCAGCGCGGTGAGATGGTCTCCCGGAGAGAATGGCCGTCCGGAGCAACAGTAAAAGCCACCGCTGCTCACGTTGACCGTAAGCGCGTCCGAGACGGGGTGCCGGCTTTTCCACATCTGCACAGGCCACTGCACCGCGACCCGTTTTCTCTTCCTCCGATCAGCGAGGTCTCCTATCAGAGATTCCATGATCCCGGTACTGACCGGTGCGTCCGTCACCATCTGCTTGGCGGGTAGGCGGTAAGCATTTTGTCTGCCATCCTCGGAACGCAGTACTCGTCAACTCGCATGATCACATGTCTGAACCAGACTTGGTGCATGCTGGCCAAAGTTTCGAAAAAGTACCCAAAAACTAAACTCCCAAAAAGGTACTCTTAGTACCGAATTTTTTCCCGACCCTTCTTTGACGCTATTGTACAATTCTGCCCGCTACGCTATCCTTACAACCACATAGCACTACCTTGCCGGGACTGGGGGTAGTTAAACTCCTTAAACCGGCATCTCGCACTGGAGTATCGGAGATGAACGTTCAACTTGTATCGGAGGACAATACCCTTCTGGTTCTCTGCCGTGAAATCGCCAAAGAATTCCCGGCGATTAACTGGCAGTTTCGGGGGGGAACGGACGCAGCGGGCTTAAATCTAGACCTTTCACTTTGGGATTACAGGATGGGCGTTTCCATACCTGAAAACCAAAAGTGGGGCTCCCGATCTTTCGTCTTAATCAAAGCTCAGGACGTAGTTTCTTTTCGGAAAGCCCATCCTTACGCTGAAACCGGCATTGTGCTGAAGCCCGTCACGCGAGCTGTGTTGCGGGCGCTTATGGCACAAGCCGTTGCCGGCACGACCCAACGTGCCCGAGCTGATACCGCGTCGGTTCGAGCCGATCGCGATGACATCCTGCAGTCCCTGATGGAGGCCAATCTGCAATTGCAGCAATACGATGCGGAAAGGACAAATTTTCTGGGTCGAGCATTGCATGATTTCCAAGCGCCTTTGACTGCGCTCGGTGGATACTGCGATCTCTTGGCGGACGAAAAAATCGGATCGCTTGATGAACGCCAAAAACTTGTCATCCATCGCATGCATCACAGCGTGCGCCGGCTGTCACGAATGACCAGGGCGATGTTCAATCTCAGTGTGGGACGGCACGTAGCTCTTAAACCGGACCTGCGGGAGGGGGACATTCGCGAATGCGCCGAGCAAGCCCTTTACGAAGTTCAACAGCTTGCGGAGGAGAAGGGAATCCAACTGGAGATTGATTTCGAACCGTCCCTGCTACCGTTCGATTCGGGCCAAATCGAGCAGGTTATGGTCAACCTGCTAGAGAACGCGTATAAGTTTACTCCCCGTTACGGCTCAATCTTCGTGAGAGGATATCGCTATTTCTGGGACCGCCGAGCGGCGAATGTCTTCTGTCCCGCCGAGTCTGACCGCCGTGCTGGGCAGGCGAAGTTTCCGAATGCCTATCGGGTTGATGTCGAAGATTCGGGGCCAGGCATCTCTCCGGAACACCTGAAACTTATTTTCGAAGAATACGTTTCGTACTCCGGAGGTCAGGACCGCTCGAGAGGAGGGTTGGGCCTCGCGATCTGCCGGATGATCCTGAACCAGCATCAAGGCCGGATCTGGGCTGAAAACGGTCAATCGGGCGCGGTGTTTTCTTTCGTTCTACCTTTCCCTGCAGCGAATAGGGTGGGCGAGGTGAATAATGATTCGGCTCGGAATGAACTATCGAGGGCGTGCGTATGACCACGGCAAAGAAAACCGTCCTGATCGGAGAGGACGATTCCGAAGTGCGCGGCTATCTAGAAATGGCTGTCAAATGCATGGGCTACGATGTGATGCTGGCTCAGGACGGAGATGAGGTCTTGAGCCTTCTCCAGGAAGACAACAAGTACCATGTTGTCCTCTTGGACATCATCATGCCACGAAAGGATGGCATCGAGGCGCTCCGCGATATTCGCAAGATGAGCAATTCACTCCCGGTAATCATGGTTTCCGATGCATCATCGACTATGAACGTCGTGCAGGCGATGAAGATTGGGGCCACTGACTTTTTGTCAAAGCCGGCTGCTTACGAGGAGCTCCGGAATGCTCTGCAAAAGGCCATGGATTCGGTACCCGAAGCACCCGCCGCGAACGGCGTGAGTGAAAACGGCAGTGCTTCGGGGAAGCTGTTTTTTGGTACAAACCAGCGGATGCACGCGATCCGCCGGATCTTGAGGGATGTGGCTCCATCGGAGGCGCCAGTGTTGATCCGCGGGGAAACAGGAGCCGGGAAGGAGGTCATCGCGCGAGAATTGCACGCCCTTTCCTTGCGATCTAAGAAATCATTCCTGAAGCTGAATTGTGCCGCCCTACCGTCCGAACTGGTCGAGAGCGAGCTGTTCGGATATGAGCGGGGAGCATTTACCGGTGCCTTCCAAAAAAAGCCTGGTATGTTTGAACTTGCCGACGGCGGAACCATTCTCCTTGACGAGATAGGCGACATGGATTTCAAGCTGCAGGCCAAGCTTCTGCAGGTGCTGCAGGACCATGAGTTTCAACGCATTGGCGGCAAAGAAACAGTGCGCGTGGACGTTCGCGTGATAGCGGCAACGCATCGCGATTTGGAGCAGGCCATTGCCAATCGTCAGTTCCGCGAAGATTTGTATTACAGGCTGAACGTAATCTCGATTGAACTCCCGGCTCTGCGGGAGCGCAAGGGCGATATCATTCCGATGGCGGAGTTTCTTATCCGCAAAAATTGTCCTTCTTCGCCGCCTTCGCTAACGTCGGCGATGAAGCAGGCTTTAGTGGAGTATAGCTGGCCAGGCAACATCCGCGAATTAGAAAACGTTGTACGTCGCTTCATCATTCTGCGGGATGGGGACGGTATTGCGCGCGACTTGAGGACGAAGATCGAGCGGAAAGATCCAGCGCGGCCAGAAACGGCAGTTCCCGATCACGCTCCGGACAGCGCCCCGACATTGGCTCAAGTGACCAAGGCAAAGCAGGAAGCCGAAAGCGCGGCTATCCTTGGGGCACTCAGCACCACGCGGTGGAATAGGAAGCAGGCCGCCGCGCTCCTGAAAATCGACTACAAGGCGCTTCTGTACAAAATGAAAAAACTTGGGATTGACGACGGCGGCGCCAGTATGTCTACGGAGGCACCGAAGCCGAACGAGCACACGCTGGCAATTTTAGGCGACTGACAGGCTTAGGCAGGGATTACCAAGAATCAACTTAGGCGCGATTACGGACATCGATTGTTTTTCTGACAAGATCCGGCGTGCCGTTCAGCGGCGCCGGGCGATGACGGGTATTTCTATTTTCGAGTTGCCGTTCAGAGGCGCCTCGATCGGCCTGCCTTGCGCCAGATACGGTTTTATGACATCGGGATCCTGATAGGCAAGGTCGCGGCCGTCATCGATGGCGAGCAGGGTGTAACCGCCGGGAAGAATCGCGGGCAGATTGAAAGAGCCATCGGAATCGCTCTGGTCGCGCCGAATCAAGGCGGGGCGATCGAGATCGTTCGGGAGAAGAAGGACCATGGCGGCGGGTACGCCTGTTCCGTTTCGAACCACGAATCCCTCAATTTTAGAAACGCCCGCGCCCCTGCCGGCCGTGATTTGGAGTTGAACCGAACCGTTTTCCGGAATTTCGACGGAGTCCCCCGATGCGGTTGCGCCTTTGGCGGCGATTAATTTGACGTAGGCTCCGGGGATCAGAATCTCGTAACGGCCGGGCGCAAGAGACTCGTTGAGCGAGAACGTACCGTTCGGATTAATTTGGACGCCTGTATTTCCTGTTTTTCCAGTGAACTGAATAAAGGGCGTGCGCGGCGCGACACCTTCGAATGTGATGCGCCCAGCAATGGAACTCGAGGAGCCGCTGCGCACCTGGAGGGTTGAACCGGCGGCGAGATCGACGGACTGGCTGAATCCGAACTGTTGTTTGCCATTACCAAACCGGTTGATATTGACCATATACTTTCCCGGCGCGATGCCGGTCAATTCCCCCGAGTTGCCGAAGCCAAACACAGGTGCGCCGATGTTGACGAGTGCGCCCCCTGGTCCTTCCACCGAAACGGAACTGTTGAAGCCTTGGTTTGGTTCTGCCGGTTCTTCGCCCGTTGCGGGTCCGGTAATGGGAACGTGAAGCGCCGGAACCGCGCGTAGGTTGACCTGAATCGTTGCACCGCCGCCTTCATTGAGCACGACTGGAGAGGCCGCCTGCGGGTCGGTTGTATCGGCGTAATAAGTTACTGGATAGGCGACGTCCAACTCGGGATTGCTCACTTGATTGACCGGCACGCCGACGCCATTTTGTTGCGGCTGAAATTGCGGCGGATTTTCGGCATACCAAGGCCGCGCGGATACGCCGATGAAATAAGTTCCCGCTTGCAAATGACTGAAGTGAAATAACCCGGATGAGCCAGTGTTGGCGCTGCCCATCTGAGTTGTACCGGCTTTGCCGAGAGAAACGGATTTTCGGAAGAGAATCACGTTGGCCTGCGGCACGGGATCGCCGTTCTCATCGACGACAGTTCCCGAGATTCTAGCTGGACTATCGAGGGGGAAAACGATGTTGGTGGCGTTATTGGGGCCGACGACAATGCCGGTGAAGAAGCCTTCGTATTGCTGATAGCCGACGGGTTGTTCGCCACGGCGCTGTGCCATAAGAGCATATTTCTCGGGAGAGAGATGCGAAAATGCGAACGCGCCGTCCTCGCCGGTGATTTGCCTCAGCGGATCGCCTGGCCGGTCCGACGGATTCAGGAGGACTGCAATGCCTCGCAGCGGGCGATTTGTGGCGTGATCGACGACAATGCCGGAGATCGTACAACAACCGGAAGAATCCGCGGGCGGCAGCGATTGCTGAAATGCAATGGCGAGCGCAAAGGGCGCGGATACGCGCCGAGATACAGTAAAGCAACTCCGCCGTCCTTCGCTCGGGGCGCTTGATCCCGCGCCCGTTTTGCGCGAGTTGCTTAGCAGAAGGAGCGGCGCTGAGACCAGGAAGCAAACTCGAATACTATTGCGCATTGGAGCCGCCCTCACCAGGCACGTCGATTGTGACGGTAGCTTTTTGATTAGGCGCGAGCGTGATCTCTTGCGCGCTCAGATTCCGCAGCGCTTCAGGATTCATGTACTCGAGGTTCGACAGATCAGCGACGGTGTAGAGCCGGTAGTTGCCGGGAGGCAGAGTTCCGCCACCGAAAGAGGCTCCGGCTTGCACCATCATGGGTCTCGGCTCAAAGACATTGGAATCCGAGACGAGAAGCAAAGAGGCGTGGGCGTTCGTGTCAGCAGAGCGCATTTGCAAGTTGAGCTCGGCGCAATCGGAGCGAAGGCTCACTTGTAACGGGGCGGGATTGGAACCTGGGCTGATGACGAGATCGTTGTTCGAAAAATCCGTTCCGCCGGAGGAGACAGAGGCCACGCAATAGGGGCCACCCGCCTGGGCCACGACTCGGTAGTTTCCCGGAAGAGCGCCCTGGATGACCAACGGTCCCGACGGATGCTTCTGATCGATGCCGGCGTAGAACTCGGATTGGCCGTTCTGGTTGGTACTGCGCGAGATGAGCCTGAGCTGCAAATTCGGCTGACCCGTTTCCGGTCCATTGAGAACCTGGACAGGAATGGACGGCACGGACGCTAAGGGAACTTGTAGGTTGCGAACTTCGGCATTATCGACGTTGACCGATACGCGGCCAAAGTATTCGCCGCCGTTGGGCGCTCCATTGGTACGGAACGAAATCGTCCAGGAGCCCGAAGGAAGTAAAGGGGTCACCCACCGGCCGTTTCCAGGGCCGAAGCTGTTCATGCCGACCTCTTGCCCGGTTTCATCCTCGACGCTGATCATCGCCCCGTTGGGCGCGGGTCCGGCGACACCGCTGACGCGGAAAGCAGGAACAGGAGAAAGCTTGAAATCAGCGCGTGCAGTCTCACCGGGTCTTATCGCAAGCGGTTGAGCGGAGGAGAGATCCACCGCATCCGGATAATACCGTTGAGGATACACTTCGCCGCGGTGTTGGAAAACGTTGAACAATTCCTCAACCGGCCTCTGTAAGGAACGGACGAGATACTCGCCAGGTTGGAGCCCTTCGATCAGGAAATCGCCGTTTTCGTCGGTGGTAGCCATCTGCGCCGGTTGCAACGATCTTCTGCCGCTGATGATCTGGGGCTGGACGAGCTGAATCTGTAGGTCTTCGATTGGTTCGCCTTTATCGTCTCCTGCGTGGCCCTGGAGAGCGGATTCGGGTGAGAGCTTCAGGACCAACGGAGCGATGCTTGCGCTGACCACGAACATTCGAGGCTGGATCAAACCGTTTCTTGGCTGTTCCTCAAAGAATCCGGGCCGCTGCGCGTTCGGCATGTAGCTGCCCTCAAGAACATTTGGAATTTCGAAACGCCCGTCTGCCCCGGTGAAGGCGCTGTGCTGCTCGGGGCCTTGTAGGCGGACAAGAGCACGGCGCACAGGTTCGCCGGTTACGGCGTTGACCACGGAACCGGAGACCGTATAGCGGTTGTGCCCGGCTGGATTCGCGCTTGTTAGAGGCCCGCTGTAATTCACCACCTGTGCTGTGCAGATACCAGCGCAGAGACTGAGCGCCGCCACGGTCGAGAAACGCCAAATCGAGCCCATGCGCAGCTTACCATCTTACTTAGAAGCCGCCGGAACACCGGTGGTTCCACCTATGATGTCAAGCGCGAGCGTCACGGAGGCGAGGCAGAAGCGAAAGAGGACGGAACCGGACCGAGGCCTTCGATGGACGATCGCGGTCATGTCGATCGGGGTTGCCGGTTACGCGATCGTACGTTTTCTATTCATTCCGCCGACTTCAGGGCATTTCAGCGAGCACTTGTTATTGCTGCAGGTGCATGCGGCCGGAGGCGCCATCGCGCTATTGACCGGCCCCTGGCAGTTCTGGGGGAGATTTCGCGCGCGCCGCCCGGAACTACATCGCTGGCTGGGGCGGGTGTATTTGGTGGCGGTCGGCGTGGCTTCCGTCGCGGGATTCGGGCTCGCCTTTTTCTCGGAAGAGGGATGGCCTACGCACGTTGGCTTTGGGTTATTAGCAGCGATCTGGTTTGCGACGGGGTGGATGGCTTACTGGCGCGCGCGGCAGTATCGCTTCGCTCTGCATCGCGAATGGGCCATGCGCAGTTTCTCGCTGGCATTTGCGGCCGTGACGTTGCGAAACGAATTGCCGCTGCTGATGGTCGCAGGGCGATTAAGCTTTCACGCGGCCTACATCACCGTTGCGTGGTTATGTTGGATTCCGAACCTGCTGGTTGTGGAGTGGTGGCTACGGAGACACGCGCGACGCGCGTGATTGCCCGTTTGGCGTGCGGGCGAGCTTGGCGATAACGCCCTTTGGACCAACAGCCCACATGGAGCCGTCTGGAGCGGAGGTGACCGCGTTGAAGGGTGTTGAGGAGAATTCAATCCACGTCGCGCCGGCGTCGAAAGAAATGTCGGATCCGTTCGTGCCTACGGCAACGATCGTCCCGGGCTGGCTCCGAATGAACGTAACTGCCGAACGATAACCGAAGAGTTCCTCCTTCGCGGTGCTCCACGATTTGCCGCCGTCTGTTGTGATCGCGACGGTGCGGGCGCGAACGTCGGGTTTGGTGTAATCGCCGCCCACAGCGATGCCATGCAGCGAATCGCTGAAGGCGAGTGAAAAGATGCCGGCCGATGAAGTGGCACCACTGAGAGGGGTCGAAGATACCGTCCAACTACGGCCGCGATCCGTGCTGAGAAACACCCGAGCAGCGGCACCACCCGTTGCGAACCACGCCTTGCTGCAGCTTTGAACGACAAGGCATGTGCCGCTAGCAGCGAATGCGCCTTCATTCGGGAGCGCGGATCGCGTTGGCCGACGCTGCCACGAACGACCGGCATCGTCGGTTGTGAAGATGGTGAATTTGCCGTTGACAGGGTCACCGAGGACGATTCCGTGCCGCCGATCCCAGAATGAGATCGCGTCGAAGAAGCCGTCCGTGTCGGGATTTGTGAAGAGCAGCCTCCAGTTGCGGCCGCCGTCAATGGTTTGATAAATGCGCGACTGAGCGCCTGGGCCGCTCGATAGCAGAAAG
>Ga0213882_10000642_pt1 | contig 11275 bp, 7 predicted proteins | sample BarmaccoBMER_R09_FD_160106 | JGI IMG/M metagenome (GOLD analysis project Ga0213882, IMG submission 160106) | Barbacenia macrantha exposed rock microbial communities from rupestrian grasslands, the National Park of Serra do Cipo, Brazil - ER_R09 ...
AGCCCGCGGCTCAAGGCCAGCTACATTCCACCCCAGCTTCGCCAGTGGCACCAGCAGCCGTCCGGTCCCGCATCCGACATCGAGTACCGACAGCGGTTCGACCAGTCCGTAGTGAGCGGTTAGCCAGCGGAGAAACTGGACGACCGGTGCCGGCTCAGCCGCGATGAAGTGGTCATACAGCTCGCCGACATCGAGCGGTCGGCCATCGCCGTCCCGCGAGCGCTTACTCGCAGCTTCCATGGAGCCACGATAGTCGAGCCGGGGCACCGTTCATGCAAGCGTCGCCAGGTGTCCGCTTCATGCCGGTCGGTCCCGCTCACCCTGCGGTTCGTGACAACGTTAGTGGGTGACGGTCGTGCCGACCCACCTTCCTCCTCGGTCCGGTCCCGCTCCTCGTCACGAAATATCGCTCGGGCGGTCTGTTCCCTTGCCGCGTCTGCTCTGGGACGATCGCCTCGTGAAGGACTTAGTTTCGGCGGCGACCGCGCTCGTCGCGAAGCATCCGGCGGTGGTGCGTGTCGAGCTTGCGGGATCCCGGTCACGCGGCACGCATGAGGAGTTATCGGACTGGGATTTCGCTGTGACGACGTCTGACTTCGCCGCAGTTGCGCGTGACCTGCCCAGTCTGATCGCGCCCTTGGACCCGTTGGCCGAGCAGTGGGAGCCGCTCGCTCAGTTCCCTGTCTACCAGGTCATGCTCCGCGGTCCCACGAAGCTGGAATACCTGTTCCTGGAGCAGTCCCAGGACGCGAAACCGCCGGTGAATCCGAACGAAGCGACCCTAGCCGCGATCAACACGCACTTCTGGGACTGGATCTGGTGGATTACGACCAAGGCGGCGGCTGGCCGCGATGATCTTGTCTCCGAGCATCTGCCTCAGCTTTATCGGCAGCTTCTCCAGCCGATGGGGGTCGAGGTTGTCCCTGGAGCCGTAGATGCGGCGATCCGAGCGTTTGTGGCCCGCCGGGACACGCTCGAGCGGGAGTACGGCATCTGCATTCCGAGGGAGCTCGAGAACGAGGTCCAACGAGGCATCGATCGCATTGCCCGCCCGACCTAAGCACGTATCTAACGGAATGTGACATCGCGCCCTCGTGCGGCCCAGTTCGTCGGACCACGTGATAGTCGGTGCCACCGGCTCTCGCTAGATGGCCAAGTGGAGTAGACGGTCAGACGGGTTCAGCCGATGGTGTCGGCGCCTCTACGGCCGCGCGCTCTCTGCGGAACGGAAGTGGTACATCGGGGGTGTCGGCGTCGATCTCGCGCGCCAAGCGGTGTCCGTCGAAAATGGCGTCGGCGATGAGACGGGGCGCGACGCAGTCGCCGATGGAGTAGAGCGCCTGGATGCCCTCGGCAGCAAGTGCTTGGGGATCCGCCGCTAGGGCGTGATAGAGCGCGTCGTTAGAGCGGCGCTGGGTGACCAGCACGACTCCGTCGGCGCTGAGTTCGAGCGGTTCGTCGAACTCGTTTTGCGCGACCGCGCGTCCGGCTTCGACAGCGGTCAGTGTCAGGCCACGGCGCAGGGTGACACCGGCGTCGTGCAGGCGCCGCCGGAGTAGAGGCCCTTCCAGTGTCTGGTCGCACACCGGTGCGATCTGGTCCAGGCAAGTCACGAGCTCGACCGTATGGCCCTCGCCTGCGAGCAGCTCCGCGAGGCCGGCGGCCACGAAGTAACCCTCGGCGTCGTAGACAATCACCCGTTCGCCCGGCGGACGCTTGTGATCGACCATTACCTGCTCGGGCGTCAGCACCCAGGCCAGCCGACCGTCGGCTTCGGCAATCGGCGCGTGGGTGGCGGCGCTCAGGCCGTCGTGCGCCCAGCGAGCGCCGGTCGCCAGGATCACGATCTCGGCGCCGTATTCGCGGACTGCGGCGGCATCGAGCTCGGCGCGGCAGACCAGCTCGACATTTCGCAGCTTGGCGATTTGGATCACGCGCCAGTTGACCACTCGCCGCCATTCGCCCAGCCCCGGCAGGCTCGGGATCCAGCGCATCGCACCGCCGGGCTCGCGCTCGGCGTCGACTACGTGCACCCGACGAAACCCCCGCTTGCCGAGCACGATCGCGCATTCCATTCCCGCCGGCCCGGCTCCCACGATTAGCACGTCGCGGTCTCCATTGGATGCCCGCGGAAAGCGCTCAGGGTGCCACCCGCGCCGGTACTCCTCGCCGGCCGTCGGGTTCTGAGTGCAGCCGAGGTGCCCCATGTACTCGCTCTTGAGGATGCAAATGTTGCACCCGATGCACTCGCGGACCTCGCCGTAGCGCCCCTCCTCGATTTTGCGAGGCAGAAAGGGGTCCGCGATCGAGGGACGCGCAGCCCCGATCAGATCCCAGACGCCGCTGCGGACGATCTCGGCCATCTGGTCGGGGTCGGTCAGCCGCGCGACGCCGACGATCGGCTTCGCGGTCGCCTCGCGGACCCGGCCCGTCCACTCGAGCTGGTAGCCCGCGGCGAAGAATCGGGACGCCCCCGAGTCCTTGGCCCACTCCGCGATCGAGCCGACATTGACATCCCATAAGTCGACCAGCTCGTCGGCGACCTTAACAAACGCCAGGCCTTCCTCGAGCTCTACCCCGGCCCGGCCCAGCGCATCGACCGCGATTCGGCACGCGATCGCGCAGTGCTCTCCAACTGCCTCCCGGACCAGTGTTAGCAATTCGAGCCAGAAGCGAGCGCGGTTGTCGAACGACCCGCCGTATTCGTCTGTGCGGTGGTTGTAGAACGGCGAGAGGAACTGGACCGGCAGGTAGCCGTGGGCTCCGTACACATAGACGATGTCGAAGCCGGCATCGCGCGCGCGCCGCGCGGCGTGCACCCATTCGGCCTGCACGCGCCCGATGTCCGCGCGCTCCATTGCCTTCGGCACCGTGGTCGGCTCCAGGTCGCTGGCCAGCTGCGACGGGCCGAGCGCCGGATGGCGCGACTCGCCGCATGGCGCGTGCGCCCCCGAATGATGCAGCTCGATTCCCGCCAATGCACCATGCTCGTGCACGCGCTCACACATCAGCCCGAGGCTCCGGGCATCATGATCGTCCCACAGCTGCACGGCGATCGCAGGCGCCTCGTCCGAGCCCTCACTCACTGCCGCGTATTCGGTGCACACCGCGGCCCATCCGCCCTCCGCTTTGAGCTCGCGAAAAGCCGCCTGAGAGAAGGGCTTACGCGTCCCGAAACCAGTGCAATGCGGCACCTGGTAGAAGCGGTTACGCAGCGTCTTAGGGCCGATCCGAACCGGCTCGAAGAGTACGTCGTGACGGGAATCGCGGCGCGGCGCGCTCATGCCGCGTATCTTCGCGCACCGTCGCACCTCGGCGCGCGCCGTTATGCCGGCGATTCGCAGAAGCGAGCTTCGGCCCGCCGATACCGATCGTTCGCGAGCGCTTCCGGTACGCTCGCTCGTCGGTGTTTTGGCTCCGAGCTGAGGTATGACGCCCAATGAGTGACGCCCCGTTCACGACCAAGCTTTACTTCGGTCCCTGGTACCGGCGGTCGCCCTTCTTCGACGCTACTCAACGCGCCGGGTGCAAGGCGTATGACATCTACAACAAGATGTACCTGCCGGCGGAATACGACGATCCGACCCTCGAGTATTGGGCTCTCAACGAGGGGGTTACGCTGTGGGATGTCGGAGTCGAGCGGACAGTCCAGATCAGTGGGCCCGACGCCGATCGGTTCATCGACAGGCTGACTTGCCGCGACCTCACGCGGTGCATGGTCAAGCAGGGCAAGTACATGATCGTGACCGCTCCGGACGGAGGGATAGTCAACGACCCCGTCCTGCTGCACGTCGATCGCGACACGTGGTGGATGCAGCTCGCCGACAGCGACGCCGGCCTGTATGCAATGGGCGTGCTATCGCAGACGGGGCTGGACGCAGAAGTCAGCTATCCCGACGTGCACCCGGTCCAAGTGCAGGGTCCGCGATCGGGCGAGACGCTGGCGAAGCTCGTCGGCACCGAGGTTCTCGACCTCCGCTATTACTGGTGTGACAGCTTCCAGATCGGTGATGTCCCGGTCGTGATCAGCCGCACCGGTTGGTCTGCGGTACCGGGATTCGAAGTGAACCTTCTGGACGGCTCCCGTGGCGACGAGCTGTGGGAAGCGATCATGAGCGCTGGCGAGGAGTTCGACATCCGCCCAATTGCACCAAGCGAGGCGCGGCGTGTGGAAGCTGGCATCTTTAACTATGGATCCGACATGACATTGCGCGACACGCCGTTCCACGTGACGGGCCTTGAACGCCTCGTCGAGGAGCAGCCTCAGGACTACATCGGGAAGGAAGCACTCGAGCGCATCCGGAACGAGGGGGTCGACCGCAAGCTCGTCGGCATCCGGTTCGACTCGGACGAGCCGTTCGTGGGGATCACGCGGCCCTGGCTCGCCAGCTGCGAGGGCCGTGAAGTCGGTCAGGTCACAGATGCCGTTTGGTCTCCCGGCCTTCGGGCCAACATCGGCTTCGTGTGGGTTCCCATCGAACTTGCAGCGGCCGGAACGGCGCTCGATATCGACTCGGAACACGGGCACATGACGGGTAGTACTGCCGCCATTCCGTTTGTCGATCCGAACAAGGAACGCCCGGCCCAGTCGCTACGGGGTACCGTCGCCTGACCTCGGCCGCGACACGACCGCCCGCCCCGATGCAGCAGCCGCAGAGCACCGCGCTGACTCTCGCCGAAGAAAATGCCCGACACCGCGAGCTGCTCGCTTGAACGCGATGCTCGCTTCGCCTCTGACGTCGCCCGCGGATTGGCGAGCGCTTAGCGACGGAGGCGGGCATCCGCGATCGTTGCCGCCGCATCCCGACGGCGCCGACCGGGACTGCTGCTCCGTCGGTGCGAACCGGTAGCCCTGCGGCCGTGCGAATGGGCTGTTTGGGCCGGTGCTTTTTGGATCAACGGCCAGTCTGAGGTCCCGGGTGGGGACTTCTGGATTGTCGCAAGGGAGAGGCCGTGGATGCACATTTCTGGAGCGCGCCGTTGGTCACGAGGGGCCGCCACTCGGTTGTCCGGCGCGATTCTGCCGAGTGGTGGCGGAGCGAGCATGGCCGCGATGCTCGCCGGATCGGCGCGGCCTTCTACTCGTTGGTTGGCGTCAGTGTGCGCCCAGGTTCGCGCGCGTGCCTTCGCTTCAGGTCAGCGAATTTCGGTGTGGTGTGGTCACGGGCCCGCAGGCTCGCCTGGTCAGCATCCAGGAGCGGAACCCCTCCGCGCGGGAGATCGGGCGAAGAGTGTGGCGACCAGGGACCGCCGCCGCCATCGGACTCAGAAGGGCCCGATGAGGAGCCCGACCCGCAATAGAACAGGGCGGGGACAAACATCAGGACGACGACACCGAGGAAAAACACGAACGGCAAGAGCGTGGTGGCGACGTCGTCCGATAGCACGAGCAGCTGGTTGACCCCAACAAGAATCGCCATGAATGTGGGCAGGGCCAGAGACGCAAGCGCGACGCGAACCCAGAAATACGATCGCCTTTGCTCCGATGGGCCCCAGGCGATACAGAGCCCCACGAAGCCAGACTCCAACGCAACCGCAATCGTGATCAGGCTGGCGAGATGATGCACGCTGCCGGAAAGATAATCCAGCGCGGAGCCCGCCACAAGCCGTCCAATGACCACGTTCGATCACGATCCGCGCGCGGCACGATCTCGACCGTGGCAGTCCCTCGCTCGGCCTCCCATGGCTGGCGGTGGGGGCTAACAGGAGCGGGCTTGGCTGGGCTGTCGGAATCCCAGAACGCATCAGTACGGCGGACCGATCTCCCGAACGAATCCCGCGCTCGCTTTCTATTCGCGCGTCTGGTCACAGCTGACGCCCGTATTGCGACGACGCGAGCGGGCGTCGCCCTTACCGAGCGTGTGGCGTCGCGCGGTATCCATAGATCCGCGCGCCGACGTGGGGGCGAAGCTGGAGTAGTTTTTCGTTGTGTGTCATCAGTGGCAGGCGCTGGAAGCGCTCGATCGTCATGTCCAGCTAAATCGCCTGCGATGCACCTGGATCTGTACGGGCAGGAAGGTCTGCGCGTCGACCAGCACGCGGATGCCGGCGGGGATCACCGATACCCCGATCTGTCCTCCGTGGGTCCAGTCGTGACGGACTACCGGGACTCACGCCCGGTCAATGGGCGCTGGCGTCGGATTCTCCTGGGGGTTTACCGTCGTCGCGTCCTCGCCCGAGTGAAGCGCCTGCGGGCGCGTCAAGGTCCGCCGATCCAGTTGCGCTATCACGGCGCCGTGACGGTCGGTTCTCCCGGTCGTGCCAGGCTACACGGCCGTGATGGCGGGATCGGAGATCTGATCTGGGAGGGACTCAAGCAGGCCGGGTGGATCGGTTACAGCGGTGAACGGTGGCCGACGATGGAGCTGGTCATGTGCGTCCCACGCAGACAGCCCGAACAGGCCATCGCAGCGCGTCTGCCTCTTCTTCCCGGAGGGCCGCGTCGGCGGACGGAGCTCGGGCAAGCGAAGGAGGGTGGCATTTGCTACCGATGCGTGGGGCCACCGCGCGGTGAGATGGTCGCTGGCCGGGGGCTTGTCGAGAGCGCGCGGCGTCCCGAGGACTTCGACTCCTTCGAAAACATGCTCTACACCGCCGCTATCCAGGGCGGCTGGCTGTCGCCCGAGCAGAACCAGCCGGAGACGGAGGTGCCCGACGTGGACATCCTCATTCACCTCACACGTCCCCGCGTCTGACGTACTTGGCTGTCCGCGACGCCACACGAGCCTCGGCCGGCACCTAGAGCAGCTCAAGCGCTGGTACGAGGCCGAAGGACTCGACCTGGACGACGGGCTTCTCGCAATTGCGCGCGAGCGCCTTCCCGACGCGCCGTTGCACAAGTCGGACATGACGCGCTTCGAACTAGGCCGGCGGGTTGACGCCATCGCCTGCCTGTTTAGCTCCATCGGCTACGCGCAGACACCCGAGAGCCTCGCTGACACGCTCGCATGCATCGCTCGCCACCTCCAGCCCGATGGGTGGTCGTGATCGAGCCATGGTTCACCCCAGACGCCTGGGTGGTCGGCCGCCCAGCACTCCTGGTCGTAGACCAACCAGAGCTCAAGGTCGCACGGATGAATGTCTCGGCCCGCCGCGGTCGCCTCGCGATCGTCGACTTCCACTATCTCGTTGGCACGCCCGCAGGGGTGCAGCAATCCACGAGCTCCACCGACTCGCCCTCTTCACCCACGACGAGTACCAGGCGGCGTTCGAGGAGGCCGGACTAACGGCTGAGTACGATCCGGAAGGCCTGACCGGCCGAAGGCTATACACCGCGCGACATCGCTGAGCCGCTGCCACTCCCCCAACCACGGCGGGCTGTATCACGACTCGGATCCTCGCTCTCGCTTGCAGAAGGCGCGGTTCACACCCTCAGGCACCTGAGCCGCCGGCCGAGGCTCGCTTCCCGCTCCTCACATCCCGCCCGCGGACGCGTGCTTCGCGACGCAGACAGGCGCCACCGGCCGAGCAAACCCGCGTCGGAGGCCTTCGCAACCTGGCCACGTTGGCGTGGGCGCTTGGCGTCATTCTTGACCCGCTGATTCGCGCGCCGATTCGATGCGACGTGGCCGATGCCGACGTGCTTGGGTGGACATCACCCTATGGGATGATGCGCTCGCCCCCGGAGCGTGGCAGCTTGGGGGTGCACGGTTGGTCGGCTGCATGGAAACGGAGGTTGGATATGAGTGAGCCGTTCAAGGGAGTCATCAACGTCGACATTCGCGACTCGGAACCTGACTGGACACCGTTCGAGCCGCCGAAGGCTCCCGAGGGTGCGCCGAGCGTGCTCTACATCGTCCTCGACGACGTCGGTTTCTCGGCGCTTGGCTGCTACGGCGGCCCGGTGGAGACACCGAACATCGACCGGATCGCCTCGCAAGGAGTCCGGTACACGCAGTGGCATACGACCGCGCTGTGCTCGCCAACCCGTTCCTGTCTGTTGACGGGACGCAACCACACGCGCAATAGCATGGCGTGCATCACCGAGGCCGCGATCGGGTTCCCGAACGCGAGCGGGACGGTTCCACCCGAGAACGGGATGCTGCCCGAGATCCTAGGGGAGCTTGGTTGGAACACGTACATGACCGGGAAGTGGCACCTGTGTCCGACCGACGAGATGCACCTCGCCGCGACGCGTCGCAATTGGCCGGTGGGCCGTGGGTTCGAGCGCTTCTACGGGTTCCTCGGGGCCGAGACCAACCAGTGGTATCCGGACCTGGTCTATGACAACCACCCCGTCGATCAGCCGCGCCAGCCGGAGGATGGTTATCACTTGACCGAGGATCTGACCGACAAGGCGCTGGAGTTCATTAAGGACGCGAAGGCGGTCGCGCCGGAGAAGCCGTTCTGTCTGTATTACGCGCCGGGGGCATGCCACGCGCCTCACCAAGCGCCGAGAGAGTGGATCGATAAGTACAGGGGGCGCTTCGACCCCGGTTATGAGGCGATGCGGGAGCAGACGCTCGCGCGCCAGAAGCAGCTAGGAATCGTTCCCGAGGACACGGAGCTTCCACCGGTTAACCCGATCGGCGCCCCGCAGACCCGAACCGGTCCTGAGGGTCAGCCCTTTCCCGCCGTGGACGTCACGCGGCCGTGGGACTCGCTCTCGGAGGAAGAGCGGCGGCTGTTCTCGCGCATGGCGGAGGTGTATGCCGGCTTCCTTGCCCACACCGACGATCAGATCGGCCGGTTGCTCTCATACCTCGAGGAGACCGAGCAGCTCGATAACACGCTGATCGTGCTGGTTTCGGACAACGGCGCCAGCGGCGAGGGCGGACCGAACGGCTCGGTCAACGAGAACAAGCTGTTCAACGGGGTCCCCGATGACATCGAGTCGAACCTCGCGCTGCTAGACGACCTGGGCAGCACGAAGACCTACAACCACTACCCGAACGGGTGGGCGATGGCGTTCAACACCCCGTTCAAGATGTGGAAGCGATACGAGTTCAACGGCGGAAGCTGTGATCCGTGCATCATCGCTTGGCCGAAGGCGATGACGACCAAGGGCGAGCTCCGCCACCAGTACCACCACGCGATCGACCTCGTGCCGACGATCCTCGAGTGCCTCGGCGTGCAGCCGCCCGAGACGATCAAGGGGCATGTGCAGAACAGCTTCGACGGGATCAGCATGCGCTACAGCTTCAACGACGTGGATGCCCCGAGCCGCCGCAAGACACAGTTCTACTCGATGCTTGGCTCCCGCGCGATCTGGCACGAGGGTTGGAAGGCGGTGACCACCCATCCGACCATCAGCGTCTGGAGCCACTTCAACGAGGACACGTGGGAGCTCTACCACGTCGACGTCGATCCGGCGGAGCTGCACGACGTGGCGAGCGATCACCCGGAGAGGGTGCGAGAGCTCGTTAACCTCTGGTTCTCTGAGGCGGGCGCGAACGGGGCGTTCCCGCTAGATGACCGCTCCGCAGTCGAGATTCTCAACACGCCACGCCCGCAGCTGACCAGCCCGCGCGACCGGTACCGCTACTTCCCCGACGTTTCGGGCGTCCCGGAGGCGCAGGCGGTCAACATCCGAAACCGCGACTACATCGTCGGAGCGTGGGTTGACATCGCGGCGCCCGGTGCCACCGGCGTGCTGTTCGCGCAGGGCTCGGATTTTGGTGGGCACGCCCTCTACGTCAAAGACAATCGGCTGCACTACGTCTACAACTTCGTCGACATGCTCGAACAGCGGATCGTGGCGACCGAAGAGATCCCCGTGGGCGAGAACCTGATCCTGTCCGCATCGTTCGTGAAGGACGGCGAGGACCCGCCCGGTGTCTCCACCGGGATCCTGTCCCTGTTCTACGGCGAGGACAAGGTCGGCGAAAGTCGGATCAAGACCCAACCAGGGCCGTTCGGCGTCGCCGGCACCGACCTGACGGTCGGCCGCAGCATCACCAGGATCACCGACGACTATCCGGGCGAGCGGCCGTGGCGCTTCACCGGCGGCACGGTCAAGATCGTCGCCGTCGACGTCAGCGGCGAACCGTACGTGGACCTCGAGCGCGCCGCCGCGGCCATGATCGCCCGCGAGTAACGGCCATAGAAACGCGATCCGGGCCCCGACACACGACTCACGCCCAGGCTCAGCTTGCCCCTCTCCATACGATCCCACCAGGATGGATGGCATAGACCTGGTCGAGATTCCGTCAGGCCGTTTCACGATGGGTTCGGATGCGTTCTACCCCGAGGAAGGGCCTGTGCGCGAGGTCGCGGTCGACGCGTTTGCGATCGATCGCGGGCCGGTCACGGTGGCGCAGTTCGCCAGTTTCGTGGAGGAGACCGGATACGTGACGGTCGCCGAACGGCCGCCCCACCCCTTCGACTACCCCGACGCCGACCCGTCACTCCTGGTCGAGGGATCCGCGGTGTTTCACCCCACCCCCGGGCCGGTGCCGCTCAACGACCCTGGCCGGTGGTGGGCTTATGTACCCAGGACCAACTGGCGCCATCCCTGGGGACCGAGCAGCGATAACTCCGAACGCCAGGATCACCCGGTCACTCACGCCGCTCATGAGGACGCCGAGGCCTATGCGACGTGGGCGGGCATGGAACTGCCGACGGAAGCCGAATGGGAGTACGCCGCGCGCGGCGGACTCGACGGCGCGATCTTCCCCTGGGGCGACCAGGAACGCCCCGGCGGAGAGCTGATGGCGAACTCCTGGCAGGGAGACTTCCCCTGGCGCAACACCGGCGCCAGAGGATGGCGCGGCACATCGCCGGTCGGCCTCTTCCCCCCCAATGGCTACGGGCTCTATGACACGACCGGAAACGTCTGGGAGTGGACTTCTGACTACTACTCGCCGCGCGGCACGGGTCCGGAGAAGACCCAGAGCCCATGCTGCACCCCGCCCCGCAACCCGCGCATCGAGAGCCCCCACGCAAGCTACGACCTCGGCCAGCCCGGCGCGCATATTCCACGCAGAGTGCTCAAGGGAGGCTCACACCTGTGCGCACCGAACTACTGCCTTCGCTATCGCCCCGCCGCACGCCAAGCCGAAGCGATCGACACCTCCACCAGTCACATCGGCTTTCGCTGCGTAGTGCGGTAGCTGACCGAGACCCGGCGCCACGAAAGCGTGACCTTCCGCGTCGATGCAGAAGTCTCACGCGAAGTCCCGGGCTGGCGGATCCAAGTTCGTCATGGGCCGAGCTGTCCGTGAGCGGAAGTCTCGAGCGCCGGGAGCGGTCCGTGAGGCCGCCCCTGTTTCGTGGAAGCGGAAGCCGCTCGACCATCCCGGATGAGCGGGAGTGCTCCAAAAGACCGCTTCTCGCG
>Ga0213882_10000645_pt1 | contig 11250 bp, 10 predicted proteins | sample BarmaccoBMER_R09_FD_160106 | JGI IMG/M metagenome (GOLD analysis project Ga0213882, IMG submission 160106) | Barbacenia macrantha exposed rock microbial communities from rupestrian grasslands, the National Park of Serra do Cipo, Brazil - ER_R09 ...
GGATGCCTACCATCTCCCCTTAGATAATGAGAGCATAGATCGAGCTTTTCTTGTGACGGTATTGCCGGAGATCCCAGATAGAGGTCGCGCGCTTGCCGAATTGCGCCGTGTGCTGAAGCCCAACGGAATACTCTCTATTACCGAGGACTTTATGGATCCCGATTATCTCTTCGAGTTTGAAACGAAGAATCTTGTGAAGAGGGCTGGCTTCACCATTGAAAAGCTCGTTGGCAACGTGTGGCATTATACCATCCACTTCCGGAAAGCAGAGAAAGGCAGTTGTTGAATATGCTCTGAAAAGAGGGAAGCCACTTCAGAAGCGGTTTCTTCGTCGGATAATAGTTGTGGATCTCCCACCTGCCCTTCTCGGTGCTCATCCACGGTTCTGCTCATACAATCTCTCTTTAAATTCCCTTACTGCCTTCACATCATCATAGCCTTTCTCGGCCAGTTTCAGCATATGCGTGTTTATTTTTGTGAACACGAGCGGTGATTGCAATTGCCTCGTCATCCTCTCATAAAAATCATACAAAGCCATCATAGACGCTTCTATCTCATTCATAATTAGGTAAGCCTGTGCGTAGTCCAAAGGTATCCACGAATCCAGATAGTTATTGTTATCCTGCTTTATTTGCTTCTCTATTTCCTCTTGCATGCTCATCGTCCTCTTCCCTAACCCTAATTCTACGTAGAATGTAGAGTGGCAAACCGCCCCATCAGAGACCTATGAAGCGTTGAAGCTCAGTCTTATCTTGCAAAGCAAGTTAGCTCTTATTATGACGAGGACAAGAAGATAGAACGAGATATTCTCTCATGAAGAATGCTTGACTACCACAGCGCAACTTGCTATCATGATAACCGCACAGGGAATGCAGTGCATTCCCTGCAACATTGCGCCCATAGCTCAGTGGATAGAGCAAGTGTCTTCTAAACACTAGGTCGCAGGTTCGAGTCCTGTTGGGCGCGCCCTTTGGTCATCGTCTTAGGATGCCCGTTGCCTCAGTTGGTGGTGGGCTTCAAGTTTGATCAGTTCCATAAGATGTTCAATGACCAAATAGCTCTCAAGTTCTTTGTGTTCTTCTTCTGTCAGAGACCCGTCCCGCTCAGCATGTATCAGTTCGTATGCTCGTACCGTGGGATACCCACTCCATTAGTGACACATTCCTCCATGCTAGAACGTGTCACTAATGGAGATGAAAGCATCTCGTACGAAGTCAGTAAGATACAAGGAGGTAACAAACAACATGTCAATGTATCCTTATAACCCTTGGCGCGAAGCTCTCAGTTTGCGGCGCGCTATGGATCAACTCTTTGAAAGAAGCTTTGTCCATCCTCACTCGGTGTCCGAAAGTGGACAGAATGTCTATGCACCTATGGATGTCTGTGAGACGGAGCAGGGCTACGAGGTAAATGTCTCTCTCCCTGGCGTTAAACCAGAGGATATTGAGGTGACGGTTCATCAAAACACGTTGACCGTCAGGGGCAGCTATCAGTCTTCCTACCCGCAGGCTCAGAGTGGGCAAGAAGGCCAGGCAGCGACCCAGAGCACAGGTCAGGCTGAGGGAGCAAATCAGGCGTCCACTCAGCCGCAGCAGCAAGCATCGGGCACGAGCCAGTCTCAGCAGAGAAATTGGTTAATGCGCGAGATTAGTTCTGGCTCGTTTGAGCGCTCAATTACTTTTGCTCGTCCGATTGACGCCGATAACATTCAAACGAGCTGCGAGCATGGGATGCTGAAGATTACCATTCCCGTTAGCCCGGCTAGCCGCCCAAGGCGTATTAGCGTCAATACTGGACAGAGTCAATCCCAGCAGGGAGCAGTTGAAGCTGGTCAGAGTCAATCCCAGCAGAGAGAAGTCGAAGCTGAGCAAAGGCAAAGTTAATGCATCAAGCTCTTCCAGGGAGACTCAAAGTGTCGACTGCAGAGCATTACGGGGGCACGGCTATCCTTACGGTAGTCATGTCCCCTGTAATGCTCTAATATATGTGCTGCAAAGACTATCATATAAAGAGGCGGTCGGTTAAATAAGGAAGGGTTATATGTCGGAACATCACGCATCAGTTGAGGTAAATGCACCTGTCCATCAGGTATATTCGCTTTTTACGCACTTTAATGACTTTCCGAAGTTTATGAGCTTCGTGAAAGAAGTAACGTATTATGATGAGCAGCGTAGCCACTGGGTGGCGCAGATAATGGGCACTCGCGAGTGGGATGCGGTGAACGAAGAGTGGATTCCCGACAGGCAGGTCGCTTGGCGTTCGATACGCGGATTGGAGAATAGAGGGAGGGTCGAGTTCTCTGCGATGGAAGAGAATCGTACAGTGGTCGATGTGTATCTGAGCTACACGCCACCAGCGGGTGTGCTGGGTGAGTTAGTCGATAGAGCAGGTGTCGATAGCCGTTTCGACGAGACGCTGCAGAGAGACTTGGAGCACTTCGCACAGATGGTAGAACAGGCTCCCCCTGGCACCCTAGACCCAATGCAATCGCATTACCTGTTTCATAGTGAGAGTGTGATAGCCAAAGGTACGATCACGCAGCAGCAAAGGGAGTCGATGGAGCGCGATCCGATGATGGCTGCGCAGGCGCTTGAGCAGCGTGACGCGACCATTCGGCAGCAAGCTGCGCAGCAGAAGCAGGCTGTAGAGCAACAACAAGCTGAGCGAGAGCAGCAGATTGCGCGTCAGCAGCAGGCTGAGGCAGAGCAAGAGCAGGCTCTGATGCAACAGGCTGAACAGGACCGCCAACAGGCACAGCAGCAAACCGCTGCTGAGGCAGAGCATCCTGCTGTGGAAGATACGCCTCATCCCGTCTACGACACACTGGGTGGACGGAATGCTTCGATACCTGCCACTACGCTAGGCGACCGGGATGCACGTAATGAACGCTTCCCCAAGTATAGCCAAGACCCTATGCAGGCACGTGCTCCCGCGTCTGGTCCAGGCCACACTCCGCTTTTGCCTGAGACTGATGTCGAATCACCCTGGAACACTGCTATTCGTGGAAAGCAGCCCGAAAATCTGGAAGAGTCTGAACAGCAAAAACCTCCTTCCTCAGAAGAAGAGAGTAAATAAAGGAAATCTAGGAAAGAGCTACGAGGGAATTTGCCCACTCTTTCCACTGATGATAGTTAACCAGGACATATGAGCACTCTAACACTGCTAGGTACTGGAACATGCCAGATTGAACACGAGCGGCGTGCCTCAAGCGTGTTGCTCGAACTGGATAACACCCTCATCCTTTTCGATTGTGGGCACGGTGTCGTGCAGCGCCTCTTGGAGGTTGGCGTGCAACACTGCCAAGTGCAACACGTCATCCTCTCGCATTTTCATCCCGATCACGTGTCCGACCTCGTACCCCTCTTGCACGCAAGTGCTTGGTCACGAGCTAACCCACGCACCTGTGACCTTCACATCTACGGCCCCAGTGGAGTTAAACAGCTTGTTGAGGGGCTGATGCAGCTTTTTGGCCCTAGCAGTTTTCAGCAGCCCTCGTACTCTGTGCTAGTACATGAAATTGCCGCAGGCCCCTTCGCAATAGGCGAGCATTCATTCGAGTCGGTAAGCCTACCGCCAGCGGGTAACCACGGCATACGCTTCACCTGGGGTACAAAACGCTATGCGCTCACTGGCGACTCGTCTTTTCATGCTCAAGAAAGAGCCTTTCTCAAGAATGTCGACCTTGCTATCATCGACTCGGGGCATATAGAAGACACAGAAATCATCGAGCTTGCCGTGGCGTCACAAGCAAAGATCATCGTGTGCTCCCATCTGTATCGGCAGATCAACGCCGCTCAATTACAGGCTCAGGCGGTACATAGAGGCTACCAAGGAACGATTCTAGTTGGGCGCGATCTTATGTCGTTTATGTTGACATAATGTGCTTATTTCTGCATAAGAATGCGGCAAGCTGTCTTGATCCCAGAACCCTGCTTTTTCTCAACGCTTGGAAACTCCCGTCGTTGCCTGCCTCTTCGGTGGAACATGCAATGGACGCCCCTCAACGGCGAGCACTGCCTCACGCAATCCTTCGCTGAGCGTGGGGTGCGGGTGAATGGTCTCACTGATCTCATCGACTGTCAATTCGCCACGCATAGCAACAGAGTACTCGCTGATGAGATTGGTAGCGTCGGGACCAATGATATGCGCACCGAGAATTTCTCCGTATTTGCCTATAATGACTTTGGTGAAGCCCTCGGTCTGGTCAATAGCAACGGCTTTACCAATAGCCGACCAAGGGAAGCGGTCAATGCGGGCTTCGGGATACCGATGTTTGGCCTCGACCTCGCTTACACCGACGTAGGCGATTTCGGGGAAGGTGTAGATGGGGTTGGGAACAATACTATAGTCCATATGTGTCTCGTGCCCCATACTATTGTTTGCTGCCACCTCACCCTCGGTAGAAGCGACGTGAGCGAGTCCAGCTCCGTGTACTAGGTCACCAATGGCATAGATACCGGATAAGTTCGTCTCCATCTTATCATTTACACGCACGCGCCCACGATCATTCTCGAGTCCCTGTTTAATCAGTTGCTCCAGACCGCTTGTGTTAGCGCGGCGGCTCACCGCCATGAGCACATACTCGCCCGTAAAGCTCTGCTGGCCATCGTCGCTGGTGGCGCTCACCTTTTTCTGCTCGCCCTCTTCCCCTATCGCCTCGACCTTCGTGCCTGTAATGATCTGTATCCCACGTTCACTAAGAGCACGAACGAGCAAGCGACGTACTTCGTCATCGACAGGGGCTAGGATGTTCGGCAGCATCTCAACGATGGTGACCTTCGCACCAAGTGCATTAAACATGCAGGCCAATTCGACACCGATCACGCCGCCACCCACACAGATCACGCTCTCAGGCGTTTTGGGCAGGTTCCAGCAGGTATCGCTGTTCAACACATTGCGCCCATCAATACCGGGACAAGGCAGCATCAAGGGCACGGAACCCGTCGCGAGAATGATATTGTCAGCGCTGAACTTATCCTGGCTGCCATCAGCTTTACTGACAGTAACGGAGCGAGAGGCATCGACCACACCTAGCCCATCGTAGACAGCAATATTATTGCCCTTCATCAGCATACCGACGCCACTCGTCATACGTTTAACGACTTTGTCTTTGAAAGCAACAGCCCCAGCCATATCGAAAGTAGGGGGCTGTGGTAGATGAATGCCTAGTTTGTCGAGGTTGTGCAAATGGTACATCCACTCAGCGATATGTAACATCGCTTTGGATGGAATACAGCCGACATTGAGACAGGTACCGCCAAGATATTGTTTCTCGACAATAGCGGTCTTTGCACCGAGTTGGGCTGCGCGAATAGCGGCAACATAGCCGCCTGGACCTGCGCCAATTACCGCAACCTGGTAGTGATTATCTGCCATGAATCTCTCCTGCTCTATTCTTGATTCTCTTTTTCAGTATATCACCTAGCCTGCCGCCTTGCTGTTATGATTACGGCTTTCCCCAGGGCTTTCTCATGCTGGCAGAAAAGGCATCAGTGGTTGCCCAGCCCCACCCATCACATGAGAGAAAAGGTGCTGGTGCAGGCGTTGGCCTGCACCAGCACCTTTTCTCTCAAAACATTGGGGGGTGGAGCAGAACTGGAAGGCCCTAGGTAGATGGAATAGTAGAGAGCAGTAGCTTGTTTTGATGTGTGGGAATCCTATTCGAACTACAAGAAGAGGTAACAAAAACATCCCTTACATCGTACTATAGAGTGAGACAACAAATTTTGTCAGGAGAAATCACCTATGTTTTATTACAACAGACGCAACTGGCGTAGAAATAGAGGCTTCCGGTCCCTATGGGGCTGGCCATTCATCTTCTTCTTGTTTTTCCTCCCCTGGCACGGGCTTTTTGGATGGCTGTGGGGTATTGTACTAATTATACTGCTCGTGCAGCTCATTAGAGCTTTTGTAGTGCCACTTCTCTCCAGTGCTGGCATATGGGGTAGCGGATCATCCCAGAACAATCCCTCCTACCAGCAGCCATACCAGCCACCTCAGCAGCAGGAATATCAGCCATATCAACAGGGCTACCAGTCGCACCAGTCATCTGCTGAGCCATACCAGGAGGGTGGACAACAATACCAGTATCCCCAGCAGGCCCAGTACGATCAGTATGAGCAACCACATGCACAATATCCACAAGAGATACCGCCGATGGAGCAGTGATAGTAAGAAGCAGCTAGATTAGCTGCTTCTTACTGTTAACGTACAAATTGTTTGAGCACTTCATCAACGCCCGTATGCATGCGATTGAGGCGCAAATCCTCGGCCCCCGTCGGATCAGTCTGCAGTAGCAAAATACCCTGTTGGATGCACACATTTAACAGTTCACGTGCAGACTCACGGGTGAGCCGACCACGAAAACGATTCTTGGGATTGACTGGGTCGCCAATGAAATTAGAGACGCCAATAATGGTGCGCCAGGACCAGTTGCGATCAATATAATCGAGGAACTGGAGGAATTGAGGATCAAGCACATCCATTGGTGGTAGAGAAGAGGGCTGCATAGGATAGGCTTGAATTGCTGGCATGGGGCCTGTATAGCTCATAGGATTGAACGCAGGCAGCGCACCAGTATTGCCAGTGGTAGGCGACATTTGCTGCACCGTATTCCCATTCACGGCAGGCAACGCACCAGTATTGCCCGAACCACCTGGAACGAGCGGCACAAACTGATTCGCACTACTGATAAGATCTCGGCTGACGGTTCCCGGAATACCTACTACAATCACAGTTTTGTTTAAACGTAACTTTAAACGCGCACTAATACGCGTAAAATCTTTATCGCCTGTCATCAAAACAAAAGTAGAGATGGTAGGACGGTCAAACACAGTTTCAATAATATCCATCAACATATTGAGATCAACGGTACTCTGTACCACTGTACTCTGTACAATTGTACTATTGCCACCTGAACTGATAGCGGGCAGATGACCGGTGTTACCCGTCTGCTGAGTAGAAGGATAACTCAGAGGACTCGTACTCGGATTCGAGGCAGGTGTAGTATAGGGGTAACTTTGGCGGTAAGAGTCGCGTTGGTAATCAGCTATACCGCAGTTTTCGTCGGTCGTAACTTCTTCCGACTGAAGAAGCTGTGTATCTAGCTCATTCTGTAGAGGTGGGGATTCGTCCGACTCGACCGCCCATCCGTCGTTAGTGTCTGCAGGCTGAAGCGCAGGAAGTGAACCAGAATTACTTGATACAGTAGGGGACCACTGCCGAGAAGTACTAGGAGGATAAATACCGGAACTCTGCTCTGAGACATAGCTCGGCGTAGGAAGAGAGCCTGTAGGGGTATTACTAGCTGGATAGTGAATAGTCCCCATACGGATACGGTCACGCTGTTTGGCCGGGCAGTCAACGCGATCAATCATAGCGGCTGTCAAACTACCCTTGAACGGCTCAGGCTGACGTGACCAGTCGGCATAGGCTCGTGCGACCATAACAGTGCCATAACGACGGGCCACCGCGATAAGCTCCTGTGGGTCTGGTTCCCGTCGCTGAATATTCAGCATACTGTAACGGATATTCTCAAAATCGATGAATAAAGCAATATCTTCAGGCAAAATCTTCTCCTCTCATATTATAAAGGGAGAAACCGCGCAGGCCAAGTAATGAAGTATACGATTGTTCAGGTACCTGGATACACCGCCAAGAGAAACAACCGATAGGTAGTGGTAATCGACTACGTGCTCATTACCTCCGCAGTTCCTACAACAGCATATCCTGTAACTATGAGCATACCATACTTTATGAGTAAAGTCGAGGGGTCTGCGCTTCGCATTCTCCATTGATTTTCATTGAAAAAATGAATGGAGAACCAACTCCATTTAGTAATAAGAAGAACCGGAGGCTTCCCCGGTTCTTACTTTCTTTCATACAAACGTTCTATTAAATGTACGTAAGAAATTTAACTGATTTTTCTCTAGTAATGGACAGCACACACTCGTAGTACACCGGGTCTACAGCCGAGGTGATCGCTGTAGCTAGCGCAGCGCACCGATCAATTCCTCCTGCTTATGATCAGCGAGGAAGCGCCGCAACAGCCCCCCATCGCCGATTACACCCTGTTCTTCAGAAGATGTGTTCTCTGATTTATGCAACAAATCGTACAGACTAGCGATGTCGTAGCGCAATTGTAGCTGGAACTGGCCTTCACTATCGTAGCCTTCTACGAAGAGGCCATCATCTTCTTCACGGATGGCGATGCTCTTCACACCGATCTGATCTAGCACCTGACCTACTGCGTGTAAAACACGAGCGTAGCTATAAGTGGCCGACATTGATTCCTCCCTAAATAGTTGGAGCTTTCATATCTTGTTGTTACGAGTAGACTACACTGTCAAACTGCAACACACCGTGATGGAACTGTGTAGTTTGTCAGTTTTCACTGCACTCTGTTAATTTTAACATAGCATCCCCTAAACGTCAAGGCTGCAATTCTTCTGACACATCCATAACTTGCCCCCTTAAGAAAGCATTAAGAAAGCAAATTATGCATGGATGGTGCTGCACAGGTCTAGGCTATGCCACCTGGATATGTTATAATTGTAATCATATTCTCATATTTCATAGGGAAGGAATGCATTGTAGTTGATGGTTTGTAATCAAGACATAGATGTCCAAATGCAACTTTATCGTGCGCGTCTCCTCTTAGAAGAGGGTAGCAACGAAGCATCACTCTTACTTCTAGAGACTATTCGCACTGACAACGAGCGTCAGCGAGGCGAGGTCGCCTATCTGCTAGGCTGGTGCTATATTCAGCGTAAGCAATGGAAAGAGGCATTACTCATTCTCTCACCTTTGCTTCATCAATACCAAAGCGAAGTTCCACAAGAGGTGATGCGAGATCAAGAACGTCTGGCTTATTATCTCTTGCACCTTGGCATTGCTGCCGTAAATCTTGAGCACTACGAAGATGCTTCTTCGCATTTTCAGCTCTGCCTCAAAGTGCTTCATGATCGACGCGTTCACCTCCCTGCTGTACGCATTCAGGCGCGTTACGCTCTAGCGATGACCTGTGTCATGCGTGGTCTCTATACTGCCGCTATCCAGAACTACGAAGAGGCACTACGGCTCTGTCAGCACTTCAACCGTCGCGAAGAGTTGGCACCTATTTACTATGGACTCTGTGAGACGTATCGTCATCTTGGAGATTACGTTAAGTCGTACCTGGTTGGCCAAGAGGCGCTGCATCTTTATCAAGAAAGAACAGACAGAGGAATGGAGGCAGAAACGCACAACTTGTTGGGACGTATTTGCTTCCTGCTCCATAATTTTCGCCAAGCATTTGATCACTATACAGAGTCCCTTTCTCTCTCCACCACTTGTGACAAGCCAACAGTGGTTTTGCTGAATTATGCTGCACTAGCCGATTTACGCTTAGCAGAGGGCCGTCTGGATGAGGCCAAATGGTATTGTCAGAGGGCTATAGAAAACATCGACCGTACAGACCGTACGCACATTCGCGGCGCAATCTATCAAGCGCTTGGCAAAGTCACGCAGAGTGAGGCGCAACAGGCAATGGGCGCACAGAGGCACGAACTCTTGGAAAGAGCTTTTACATGGTACAAAGAGGCTGAAGCGCAACTCGCAACAACTCAGGCGTATACAGTCATTGCCGAAGTTTATGGTAACCAGGCTCAGGTTCTAGAGGAACTTGGGCAGGCACAAGATGCTATCGAGCGTTGGCGTCAAGCTTACGGGGTGTTGTCACACGCAAAGGTGTAATAACGCCGAAGAGTTCTCCCACGCGTAGTATGATCTTAAACACCTCATCTCATAGGAGCATGAGGTGTTTAATTTTGCTTGCTATTTTCATCTTATCCGTAACTATGTTATACTAGCGTCGTACTCCTCGGTTTATTGCTACTTTTTGATATACAGGGTGCAGGCTATGTTATTAGAAGGAATCCAGCTCGGTCGCTACCGACTGCTGCGTGTTATTGGTAGTGGTGGGATGGCAGATGTGTATCATGCCGAAGATACGACGATGGCACGCTACGTGGCTATGAAGGTGGTCAGAACAGAGTACACGCCCTTGCAATACGGCAAGAAGCAAGCGGATGTTGCACGCCTATTTCAGCGCGAGATGCTGGCCATTACGCGCTTGAATCATCGCCATATTCTGCCGCTCTACGACTTTGGAGAGCAGCGTGTCAATGACTTCACGTTGGCCTACATGGTCATGCCTTTTCTGACCGAAGGCTCTCTGGCCGATTGGCTCAAGAGACACAATGGTGCTTGTCTGCTGGCTCCACAAGAGGTGGCAGTGGTGATGCAGCAGGCGGCTGAGGCTCTGCAGTACGCACATGAGAATGGACTCATTCATCAGGATGTCAAACCCTCTAACTTTCTGGTGCGTAATCAGGCGAGGACGGCACGTGACCTTGACCTGCTGCTGGCTGATTTTGGCATCGTACGATTCACCACGGCCACAGCGACTTCCAGCCAGAGTGTGCGCGGCACCCCTGCCTACATGGCTCCAGAACAATGGGAAGGTCGGCCCGTGCCTGCCACAGATCAATATGCCCTGGCGATTATGGCCTATCAACTGCTGACAGGCAACACTCCCTTTCAAGGGCGACTAGAGCAAGTCATGCATCAGCACCTCATGGTCCAGCCCAAACCACCTAGCACAGGTGATGCACGTCTTACCCCAGCGCTGGATGCGGTCATTCTGCGTGCTCTAGAGAAGAAGCCCGCCGATCGTTTTCCTACCATCCTCGGCTTCGCACGCGCTTTTCAACAGGCGCTACAGCCGAGTAATCAACTTTCTATAACCCCTAGCATGCCACCTACGCCTTTACCTCCTATGGTTGCCACAATACCAAGCAACCAAGATTCACCTGCCTCTAGCTCTAGACCTAACCCTATAATCCCTCCACCTTTCATAAACGGGCGCGACATTCGCACATCTTTGTCAATTAACGCCACCCTAGCAAAGACGGGAGGCAATCAGCCTGTCACACTGAGCGATGGCAGAGTTGTGAGTGTGCCCATTCCATCGGACACGCGCAATGGACAGGTTGTCTACTTACCAAATCTGGGAGAGCCATCCACGACTGGGGGGCAATCAGGAGCGCTTCTGGTCACTCTGACAGTGCCATCAGCATTTAGCGCGAGGGCGCTGATAATAATCGGCTTGGTTTTCCTGCTCATTATTTCTGGCATTGTTGGGCTAGCTGTGCATCAGAATGATATCAATCAAGCCAACATGACCGCAGCAGCAACTACAACAGCTTCTAC
>Ga0213882_10000646_pt1 | contig 11248 bp, 16 predicted proteins | sample BarmaccoBMER_R09_FD_160106 | JGI IMG/M metagenome (GOLD analysis project Ga0213882, IMG submission 160106) | Barbacenia macrantha exposed rock microbial communities from rupestrian grasslands, the National Park of Serra do Cipo, Brazil - ER_R09 ...
GTTTTTTTTTGTATGAGTAAGAGCAACCTTACCAAGATATAGATATGATCAGTTAATGATGTTAGGCTGAAAAGTAATTTTACCACTTTCTTTGGGTTTTTGTTTTTTAAGTATTTTTTTTTTTTTATTATATATTTAATTATAAAAGGATGTTATTATATATTAATTTTTTTTTATTTTTTTTTTTTTGGTTTTTTGCAATTTTTTTTATAGTAATACCTAAATATTTACGTTTATTTTTTTTTTATTTTTTTTGTATAATATTTTTATTAGTTGTATATATAAATTTGTTATATAATAAATCTATATATTGATATCAATATATATTTACGTTTTATAAAAATTTGTTTTTTAATATGGATTTAAGCTGAGGTTATGATATATTATCATTAAATCTTATATTATTAAGTACATTTTTATTAATTATTTGTTTTTTATCGTATTGAAATTTAAAATATAAATCTATTTTATATTTTTATTTATTAATTTTTTCATTGTGAATTTTAATAAATGTTTTTAGTGTATTAGATTTTTTATTTTTTTTTATATTTTTTGAGATAATAGTAATACCTATGTTCTTTTTAATTGGTATATGAGGTAGCCGAGTTAGAAAAATAACAGCATCTTATTTGTTATTTAGCTATACATTATTTGGATCTATATTTGTTTTTATTAGTATTTTTGATATTTTTTTAAGTAAAGGTACTTTATCTTTTGATTTTTTTTTAAATAGTTTTTTTTTAGAAAAAAGACAATTTATTATATGATTTTTACTTTTTTTAGGTTTTTCTGTTAAGATACCTATAATTCCTTTTCATTTATGATTGCCAGAAGCACATGTAGAAGCACCTACACCTGGATCAGTTATATTAGCTGGTATATTATTAAAATTAGGTAGTTATGCTATTTTAAGATTTTTATTAGGATCTTTTAGTAATATTTTGTATGATTTAATTTTTATTATATTAATAATTGCTTTTTTTAGTTTAACTTATAGTTCTATTATAGCTTTAGGACAAATAGATATAAAAAAAATAATAGCATATTCTTCTATTGCACATATGAATTATAGTTTACTTGGTCTTTTTTCACAAAGCTTATTAGGGTTAGCTGGTTCATTTTTTATGATATTTAGTCATGCAATTACATCATCTGCTTTATTTTTAGGTATAGGTGTTTTATATGATAGATATAAAACAAGATTATTATTTTATTATGGAGGTCTAGTTACATTTATGCCTATATTTTCAATATTTTATTTTATTTTTATTTTATCAAATTTTGGATTTCCAGGTACTTTTAATTTTATAGGTGAATTTTTATTAACTTATGGTATTTTACAATATTCTACATTAATTGTATTTTTATCTACATTTAGTTTAATATTAACTTTATTATATTCGTTATTTTTATATAATAGAATTTTTTTTGGAAATGTAAAAATATTTTTTATTAAATATTATACAGATTTAACACGTTTAGAATTTTTTTTTTTATTTATATTTTTTTTTCTAATTTTATATTTTGGAGTATTTCCTTATATAATTTTTGATAATATTTATTATTTTAGTTATAAATTAAAATTTTATATTATATAAAAAATGTTTATTGAGTACAAATATATTTTTCAATTTCTTATTTTTTTTATAATAATAGGTTTTATTCTTTTTTTTTTATCATTTTTATTAGTTTATCAAAAGCCTAATAATGAAAAACAATCAGCGTATGAATGTGGATTTAATCCTTTTGGTGATGCAAGGGCTAAATTTGAGGTCCGTTATTATTTAGTTGCTATATTATTTATCATATTCGATTTAGAGTTATTATTTTTATTTCCTTGAGTAATGTGTTTGAATCATTTAAATTTTTTTGGTTTCTATAGTATGATATTTTTTTTATTTATATTAACATTGGGTTTCATCTATGAATGATTTAGAGGAGCCTTGGATTGACATTAAAAGTTATTTGTTATTATTTGGCATATTATTGAATAATATGCTATCATTTAGTTTAATTAAAAGAAAGAATTTATTATTGTCATTAAATGCAGAATATTATTTTTTTTTATTTTTTGTTTTTTTAAGTAATTTTTTTTTAAAAATAATGAGCATTATAGATTTGACAGCTACACATTATGTGGATAATACTGATAATGATTTTGAATTACTTTATGTTAATATTTTTCATAAATTAAATTTTCGTTTTTTTTTTAAAATATTTTTAAAAAAAGAAGATTTAGTAGTGTCTATAAGTGAATTATTTAAAAGTACTGCATGGCTTGAAAGGGAAGTATGAGATTTATTTGGTCTAAAATTTATTTATCACGAGGATCTTAGGCGTATTTTAACTGATTATGGTTTTTTAGGTCATCCTCTCCAAAAACAATTTCCTTTAATTGGTTTTATAGAAATACGTTATGATGATTCTATTTTAAATATATTAAAAGAAGCTGTGGAGATGAGTCAAATGTATCGTTTTTTTAGATTTATTAACCCTTGATTTATATGAAAATAAAAAAAATGAAAGAAGATTATTATTATTATATTGTGTTTTTATCATATTTAGAAGCATTATTTTTTTTTGTATGTTTGGAATTTGATTATTACACTGGACTCGATGATGTTATTTTTTTTGTTTTATTTATACCTTTGTATGCTTTTTTTTTATTTTATGTTTTGGAATTGCATATTGTAAAAACAATGTATTGGATGACTATTGTTTATATGCCAATATTTTATTTATATTATAAAATATACCGGAGGAAATAAAAAAAAATGGAAAAGAGATTATTTTTTTTACTTAATTTACATCTGTTAAATGAAAAACAACTTTTTGGCTTATTGTGTATAATTACATTAATTAATATGTTAATAGGGCTTGGATATTTATGATATAAATGATATTTTGTTGAATTATATGATGTTTTTGTTTTAGGTATAGGTATAGTGCAATTTGCATATTGTTTATTTTTAGTTGAACATATTACATTTTTTGCTAGTTTATTTTATTTGCATATGCTATTATTGATATTTCTTCGTATAGTTAAAATGTATAGTTATAAAATTGAATAAAAAAATGATAAAAGAATATTTTTTAGTATTATTATTAACTTATATAGAATATTTTGTTTGTTGATTATTATTAGAATATGATTATAATATTACATGAGATAATATCAAATTTTGATTAAAGTATACACCTTTTGTTTGTTTATTTTTCTTTTTAATTGATAGTTGAATTGTTGCAACTATGATTTATACTACATTCACATTTCCTTATATGTTAATGTTATATTGTGTTAAAAATGTAAATAAGGAGAAATTTGGCATAAATAAAATAATAGCCAATATTATTCACTAAGAAAGATATAAAAAAAAATGAATTACTATATAGTGTACTATAGTGCTGAGCTGCTTCTTTTATGAATTATCTGTATTATTTTTTTTATATATCTTATAGAAAAAATAATATATAAAAAAGATTTAAATAAAAATTATTTATCTTTTGTTTCTTTTTTATTAATATTTGTTTTATATAATATATTGTTTTTAAATTTAAATGTAAATGAGCCTTTATATTTATTAGATAATTATTTTGTATATGTTAATTGTATTCAAAATATTAAAAGTTTTATACTTTTTTTATCTTTAATTTTTTTTATTTTTTTATATAATTTTTTAAATATAGTTAAATTACCAATTTTTGAATATATTATTTTAATTTTAATTATTATTTTAAGCTTGTTTTTAATGTTATCAACGAATCATCTTTTTTATTTATTTTTATTTTTAGAAATGGTAAATTTAAGCTTATATGTTTTAATAGGTTTAAATAAAAATTCAAATTTTGGTATAGAAATTGCATATAAATATTTTATACAAAGTAGTTATGTTACAATAGTGGGTTTATTTGGTATTTCACTTATTTATTTTAGAGGAGGTACTTTATTTATATCTGAATTGCATTTTTTAATGACTTCGTATCCTTCTGATAATTTATTATATTTTGCATTTTTTTTAATTTTTATAACCTTCTTTTTTAAATTAGGATTATTTCCTTTGCATAATTGAGTTGCTGATTTATATCAAAATGCACATTTATCTACAGTGGTTTTTATTAGTGTTGTACCTAAACTTCCATATGTATATGTAATTCTTGAATTATATTATGTAGTGAATATTTCGCGTTTTATATTTTTTTTTTTAATTCTAATAGGTTTTTTATCTGTTGTATATGGTTCAATATTTGCTTTATATGAAGCAAGTATAAGACGCTTATTAGGCTATGGTTCTATAGTTCATATGGGTTTTGTAATTTTAGGTATTAGTACATTCGAATTACAAGGTGTTGGTTCAGCTTTTTTTTATTTAATATCTTATACTTTATTAGTATTAAATTTTTTTTTAGTTTTATTATTATTTATAGATAGAAAAAGTGATAATGATGAAGTTTTTATTATTGATAATATTACATCAATGAATATAATATTAAATAAGAATACATTATTAAGTGTAATATTTTCATTTATTATATTATCTTTAGCAGGTTTACCTTTTTTTGTTGGTTTTTTTTCTAAGTTGTATGTTTTATTATCATTGATTTCTTATGGGTATCTTTTTTTAGTTTTTATATTATTATTTATAAATATTTTATCAACATTATATTATATTAGATTAATAAGATTTATATTATTTATTGAAGAAAAAACAAATAAAATAGTACAAAGACCTACAGGGGTTGTATATTCGAGTCTATTATATAATGCTATAGTATTTCTTTTTATTTTAAATATTTTAATATTATTTTTTCATAATTATGTTTTATTGTTTATATTAAATAATATAATAATATTTTTTTAAATTATTGTATTTGAATAAATTTTTTAATAAATTAAAAAATTTAACATTAAATTTTGGTCCACAGCACCCAGCGGCTCATGGGGTGTTACGTTTAGTTTTGACATTAGAAGGAGAACTTGTTATAAAGACTGATGCTCATATAGGATTATTGCATAGAGGTACTGAAAAATTAATTGAATATAAAAATTATCTACAAGCATTACCTTATTTTGATCGTTTGGATTATGTTAGTATGATGGTTCAAGAACAATGTTATTCGTTAGCTGTGGAAAATTTGTTAAATATAAAAATACCTTTAAGGGCTCAAATTATACGTGTTTTATATAGTGAAATAACAAGAATTTTAAACCATTTATTGGCTTTAACTACACATGCATTAGATGTAGGTGCTTTAACCCCTTTTTTATGAGGTTTTGAAGAAAGAGAAAAATTAATGGAGTTCTATGAAAGGGTGTCAGGGGCTCGTTTTCATGCTGCATATATTAGACCTGGTGGTGTTTCTCATGATATTCCCGAAGGTCTACTAGATGATATATATGCTTTTATATCACAATTTTTTTATAGAATAGATGAAATTAAAGATATGTTATCTTTCAATAGAATATGGAAACAGCGCTTAATTAATATTGGTATTATTAACATAAAAGATGCATTAAATTGAGGATTTTCAGGTGTAATGATTAGGGGTTCTGGTTTTTTATGGGATATAAGACTTGTAGAGCCTTATGATAGTTATAATATATTTAATTTTTTTATACCAACAGGCATCAATGGTGATTGTTATGATCGTTATATGATACGTGTAGAAGAAATGAGAGAATCTTCTTTTATTATTGTTCAATGTTTAAATATGATTAAAGTATTAAATGAACATGAAGACCGTTCTTATATTATAGATGATTATAAAATAGCACCACCACCAAGGGCTTTAATGAAATATAATATGGAAGCTTTGATACATCATTTTAAATATTATAGTGAAGGTATTACACTTAAAAAGGAAGAATCTTATAGTATTGTAGAAGCACCAAAAGGTGAATTTGGTGTTTTCTTAGTATCAAATGATACAAATAGGCCTTATAGATGTAGAATTAAATCACCGGGTTTTTTACATTTACAGGGCTTGGATTTTATGTCAAGAGGGCTTTATTTAGCTGATTTAGTAACTATTATAGGAACTCAAGATTTAGTATTTGGTGAAATAGATAGATAAAAAAAATGTATAGGTATCGCATATTTTCAAGAGCATTATTTCTTTCAACATTAAAAGATTCTTATATATTTTATAAGACTCCTATGAATTTAACATATTGATGAAACTTTGGTGTATTATCTTTATATTTTCTTATAATTCAATTATTGACTGGTATTTTTTTAGCAATGTTTTATGATCCTTCAATATTATATGCATTTAGCTCAATAATGTATATTAATAATGAAATTTATTATGGATGATGAATAAGAGGTTTACATGCAAATGGAGCTTCATTTTTTTTTTTATCGGTTTATTTACATATGTTTAGAGGTTTATATTATGGCTCTTTTTTATATCCAAGACAGCTTTTATGAAAAACGGGGGTAATATTATTTTTATTAATGATTATTACTGCTTTTTTAGGGTATGTATTACCTTGAGGTCAAATGAGTTTTTGAGGTGCTATGGTTATTACAAGCTTATTATCAGCAATACCTTTAGTTGGTAATGATATTGTTTTTTTATTATGAGGAGGTTTTACTATTGATGATGCTACATTGCATAGATTTTATTCATTACATTTTTTTTTACCTTTTATAATATTAGCTTTATCAATAGTACATATTTCATTATTACATGAAGCAGGATCTAGTAATCCTACAGGTGTTCCTTCTATGTTAGAAACAATACCTTTTAGCCCTTATTTTATCTTAAAAGATATATTAAGTATTTTAATTTTTTTAATTTTAATAATGTATTTAAATTATAGTACACCAGATATATTAGGCCATACATTAAATTATCAAATAGCTAATTTCTTAGTAACACCACCGCATATAGTACCTGAATGATATTTACTTTTTTTTTATGCTATTTTAAGAAGTATACCAGGAAAATTATCAGGTTTTATAATAATGATTGCATCTATTCTTATATTAATGTTTTTACCTTATATAATGAGAAATGCGATAATACGTAGTGGTGCTTTTAGACCTGCGCATAAAGCATTTTTTTGAGTATTTGTTTTTAATTGTTGTTTATTAGGTTGAATAGGAGGTATACCTGTAATGGAACCTTATTTAAGTGTTGGTAGATTTTTATCATTTTTTTATTTTTTTTTTTTATTAGCTTTATTTCCACTTGCTATATTTATAGATAGAGCTATATATAATGCATATACTTTAAAAGATTAAAAAAAATGTATTCTTTTTTATTTTTATCTTTTATTTTATTTTTAATAGGATCTTTAGGTTTATTTTTATTAAGAACACATGCATTAATGGCTTTAATATCCTTAGAATTATTAATTTTAAGTGTAAATATAAATTTTATAGTTGGGTCCATTTTTTTAGATGATATGTTAGGACTTGTTTATTCACTAATTAATTTAACAAGTGCAGCATCTGAAAGTGCAATAGGGTTAGCTTTATTAATTGTTTTTTATAAATTGAAAGGTGGAATTTCTTTCGATTTAATAACTTTATTAAAATCATAATATAAATAAAAAAAATGCGACTTCAACAATTAATAAATAAAAGGCGTATTAATAGAAAAAAGCATAAAAGGTCTCCTGCGTTGGGTGGTGCTCCTCATCGAAAGGGTGTTATATATAAAATAGCTATAATGTCACCACGTAAACCTAATTCTGCAAGGCGTACTTTTGCTAAAGTACGTTTATTATTTAACGATAAAAGAGTTTTTGCTAAAATACCAGGGATTGGTGAACATTTTTTACAAACACATTCTATTGTTTTTGTAAGAGGTCATGGGCCTAAAGATTCTCCTGGTATAAATTATCATTTAGTAAGAGGCCTTTGTGATTTTATTAAAATAGAACCTTATGGAAGAAAAAATAGAAGATCTAAATTTGGTGTTAAAAAATTAAATTAAAAAAATGAAAAAAAGGTATTTAATAAATAATAAAAATTATAATGCACTATATTATTTATTTATAAAGGTTTTATTAGGTAAATTAATAAAAAAAGGTAATAGGTTTAAAGCTTTAAAATTATATAAAAATTTAAAAGAAAAAATTAAATTTAATTCAAATAAAAAAAAAGATATTTTATTTATTTTTTTATTATCAGTATTAAGAAGTAAGTCAAAAGTTTCTTTTAAAGAGATACGTTTAGGTAGTCAAAAAAAAGAATTACCAATGCCTGTTGAAGAAAAAAAACAAGTATTGGTTGTTGTTGAATATCTTTTAAAATTTTCAAAAAATGGTAAAAGACTTGAATTAAATAAATTAGCAGAATTAATTGCTACTTCTTATAAAGGTAAGGGGCGTATGATTGGTTTTAAAAGATTTAAATATAAAAAAGCTATAGAGAATAGATCTTTATTAAATATTTTAAATAGAGGAAAAATAGATAAAAAAAAATATAATGTTAGCAAAAAAGATAATTACAAAATTTATAAAAACTAAACCACATTGTAATATTGGAACAATCGGCCATGTCGACCATGGTAAAACTACATTAACTGCAGCTATTACAAAAACACTACAAGGAGTTGGAAACACTGTATTTTATGCTTATCATGATATTGATAATCATGTTGAAGAAAGAAATAGAGGTATAACTATTAATGCAGCTCATATTGAATATGAAACGGAGAAAAGGCATTATTCACATATTGATTGTCCAGGACATCAGCAATATGTAAAAAATATGTTAACTGGTGCTGTTCAAATGGAAGGTGCTATATTAGTTGTGGCCGTTAATGATGGGCCTCAAGTTCAGACAAGGGAGCATATTATATTAGCAAAAGAAGTAGGAATACCTTATTTAATTATTTATATAAATAAATTGGATTTAATGTTAGAAGGTGATATGAAAGATTTAGTTGAATTAGAGGTGCGTGAGCTTTTAGATAGTTATGGTTTTTTAGGAGATATACCATGTGTTAAAGGATCTGCACGTATTGCTCTAGAGGAAAATGAATTTTCTAATATAGGTACAGGTTCAGTAAAACAATTAATGGATTTTGTAGATAGTTATATAAAACAACCAGAAAGAAAAAAAGATGCTCCTTTTTTAATGGCTATTGAAGGCATTTTTATGGCTACTGGTCGTGGTACTGTTTTGACTGGTAAAATTGAAACAGGTGTTGTTAAAGTTGGTGATGCATTAGAAGTTATAGGAGGTCGTGATAATATATCTACTCAATGTATGGGTCTAGAAATGTTTAGAAAAAGTTTAGATTTAGCTGAGGCTGGTGAAAATGTTGGAATTTTAGTAAAAGCCGTTAAAAGAGATGATGTTAGAAGAGGTTTTGTATTAGCTAGTTTAAATACAATAAAAGCATATGATTCTTTTAAAGGTAAAATTTATGTTCTAACAAAAAAAGAGGGAGGAAGGCATAAGCCTTTTATTACTAATTATACGCCTCAATTTTTTTTAAGAACAGCAAATGTTACTGGATCAATAATATTATCAGATGAAGTAAGCGCTGTAATGCCTGGAGATTCTGTAATAATTACTGTAAAACTAGTGGATAAAGTAGCTGCGCAAATAGGCGATAGATTTGTTATGCGCGAAGGTAATATTACTATTGGTGCTGGTGTAATTTTAGAGTTTTTAATTAAATAAAATAAATGAAAGATGATATAATTTTAACTATTTATATTAGAGCGGGGCAAGCAGAATCAGGGCCTCCTTTAGGTACTGTTTTAGGTAATATAGGTGTACAAACTGTTAAATTTTGTAAAGAATTCAATGATTTTACAAAAGATTTACCTTCTTATTTTTTATTAAAAGTAAAAATAGTAGTAAATGAAAATAAAAGTTTCACTTTTAGTGTAAAAGAACCTTCTCTTGGTTTTATAATTTCACTTTTGAAAAAAGAAGAAAAAATAAAAAAAAAGGATGGTTCAGAATATTCTTTTTATTTTATTTTATTAGAAGATTTAATACAATTGGCTAAATTTAAATTTCCTAATGTTAATTTAGAACGCTCTATTAAAATAATTAAAGGTAGTTTATATTCAAGTAAAATACAGATTAAAATATAAAAAAAATGTTAATTCATAAAGTAAGTAATAAAGTTAATTTGATAAATACATATTGTTTAAAAAATAAAATAAATTATTTATTTTTATATTCGAAATTTATTATATTTCAAAATGTAAATGATATATTTTATTTGAAAACATTTCTTTTAAAATATAATATTTTTAGTTTAATTTTAAAAGAAAGACAAATAAAAGCTTTATTTAATTTATTAAATTTTTCATTTTTAAGAGGTGGTCAATATCTTTGCGTTTTTATTAATAATTTAGATCTTTTTTTAAATATTTTAAAGGTTTCAGCAGATAAACAAATTTTTTATTCTTATAAAAATAATTTAAGCAATATTATACCTTGTTCTGGTATTTTAAATTTTTTTAATAAATATAATAATAATTATATTTTTATTTTTTTTATATTAAAAAAAATAAAAATAAAAGTAATTATTCTTTTATTTTTATTTTTAATATTATTCACCCTTTATATAAAATAAAAAAAATGCTTTTACTATTATATTCTTTAATAATAGCAGCTGCTTTACTTGTGATAATATCTAAAAATACTGTACAATCAGTATTATATTTAATATTAGTTTTTTTATTATGTTCTTTATTATTTATTTATTTAGGTGCAGATTTTTTAGGTTTAATTATTTTAATAGTGTATATAGGCGCTATAGCTGTTTTATTTTTATTTGTTGTTATGATGTTAAATATACGTCTATTAGAAAATGTTTTTAATTTTTCAATTTATATGCCTCTTGTACTTTTATTGAGTTTAATTTTTATTTTTCAATTTATTTATTTTTTTTTTAATATATTTAGTAGAGGTTGCTCAAATAATATAATTATTTATTGAGATTGAACTTTTATAAATAAAATACAAATAAATTTAATAGGTGAATTACTTTTTAATAGATTTTATATTTTATTTATAGGAGCTGCTTTTTTATTATTTATAGCGATGATAGGTGCAATAGTTTTAACTATGGATAATGATAATACTATTAAAAATGAAGGTCAAGCGAGTACTGAGGATAATAAATTTTTTTCAAAAAATTTAAATTGAAAATATATAAAATAAAATGCGAAGCTTTTTAATATTCTCTTATTTTCCTTTTTTTTTTTTTTTTTTAATTTTTATTTTTTTTTTTTTTTTTTTTTTTTTTTTTTTTTTGTTTTTTATAC
>Ga0213882_10000647_pt1 | contig 11238 bp, 11 predicted proteins | sample BarmaccoBMER_R09_FD_160106 | JGI IMG/M metagenome (GOLD analysis project Ga0213882, IMG submission 160106) | Barbacenia macrantha exposed rock microbial communities from rupestrian grasslands, the National Park of Serra do Cipo, Brazil - ER_R09 ...
CAAGTGCACGCCGTCCGCCCCTGTTGCGAGCGCAACATCTGCCCGGGAATTAATGAGGATCCTGGTTGAGAACTCCTTTCGAATCTCATTCTGGCGCACTTCGAGCACGGCCAGAGTAAATTCGAACAGTTCGCGGGCGGTGATGTCTTTCTCGCGAATTTGGATGAAATCCACTCCCAGGTGCATCTGATCCCGGATTACTTCCAGCAGCGGGCGGAATCCGCCCACCGCTTTGCGATCCGTAATGTAATAGCGCTTCATAGCGGCTCTCTATTTTCCGATGAAGTGTCCGGCCGAATCCGGTATCTCGATCCGCAACCGGTCACGCCCGCGCAGGTTCTCGTACTCGGATTCACTGATCAGAGCCGTAATTTCGTGTTCCAATTCCAAAAGAATGCCGCGTGCCGACGCGCTCTGGCGAAGCAGCCCCGCTTCAATCTGGTTTCGCGAAGCCCGTCCCGCCGCAGGCAGCAGTTTGATTTCAGACGATCGAATACAAAGCGAGCCGTGGTCGCCAATCAAGTGTCCGGGCAGGTACGGCCCCTCGACTTCGAAACCGAATACTTGCAGGCGGCTGGTGTTGCGTCCCGGATCGAGCGCTTTTATTTCCGCGGGGAGGATGGTGTAGATGCCGAGCGAGCGCGCGATCTCTATGCTGGCGGGCCGACTGAAGACCGCGTCTCGTGGGCCCGATTGCACAAATCGTCCGCCCTCGACAATGCATACCCTATCAGCCAGCTCGAAACATTCCTCCAGATCGTGCGTGACCAGCAGGATGGGCGCTTTCACCTGTTCGCGAGTACGACGCAGGAGCTGATAGAAACTGTCTCGAAGTCGCGCATCAAGTCCGCGCGTGGGCTCATCCAGAAGAAGCAGCGCCGGTTCATTTACCAGAATGCGCGCCAGGGCGGCGCGTTGCTTCTGGCCGCCCGAGAGCTGCGCCGGTTTTCTAGCTGCCAGATCGGATAATTCAAATGCCTGCAGGAGCTCGTTCAGGCGACGGCGCCTGTTCAGCGGACCGTTTTGCAAGGAGCGGGATGCCGCGGCGAACTCAAGGTTCTCGCGCACGGTCATGTGCGGAAAAAGCGCATGGTCCTGAAAAATATATCCGCAAGCACGATCCCGCGGCGGCACATGCACGCCAGTACTGGCATCGAAATAGAGCCGATCATTCACCAAGATGCGCCCTTCGTCGGCACGCACGAACCCGGCCAGGCAATTCAGGAGCAGCGTCTTCCCGGAGCCGCTCGGGCCAAAAAGCGCGGTAATTCCCGAACCTGCTTGCAGGTGAACGTCGAGTTTGAAGGCGGCTGTGCCGGCTACGCCTCGAAGTCGCTTTATTAGCCGTGCATCAACGCTCATTCGATAGACATGGCCGGTGACCTAAACTGCCGCCCCGCTTCGGGTCCCGCGCGAGAAGTAACCAGCCGGCCACAACAGCGCCAAAGCCAGCGCCGATACCACCAAAACCAGTATCCGCGCCAGTTGACCATTGCCCGATTCCACCGCATCATAAATCGCCACCGATAGGGTCTGGGTGCGCCCGGGTATATTGCCCGCAACCATGATTGTGACGCCGAAATCTCCCAGTGAACGCGCGAAGGTCAATGAGGCCAATGAGCTCAAACCGCGCCATGCGAGGGGCAGCGTGACTCTCCAGAATGTTCGCCATTCGGACGCACCCAGGCTGTGCGCCGCCCATTCGAAGCGATAATCGACTGTCTCCAAAATGGCCCGTGCGGCCTTCACATAGATCGGGGCCGAGTGCAGAAATGCAGCCACCACGGCCGCCTGCCAGGTAAACACCAAAGGCTGTCCGAAAACGGCTTCATATACGTGCCCCAAAGGCGAAGCACGCCCCGCCAAAACCAGCAGATAGTATCCAAGCACGGTTGGAGGCAATACCAGCGGCAGCGTTATGAGAGAATCCGCCAGGCTCTTGCCGCGGAAATTCTTGTGTGAGAGAACGTACGCCAGCAGGGTTCCCAGCGTCAGAACAAGAACGGTTGCGATCCCGGCGACCCGCAGGCTCAGCCACAGTGGAAACCAGTCCATCGAAGGAAACACGATTATAGCCAGCGCCGCTCATTTCAATGCGAAGGTATTCCTCTTTTGACGCAAAGAAGTTCGATGACACCTCAGCCGGCGCTGGAAAATCGTGCGGGCGCTCTAAATCCCCAACCCGAAAAGCACCGCTACGAGTTACGCCCCAACGCTTCGATCACCAAACACGCGGCTTTCGAGCGTGAGTATTCCTGTTGACCCATGATCAACTAATTCGTTCGGCCCGATTGTGGGCTCTAAGCTGCTCAAGCTGCTGGCCCGATATACGCATGAGAGACCATTCTGAAAGAGCAACAGCTCCGAGTGACTGGTAGAACCGCTGCGCGGGGCTGTTGTTTCGAAGGATCGCCCATTGAATATAAGGACAGCCCGCATTGAGTGCAACTGTAGCCGCTGCGCTCATTAGGGCGCGAGCTATACCTTGCCGACGATGATCCGGGCGAACGTAGAGATCCTCGACGTACAAGCCGGTGCGGCTTGTCCACGTGGAATATAGGAAGAAATACAACAGGATGCCGACGATTTCCTTGCGCAACTCGGCGACGAGGCAGTGAACGCGCGGGTTTGAACCAAAACCATCTTGAGAAAGCGTAGACGGATCTGCACAGAAGTCGTCCTCGCCGTGCTGTACGATGGCCGCTTCGCGCAGCATGGTATAGACCGTCGACACATCCTGTTCGCGCCACGCCCGAATCGTGAGCTGAGAAGTTTCTACCCTTGAGGAGTTCGCCATCGCGCTCACTTCCGTCCGCCTGCACTCGACGCCGAGCATTTTCCATTCTGCCGTAAGAGGCGCGAGTTGCGGGAATGCCGCCGCTCGCAATAGCAAAGATCACAGTGCTGCGATGCCGTTGAAGCCGCTCTTTGCCGAAACTCCACCGATAAAGCCGAGCCTCTTAAGACTTCCGTCCTTGTTGATAGCGAATATACCGATCGAGCCGATTCCAGCATTCAAGCTGTAAAGAAACTTGCCATCCGCGCTGATTGTCAGATCTATATTCGCGCTGCCATTCGGATTGCTTGCCTGAATCGTGTTAGGTAGGGCGGTTAATGTTCCGTTGCCGTTAATAGTAAACCCGGAGATGTTTGAGCTACCGGCATTGTTCGTATAAACGAAGCGGCCATCGGGTGTAACAGCGTTCCAGCAGGTCGCTGCCCCCAAAGTCGGAACTCCAGCACTGATGGGGAAAATACTTCCGTCATCCAGAATCCCATATGAGGAAATAGTTGAGCCATTCTGTGCGCCCGCCGCTCCAGTTTCGACAACAAGCGCAGACCCATTGGGTGCAAAAGTGACCGCGAACGTCCCGGGTAATGAGTCCTGATTCAACACCACTGAGGACAAGGTACCGTCCCCATGCACACTGAACACATCGATATTGTCAGTCAAGCGTTCCGTAACCACGAGGAATCTTCCGTCGGGACTAAACGATAAGGAAGCTGCACCGCTCGTATTCGTACTGAGGAACCGCACTGAATTCGGGATGGAGGTGAGTTTGCCGTTCTCATTGAGCTTGAATCCGGCGACGCCGCTACTTCCTCCGGTGTTTAGTACGTAGACGAGATCGTCAAATTGCGCTAACGCGTTTGGTTCGCTTCCGCCCGAGTGAACCACGTCCGCAAGTGAGAGCCGAGGGCCGTCAACGCGAAACACCGAGATACTTCCGCTACCGGCATTCACAGCCAATAGAAATGCATGGTTTCGAGTTAGGATAAGTGATCCTTGCGATTCCAAGGGGTCAACAAGGCCGCCGCTTCCTCTGCCGCCCGTGTCAAATTTGGAAACTTCTTTTAATGCGCCATTTGCAGCACGATTGTAGGCGATGATTTCGTTCTTATCCGCAGCATTTGTCATGACGAATACTGCGCCTGCATCGTCAGAATGCGATTGTCGAGCGAAGCCCAGGGTCGTGCAGCCCAGGGCAAGGGCGATTGTGAATGAGGTCAGACTACGTTTCATTTCTTCTCCGTTTGATTGAAATTGCCACGCCGTAAGACGCCGGCTTTGCCGGTGAGATACGGCGCTCAAGCTGGACTTCGGACCGAATCAGGAGAAAGTTATGGCGGCAGGGAGTGCAACGAAAAATTTACAAGTCATTAACCTGGAACCCATGGGATTGCGCCGCGTCTCTCTTCGGCGCCTTCAAGTAGCTGACGCAACATCACTGTTCCGGAACACTTGCAAATAGTTCGTCCGTTGATTTTAATCCTCAACTGAGTTCGTCAGGATTTCTATACCAGGGAACTTGAGGTTTACGAAAGCGGACGGGCACAAGTACCGGTCCGGTTCCGTTTGCCCGCGGCGGAGTATCCGGTCCGTCAGCCTGGTTTGCGTCTTCGTATGCGGCGTCAGACCAAGCCAACCATTGCTCATCCGCCCATTCCGAGATTTGGCAACAGGTGTATATGCCGCATTGAAACTCTTGCAGTAAGCCGAGCGTCTTGGCGTCAGCTATTACCTGAGAATCTGACCGGCCGCATATTGTGCATTTCTTCGTCATTCGTCTCTCCAGCGATGGACTGAGTTCAAGTCGGAGGCAGGCACGCGTATTTGTGCGGGACTGCCGAATTGATCCTTCCACCCGCTTGGACGCGATGCCGCGACAGAAGGCTCAGCCGATATGTAAACGTTGTGTCACTTTCTATGTCAAGCGCCGCAATCGCTCAGGAAGGCAGATCCATCCGCTCATCTGAGTTCCCAAAGAGTTGCGGAGGAAGAGCCGGCGTTCCCGCCCCTTGCATAGGCCTCGAGTCCGTGCGTCCCAGGAGGCGGAAATACGAGGCTGGTCATCGCAATCCTCCCATCCTGCGCGAACACCTCGACCGAACACCGGTCCACGAGGATGTGCAACCTCAGCACATTGTCTGGTGTCTTAAGTGGCGCCTGCATCCGGGCCGGGAAATCTTTGCTGAATCCGGTTAGGCCCGAGTGCCTGCGGTCGATGAAGACGGTGCCGCGCCGACGGTCATATCCCACGATCGTCACGCTCCCGTTCGTCGACAACAATCTCCAGCCGGTTTCCTGCGCGGTTCCAAGTGAAAATGAGGAGATCAATTCGTACGTATGACTCTTGACAACAGGGGAGCGCTGAAACTCGCCATTGACTTGTTGGATTGTCCGGTTCGCAGCGTGTACGTGCGCCCCGCGCAATTGTTTGAGTGAATCGATCGGCTCCTGAAACAGCCGTATCCCGTCAGGCGTGGTCCGCAGCGATAGCATTCGCGGAATAGTCATTTGACCTCGCCAAGGACTGGTCGGCAAGGCTGCGGCGTACTGCCAATTATCCATCCAGCCCATCATCACGGGAGGCTGATTTTTCGGAAGCCCGTTGAACGTAAGTGCGCAATAGCAGTCCTTGCCGTAATCGGTCCAGAGAGTAGTCGAAGCAGGGTTGTCGCTCGTGAACTGCTTTCCGTCAAATCGGCCAATGAAATACTGTTCGCCCGACCCGCCTTGCAGCGCGCCGGGGTTCAGCCCTACCTTCAGCACCCAGCGGTTCCCGCCGCGGCTGCCATCAACCGGTAGCTCGAACAATTCCGGGCATTCCCATTGACCACCTGTTGCGCCGGCCGGTCCGAAACCGCTCAGACGCGACCATCGCTTGAGATTTGCCGATCCATAAAACGCGACCTTGTGTTCGTTGGGCAATGAAACGGCCATGACCCAGTGGCGGCTCGGCTCGAACCAAAACACCTTCGGATCGCGAAAATCAGGCATGTGAAGATCTAATACCGGATTTCCGCCATACTTCGTCCAGGTGCGCCCACGATCATTGCTGTAAGCGAGATTCTGTGTTTGTAGGGCCGGATGCGATCCACTTTCGGGCGTGTGTCCCGTGTAAATGGCCACCATACAAGGCTTCCCGCCAGTGCAGAATCCACTCGTATTCGCGACATCATCGACAGTACTGCCGGTGAAAATCATGACTCCGTTCTGCTCGGGGAGCGCCACAGGCAATGGTTGCCAATGCAGCAGATCCGGGCTGACTGCATGGCCCCAGCTCATGTGTCCCCATTCGTCTCCGAACGGGTTGTACTGGAAAAACAAGTGGTATTCGCCCTCGAAGTACAGCAAGCCATTCGGATCGTTTGTCCAATGCTGGGGCGGAGAGAAATGATACTGCGGCCGGTACGGCTGATCAAAACCGTGAGGACTGTCACTTTGGCCTGTTGCCCAGGCCTGGAATACTAGTAGGAACAGCAGAATCTGAATACCGCGCAAGTGCCCTCCCTAGCCGCGTCTCATACTGATCCTGCTACATCAGCACCAAAGCTCGCGTTTTTCTTACTCCGCCGGGAACCCTCGCGAGAGGGGCCGGGTTGAAATTGACTCCCAGCGGGAGTATGATTCGGCCAAAGGAGCTTTCCCTGCGATGAATCTCACTTTTCACCTGATTGTGTGCGGGGTCCTGGCTGTAATTGTCATCGCGCTGTTCCTCTACCACAGGTGGCTGGAAAATCACGAAGATCATTACATCCATCTGCATGACGACGCCCACGATAGCAGCGTCATTACCGCGCAAGGAGCTATCGGAAAGCGTCTGGAGATAGTCGACAAGCTGAAAAACGGTTTGCTGATCGCGGTTATTTTGTATGCCCTCGCCATCGCGGGCATGGCGATCTACGGCGCCTGGAACAATCCCGGCGGGTCCTAGAGATTACTTTGAAGCCATAGACGGGGAGGATGCGCCTCCCTTGTCTATCAGCCGCCCATAGAGTCTATATTTTTCTGGCCGGATCAACACGGGCCAGGGGCCAACGGGTGTAATTCGTCCGCAACCGGCTGTAGATAACCCTGAGAATCGCAATGGCCGGCACCGAAAAGAACATTCCAGGAATACCGCCGATTTTCTCTCCCGCAAGTACCCCGAACAACACCAGCAAAGGATGAATCTCCACGCCGGAACTCATCAGGTACGGGTTCAAAATGTAATCCTGGAAAACGCGATAGCAGCCCCAAAACACGAGAATCCAAATGATGCCGCCGCTGCCGGTCACCCCGATCACAATCAGCAAAATGACGAGGCCCGCTAACGGGCCGATCACCGGAATAAATTCGAGCAACCCGACTATGCCCGCTAACAGAAGCTCGTAAGGATCACCCATTACGCTCAGGAAAATGGCGAATGAACAGAAGGATACTATCGAGAGGATCACCAGCGCGCGGATGTAGTTTTTGAGGACATCGTGCACGTCGTCTAGTATGCTTTCGACCGTACTTCGGTTCTGTGTTCGTTCGACGCTGCCAAGTAGCGCAGAGCGAATGGCTGGACCATCCTTTAAGAAAAAGAAAGCCAGAACGGGTATCAAAATGACCGGCAGAACGTAACCTACTCCGGACAGAATCTTCGTGCCTGCCTGCTGGATCAACGGCAAGAGTGTTGCGCCGAGGTTTGCGGCTTCCCGATGTAGCGTATTGACAATCTCCTGGCGGACCGGTTCCAGCCAGCTCGGCAGGGGAACTGTCGAGAGCGTCTGCTTTGAAACCATGCCGGGAAGGGTTGTCGCCAGAGTGGTAGCCTCGGCTGCGATCTTCGGCACTATTACAAAACCGATTCCGATTATGCCGCCAATGAGAATGACGTAAACGGTTCCGAGTGCCAGCGCGCGTTGCCGGGCCGCCGCCTTGGCGCCCGTACGTTCGCGCCGCTTCTGCAGCAGCCCCTCAACCAGGGCCACAACGGGCCAGAGCATGTAAGCGAAAAAGATCGCAATCGCAAAAAGAAGGATCGTTTCTCGAATTGTGTAGACGACCAACAGCAGCAGTCCGAAAAGGAAAATAGTCCAGAGAACACGGAGGGCGCGTTGGTCCAGCCCCGGCATGATTGTTAGACTAGCAGGTGCTTAGGGTTTTTTTGTGCGGAGCTAATTAGCTCGAGTATCTGAATGCAGGGTTCTGCGCGCGACATGCGCCATCTCATGGAGGAGATGCGAGCGCTGGAAAACCGGATCCGCCTCGGGGGTGGACCCCGCAAAATTGAAAAGCAGCATCGCGATGGGAAATGGACCGCCCGCGAGCGCATTCAAAGACTGATCGATCCCGAAAGCCTGTTCATCGAAATCGGTCTCCTCGTAGCTTATGACAAATACGAGGGCCAGGCTCCCGCAGCCGGTGTCGTCACGGGAATCGCGAGCATCGAAAAGCGTCCCGCGGTTATCGTCGCCAATGACGCAACGGTGAAAGCGGGCGCGTGGTGGCCGGAAACAATAACAAAAATCCTCCGCGCGCAAGAGATCGCGATGCGCAACCGCGTTCCGATCGTTTACCTGGTCGACTCCGCCGGTGTGAATCTGCCTCTGCAGGACGGTATCTTTCCAGGACAGTACGGAGCCGCGCGCATTTTCTATTACAATTCGCTGATGCGGGGCATACTGCACATTCCGCAGATCTCCGCAGTGATGGGACCTTGCATCGCTGGTGGCGCCTACCTTCCCGCGCTCAGCGACGTGATCATTATGGTGGAAAAGGTCAGCTTCATGGGACTGGGCGGGCCGAACCTGGTAAAAGGTGCGGTCGGACAGGTAACCGACGCCGAGACTCTGGGCGGCGCCGCCATGCACACGTCGGTCAGCGGCGTTGCCCATTACCGTGCTGCCGATGATGGCGCCTGTCTCGAGATGATCCGCGAGCAGTTTCGGCGATTCGAGGAGCCCAAGCGCCCGCACGGCAACCCTCCGCGCCTCTCTACCGATCACGTCTACAGCATTCTGCCCGCCGATCATCGCTTGCCCTACCGAATGGAGGATCTGCTCGAATGCATCCTCGATGCTGATGATTTCTTTGAATTCCAGCCCGACTATGCCCCTGAATTTCTATGCGCGACCGCGAAACTCGAGGGCCGCAGTATCGGCGTCATCGCCAACCGGCGCGGATTTCTCAAAGCTCATTCGGGCCCGCGTGTCGGCGGCATTGTGTACACCGAATCGGCACGCAAGGTCGCCTATTTCGTAGAAACAGCGGAGCGGCAGCGCCTGCCCCTGCTTTATGTGCAAGATGTCTCCGGATTCATGGTCGGCGTCGAAGCCGAATCTGCTGGCATTATCCGCGCGGGTGCGGACATGGTCCAAACAATGGCCTGCGCGAGGACGCCAAAGATCGTTCTCACCGTGAATCACGCGAGCGGCGCCGGCTACTACGCCATGGCGGGACAAGGCTTCGACCCAAACTTCACGTTCAGTTGGCCGACCGCGCGCATCGGCGTCATGGAAGGCGAGGCAGCCGTGCAGGCCGTTCACGGTCCAGAGCTGGAAAAGTTGAAGAAGGCCAATCAGCCCGTCCCGCCTGATTTAGAAGCAAAAATTGCGCAGACTCGCGCCGACTACGAACAGTGGCTGGACGCCAAGTACGCCGCCGCGCGAGGTCATTGCGATGCCATTATTGATCCCGCGGAGACCCGCCCGATTTTAGCGGCCGCATTCGCGTTGGCCTGCGCCAACACTCCGACCGAACATGTTCCAGTGCAGTTGTTAGAGATAGGAGCCGAGCATGCACCTGCACGTTAGTAATACCCAGCGCGTTCTGCAACTGACGCTCTGCCGCCCCGAGAAGCGCAATGCCCTGGATGCCGAAATGTGTGGCAGTATCGTCGAGGCGGTCCGGGATGCTCAGGACCGAGATGAAGTGGGTTCTATCCTGATCGCTGCTCATGGCCCCGTTTTCTGTTCCGGTATGGACCTCGACGAGGCAGTAGGTCCAAAGGCGGAGGAGCTGGAGAGAGTGCACGAAGCGCTGTTCACTCTCGGGTCGGAATCATTGAAGCCGCTCGTCGTGTGCGCGAATGGCGCGGCGCTGGGTGGCGGCGTCGGACTGGTCGCGCAAGGGCACGTCGTGGTCGCCGCCGAGAATGCCGTTTTCGCTCTGACTGAAATTCGCGTCGGGCTCTGGCCATTTCTTGTTTACCGTTCGGTCGAAGCGGCTCTGGGCCCTCGCCGAACCCTTGAACTCAGCCTTACGGGCAGAACCTTCCATGCGCACCAGGGGCTCCATTGGGGCTTGGTGCATCAAGTTTGTCCCTTGCCTGAGGTTAGCGATCGGGCCAGAGCCGTCGCTCGCGAGTTGGCCAAATCGAGCCCACTGGCCATTGCTCATGGCATGCAGTACGTTCGCGATTCACGTGGCAAATCTCTTGAAGATGCCGGCAAACTGGCGGCTTCGCTCCGTGGCGAGCTCATGAACAGCGACGATTTCAGAGAGGGCGTAGCGGCATTCAAGCAGAAACGCGAAGCGCTCTGGCCTAGCATGAAGGTTCAGGCAGGTAACGGGAATTCCGCCAGGTAAGTCGGCTCGTATTCTAAGCACGGTCCTCCTCTGCAGTACCTCACTTCTCGCGGTCCAACAGAGCGCCGAGCGTGAGCGAGAGGAGTCACCGGCTTTCTATCGCGACGTGCTCCCGATCCTGCAGCAGCATTGCCAGCGATGCCACCGTTCCGGCGAAATCGCGCCGATGGCCTTTGAAACGTACGCGCAGGTGCGGCCATACGCGCGTTCCATTCGCGAAAACACGTTACTGCGCACGATGCCGCCTTGGTTTGCAGACCCCTGCTGTGGCCATTTTTCGAATAATCCGTCTCTGTCCCAGGCGGAAATTGAAACGCTCGCCGCTTGGGCCGACGCGCATGCTCCCGCAGGCGATCCGCACGATGCACCCGCGCCAGTCCGCTGGATAGAAGGGTGGAACATCGAGAAGCCGGACGTCGTTCTTCAGATGCCGGTAGCGAAACACATACCCGCATCCGGTGACGTCCCGTACCAATACATCATCATTCCGACCCATTTCAAAGAAGACCGCTGGGTGCAAATGTCGGAGATCCGGCCCAGTAACAGGACCGTTGTGCATCACGCCGTCGCCTATATACGGGATCCAGAATCGCCTTGGCTACGCGGCGCTCCAGTGGGCGTGCCATTCAGCGCGAACGACCTCCCGGACGGCAAACTTCGCCGGGACGCCATCTGGACCAACAGCGATATCCTCCTCGTCTACGCGCCTGGGAGCCAGCCCGATCAGTGGCCGGAGGGCTTCGCCAAGTACATTCCCGCCGGCTCGGATATCGTGTTGCAGATGCACTACACCACGCACGGTAGCGCAACCGAGGACAGAACGAGTGTCGGTCTGGTGTTCTCGAAGGAACCGCCCCGTAAGCGTGTGCTCACTCTTCAATTGACCAACGATCGTT
>Ga0213882_10000648_pt1 | contig 11236 bp, 10 predicted proteins | sample BarmaccoBMER_R09_FD_160106 | JGI IMG/M metagenome (GOLD analysis project Ga0213882, IMG submission 160106) | Barbacenia macrantha exposed rock microbial communities from rupestrian grasslands, the National Park of Serra do Cipo, Brazil - ER_R09 ...
CTTCCTCATTCACCCCGAATGTGGCTGCTCGACGAGCGTGATGGAGTACGTTGCCGCGGGCGATATCAGCTCCGAGGGCGTGCACATGCTCTCGACCGGCGGCATGCTGCGCTATGCCCGCGAGCGGTCGCGGGCGGCCAAGGAAAGCGCGAGAGACACCGCCGTCGTGGCGACCGAGACGGGCATGCTCCACGGCCTTCGGGCGGCCGCTCCGCAGATCGATTTCGTCGCCGCCAACGAGGCGGCCCACTGCCGGTACATGAAGCTGATCACGCTCCCGAAGCTGCGCGACTCGTTACGCGACGCTGTGCACGAGGTCAAGGTGCCGCAAGCGATCGCCGCCCGTGCCAGGGTCCCGATCGAGCGGATGGTCGCGATCAGCTGAGGCGTCAGAGGCGCGCGATCGTGGCGACCATGGCGCCCTCTAGCTCAACCGCGCGCCAGTTAGGCGGCCCATCGACGAACAGCGCGAACGCCAGTCGCTGGCCGCGGCGGCTGTGGCAGTAGCCGGCCAGGTTCGTGACGTCTGTGAGCGTGCCGGTCTTGCCGACGCAGGCGCCCTTGGCGGGCGTGCGCACGGCGATCGTTTGCACCGTCCCGTTGACCCCTACGGTCGGCAGCGAGGAGTACAGCTGGGCGCCGAGTACGGTGCCCCAAAGCTCGTTCAGAAGCTCCACGACCTCGCGCGGCGAGGAGCGGTCGCGGCGCGAGAGCCCGGAGCCGTCGACGATCTGCGGGTGCAACCCGTAGCCCGAGACCGCCTCCTTGATCACGCGCGCGCCTGCTGCGGTGGTGCCGGCGCCGCGCAGGCGCGTGCCGAGCTGCTTGGCGAGCATCTCGGCGAAGAAGTCATCGGAGGGCACGTTCATCAGCCGCAGCAACACCGTCACCGTCGGTGAAGTGACAGTGGCGAGCGGGCGCGCGGAGGACGGCGCCTTGCCCGTCCGTCGCGTTGCCGCAACCTCGATCCCCTCGCTGCGCATCGTCAGCGCCAGCTCGTGGGCGGCGAAAGCCGCCGGACTCCAGCCCGAGGGGGTCGACCCGTGGTCGTACGTGAGCGCGCTCAGCTGGCCGCCCAGGTCGGGAATGTCGGGGGCGAAGCGGGTCGAAGGCGGGCCGGGCTCGTGGTCGAACAGCGATCCGTCTGCAATCAGGGTCCCGGTTACGCGGCGGATCCCATGGGCCTCGAGCCGGCGCACGAGCTCGGTGGCCGTCGGGCCATACCCGTGCTCCCAGATGCGGTTGAAGGTCGCTTCGCCGAACGTGGGATCGCCGCCCCCATGCAAGTAGAGATTGCCCCGCCACACTCCGCTCCGAGCTAGATGGCCGCTGCCCAGCACGCGCGTCTGCAGCGTCGCATTGGGACCCAGGTCGCGCAGGACCGCGACCGACGTGTACAGCTTTTCGACCGACGCGGGCGGACGTCCGACCCCGGCGCGCAGCGCGAATAGCCAGGTGTGGTCGGTGAGGTCGTAGACCGCGGCCCCGGAGCTTCGCCCCGCTCGCTTGAAGTCGCGCTCCAACGCGGCACGAAGTGCCCCGGTGCCGGGAGGAAGACGGGGCTTCAGAGGAGGTGTCCTGTGGTCCGCCGGTGGGACAGCCACCGCCGCTGTGGTGCGAACCGAGCGTGGACGAGCCCCGCCACAACCAGCGAGGAGGCTGGCCGCCAAGGCTGCGAACGCGATCCGGGCGATAGCTCGTGTTGCAGCGCGCCCGCGCTCTTGGCGGCGGATTACGGCTCCTCCGCGTAGCACTAGGCGGATTGAAGCTCCTCCACCGTATGCGGCCCAACGCAGGCCAGCGAGAGCTGCGCCGGAACCGACGCCGCCACCTCGGTCACCTCCTGCGGGGAGACCGCGTCGAGCAGCTCGATCACCGTGTCAGGGTCGGGGTCTTCGCCGTAGACGATCGCCTGCTGGGCCGCGTGGCGGGCGACCGCCCCGGTGTTCTCGAACGCGATCGCGCGCGCCCCCGCGGCGTAGGCGCGCGCCCGCTGCACCTCCGCCTCGCTCGGTCCCTGTTCGCGCAACTCGGTGACGATGGCTTTCATGCGCGATAACGCCTCCATCAGCTTGCTGGACTCGAGCCCCGCCGCCACGGAGAGCACCGGGGTGTCGGCGTGCGCGTGGGCGGCCGAGTAGACCGAGTAAGCGAGCCCGCGCTGCTCGCGGATCTCGTCGAACAGACGGGAGCCCATCGACCCCCCGAGAACCGTGGAGTAAACCTGGAGCGCCGCGCGCTTGCGTGGGTCGCCGATCTCGACCACCGGGCGATAGGAGATCCGCAGATGGGACTGGTTGGAATCCCGTTCGCGGACGAGTACGCGCTCGTGAAAAGGGGGCGCAGGCTCGAAAGGTTCTGGCTTCGGCCGGGGCTCGAGCCGGCCGAATAGTTCCTCCAGCTCACTCTCATCGGGCAACGCGTGCAGGTTGCCGACCACGAACGCGGCGCCGCGGCCCGGCGCCCAGCGGCGGGCGCGAAAAGTGAGGATCTCATCGCGGGTGAACGTGTCCCGGATGTGCTGCACCGTGCCCAGCACGGGACGGCCGAGGGGATGCTCGCCGAAGGTCGCCTCGTCGATCAGATGCTCGGCCAAGACCGCCGGCTGGTCGTTGGCGCGGGCGATCTCCTGCACGACCACGCCGCGCTCTCGGTCGAGCTCCTCGGGGTCGATCCGCGGGCGATCCACGAAGTCGGTGAGCAGGTCGATCGCGTTGGCGGCCTGCTCCGCGCGGGCAGTGATGTGGAAGGCGACCACATCGTGGCTGGTGTAGGCATTCAGCACCCCCCCGATGCGCTCGGCTGCCTCGTTCACGGCACGGTAGGTGGAGTACTTCTCGCCGCCCTTGAACACCAGGTGCTCGAGGAAATGGGCCATGCCGTTTTCATCGGCGGACTCGGTGCGAGCGCCGGCGTCAAAGGCGAGCAGGATGGTCAGGGCCCTGGTCCCTTCCACGGCGATCCGGTACAGCGTCAGGCCGTTGGACAGCGTCGTCTGCGTGATCGCGGGCATCTCGGGAAAGGTAGCGCCGGCCGCACGCAAGCAATCCGAGACGGCGACCGGCCGTGGGCGCCGCCGCGTCCGGCTACCCTGGTTGTCGACCTAGGCCGCAGGGGTCGCCCCGGACGCTGCCTCGTCACGCTAACCGGAAGCCCGCAGTCATGAGCTCACGTCAATTCCGACGCCGACCCTCCGCGGTGAGAATCGCGGTGCTGACCGTGGGTGCAGTGATTCTGCTGGGGGTGGGCGTTTGGCTTGGCGGCCACCCTGGTTGGATGCCCTCCGCGCTGCGCAGCGCGTTCGTCAACGACTCCGGTTCGCGCCTCATGCAGGACGTGGTATCGCTGCTCCAACGCGATTACTACCGGCCAGTCAACTCCGGCCAGCTGATCAACAAGGGGATTGCCGGCGCGGTCGCGAGTCTCGACGATCCCTACTCACACTATTTCAATCCTGGCGACTACCACAGCTTCCTCAACCAATCGAACCCCCACCTGAGCGGCATTGGGGTCGACGTGCTCCCCGACCGGCGGGGCTTGATGATCGTGGCCGTCTTTCCTGGCTCTCCCGCTGCACGGGCTGGGCTGACGCGCGGGATGGTGATCGTGCGCGTCGGCACTCGCTCCCTCGCCGGCCGATCGACCGAGTTCTCCTCCAGCCTGATCCGCGGGCCGGCGGGGACCAAGGTGACAGTCACCGTGGTGAACGGCAAGCGGCGTCACGTGTTCACGATGAAGCGCGCGAAAATCGTGATTCCCGTGGCCAGCGGACGAGTGATCACCTACCACGGCGTAAAGCTCGGTTACCTCCAGTTGACAAGCTTCACCCAAGATGCCAGCGCGGAGCTCCGCGCTGCGGTCCGGCGGGTGCTCCGCGGAGGCGCCCGGGGCCTGATCCTCGACCTGCGCGAGAACGGCGGCGGCTTGCTCGATCAGGCCGTAGGAGTGGCGAGCATCTTCATCCCCGACGGCACCATCGTCTCCACCGACGGCCGCGCCCAGCCGCGTCAGGTCTATCTGGCCCAGCGCAACGCGATCGCCACGCAACAGCCGATGGTCGTGCTGGTCGACCGCGGTACCGCCTCGGCGGCAGAGATCGTGACCGCGGCCCTCAAGGATCGCCACCGCGCGCTCGTCGTCGGCACACGGACTTACGGGAAGGGAGTTTTTCAGGAGATCGACCCGCTGCCCAACGGTGGGGCGCTCGACTTCACGGTGGGCGAGTATTTCACCCCTGATGGGCAGAATCTCGGTGGCGGGGGAGTTCGCCGCGGCCAGGGGGTCACGCCGAGCATCTACGCTCAAGACAACCCGCGCACGCGCCTCGACGAGGCGCTCCAGGCAGCCGAACGGACTGTCGCCAACGAGGTTCGGTGAGTCCGACCCGGCGTCCAGCAGCGCGCTCGACCGGGGGCGCCCAGCGCGGGGTGTCAAGGAACGGGCCCGCCGAACGGGGCCCGGCGAGGACGGTTCGCATCGCAGTGCTGCGGCGGCGGGGCAAATTTCTGGTGGCGGAACCGTTCTTCGAGGCGGGCCCGCGGCTGGCCGTGAGCCGCGATGGCCGAGCGACTCCGGGCGATTTGGTCGCGGTGCGCTCGCGGCCCCACCGCGACGGTCGCGGCGGCAGGGCCGTAATCGCGCAGCGCCTTGGTCGTCCCGACGTCGCCCAGGACGTCATCGAGGCCTTCATGATCGACCGCGGACTGAAGCGCTCCTTCGCCTCGGCCGTGGAGCGCCAGGCCGAAGCCGTCGCGGGCACGGCGATCGAGCACAACGGCCGCTCCCGGCGCGATTTCCGGTCTCTGCCGACCTTCACGATCGATCCTCCAAGCGCCCGTGACTTCGACGACGCCATCTCAGCCGCGCGCACCGACGATGGGGGCTGGCGCGTGTGGGTCCACATCGCAGATGTCGGCGCGTACGTCGCCGCCGGCTCGCTGCTGGACCGCGAGGCTTACCGCCGCGGGTGCAGCGTGTACGTGCCGGGCGCGGTCGAGCCGATGCTGCCCTCAGCGCTTTCGAGCGGTGCCTGCTCGCTGGTGCCCGCGCAGGACCGGCTCGCTGTGACAGTGGAGGTGTCAGTGGGGGAGGAGGGCGTACGCAGCGCGGCCTTCCACCGCTCCCTGATCCGTTCCGATGCGCGCCTGCACTATGACCAGGTAGACGGGATCTTCGCCGGCGCGCAAGCCGCCGGCGCACCCTGGGGTGAGGCGCTGTCCGCAGCCCGTCAGGCAGCCGCCGCTCTCCAGCGGCGGCGCAGCGCCCGCGGCGCGGTGATAATCGCAGGCGAGGAGCCCGAGTTCGGCTTCGACCGCGATGGCAACGTCGTCGGAGCCGCAGCGGTGCAGCAGACAGAAGCTCACCGCCTGATCGAACATTTGATGATCGCGGCAAACGAGCAGGTGGCTAAGCTGCTCTCGGAGCGCGGGATCCCCGCGCTCTACCGCGTGCACGAGCGCCCCGACGCTGTCGCCGTGGAGCGCTTGGCCGACCAGCTGGCGTCGCTCGGGGTGCCCACCCCACCGTTGCCGAAGGGCCCGCTGACCCCCCAACAGGCCGCCTCGGCGGTGGGAGAGATCTCCCAGCTTGTGACGGACTTCGTGGCGCGGAGCGGTCGCGGACGCCGGGCATTTGGGAGCCTCGTGCTGCGCTCGCTCAAGCAGGCCTATTACGACCACCGGAACCTCGGTCACGCCGGCTTGCAGTCGGCGAACTACTGTCATTTCACCTCCCCGATACGACGCTACCCCGACCTGGTTTGCCACCGCGCGCTGCTCGCAGCGATCGCGGGCGAGCCACTCCCCGACCGTGCGTGGGTCGCCGGGGCCGGACCGTGGACCTCCACGCGCGAACGGGAGGCGATGACGATCGAAAGAGACGCTGACGACATCGCGAGCTGCTTTCTGCTCGAGCGCCTGCTGGCCGGAGCTCGCGCCGATGCAGTGTTCGAGGGAGAGGTCGTGGGCTTTCACAGCGCGGGTGCGTTCGTCGCCTTCGGGCCCGATGGCCAGTTTGAAGGGATGCTGCCGGTGCGCAGACTGGTCGGCGACTGGTGGGAGCTAAACGACCAGCTGACGATGCTGCACGGGACGAGGACTGGGGCCACCATCCGGCTCGGCGACGCGATCGACGTCCAGGTAGGCACAATCGACGCTCCGCGAGGCAGGGTCGATCTTCACCCCGCACCTGTTGGTGCGACAGTCGCCGCGGACTACCTGCCCGGATGACCAAGGTGATGAGACCGATCGCCACCACCGGCCACTGACATGGCAGGTCCGCGCAAGCGCAGGGCAGCCGCCGGCGACGTGGCCACCAACCGTCAGGCGTCCTGGCGATACAACCTGCTCGAACGGTTCGAGTGCGGGATCGTGCTCACCGGCACCGAGGTGAAGTCGCTGCGCGCCTCAGGCGCCCAGCTGAAGGACTCCTACGCGCTCATCCGCGATGGGGAGCTGTGGCTGATTGGCTGCTACATCGCCCCCTACGCACCGGCCAATCGGGCAAACCACGACCCGGAGCGCGACCGCAAACTGCTGCTGCACCGCCGGGAGATCGATCGGCTGATCGGCAAAACGCGGGAAAGGGGGCTGACCCTCGTGCCGACACGGATCTACTTCTCCGGTCCCAACGCGAAGGTCGAGCTGGCCCTGGCCCGGGGCAAGGATCGCTACGACAAGCGCGAGGCGATCCGCAAGCGCGAGGTTCAGCGCGAGGTTGAGCGCGAGTTGCACGCCGCGCGCTAGAACCCTCTCACCGCCGAGCTTGCGCGCGAGAACTAAGACGGCCTGGGCCCGGCGTTCGCGCGCTCACTGGCACCCAACTCGGTCACGGTCTGCAAGACGCGCAAAAGCGCCCGGCGACGGAGCACCCTCACCAAGCGTGGGGACTCCAGACCGTCGCTGATTTGGGGGCTTTTCGCCACCCCCTCACCGCCCCCGCCTCTGGACCGATAACCCTCGAACGCGACCTCGACTCACCAAAGGACGCGCGCGCGGTCGGCCGTCCGGCGGCGCTAACCGAAGGTACGCGGCAGGTTGGTCAGCTGGAGGCCGATGACCAGCGCCGCGGCGAGCGACAAGTAGACCGCCGCCACCGACGCGCGAGCCAGCGGTCGGACGCGGTAGTACTCGCGCTGGCGTACATCGCCGCTGCGCCGGTGCTTCCAGCGCTTATAGGTCTCCAAGCCACCGATCAGGAGGATCAAAAAGATGATCGGGTTGGGGAAGAAGACGGCCAGCGGGATCAGCGCGGCGAAACCCACGAACCACATCCACGGCGCCATGGCGGCCATCGCCCGGCCCCCGTCGAGCGGCACCACGGGGAGCAGATTGAACAGGTTTAGGAACAAGCCGGTGAAGGCGAGCGCGCGCCAGATGTCGTTGCCGGTCAGGTGCCAGAGGACGATGCACGCGGCGGAGCCGACGCTCCCCAGGATTGGGCCCGCAAGCCCGACCCGCGCCTCCGCCAGCGCGTTGTCTCCCAGCGAACGGGCGCTGATGACCGCGCCGAGGAAGGGGATGAACATGGGCAGGCTCGCCTTCAGTCCTTCGCGCCGCAGCTGGATCACGTGCCCGAGCTCATGGACAAGTAGGAGCGCGACGAAGCCCACCGCGAACGGCCAGCCGAAGACGAAGCTGTAGGCGGCGATGGAGACCACCATCGTGCCTGCGCTCAGGAAAAGCTTGAGCTTCGGCAGGAGCAGCAGGAGGGTTTTGATCTTGGTCAGCAGCGCCACGAGCGCGGCGCCAAGCGGTGCCAGCCTCCGCTTGAATGACGAGTTCTTGCGCGGCAGGCGCCCGCCCGGCGCGTGCCTGCGCGGGGCTATGTCGGTCGCCGCGTGCGCGCCGCCATCCGGTTCCGAGACGGCCCGCGGCGCACCGGGAATCAACCACTGACTTTGCTGTTCCATCACCATTGATTGTGGCACCGGGGCACTCCCGTGCCACAGAGGGTTCCAAGACCCCCTGGAGCCGACGCGCGCCGGCGTGTGGCTCGACCTGTTCTAGAATGTTGGTAAGCACTCATATCCCCAGGGGACGACAGGCTTCGACGTGGTTGGCTCGTGGGGGTGGTTGCGAGCCGAGGTTCCGGGCGGCCTCGAAAAACACCCGGAAGAAAATAAGTGCGGACTCGCACAGTTTCGATCTCGGTTACGCGGCTGCTTAGTCGGTAACCGAAGTTCGTCTCGGCCGTCGCTCGCCTGTGGCGGCGAGCCGGGATCAACCAGCAGGCTCGCCCGGAGCGGATTTGCTCCCTCCGCGCCGGGGACTCTAAGGGAGCTGGCCCTCGACAACCCGGCCGGCGAGGCGAGTCTAGGGCGAGATTAGAGCGCCGGCTACGCTCGTAGACGCCACGTCCACACATCCGCGGACCCGGGTTCGATTCCCGGCGTCTCCATCTTCGCAATGAATTCGAAACGCCCTCCGCGCTTGCTTGGCCGGAGGGCGTTTCGATGAGGGCGCGTGCGTTCGACGGCGGTGCGCGCCCGATAGAAGGCGGCCGACGTCCGGCGTGCTCGAGCAGCGCCTTCAGATTAGAAATCGGCCGGCCGCACCGGCTCGCGCTGCCGCTTGCCTGGCTGCGCAACGCTGTCGCTGGCCACCGGCTCGCGCGAGTTACGCCCCGACTCGCATCGACTTGTGCACCGCCCGGCGTATTTAGCAGTCTCACAGCTGCGATGAGAACGCTGCTGCTAGCCAGCCCGTAGCAGCGACGTGGTTGGAGTGTGCTTTGTGAGGCGATGCGGGAGGACCGCCACTGACAGGGCAACGTGTCAGATGACGTGGTAGAGGCGCGCGCTGACCCGTAGCGTCGATCCCAATGGCGGACCGGATACGGCGGACCGCACGAAGGACAAACGACCCGACCGGGGGTTCCAAATGGCCTGGTATTTCATCTTCCTCAACTGCCTTTTCGCGGCGATCGTCGTTGGTGGGATCGTCGGCTCGCACTTGTGGGCCATCGCCACCCAGCATCGAGACTGGCCGGGCTGGCAGCCAGAGACGGCTACGCCTGAAGCGACGCCTGAGCGTGCGCTGACCGCAGGGCTGGTCCCACGACCGGCCGTTTAGCCGAGCAGCTGTAGCACCTGGCCCAAGCGCCCCTAGAGCGCGAACAAAGCCCACGGTCGCCTGGACCGAGAGTACGAACGCTTTGGGGGCGCGGGCCTGGTGTGGCCGTTGCTCATCGACTCCCGGCGGCACTTCTGGCTGCGACCGCAGCTGAACGGGGTGCCGCTTCGAGCAGCAGCGCTAACGGCTGGCCGCTGCTTGCCTGGCAAGCAACGGTGAGCAACATCCTCGACCGCCGATACCTTCTTGGCGCCCGCCGCTAGTGCCTGTGCGACGACCTGCTCGGGATTCTCGACGACGAGCAGCGTCCGGCTGGTCGTTCCTCCGATCGCGTTGGGGCTCAACCGCCTCATCGATGCACTCGCCGCGATCACCCACAACGCCGCGTCATCCACACGCAGCTGGGCGACGATGTCGTCATCCGCGCCTACTTGGTGCATCACCTCGGCTCCAAACGCGGCCGGAAGACGTGATCGCCGCGCTGGCCCGATCGACACACAGCTCACTTTGGATACTCGTCATGATGGCCGGTTCGTCTCGGGCGGTGGATCAGGTTCCGGCCTGCAGCGGCGTCTTGTTCCCCACCGACCAGTTGTGCCCGAACGGGTCGCGGAAACCGCCCTGACGATGAACCGTCCCGGGGAAGTGCTGATGATCCTCGATCGGGGATCCCAGGGTCGCGCGAGCCGCAAGCGCGCGCTGGATCACCTGGTCAGGGTTATCCACGAACAGCTCAATACGCACGCTCGTGGCGCCGACCGCGTCCGGAGCGTTCTCCGTGGGATTCTGCGGGTTGACTTCGTGGATGAAGAATGGGGCGCCTTCCACCTCTAGCCCGGCGACGCCGCCGAGGTTCCACACCTCTGTTGCGCCGAGCGCGTTGCGATACCAGGAGATCGCCGCAGCGGCGTCGGGGACGATCAGCATCACAGAGAGGTGGGTCCCCACCGGTTGTCCAGGTGCGTGCAAGGCCGGCCCGGTTGTGCCGCCCCATTCCTCGGGCGCGACGTCGGCGATCGACTGCGAGAAGCCCCAGTGATGGCCGCCGAGATCCTCGACGGCGTACTGGCGTTCTCCGTATGAAAAGTCGCGTGGTTCCTCGAGGATCTTCGCCCCCCGCTCGCGCGCCCGCTCGAAGTGCGCGCGTGCGTCGGCGACGCGCACCAGCAGCGACTGTGGTCCGGGGAGCGCCCTCGAGGTGCGGGGCTCGGTGACGACCACGGTGCCTCCATTCAGCCATAGCTGCGCGCGGTGATCTCCGGCTTGCCAGCGAACCTGGAAGCCAAACTTGTCGCACAGCCACCCGATCGCCTCCCCGACGTCCTCGTAGACAAGCTCGGGGATCACTGTCGACGGTGGCATCGTCCGGTTGAAGCCATCGCCAGCCGGCGTGTTCTCGGCTGCTGACACGGGCCTAATATTTACAGAGTTGTCAAGGTTCGAGGATCGGCCCGCCCGCGCCGACGCTCGGCGCAACGCCCAGCGGCTCCTGGACGCCGCCGCCGAGCTGCTAGCCGTCGATCCGCTCGTCAGCCTCGAGCAGGTCGCGGCGCGTGCGCGCGTCTCGAGGACGACCCTCTACCACCACTTCCCCAGCCGCGAAGCGCTGCTAGATGCGCTCACGAGCAGGTCCGTCAGCGAGGTATGTGCAGCGCTGGAGTCGGCCCGTCCGACCGAGGGAGCCCCTGCCGAAGCGATGGATCGGGCACTGAAGACCACCTGGCAAGTGGTCGGCCGCTACCGCGGTCTCGTGTTGATCAACCCGCGGCGGCTAGGGCGCGATGAGCTGCGTAGGCGGCTCGAGCCCGCCCTGGAGCCGGTCCGCTCGTTAATCGTCCGCGGCCAACGCAGCGGAGCGTTTGACCCCGAACTCGCGCCTGACTGGCTACTCGGAGTCCTCACCGACATCATCCACGCCGCCAGCACGCAGATCAGCGCCGGCACCATGGACGCGACTAGCGCCGAACGGGCCCTCCTACGCAGCGCGGCCGCGGTCGTCCGCGCTCATCGCTGAGCCCAGGCTGACTTATCAGGGAAACAAGGCCGCGAACCGTCCCACCGACGACCTGCTCGACGCCGGCCGCGGGACGCGATGCCCCTTCCACCGCGCGACCGGTAGCCATCCTCGTCCGTGGCCGCGCGCCCACCTCCGGCGGTCGGACGTG
>Ga0213882_10000650_pt1 | contig 11234 bp, 8 predicted proteins | sample BarmaccoBMER_R09_FD_160106 | JGI IMG/M metagenome (GOLD analysis project Ga0213882, IMG submission 160106) | Barbacenia macrantha exposed rock microbial communities from rupestrian grasslands, the National Park of Serra do Cipo, Brazil - ER_R09 ...
CGTCGGCCTGCCAGGCAGCTTCGTTGCGCGCGTGGTAAAGCGCACCATTCAGCCCGATCGCAGCGCGCTCGCCCGCTTTCGGCGGGCTCCCGATAGCGCGCGCACCTACAACGGCAAGTCGGCCTGGACGCGACATCAAATGGCCGAAAAGGCCGCGAGCCTGCTGCCTGAGCCCGGCTACGTGAACCTGGGCCTGGGCATTCCCACATTGGTCGCCAATTACCTGAAAGGTCGCGACATCCTGCTACACGGAGAAAACGGCATCCTCGGGTACGGGCCGCCCGCGGCCGAGGATCAGGTCGACTGGTACGTCCACGACGCGGGCGGCAACTACGTCACCGAACGGCCGGGCGTGGCCTACTTCGACAGTGTGACCGCGTTCGAGATGGTGCGCTCAGGCAAGATCGACGTCGTGGTGCTGGGCGCCTACCAGGTCGATGAGGCCGGCAACGTGGCCAACTGGAGCACCCCCGAGCAGGTGGGTGGTGGGATCGGCGGAGCAATGGACATGGTCGCCGGCGGCGCCACCGTGATGATCCTGATGGAGCATCGCGACAGCCGCGACCGCGCGAAGCTGGTGCGCTCGTGCACGTATCCGCTGACCGGCGCTGGCTGCGTGAGCATCGTGGTCACGGACCTGGCGGTCCTCCGCCGCCGCGACGGTCGCTTCGTGATCGAGGACGTCGCTCCCGGCTTCACCGAAGAGGAGGTCGCCGCCCTCACCGAAATGGACGTGAGCCGCGCACCCGTCTAGCGACGGTAACGCACCTCTTAGCAACCAACTCGTCGCAAGGTTTAGAGTTAAATCACTCCTTCGACCCCTTTTCGTAGAACCTTCGTGCGCCGGCGACAAACTCTCAACCGAAAATACGTATGGTCGAACCTATTGACTATCTTCACATCGCCTGATGCGAGGGGATATCCTCAGGTTCTGCATATACCTCGCACCGCACGCTGGCTGATCAGGGGTCGCGGACCAGCGCTGTACCTGTCCGTCGATCAGACGCGTGGATCGGAGATGGCGACATGAGTGCCGTAGATGTGAAGCAGGCTCCCGCAAGGACGCTGGGCCGTGTCGGCGCCCAACCACTGACACGTCGCAAGAGCAGTGTCTGGGAACAGATCTGGCGCGACCGGATCATGTTGTTGCTGATCGCCCCAGGGCTCCTGTACTTCGTCCTGTTCCGCTACATCCCGCTGCTGGGCAACGTGATCGCGTTCCAGGACTACCTGCCGTTCGTCCCGATCGTCGAGAGCCCGTTCGTCGGCTTCGCCAACTTCCAGGCGATGATCAGCGACCCGGCGTTCTGGCAGGCCACCGCCAACACGATCATCATCGCCCTCTGTCAGCTGATCTTCTACTTCCCGATGCCCATCATCCTGGCGATGATGCTGCAGGGCGTCATCAGCACGCGTGTGCGACGCATCGTGCAGAGCGTTGTCTACCTGCCGCACTTCATTTCGTGGGTCATCGTGGTGGCGCTGTGGCAACAGGTCCTGGGTGGCTCGGGCATCTTCGTCCACACCCTGCGCGATGTCGGCTTGCCGGCCGTCAACGTCATGACGGAACCGGGCTTCTTCAAGGAGCTGGTTACCTCGCAGCTGATCTGGAAAGAGACGGGCTACGCCACGATCATCTTCCTGGCAGCTCTGCTGAACATTGATTCGTCGCTGTATGAGGCGGCAGTCGTCGATGGCGCAGGTCGCTGGCAGCGCCTTTGGAACGTGACCTTGCCCGGCATCATGGGCGTCATCATCTTGCTGCTGATTTTGCGCCTCGGCCTGATCCTCTCCGTTGGCTTCGAGCAGATCCTGCTCCAGCGCAATGCGGTCGGCCCAGCCGCGGGTGAGGTGCTCGATACCTACGTCTACTTCAAGGGCATCGTCGGCGGGCAATGGGGCATCACCGCCGCGGCAGGCCTGATCAAGGGCATCATCGGCACCGGCCTGGTCATCGCAGCCAACAAGTTCGCACACAGGCTGGGCCAAGAGGGGGTCTACAACTGATGGCCGTCCAATCAGAGACCTTCCAGGAGTCGGCACGGCCGGCCTGGCTCGAGCGCGAAACCAATCTCGAAAAGGTCGTCAAGATCGGCGTCTTCGGGGTGATCCTGCTCGTGGTGATCTACCCGTTCGTCAGCGTGCTTGCGACCAGTCTCGCCAGCGAGCCCGACGTCATCAAGAATGGCGGCCTGGTCATCTGGCCCGAGCACCCCACGCTCAGCGCCTACCAGACCATCTTCGCCGGCGGCGTGGTCACCCGCGCCATCTGGGTCTCGATTGGCATCACCACCGTTGGCACGTTGCTCAGCCTGGCGGTGACCATCGGCATGGCGTATGGCTTGAGTCGCAACATCTGGGGCGGCAAGTACTTCCTGCTCATCGCCCTGTTCACGTTGCTGTTCACACCAGGCATCATCCCGAACTACCTGGCTGTCAAGCAGTACGGTCTGCTGAACTCCTACGCCGCGCTGATCCTGCCGGTTCTGGTCTCAGCCTTCAATCTGGTCGTGCTGCGGCAGTTCTTTATGGGCATCCCTGGCGAGCTGCTCGATAGCGCCCGCATCGACGGCGCGAACGACTGGGACATCCTGCTCAAAATCGTGGTCCAGCTGTCGAAAGCGGTCATCGCCGTCGTGGCGCTGTTCTACGCGGTGAGCTACTGGAATGACTTCTTCACCGCGCTGCTGTACTTGAACGACAGCGCGATGTGGCCGCTCCAACTGGTGCTTCGCCTGTACGTGGTCCAGGGTGCGCCGCTGCCCTCCGCAGGTGACGTCGTAGAAAACGCGCCGCCACTGCAGTCGATCCAGATGGCCGTGGTCGTCGTGGCGATGATCCCGATCCTCTGTGTCTACCCGTTCCTGCAGCGCTACTTCACCCGCGGCGTCCTTAGCGGAGCAATTAAAGGGTAGTTTTTTGGAAGGAACCCGCGCATGCGCGGGTTCCCCCAAAACGCAACCTAGGCGGGCTTGGGCTTCGCCTGACTCACGTGGTACGGCACGTTGGTGACCACCACGCCGGGGTGGAACAGCAGCGCACCCTTGAGCCGTAGGGCGGTTTGGTTGTGCAGCAGGTGCTCCCACCAGTGCGACGGCACGTATTCGGGCAGCACCACGGTGACGGTGTCTTTGAGGTGCGTCTCTTGCAAGGCGTCGATGTAAGCCAGCAACGGTCCGGCGAGCGACCTGTAGGGTGATTCGATAATCACCAGCTGGATCCCAGGCTGCCAGGTGTGCCACTGATTCTGCAGCTCAGCGGCTTCCTCGGCATCGTCGGTCACGTGCACCGCGATGACGTGCAGGTCATCCGGAGCCAACGCGCGCGCATAGGCCAGCGCCTGGCGCGCCGGCACGTTGAGCTCCGCCACCGGCACCACAAACCGAACGTGAATCTCCTCGGGCAGCAGCGGCGTCTCGGCTCGGCGCATACCTTCGAGCCGCACGTAGTGACTGTGGATTCCGTACAGCAAACCGATGAGGAACGGGATCAGCAGCACCACCAGCCACGCGCCGTGGACAAACTTGGTGCTGGCAATCACGAGCGTGACCAGCGCGGTGGCAACCATGCCGATGCCGTTCAAGACAGCCGATTTCCGCCAGCCTGGTTCGCGCGTCTTGCGCCAGTGCGCCACCATGCCCGCCTGCGAGAGGGTGAAGCTGGTGAACACGCCGACGGCGTAGAGCGGGATCAGCGAGTCAAGGTTGCCGTGGAAGATGATGAGCAGGGTCATCGCCAGGCTGGTAAGCAGCACGATGCCAGCGGTGAAGGCGAGCCGGTCGCCGCGGAACTTGAACAGCCTCGGCAGGAAGCGGTCGCGAGCCAGGATAAAGCCGAGGCGAGGAAAGTCGGCAAAGGCGGTGTTCGCGGCTAGGACCAGGATCAGGGCCGTGGCGATCTGCAGGACCACCCACATTGGACCCTCGCCAAAGATCGTGCGGCCGAGCTGCGAGAGCACTGTTTCATCGCTGGCGGGCTGGATGTTGATGTGCGTCGCCAGGTACGACATGCCCAGGAACATCGTGCCCAGGATCAGGCCCATGGACAGCAGCGTCTTACGCGCATTGTCAGACTCGGGCGGCTTGAACGCGAGCACGCCGTCTGAGATTGCCTCGGTGCCGGTCATGGCCGTGCAGCCCTGCGCGAACGCGGAGAGCAGCAGGAATAGGCCAACGGCTTCGGAGCCGGGCTGCAGCGCAGATTCTGGCGGTGTGTAAGTGACGCCACCGCCCACGAAAATGCGGAAGAGGCCGTAGCCGATGAGCACGTACATCACCAGCACGAAGGCGTACGTCGGGACGGCGAAGATCGTGCCTGCCTCGCGCAAGCCGCGCAGATTGGCGATCGCCAGCAGCGCCACCGCCCCGACCGAGAGTTCCGTCGTGTACGGCAAAAGCGGCGGGAACAACGACGTGATAGCCGCCACGCCGGCCGCCGCCGAGACCGCCACCGTCAGGACGTAGTCGGTCATCAGCGCCGACGCCGCGGTCAGGCCAGGGATGGTGCCCAGGTTCTGGCTGGCCACGATGTAGCTGCCGCCACCTTTGGGATATGCGCGGATTGTCTGGCGGTACGAGACGACGACGATGGCCAGCAAAGCCACGATCACAACGGCGATCGGTAACGTCAGATACAGCATCGCCGCGCCGGCCAGGACCAGGACCTTCATGATCTCTTCGGTGGCGTACGCGACAGACGAGAGCGCATCCGAAGAGAACACCGCCAGCGCGCGGATCTTGTTGAGTCGCTCGTGGACTTCGCTGGCGGTGGGAATCGGGTTGCCGAGCAGCGTGCGTTTCAGGCGCTGCAGCACCCGCCCGAAGCGAGTACCCGGCTCGCCAGTACCTGGCCGCGGGACAAGATAGTTCTTGCCAACACGCGTGAATCCACGGTGGGTGGCGATTCGTACGAAGCGATCGCCCGGCTTGGCGCCGCGAACGGTCTGCCGCCACTCGAGATCGGGGTGGTAGACGGTCTGGGCGCCGCGATTATCCGGCCGAGGTGGCTCTCGGGGCGGTCGACTATCGGTCATTGTGCGACGCCCATGCTGCGTCTTCTCTCAAAGGAGAGCATAAGGCGCGCCACGCCCGACGCGCTGCTCATTCGGAGAAGGCTTCTACTTTGAGCCGTTGCGGCGCGGCCCAGTAGGTACAACGGGCCGCGCGGCGAGAGATGCTTACGCAGTGACCGCTTGTTTGGCGCCAGCCGTGTCCCACTTGGCGAACGCCGGGACCACCCGGAGCGGGTTGTCGTGCATGATGGCCACCTTGTCCTGCTGGCTGATGAACGTGTACCCATCAATCACCGGCACCAGGTCATCACCGCTGCGGCCAGTCTCGGGAATGACGTGCCGACCCGAACCCGGTGCCTCGGTGCCGAACACGATGCGTTCCACGCCCCGCTGCCTGATGGCGGCCTCCAGGAAGATCGAGTCATACGCGCAGGTGTCGAAGAACAGGTTCTTGGACAGGTCCTTCTGCGGCAGATGCGGATCGGTCTTATGGAAGCGATCCAGGCCGCCGCCGCAGTGGCAAATGATGATCTTGAGCTGCGGATAGCGCTGGAACACGTCGCCGTGGCCGAGGAACTGGGTGGCCAGGTACTGCTCTGTGTAGAAGCCGAGCTGGTAGTTGTGCGGCACCACGCGGAAGCGCTGATCCAGGGCGTTGGTGCCGTGCACGATGATTGGCAGGCCAAGCTCCTGGCACTTCTCGTACAGCGGGAACCAGTACTCCTCGTGCATGCCAGGAGTGGCGCGGCGTCCGCCTGGATCGGGGCTCGCGTACGTCGCGATGAAGCCCAGGTCCTTGACGCAGCGCTCGAGCTCGCCCAGGACGTGCTTGGTGTCGGGTGCGTTGCTCAACTGCGGCAGTTGGCAGGCGCCGGCGAAGCGGTCTGGGAAGTCCAGGCACTGCCGATGGATGCAATCGTTGACGAAGCGCGCCCAAGCGGGCGTGAGGTGCTCCTCCATGAAGCCCATCACACGGAACGGCCGCGGCCCGATGATCTGGACGTCGATGTTGCGCGCGTCCATGTAATCGATGTGCCGCTGGCTGGCGCGTTTGAAGTCTTCCTCCGAGAGCCCCGGCGTAGGTCGTCCGCCAGGCTGCAGCGGATTGGGGAACGCGGTATTGGCGGCCATCATCAGCATCAAATAGTTGCTGGTCGCCTCAGGCGACGAGACGTGTCCGTGGACGTCGAGGACCTTCACGCCGTTGTACATGCCTCGATGGTACTCAGCCTCGGGTCCGGGGAGCTCGCAGCCCCCGACCCACATCCCGTTTAGGTATCGGGCGTACTATTTGATGCATGCTGAGCGCCCAGGACAACGCCCTCATTACCCAGACGAACAAGAACACGCCCATGGGCGAGCTCTTCCGCCGGTTTTGGCTGCCGGTGCTTTTGCCCGAAGAGGTTCCTGAACCCGATTCGCCGCCGATTCGGCTGAAGGTCATGGGCGAGTACCTGGTCGCCTTCCGCGACTCCAGCGGCAAAGTTGGTCTGGTTGAGGCGTTCTGTCCGCACCGAAGGGCGCCGCTGTTCTACGGCCGCAACGAAGAAGGCGGCCTCCGCTGCGCCTACCACGGCTGGAAGTTCGACACCCAAGGCACCTGCATCGACCTACCCAGTGAACCGCAGGACTCGGACTTCAGAGAAAAGGTCAGCCTCGAGGCGTACCCCACCCGAGAGTGGGGCGGCGTCATCTGGGCCTACATGGGCCCTCCCGAGCACATGCCGCAAGAGCTGCCCCAGATGGAGTGGGGCCTCGTCGAGCCCCACCAGCGCAGGGTGGTCAAGAACTTCCAGGAGTGCAACTACCTCCAGGCGCTCGAGGGCGACATCGACACCGCCCACGTGTCGTACCTGCACTCCACCAAGAAGCCGCAGCCGCAGAACCAGGGCGTCGTACGGCCGGTCGGGAGAATCGACAAAGCCCCCAAGCTGATGGTCCTCAACCATGACGCCGGCTTCGCGTACGGCGGCAGAAGAACCGTCCCTGACGACGGCGGCTACTACTGGCGCATCACGCAATTCCTGTGGCCCACGTACGCGTTCATCCCGGCATTCTCCTGGCCGAAGACCTGCACGTACACGGTGCCAGTGGACGACCACCACTGCTTCCGGATGAGCTTCACCTACAACGTTGAAGGCGCGGTCGACTCGGGTCGCTGGCTACAGGGCCTGCCAGGTCAATCTCAGCCTGAGGGGAAAGGCCCGTGGTCCAGAAGCTACGGCCAGTTCTGGTTCGACGACGGCCTGCCCATCGATACCTGGTTGCTCGAGCAGAACAAGCGCAACCATTACTTCCTGGATCGCGAGCGGCAGCGCACCGAGAGCTTCACGGGCATTGAAGGCATCCCCACGCAGGACCGCGCGATGACCGAAGGCATGGGCTATATCTGCGATCGAACCAAAGAACGTCTTGGCACCACCGATATCGCGGTGATCGCCGCCCGCCGCGGTCTGATCGATATGGCCCGCAACCTCGCCGAAAAGGGCATCGAGCCCTTCGCGGCGACCCACGCCGATGCCTACCGGTTGCGCGCGCTGGACGTGGTCACGCCTGATGGGGAACTCGGCCCGGTGCTGGATCGCTATCGCGACGAAGTGACCGTCGCCGTGTAGCCATGCTCACGCGTCGGGACCTGATTCGCGCCTCCGGCGGCGCACTGGCGCTGTCCGTCGCCGCCGCGTGTGCGCCAAGCGCTCCCGCCGGCCCGACGCCAGCCGCCCCCGCCCCGACCGTCAGTGGTGCCACCACAACACTGCCGGCGTACGTCCCGTTCCAGGGGCCCAAACCAGACTTCCCGCCAAGTTCAGATGGGATTGTTCCGGCGGGATACCTGACTTTCCCGAAGAACCTCGTCAAGAGCTCTAGCGGACCAGCGGGCAAAGAGGGCGACTCCGTCAGTTTTCTGACCTACAGCATCAACCCGACTCCCGCGCCGGTCGATCAGAACCCGGCCTGGCAGCAAGTCAACAAGGACCTCGGGCTCTCGCTGCAGTTCACGTACACCGCGCTGCAGGACTACAACGTCAAGCTGAGCACGGTCATCTCGAGCGGACAGCTGCCCGACATCTTCACGATGAACGTGCTGGGCGTACAGATCCCGAGTGAGGCCGAGTTCTTTCAGTCGCAGTGCGCCGAGCTGACGCCGTTCCTGGGCGGCGATGCCATCAAGGCTTATCCCAACCTGGCGAACTTGCCTCAGACGGCCTGGCGTAACTGCCTGTACGCCGGGAAGCTGTACGCACTGCCGCGGGTGGTGAACGCGGTCGGCTCGACGATGCTGGTGCAGTTGAACGCGCTTGACGACGTCGGCATCAGCCAGATCAAGAGCACCGACGACTTCAGCAACGCCGTCAAACAGACCACCCGCAACGGCGTCTACGGAATTGGCGGCGTCCAGGCCCCGAACATGCAGTGGGTTCTCGGTATGTTCCGCGCGCCGAACCAGTGGCGCGAGCAGGGCGGCAAATTCACCCGCGACTGGGAGACCCCTGAATATAAGGAAGCAGTCGCGTTGATGCGCGGCTTCTGGGACGCGGGTTACGTCCATCCGGACACCCCGACGTACGTCGCCCAGCAAGGTGCCCAGCCATTCTACGCGGGCAAGTTCGCGATGTACCCGACGAACTTCTTCGCGTTCGGCATTGCGTGGGACCGCTTGCTTGGGATCAACAAGAACTTCCGTCTCTCGGCGCTGGTCGCTCCTGGCACCCAGTTCCAGGACTGGGGCGGTAACCAGATCACCGTATTGAAGAAAGGTTCGCCGGATCGCATCAAGCAGGTGCTCGGCGTGCTGAATTACCTGGCCGCACCGTTCGGCTCATCGGAACACCTGACGCTCACGTATGGCGTTGAAGGCGTGGACTTCAACTACGACCCCAGCGGGAACCCGGTCTATACCGACACAGGCAAGAACAACGTCCAGTACATCGCCTGGCAGACCATCATCAGCCCGCCCGCGGTGCTCTACGACGCGCTCGATGCGAACTTTGTGAAGACCGCGCATCCGATCGAGACCGCCGCCCACGATGAGGCAGTGACCGACGCCTCCGTCGGGCTGTACTCGCCGAGCAACGCTGCCAAAGGCGCCAGCCTGACGCAAACGATGACCGACGGCGTCAACCAGATCCTGTTCGGCCGCGCCCCCGTCGATTCCCTCGATCAGTTAGTGAAAGACTGGCGCAACAACGGCGGCGACACCATCCGCTCCGAGTTCGAAGCCGAATATGCCAAGAACCGGAGTTAGAGCTCGTACTCCCGAAGCAGGGTTCCCGCGTTGGTGCGCTGGTCCTCTCGCAGGTCCGCCTGAATCAGCTCTGGTAACGGCAACTTGCGCTCAGCGAACTCGGCTACCAACGCATCGAAGGACATGCCGCCGCGCCGCGCACTCGCGCTCACTAGGTCGAGTTGGATGCCCTCGCCACCACACGTGGGACACACCTCTTCGGTATCGAAGACCTCGCCTGTTCCGTGACACGCGGGGCACAGGTCGACGACATTTAGATAGAAGCCGCTCTCAGATGGTTCCCAGCCAAAGAACACCACCCACGAGCCGTGCCGATACCACCGCCGACTCATCGCAGTACCATCTTTACAGCCTCACAGGAGAGTACTAAACCGTGCTGAAGGTCGAAGAGAACGAACTGATCACCCGCGTTGGGCCTGGTACCCCAATGGGCAACTTCATGCGCGAGTACTGGGTGCCTGCGCTGCTGTCCTCAGAGGTAGCCACGCCTGATTCAGATCCAGCGCGCATCATGCTGCTCGGCGAGCAGTTGATCGCCTTTCGCGATACCAACGGCAAGGTCGGTCTGATCCAGAACAATTGCCCGCACCGCGGGGCGAGTCTGTTCTTCGGACGAAACGAGGAAGCAGGCTTGCGTTGTGTGTATCACGGCTGGAAGTTCGACGTTGAGGGCAACTGCATTGACATGCCGAATGAGCCCGCCGAGTCGGACTTCAAACAGAAGGTCAAGGCCGTAGCCTATCCCACGCACGAGCGCGGTGGGGTGGTCTGGGCGTACCTCGGTCCGCGCACAACTCCACCTCCGCTGCCAGACCTGGAAGGCAACATGCAGCCCGAGTCCGGCCAGTTCGTGCGCGCGACGCAGCTCCCGTGCAACTGGCTGCAGATCCTCGAAGGCGACATCGATACCACCCACGTCGGCTTCCTGCACTACGGCGGGCTCAAAGCCGAAGACCAGATTCAGGGCAGTTTCTCGGAGTACCAACTGCGCCAGAAGCAAGCCCACTTCGAGGTCATCGACACCGAGGGTGGCGCGGCCTACGGCGCGCGCCGGCCAGGCCCCGACGGTCAGGCGTACTGGCGCATCGCCCAGTGGTGCTTTCCGTTCTATACGTTCACACCGCCAGGTGTGCTCGGCACGAAGAAGGGTGGCGGGGCGCGCGTCCCCATGGACGATACCCACACCATGACGTTCACCATGACCGGCGGCGGCCGCAATCGGCCCACCAGGCCACAGCCGGGTAATCCGTTCTTCCTGCAGCCGATGCAGCCGAACACGACCGACTGGTTCGGCCGCTTCCGCCCTGTCCAGCAGCCAGACAACGACTATCTGATCGATCGTGAGGCGCAACGCGGCAAGACGGGTTTCAACGGCTACACCGGCATCACCGGCGTCGGTATGCAGGATGCGGCCATGACCACGGGCATGGGCAGCATCTACGATCGCTCCCAGGAGCACCTTGGCACCACCGACGCGATGGTCATTCGCGTCCGCCGCCGCCTCATCGCCGCGGTCCAGGCGCACATGCAGCATGGCATCACGCCGCCAGGTGTCGACGATCCTGAGATCTACCGCGTTCGTTCGGGTGGTGTGTTCCTGCCGGCGGATGCGGACTGGGTCGAGGCCACGCGCGAGCTGCGCCAGGCCTTCGTCGAACACCCGGAGCTGGATCCCGCGCTCAACGGTCCGCTGTGATCCGAAAGGGGGCTTCCCAATGAAGCTCGAGGACTATCTCGCAATTCCCTACCGGTTGGTGGCCTACTCAGCGGAGGGGCCCGACGGAAACTGGCGCCGCTTTGCCGCCTACCCTGAGATCGGTGTGGTCAGCGAAGCCGATACGCCGTGGGAAGCCCAGGAGCTCCTGGAGGAGCAGCGCGTTCGGTACATCATCGATCACGTCCAGCGCGGCGAGCCGATCCCTGTCCCTCGTCCACCCCTGAAGTCCCTGACGACGGTGTTGGACCTGGAGCGCCTCA
>Ga0213882_10000651_pt1 | contig 11228 bp, 9 predicted proteins | sample BarmaccoBMER_R09_FD_160106 | JGI IMG/M metagenome (GOLD analysis project Ga0213882, IMG submission 160106) | Barbacenia macrantha exposed rock microbial communities from rupestrian grasslands, the National Park of Serra do Cipo, Brazil - ER_R09 ...
TCCGCGGACGCTCCTCCGGCCCACAATCCCGACGGTTGACCGACGACCGGAGCGCGGGGCCGCGCCGGTACGCGGTTTTGAGGGGCAAGATCACGCCCAGCCCGCGCGAAGGCCCTGGTCCCGGTGGTACGGTTGGCGGCGCGCAAGGAGGCGCAGAAGGGGCTGGAGCAGTGGACGAGCGCGATCAGGAATCACTGCCGGGAGGGGAGCACGAACTCGCTTCGGAGGTCGCCGAGCGCGTGCGGTCGGTCATCTCCGCCGCGGAGGCTGCGGCCAACGCCGTCCGCCATGAGGCGGAGCAGTCTGCCCAGGTGCGCCGGAGGATCGCGGAGGAGGAGGCGACCCGGATCGTCGAGGACGCCACGCGTGACGCGGACGCCTACCTCGAGGAGCGCCGCCGGCGGATCTCCGAGCTGAGCGACAGCGTCGTCGAGCGCGCCGAGAAGATCGTGGCGCGGCTCGACCGCGCCGAGGACGTGCGCAGGCAGCTGCAGGGACTCGCGGATGCCCTCGGGGAGAGCGCGGAGGAGCTCGCGCTCGAGCTCAAGGATCAGCCGGCCCCGCAGGCGCCCGCCCCGCAGGCGGCGCCAGGCGAGGAGCCCGCAGCCGCGGCAGCCCCCACGCCGTCCGGCGGCGTTGAGCCGCCTGCGCCCGCGGCTTCGGAGGAGAGTGTTGCGCCCGCGACGGGCGAGCCGGAGCCGCCGGGCAGCCCCGCCGCCGGTCCGGAGGATGCCTCCGAGGTGGTACAGCTCTCAGAGGCCGCAGGCGCGCAGCCCGCTCCGGAGGCGCCCACGGAGGAGCGCCGGGAGCCCGACGACCAGCTGAGCGCGCGTCTGGTGGCCCTCCAGATGGCCGTCGCGGGCGGCAACCGCGGCGACGTAGACGCCCACCTCCGCCAGACGTTCGGCATCGCTGATCCGTCGAGCATCCTCGACGACGTCTTCGGTCCCGGCAGCGACCCCGAGAAGCGCGTCGCTTGGCCACGCACCGGCGACAGCGCGGCGTAGGCGGTCGATCCGTATCCCGGCTCGCGAGCCGGGTGGTACGGTTCGGCGGAGGCCGGAGCATGGATCGCGAAGGACCTGACGAGACGACGCCCGGGCAGGGGGCGCCCGAGGACGCGCCAGCGCCCGGGCCGGCGACTGCGGAGACGGGCGCCCCGGTTGCGGCCGAGGCCGGCGACCCCGCTGCCGCCGCCGCTGACGATTCGGTCGCCGCCGACACCTCGGGGCGCGTCGCGTCCGTGCTCGCGGACGCCGAGCGGGACGCCGCGGCGATCCGAGAAGGGGCGGAGCGCGAGGCGGAGGGGATCGCTGAGTCCGCGCGCGGTGAGGGCCGAGGCGCGGCGCAGGCCGCTCACAGTGCCGCGCAGGCGGTGGCGCGGGAGCGCGCCGAGCGGCTGTCGGCGCTGAGGGCCTCGATCGCCGCGCGTGCCGGGTCGCTGACGGAGGGTCTCGAAGGCGGAGAGCTGACGAAGCTCCGGCTCGACCAGCTCGTCGAGATCCTCGGGCACGTGGAGGATCGCATCATGCGCGAGGTGGCGCTGGGCCCGGACGGCCGTGAGATGGCCGCGGACTCAGCCGGAGAACGGTCGCCTGCAGCGCCCGCCGCACCGACGGACGGCGCGACGTCGCCGGAGGGCGCGACGCCGCCCGACACTGCGCGCCGCTACGAGGGCGAGATGCCCGAGGGCGCGCCGATGATGCGAATGCCGTCACGGTCCGCCGATCCCGCCGCGGATGCTCGCTATTCCGCGGTCCTCATGGCGATCGAGGGCCGCGACCGCAGCGAGATCGACGAACGCCTGCGGTCGCAATACGGCGGCGACGGCTGGGACGAGCTGCTCGACGAGCTCTTCGGTCCGTCGGACGTCCGAGCGTAAACGCTCGTCACCGTCACCCTGTGGTCGCACTGCGCGCTACCGGCCCTTCGGCGCCCCTTCGAGGAACCGCGCCACGCGCTCGGACTCCGACTCGAGCGTGCGCGTTGACACGATCGCATGGCCAGCGGTGACGAGGCGGGTTCGCAGCTCGGGCTCCGAACCGATCCGCTCGACCGCACGCGCCGCGGCGTCGGCGTCCCCCGGGGGCACCAGCAGCGCCGCGTCCCCAGCTGCATCGGCGACGCCCCCGACCGCGGTGGCGACGGCGGGGAGGCCGGCGGCAAAGGCCTCGAACAGCACCTGCGGAACGCCCTCGGTCCATGACACGTGCAGCAGCGCGTGGCTCGACCGGTAGAGCGCCGGCAGCTCGCCATCGATCGGCACGTAGCCGCGCAGCTCGGCGCGGTCGCGCACACCGAGCTCCGTGAGGCGCTCTGCGACCGCCTCCGCCATCGGGCCCTCGCCGCATACCACGAGGCGCCAGCGGGGATCCAGGCGGGCTAGGACTTCGGCGAGGAGCGTCGGGTTCTTCTCCCTGTCCAGCCTGCCCACGCTCAGAGCGACGAGCTCGCCGTCGTACGTCCTCTCTAGCGCGCGCTCGACGGGAACCACCTGGTCCTCACGGACGAGCGAGACGCTGATCGGCAGCAGGGCTCGCGAGCGGCGATACCGCTGCGCCAGCTGCGGGCCGACGACGACGACCGGCCAGATCCGGGCGAGCGCGCGGTAGACCGCATCGAGGGCGTCTCCGGCGGCATGCACCCAGCGGCGGTCGGGGTGGCGGCTGCGGACATACGCGGGCTGGTCCTGGCGCACGCCCAGGGCCACCCGGCGTGAGCGCACCGCGGCCAGCGCCGCGAATACGACCGACAGGGCGTACGGGCCGAGCAGCCACGCGGTATCCACGTCCCTCAACGCACGCCAGAACCGCCCGAGCGATCGCAGCATCGCCGGCACCGACGCGCGAGCGTCGACCAGGCTCGCGTAATGGGGCAGGGGCACGAAGTCGAGCTCGGCCGGCAGGCGGTAATGCGAGCTGCCAGCGGTTGGGTCGAGTCGTCCGGCGATCACCAACCGGTCGACGTGGTGCTGCAGCTCCGCCAGGAACAGCGCGAACGCCCGTTCCGCATAGATCGAGCCGTCCTGGCGCCGGTACACGTAGTCGGTGTAGACGAGGAGCCTCACCGACGGTGCATCCCGGCCGCGCGCGCGAGCGCGGCGAGCGGCGGCCCGAAGCGCACCGAGCCAGAGAGGAAGCCGAAGCCCCAGGCGAGGTGCATGACCGCGAAGATCGCGGGCAGCGAGGCGGCGTCGCGCGGTCCGGCCTCCGGCATCGCCCTCGCCGATGTGACGAGGATCAGAGCCGCGTACGCCCCAAGCGACGCGCGGGCTAGCCGCCGGAGGGGGGTCGGCGCAGCGGCGGCCGCCACCAGGACGATCGCCAGGGCGGGGGCGAAGAGCTGCCGGCGCTCGAGACTCGAGGGATGCCGCGACGCCGTCTTCGCGCGATAGTTCCCGTACCGCCAGTACTGGCGGGCGAGGCCGCGGAGGCTGTTTCGCGGCACGTACCGTGCGGCGAGCTCGGGCAGCGAGACGATCCGGCCTCCGCCGGCCAGGACGCGCGCGGCGAGCTCCGAGTCCTGGTTGATCGGCCAGCCCTCGTCCCAGCCACCGTGGTCGTCGACGGTCGACCTCCGCCACAGCCCGGCGAAGACGCCGGTGTCGAGGTCCTTCTCGCCGGCGCCGTCCATTCCGGCCTCCCAGCGGGCGGAGCCGCCGGTCCCGAGCCAGGTGCGCAGGGCGAGCGCGACGCGCCGGGACCACGCATCGGTTCCGAATGGGACCTGGGGCCCGGCCACCCATACGACATCCCCGCGACGCAGCCGCTCCACGCCGCGCGCGATGTAGTCCTCGGGATAGAACGTGTGCGCGTCCATGCGCACGAGGTAGTCGCCGCGCGCGTGACGGAGGCCCACGTTGAGCCCGGCGGTCGACGATCGGCCGGGGTTGTCGAAGATGCGGATGCGCGGGTCGGACCGGGCCAGGTCCTCCAGGATCGCCCGCGTCCGGTCCTCCGAGCGGCCGTCCATGAACAGGAACTCGAGCTCGCCGTCGAAGCGCTGGGCCTGCATGGCGGCCACGGCCTCCCGTATGTGCCGCTCCTCGTTCAGGACCGGGGTCAGGACGCTCGCGTCGACGCGCCCCCCGGCGCCGCTTTGCCCGGAACCGTGCATGCCGTCTGTCTCGGCACGATAGGCACGCCGCTGGATGCGTCGAGGCCCGCCGTCCGGGAAGGGCGTGCCGCAATCCTGCCATGCGGGGCTTGTGAAGCCGCGATCCCGTGCCGATGTACACCCTGTCGATGGCCGGCTCCCTCCGTCAACCGCCGGATCCTCGCGCCATGGGGATCGTCGGCAACTCCGCCTACCATGGTTCACCCATGGCTACGCCCGAGGCCACCGGTCGCTCGGCGCAGTGGCTGCGCCCGCGGATGGAGCAGCAGGGGTTGCAGCGCTACGTCAGCACGATCCGCGAGCGCTGGATCCTCATCGTCGCCATCACGGTGCTGACAACGCTGGCGGCGGTCGTCTACATCCTCGTCGCCCCGAAGGAGTACACGTCTGCCAGCGACGTCCTCGTCTCACCGATCTCGAGCTCCGACACGGCCCTCTCGAGCCTTCCGCTGATCAAGGAGACGAGCGATCCGACGCGCGACGTGGAGACGGCGGCGCGGCTCATCGTGAACCGCGAGACGGCGCTGCGGGTGAAGCGCGACCTGGCCCTGAGCCAGGGGCCCAACGACATCGCCAGCAAGGTGAGCGCGCAGCCGGTGGCCCAGAGCAACATCGTGAGCGTCACCGCCACCGCGGGCTCGGCGAAGCTCTCTCAGGACCTCGCAAACGGGTTCACCAGGGCGGTGATCGAAGTGCAGACCGAGCAGTTCCACTCGGCCCTCGACACCACGATCTCGGCTCTCGCGTCGCGCGTTGCCGCTATGTCGGCCGCACAGCGAGCCGCGACCGTCGGCCCCGATTCCCTGCCGGCGCAGCTCGCGCGGCTCCAGGCGCTGCGCTCACAGCCGGATCCCACCCTTCGGATCGAGACCACCGCCGCTCTCCCTAAGCGTCCGTCGTCGCCGAAGAAGAAGCTCAGCATCGTCGCGGGCGTCCTCGCCGGACTGATCCTTGGCGTCGGCAGCGCCTTCGCGCTGCAGGTCCTGGACCCGCGCCTGCGCCGGGAGGAGCAGCTGCGGCGCTTGTACAGCCTTCCGATCCTCGGCCGGATCCCGCGTGACTCGCGCCGAGGGAACGACCGCGCGCTCGCCCCCGAGAGGCTTTCGCCGTCCACGCTCGAGGCGTACCGCACGCTGAGGGCCACGCTCGCGGCCTCGCGCGTCGGCATCACCGGCGCCCCCGCGGTGCTGGTGACGAGCCCGTCACCCTCCGAGGGCAAGTCGACCACCGCGATCAACCTGGCCTCGTCCCTCGCCCTCGCCGGCAACTCCGTGATACTGATCGAGGCCGACCTGCGGCGTCCGTCGATCGGGGAGGCGCTCGGTGCGACCTCCGCCAACGGCACCGGCGCGGTTCTCCTCGGGATGGCGAACCTCGAGGACTCGCTCGTCGAGACGAAGGCGTACGGGCGCTACCTCCGGCTGCTGCTCGCCGACACGAGCGGCGCGGCGAGCAGCTTCATGGCCGACCAGCTCTTCCTGCCGGCGGCGCGGAACCTCGTGGCCGAGGCCAAGCGGCTTGCCGACTACGTGATCGTCGACTCCCCGCCGCTCAGTGAGGTGATCGACGCGCTGCCGCTCGCGCAGCAGGTCGACGAGGTGCTGGTCGTCGTGCGCCTCGGCCGCACCCAGCTCACCAAGCTGCAGAACCTCGGCGAATTGCTGGCGACGCACGACATCGAGCCCGTCGGGTTCGCCGTCGTGGGCGTGCCGCCCACGCGCGAGGGCTACTACTACTACACGCCGTCGGCCGCGCCTCCCGCCGAGCGGCGCAGCCGCCCCGAGGGCGCCGCGACCCGCAGCTGAGCAGCCGGTCGTGGTCGCCCGGATCGACCTCGCCTCACGTACTCGCCTGGCGCTGGTCGGGCTCGTCGCGGTTGCGCTCGGCGTGGCGGCCGGCGTCGATCCCAGGATCGCGGTGGCCGCGGCGATCGGGCTCGCGTTCGTCGTTCTGGTCATCGGCGACCTCACGATCGGGCTCTGCCTCTTCGCCGTCGTCTCGTTCCTCGACGTCCTGCCGAACCTCGGAGGCTCGGCCTTCAGCTTCTCGAAGATCGTCGGCCTCCTGCTCGCGATCTCGTGGTTCGCGAAGGTCTCCACCGCCGACGACTCCCGCAACGACTTCCTGGCGGAGCACCCGGGGTTCACCTACGTGCTCGGCGTCTTCGTCGCGTTCGCCGCCCTGAGCCTCACCTGGGCCGAGAGCAAGTCGGCCGGCGCCACGCCACTCATGCGGTACGCGCTGAACGTGATCCTCTTCCTCATCGTCTACAGCGCCGTAAAGACTCCACGCGACTTCAAGTGGACGGTCGGCGCGTACGTCACGGGCGCGATGCTCGCGGCCGGGTACGGCTTGGTCACGCCCCCCCAAACGGTCACGTACTACGAGGTCAGCCGGGCCACGGGAACGCTCGGCGACCCCAACCAGCTGGCCGCCGTCCTGATCGGCGGAATCGTCCTCGCCGCGGCCCTGGCGGCGACGGTGAAACGGTCGCCGTTCTTGCGGCTGATGCTGATCGGCGTTGCGATCGTCTGCACGCTCGGGATCTTCCTGACGCTGTCGCGGGGCGGGCTCGTCGCGCTGGGCTTCGCGCTCGTCACAGCGGTGTTTGCGGCGGGCCGCTGGCGAATCCAGGCGATCGCCTTCGTCGTCGTGCTCGGGGTCACGGCCCTCCTCTACTTCGGATTTGCGGCGACGCCCGACCAGATCGCGCGCGTCACGTCTTTCGGGAACGGCAGCGGACGGCAGGACATCTGGACGGTCGGATGGCGGATGGTCCAGGCGCATCCGGTCCGGGGCGTCGGCGTGGGGAACTTCCAGACCAGCTCGATCCACTACCTGCTCCAGCCCGGCGCGCTTCAGCGCGCGGACCTCATCGTCGACACGCCGAAGGTCGCTCACAACACGTACCTGAACGTCCTCGCGGAGGAGGGCGTCATCGGAGCGGCGCTGTTCGTGTCGATCATCCTCTTCTCCCTCGTGTCGATCCTGCGCGCCTCGCGGATCTTCGAGCGGCTGGGAGACGCGTCGATGGAGCTTCTCTCGCGCGGCCTGCTGGTGGCGCTGGCCGGCATCCTCGCCGCGGACTTCTTCATCTCCGACGAGTTCAGCAAGCAGCTCTGGCTGCTGCTCGCGCTCGGGCCGGCGCTGCTGGCGATCGCCCGTTCGGCTGCGGCCGAGGCGGAGCGGACCTAGACGCGTCCGAGGCGCCCGACCCGCCTACGCAAAGGCGCCGGCGCGCTCGCCGCAGCCCGCGCGAGGGCCACCGCAGCCCGGCCGCGCACGCCATGCGCGAGCGCGACGGTGTCGACTCCGGGGTCGGACGTGGCGAACCTGTCCTTGTACGCCTCGCCGCCGAGCAGGAGCCGGTACCGGTGCATCCCGTCGTCGAGGGCAGCGCGCACGGTGTGGGCCATCAGGACGAAGCCCACAGCCTCGCGCTCGAGCGCGGGGTCGCGACCGGCCTGGTAATACCACTCGGCGCCGCCCATCCTGTAGCCGAGCCATGCGGCCGCCGGGCGGCCGTCGACCTGCAGTGTCCACAGCCGCAGCCAGCCGCGGTCGAGCGCGGCTGCGGCGAACTCGAGGTGGAAGCGGTCGCGCGGCGGCTCGAACGCGCGCGAGCCCTCCCCCCAGCGGCGACGGTGCAGCTCCACGAGCGTCCAGTAGTCCCGCTCGAGTGTCTCGGAGCTCGTCGTGAGGACGAGCTCCGTGCTGTGGTCGCGTGCCAGGCGACGCTCGCGGCGGCGAACCTGCTCTCGGAAGTTTCGCGAGCGGGAGGCGAGAAAGGACTGGAAGTCGCCCTCGTGCTCGAGGACCGGGCTCGGCTCGCGACGGAGGAATCGTCCGCCCGCCGCAGGCGCCAGGCCCTCGTCCTCGGCCGGCAGGCGCTCCAGCAGCGCGACCTGGCATCCAAGGATGCGCTCGCGGAACCCCTGCCGGAGGGCCGTCATGGCCGCTCCGGCGTCGGCCCTCGCGCAGACGGGCCCGAGCTGGTCCGCGGGGCCGTGTCCGATCAGCCGGACCATCCTCACGGGTTTCGTCCGGGCGACATACAGGGGGACGAGCGCGACGACCCGACCGTCACCCGAGCGCAGCCGCACGAGCAGGAGCTCCCGCTCCTCCCCGAAGTGCGTCCACCATGCTTGCGCCCACTCCCACGTGCTGAACGGATTCCCGGCGCCTTCGCCCAGTCGGAGCCAGTCCTCACGGGCGTCCTCGAGCCGGGTCAGGAGGTCGAGCTCGAGTGGCTCCAGGCTCACCGGCGGCTCCCGGCGGCGGCCACGAGGTCCTGGTAGAGGCCCTCGATCCGGCGGACCGTGGCGGTGAGGTCGTAGTGCTCGCGACGGCGGACCCGCGCCCGTTCCCCCAGGGACCGCGCCCGCTCCCGATCGTTCAACAGGTTGGCGATGGACGACGCGAACCCGCTGACGTCACCCGATTCGACCAGTACGCCGTCGCGGCCGTCCTCGAGGATGTCGGGCACGCCCCCGACCCGCGTCGCCACGATCGGCAGCGCGGCGTCCATGTATTCCAGGATGGCGAGTGGCGTGCCCTCGAACACCGAGCAGTTGACGGCGACGTCGATCGCCGCGAGCACGTCGGGCACGTCCGAGCGAATCCCGAGGATCCGCAGATGCTCGGCGACGCCAAGCTCCGCTGCGAGCGCCTCGAGTGGGGCGCGCTCGGGGCCGTCGCCGGCGACCACCACGCGGAGCCGCGGAATGTCTCCCACGAGCGCGGCGATGGCGCGCACGAGGAGTTCGAGCCCCTTCTCGCGGCGCAGCAGCGCGACGGCGCCCACTACCGGGTCTTCCGGCGAGAGCCCGAGCTCGGTCCGGATCCGCGCGCCGTCCGCCGGCGGCAGCGGGTCGATGCCGTTGGGCACGACCACGATCGACTCCGGCGGGATGTGCTCGACGGCGATCATCCGGCGGCGGTCGGCCTCCGAGACCGCGAGGAGGCGGTCGCAGGACCTCGCGATCAGGTGGCGGTCGAGCATGCGGCGTACGGGACGGCCCTCGTAAGACCACGAGTGCTCGTGGGCGAGGAACACGGGAACGCGTGCGGCCGGCGCGATCGCCGCCGCCCAGACGTTCGAGCCAAACTTGTGGGAGTGCAGGACGTGCACGTCCTCCTCGCGAAGGACGCGCACGAGGGGGCGCCATCGCCATACCTCCGCCGTGCTCTGGCGGCCGAGCCCCATCACGTGCACGCCTTCGTCACGCAGCCGCGCGACGGCGCGCAGCTCGTGCTCGTCCTCGCAGGCGCCCTCATCCCAGCGGCTGATGCAGTAGAAGCGATCGAAGCGGTCCCGGTCGAGCCGGCGAACCATCTCCATCGCGAGCCGCTCCCCGCCGCCCGACGTACCCAGATGGTCGACGAGCGTCAGGACGCGCAGGCGCCCGTTGTCAGAGGCGTCCGGCACCGCGCTATAGCGTGACTGATGGTGAAGATGACCACCCAGGCTCGCGACGACGCCCCGCGCCTTCCTCCCCGGCAGCCGATCCTCCAACGGCTGGGCGAGCGCTTCGTGAGCCATTCGTTCGGGGTCGGTCCCGGGCGGCACGCCGACAGCGGCGGGGTGCGCGGCTACCCGATCGACTTCTCGGTCAAGGCCGAGAAACCGACGCCCTGGCCCGGATATGCCTCCCACCCGGGACGCTGGCTGTGGGTGGGTCTGATCCAGTGGGCGCTCGGCGCGCACGAGAGGTGGCTCGCGGGGGAGGGGGAGGAATGGCTCGCCGGCGCCCGCGCGGCGGCCGACCTGCTCGTCCAGCACCAGACCGACGGCGGGGCGCACGAGGGCGCGTGGCTGCAGCGAGCGCCGTACCCGCATACGTTTCGGCTCACCCCTCCTTGGGTCTCGGGAATGGCGCAGGGCGAGGGCGCGAGCCTGCTGGTGCGCATGCATCTCGAGACCGGGGAGGAGCGCTACGCGGACTCAGCGCGGCGAGCCCTGTCGCCCCTGGCGAGGCCGACCTCGGATGGCGGTGTCTGCGCCCCGCTGGACGGAGGCGCGCTCCCAGAGGAATATCCGACCAGGCCGGCGTCGCACGTCCTGAACGGCGCGATCTTCGGCCTGTGGGGCCTCCGGGACGTCGGCCACGCCCTGGGCGACGATCGGGCGGGGGCGGCGTTCACCAGCGGCGTCGACACGCTCGCCGCCCACATCGGACGCTGGGACACGGGCTTCTGGTCGCGCTACGACCTCTTCCCGCATCCCGTGACGAACGTGGCGAGCTCCGCCTACCACACCCTCCACGTGCTCCAGCTCGAGGCCATGCATGCGCTCGCGCCGCGGACGGAGATCGCCGAAGCGGCCGCGCGATTCGCGAGCTACTCGCGGTCGCCGGCCCTCCGCACGCGCGCTCTGGCGGCGAAGGTCCTGTTCCGGCTCGCCGTGCCCCGGAGCGCGCCCCTGGGGCGGGTGCTTCCGTGGCTGCGCCGGTGAGCGACGTCCTCGTCCTCTGCTACCACGCGGTCAGCGAGAGCTGGCCGGCGGCGCTGTCCGTCACGCCGGACGGCCTCGAGCGCCAGCTCGGTCTCCTCCACCGGCGGGGCTTCCGCGGGGTCACGCTCACCGAGGCCCTGAGCGACCCGCCCTCGGAGCGCGCGGTGGCGGTGACGTTCGACGACGCCTACAGGTCGGTCCTCGAGCTCGCCCGGCCGATCCTCGACCGGTTCGGGATGGTCGGGTCGGTCTACGCCGTCACCGACTGGCCGGGCCGTTCGCAGCCACTGAGCTGGGCAGGCGTCGACCAGTGGCTCGGGGGACCTCACGAGGGCGAGCTCGCGGGCATGGACTGGGACGAGCTCAGGGCGCTTGCCGACGACGGCTGGGAGGTCGGTTCGCACACCCGGTCGCACCCGCGCCTTCCGGAGCTCGACGACGGCGCCCTCGAGGACGAGCTCGCCGGCTCGCGGAGGGACTGCGAACGAGGCATGGGCCGGTCTTGCGACACGCTCGCCTACCCCTACGGCGCCGTGGACGAGCGGGTGGTGGAGGCCGCGGGCCGCGCGGGCTACCGCTTCGCGGTGACCCTCCCGCGCGGTCTGCACGCGCCGCGTCCGCTCCACTGGCCGCGCGTGGGCGTCTACCACGCCGATTC
>Ga0213882_10000652_pt1 | contig 11204 bp, 11 predicted proteins | sample BarmaccoBMER_R09_FD_160106 | JGI IMG/M metagenome (GOLD analysis project Ga0213882, IMG submission 160106) | Barbacenia macrantha exposed rock microbial communities from rupestrian grasslands, the National Park of Serra do Cipo, Brazil - ER_R09 ...
CATCTTTGAAACTCAACACTATGCAATCTCTCCATACAAAAATTAATATTCGTTATGGAATTACTTTTACAAATTGCTGATAAACCTGAAACCTAGTTCTGTATCTGTAGAAGTAGATCCTAATTATAACCAAGCCTGTGAATCAATTGCTAAACAAATCCAAAAAGAGAACATATCAGCCAAGTCTGTTTTTAAAATTATAAAAGAAACATCAGCGAAGTATCATCTTTCTACATTACCTAGAAATGAAAATATAATCGAATATCTCCCTGATGATAGCCATTACCGGAAAGTTTTGATGGTTAAACCTACCAAGACAGCTTCAGGCGTAGTAGTAATCGCAGTAATGCCGAAACCATTCGGATGCCCTCATGGTAGATGCATATATTGTCCAGGCGGGGTTGAATTTAATACTCCATTAAGTTACATAGGTTCCGAACCTTCTACAAAATCTGCCCAAAAATTTGAATATGATCCATACAAACAAGTCCAGTCGAAATTATACCAATTGCATGCAAGAGGACATGATATCAGCAAGGTCGAACTTGTAATAATCGGTGGTACCTTTCCCTTCATGCCAGAAGAATATCAAAAAGAATTTGCAAAATTATGCTTTGAGGCCCTGAATGGAACAAGATGTGCAAGTCTCGAACAAGCGATCATAACCAATGAAACTGCAAAAAACAGATGTGTTGGTCTTACAGTAGAAACGAAACCAGATTATTGTAAGCAACAACATATTGATCTAATGCTTGAATTAGGAGTAACACGTGTAGAAATAGGTATTCAATCCTTACGTGATGAAGTTTATCGAACTATCAATCGCGGCCATGCTTTGTCGGATGTTATAGAATCATTTCAAGTTGCACGGGATGCAGGCTATAAAATTGTTGCTCACATGATGCCTGGCCTGCCAAATTCATCGCCAGAAAAGGATATACAGGATTTTAAGACATTATTTGACGATCCATGTTTTAAACCTGATATGTTAAAGATATATCCAACACTTGTTGTGAAGCATACGGGGTTATACAAATTATTCCAAGAGGGCAGGTACCACCCATATTCAGATAATGATTTGATGACTGTGTTGCTTGCAGTAAAAAAAATGATACCGCCATGGGTAAGAATAATGCGAGTTCAACGAGAGATAGAACCTAAAGACATCGTCGCTGGCCCCAAGAACGGAAACCTAAGGCAGACGGCATTACAGAAATTGGAAGAGATGGGTTTCAGATGCAGGTGCATAAGGTGCAGAGAGATTGGATTGCAAAGAAGATGTGTTTCTGAGGAAGAAATTGTAATGAGCAGGATTGATTATCTAGCTTCAAATGGGCAAGAAGTATTCTTATCGATTGAAAGCGCAGATAAGTTAACCATCCTAGGGTTTTTGCGGCTACGTAAAATTACGAATCCATACAGAAAGGAGCTGAAAGAATACAGCAACGATGCTGCTGCAATTGTAAGGGAATTGCATATATATGGCCAAATGTTAAATGTCGGAAAGCGAGGAAACGACAAATCCTGTCAACATAAAGGATATGGGGCACAACTTATGATGGAAGCGGAGAAAATTGCAAAGGCTGAATTTGGGGCGAAAAAATTGTCAGTCATAAGCGCAGTAGGAACAAGGGAATACTACAAAAAGCTTGGATACGTTCAGAACGGCCCTTATGTATCAAAGGTAATTTAGCTACAATGACAGATGGAATAATAGGTAAAGGAACTTGGATTGATAAGGTGGCTGATAATCTTCTAAAACGTGAAAAAAAATTAGGACGAACCGTAGATCTGATCAGAGTGGAAAGTGGTATAGGAGCTTCTGGAATACCACATATAGGGAGCATGGGTGACGCTGTTAGAGCATATGGAATAGCAATGGCTCTCAAAAACTTTGGTTACAATACAGAATTGATAGCATATTCTGATGACATGGATGGGTTAAGAAAAGTTCCAGCCGGTTTACCTGGATGGCTTGAAGAGCATTTAGCAAAGCCAGTTTCAAGAATTCCTGATCCCTTTGGCGACTGCCATACATCATATGGCGCTCACATGAGTAGCATACTTTTGGATGGGCTAGACAAGATTGGCGTAAAATATCGCTTCCAAAGTGGAGCAGAAACTTATAAGAGAGGAGATCTTGTTAATCAAATTGATACTATATTAAAAAATAGTGTTAGTCTTGGCCAAAAAATAGCTGAATTCATCGGTCAGGAGAAGTATAATGAAACACTGCCCTATTTTCCGATTTGTAAAGGTTGTGGCAGGCTATACGTTGCAAAGGCTGAGAAATATTTCGCTGATGAAAAGAAAGTACAGTATACATGCTCTGGAAGCAAAATTAGCAACCAAGAGCTGAAAGGATGCGGATACAGTGGTGAAGTTGATATAAATGAAGGGGAAGGAAAATTAGCATGGAAAGTGGAGTTTGCAGCAAGATGGCAAGCCCTCGATATCCGGTTCGAGGCCTATGGAAAAGATATCATGGATTCTGTAAGGGTTAATGATTGGGTTGCAAATGAAATTCTCGGCTACGCACATCCTTTGCATGTAAAGTATGAAATGTTCCTTGACAAAAGAGGTAAAAAGATTAGCAAATCTGCAGGCAATGTCCTTACTCCACAAATGTGGTTAAGATATGGCACCGCCGAGTCCATACTACTGCTACTGTTCAAACGTATATCAGGCAGTAGACACGTTGGACTTGACGATATACCTTCATTGATGGATGAATACGATGCCTATGAGGATATATATTTTGATAAAATTAGAGAAGAAAATCAAGTCAAACTAACCAAGATAAAAGGAATTTATGAGTTTGTCAATCATCTAAAACCGCCAAAGCAACCTACAGCACATGTACCATACAGAATCCTTGTACAACAGGCGTCATTGTTCTCTAGTGATAAAAGAACCGACAAAATATACGGAAGACTAAAAAAATATGGCGTAGTGAAGGAAAAGACAGATGATCTGTTGAAAAAGATTGAGCTTGCATCTAACTGGTCAGACGATCTCTTCTCTACCGAAGAAAAATTTCAAATTGAAATGAAAGATAATCACAAGAACGCAATTGCAGAATTAATTCAATCTCTAAAGTCATTTATCGGTTCTGAACAAAAACCAGAATCACCTAAAAATTTACAATCCAAAGTATTTGATATAGCTAGAAACAACGGAATAGAGCCTAAAGAACTCTTCACCCTGCTTTATAAAATACTCATAAACTCAGATAGAGGGCCAAGAATTGGAAACTATGTCCTTGACTTGGGGGTCGATCGAACAATTAATATTCTTCAAAAACACCTGGTCAATTAGGCAATATATAAAGTTTATATTAAATGCTGTCAATTTAATATTAGAGTCAAGTTGAGAAGAAAATTTGCCCAAAAACCGCCTATGATCGTAATTGCAGGCTCATGCATATACTTTGAGAAAGAAAGGCAAAAGATAATGGAATTTATAGGCGAACTTGAATGGGGGTCTCACACAACAAGCAAATGCGAATGCTCTTCGACTGGTAGCGCTATGGGTTGGGATTTCTTTCAAATTTACTTTGATCCAGAATTCCTAGAAAAGCTAATTGAAGTACATCCAGATATAGAAAGGGAAGAAGGTCATATGATTGAGCAGCAATTTGTACAATGGCTTTCAAAACAGCTTAAGAAAAAGAAGATGGAATACTATCTAAAGCTAAGCGATGTGCCATATGAGATGACAAATGGTTTTAGACTAAATCCTGAGTATTATCGGGATGACAAAGAACTTGAAGAACTGCGTTAATAACTCACATACAATATATATTTAAGCTAATGGAGACGATAAATTTTTCGACTATAAATTGCAAGAACTCTATCATTGTCATATACTCATTTGATTGACACATAAATAAGAAGTAGCGGATGCAATGTAAAGATATATAATTACCAATACTCTAAATATATATTTATATAAATAGATGTATTTATATTTATATAAATATAAATATTTATGTGATCAAGCTAGAAGATGTAGAAAAAAATTAGTATGGTCAATAATTCACAATTCGTTGTTATTGCCGCCATGAACAACAGTCACAATTGTAACGATATCCCCAGTTTTTACAGTAGTGTCATCTCCGCGTAACATAGCAGAGTCAGCACCATTTAGTGTTACCAAGATATTGCTAGGGTCCAAGATTTTTGGCTGGACAGCTCTGTCTTTCAATAATTTTAATATTTCTGCTATCGAAGCAGAAGACATATCCAAGCTAACATAGGATTGACCAACTGCTTTTTTGGCGCCGCCAAGAAGCTGTATAGTTATCATTATAATTACTCTTCTTCTTTTATCTCAGACTCCTTTTCCTCTCCTTCCGAGTGAATAGCTGTCTCTTTCTCTGCAGCTTGCTTGCGAAGATTCGACGTTATATATCCTGCTACTTTGTTTCTTAGTAGCTTAGATCTAATAATTGCTATTTCTTTTATACTCTTCTTATTCTCATCAAAATCTATACCAAACCTATCAGGGTATTTTTCCAAAAGCTCATTGGAAATTCGCTTTACACGATCCATTCATCAAAAACATCAAGATAGAGGGTATTTTATCTTTATTGGTAAGGCTCAAATCTACTTAAAACTAAGATATTTGTTACCATGAACTTTATGACAATTAGAAGAGCAATTGATTTCTGATCCTTTTCTTGTCGTTTCATTTAAATATCGATAACCTACGCTGCTTTTCTCAGGGTTCGTAGCTCAGCCAGGTAGAGCGTCTGGCTCTTAACCAGTCAGTATTTATGGGTTACAATGTCGTGGGTCCGAATCCCACCGAACCCGAAGAATATTCTATAAGATTTACTCTATAAGATTGTTTGGTAGTATCTCTTATTTTTCATGAAAAGAAAATCGAAGTTACACCATATAATACATGTTCAAAGTTCTTAAAAAGATAATGAATTAAGTATCAAAAGAACTTAATGATGGCAATTCATCGCTAGTTTCATTTAATCGTATTTTAGTAGCAGGATCTAATACATCCATTACACTTAGAGAATGATTACCAGATCCTTTCCAAGCTATTCATAAACGTCAAGATCTTTGTAATAGCATGTTATTGTAATAGACCCTACCATAACACTCAACATATGATTTTCCAGCAGTATTTCTGCAGCTATACAAAGGTAAAGCTTTTGTTTTTAGTGTAAGAGTGTCTTTCTGTGCATAATATTTCAAAATATTCCAAGCAACAGTAACGATACTCTGCAATAATAAGCATCTGTAGTACTACTAGTCATGTAACATTGCGTTAATCTTTAGTTACAAATTGGTTATTATTCTTTGGATTGCCCCTTGACCATATTGGCGCCATCAGATGCAATAGGTGAAAGGACTGAAGTATTACAGAATGTAATTAGAATAGAGCTACAATTTTTCTCAAATTCAGGTCAGAAGATAGATACTTGTATGAACTATACGCGGCCTGCATTAGCTATTACAACTGAGCCAGTAAGAAATGCCTTAATTGAGGGCAAGATATTTAATGAGAATGTACCGCTTTGAAGGTAAGATATTTAATGAGAATGTACCTCAAAGTGTACCTCTAGAACTTTGGTATAGTAATAAAAGACATGATAATTTTACGCTTGCATCAGAACAAGGGCGTGAAGATGTTAAAGCAGATGGCTATAGGTTTGTACGGAATGAAGGATATATAGATCCCATTCCCAGCATTACATGACTTTATTAACAGCCATGTAATAGAATGATCCCTAATGTCTGTTAGTATGATGCCAGTTGCCTTTTTTCCTCCCCCTCTTTTATCTCTTCTTCTAGGTCTGTTTCGTAGTGAAATTGGCCTAGGCCTCCTGATGCTGCGAAGTCTATCACGTATTCTTTCTAGCGACAGTTTTTAATAGCTGTAATAAAGCTTCATTGGAGGGTCTTCATTCATGAATATGGTGCTAGCGGTGGAGGTAGTGTAGTAATGGGTGAGATACATAATTTGAATACCTCCACTAAAAGAAGCTCATGCCTAGTATATAGGATAGAAATATTTGCAAGAGTTAAGCAAGAGGAATAACTCCTATATTTGTACTGGGTATAATGTGTGTTGAAAACCTCGCATATTCGAAAAACTAAGTACCAAAACCACATAACCTAGAATAATAAATAAGAAGTCATTTATCCGACTGGCCTAGCCTCCCTAATTACCAAGTCTAAATATCGTCTAACTTCGTTATCATCTAACATTGAAGATTCGACTGCTGTTTCTTTTTCCATAGCATCTGCGTGTTTATGGATTAGTTTTACAACCTTTCCTATAATCTCTGCGTTCTTTTGTGCATTACCTAAAGTATCTAGCAGAGCATACTGCTTTGCATATTTTCTGGCTAAATGATGCAATTCTGCATCTTGGGCCACTGACAGCGCGACAGAGTATATTCCTATGCTAAAGAGAAAAGAAGCAAGCACAAGAAAGGCACGTTGGATTGCTCCAAAGGGTGGATAAGAATTGTCGGTTATCCAGTTATTGGTTGTTGGAGAAACTAAAATGGTTGATACTGCTGCTATAATCAAATAGTTAATGATCTTATTATGAGAAGAGGTAATTTGCCGTCCAAGAGTTTTTGCTACTAAAATATATGCATACGCTATTACAAGATCAGCTCCAACCCATCCTGCGGTACCTAGTACCCTAAAGATAAGGAACCTGGGGAGGGTATATACAAATTCACTTCCAGTTGTTAATAATTGAGGACCAAATATCCCAGTTAAAAAAAGTACAGGTGGTAAAATTATAAGTGTCCAAAATGTTGCTCTTCCTATCTTATCCTTAAAATAACGAAGGAAATATGCAACAGCAACTGTTTCCGCGATAGCAATAGCAGTAACTTGAGGGACAAGAAACCCATAGAGATGAATCACAAGTTCTATTTTAGATAAGTGTCTGCTTGCCATAGAATTGCTAGAGTGGAAACCTGGATCTATGGAGGGTGGTCTTGAAAAGACTGATTCCTTTGTATCAAGTGCAGTAGCAATTGTCATGCTGATGCAAAGGAGCATCGATGATACAGCAAATGCCAATATCATGATATTGTGTCGTTTGTTGACACTCGACTTGAACCATGACAAGAATTTGTAAGTGCGAAAACCAAAGAACAATATGGCTACTCCACTTATTAAGACAATTAGAATCAACAGGAAAGTGCTATATTGTGAAAATAACACCATTTCGACAATGATAGATCCAAAGATGACTAAAAGTGCATAAAGAAAAATAGGTGTTGCCTTGTACAGCCTATTAAAAAACGAAGGAGCCTCAAGGTCTTTGCGCAATGCAACCATATAATCTCTAAGGGCATACAGACCTGCAAAAAATACAGTGATACTCATTGTTATAAACAATATTACACCGAAAGAAGAATTAAGAGGCTTTCCCAAAGCGTCAAGAAAGGTGCCAAAGATTACATCGGTAATTATTATGGCCCAAGTAATAAACGTCATTAAATAAGTTTTTTTGTTAATGATACTTGTAGTGACTATCCATTGCATTTTGTTGCTTGTTGTGTTGTGTAGTCGACACTTCTTTATATACCTGACCATTTTGGTCTCAAAAACACATCTTTAGCGGTCATATACTTATTGTGTGTGGCACCAATGGTCAAATGATCCTTCAAAATCAAAGATAACATCAATACAGTTTCAACTGCTTGATTGGATAACTGGTAAACCATTAAGTTGATTGTCAACACTGAATCAACAATTCAGTCAGATAATGTCAATGATACAACAAAATCCTATATTAGGACAAATTAAACCAGAAGCACTTGTAAAAAAAGAGCTAGTATGGCAAGTCTGTTTACATTGTTGGTGTTCTATATATTCCATCTTCCTGTGTAGTTATTGAATTTCAGGTCATCGTTTTTATCGAGTATTTTCCTCCTCTCCAACCTAACAAGGCGGATTAATTCATTTATTTCTTCTTTCTTTGTCATGTTTACATGTTTGTAACCAATTTGCTCAGCTATTTATCGCCAATTTTTAAGATCTTTTATTTCTAGTCTTGACTTAATGGATCTGATATACATATTCACAATATCATCTGAAAGAAAATAATTTGCTATATCTCTAAGCTCACCCTGAATTTCAGTCGTCAAATATTGGTCAAAAACACGTCTTTAGCGGTTATATACTTATTGTGCTCGGTAATGGCCTATACTATAGGGGAGGGGTATATGTACGTATATCTACCTACTGTCAAAAATTCCGAGGTTTTCAGCTTTTGTATATTAATAGCTAAACAGATAAATCACACATTTAGAATCGTTAAAGAATAGGCTACTTGTGCTCCAATATCGTGCCGACTAGGAAAATTCTTTTGAATCCTAAGTGGGTAACTAGTTTATGCATGTCTTCTGCCACCGTCTTACGCTCATAACCTGTGAGTGATTTTGAAGAATCACCTAGTCCTGGAAGATAAGGTGCAATGACTGTGTAGTTTTTGATTATGCAGCATCACATGTCAAAAGTACGGCTGATATAGCACATGATCTGGGATCCCATCAAGCCATAGTATGATCCAGAATAGGTTTACTTTACCACGGAGTAGGCTTACCGTCAAAGAAAAATCCTCCGGTTGGGCCATCATTTGGCAATGTTGCGGCCCATACCATTCCTTTTGCTCCTTCTTGTACTGGACGTCCTCCTCTACCACCCTCCAAATGAACTCCACAAGCATGTAGATTCCTGAACGTTCAACAACATCATTTTCATTCTTCGTATCAAAAAAGTATTACTGAAAGAACTGTCCAATATATAAAAGATAGAACCAAATGTTTTGATGACTATTTTGCATTTAGGGGCACCATCAACATCTACTTTAACTCGTGATTCTGCTCTTCAATTTGATAATTCTTCTACTTTACTTTTCAGGTCTCTAGATCTATTCCTTATAGTTACTTCTGTTACTCCTGCTGCCTCTGCCATCTCGACTTGTGACTTATTTTCACCAGTCTTAAGACATGATAGATAAAGAATAGTAGCTGCTAATGCCATTGGATTTTTGCCAGCAGATAATACATCATCATCTTCTCTTTTAATTTCATCCATTATCCTTATCGCTAGTCGCTTGGTTTTCTCACTTAAGCCAGCTTTATTTGCAACTTTGGCAATACACTTCGTTTGATCGGCTAATGGAACTTTAATGTCAAGTTCGATAAGCAACAATCCATATGCTTTTACTAACTGTTTGCGCTTGATATTAATAGCTGCGGCAATATCTTTTAATGTTCTTGTAGTGTTCATTTCTCTACAAGCGATATGTACAGAAGCAGCAACAAGTGCAGAAACTAGCCTTCCACGCGATAATTTCCTCTCATGAGCTTTTCTATATATGTATGCAGCTTTCTCTACCACTACATATGGCAATACAAGTTTATCCTTGAGTATGCGAAGTTTATTGAAAGCATGAATGAGACCCATGTCAGAAGAATTATTAATATGCGCTCTTGTATCCAATATCCTTAACCGTTGCATCGTAGCATGCATCTCATTACCTATTTTTTTCCCACCTACATCTGTATTCGTTTTTCCGATGACAGTGGCAAGTCCCATGTCGTAGATTGCTAGTGACATCGGAATTCCAGTATGACTTCTATCGTCATATTCTGAATTGGAGAATGCGCGCCATTCTGGTTGGTTAATATTCTGAATCTTGTCTAAAACTACCATACCACATTTGCTGCAAATGGTTTCTCCTGAATTGATATCTGTTATTATCAGTAGATTGCCGTTGCACATAGGGCAGATACTAGAGGACGTTGGTTGTGGTTGTGGTAGTGGTGATGGCTCCATCATTAAAAACACTTTTCAATTGTTTCAGCTAAATCTTCTACATATAATCTATACCAAAACTAATGGCGATGGTTATTCTTGATCTAAAAAATAGTGTTATTGCGTTCTACGACTTCTTGTATGTGAGGTAGAACAATAACCACAGTAACCATTAGTAGACGATCTTTGATGACATATATATTCACATTTAGTGCCAATTCTCATATACTGCAGAATCATTCGTAGTTGTTTGTTGTTGTGATATTAGAGTCTATCCGAAAAGTACTTGATATTTGTTGAGTTTTAGGCATACTATGTTTGGACGACAAAGCTAAGCCATACTACACACTATCTTATGATTTGTAGTGATATCAGAAATTACAGGTGTTAATTCATTGTATGAAATACCTGATGTATTATGGGATAAGATTGTCGCATTGCTGCCACCACCAACTAAAAAGAAGAAGAAAGCTGGTCGTCCAAGAATGAACGACAGGAAGGCTATGAGTGCTATTTTCTATGTTTTACGTACTGGCTGTCAATGGAATGCACTTCCAAGAAGTCTTGGTGCTTCCAGTACAGTACATGATAGATTTCAAGAATGGAGGAAAGCTGGTGTATTCAAACGTATGTGGATTGATGGTTTATCAGTATATGATAAAAAGATTGGAATTGATTGGAAATGGCAAGCTATGGACGGTATAATTACAAAGGCACCTCTTGGGGGAAAAAGGTACAGGCGCAAATCCAACAGACAGAGCTAAGTCTGGTACCAAGCGAAGTATGTTAGTAGACGGTAAAGGAGTACCTCTTGGTATAACTGTTGATGCTGCTAATAAACATGATATGAAGATGACTAAAGCTACGTTACAAAGCATAGTAATACATAGACCAGAAGAAGCAGCATCCAGTATAAAGCAACACATGTGTATGGACAGAGGCTATGACTTTCCAGAAGTATATGAATTACTAGAGGATTATGGTTATACAATTCATATCAGGCTAAGGATAACAAGAGGAAGAAGAAGCAAGAATCAAAGAAAAAGAATACCAACTTATAGGTCTAGACACTGGGTAGTTGAAAGAACACATTCTTGGATGAATCGATTTAGACGATTGCTAATACGATGGGAAAAGAAAGTAGAAAACTATATTGGAATGTTACATTTTGCGTGTGCATGGATTACCTATCGAAACGCGGGACTTTTCGGATAGGTTCTTAGTGAAGACCGTTCTCCTGCTGTTTTTTCTGAACTTGCTTTTTCATTCTCATAACTATCGAGGTTGCTGCTGATTTAGATATGAAGTACAAGGTGTCACCTCTTAGTATATGGCTTGATCCAACAAAGACCAATAAACGTTTTGATAGCACATCGATATAGTAAGAATATA
>Ga0213882_10000653_pt1 | contig 11203 bp, 10 predicted proteins | sample BarmaccoBMER_R09_FD_160106 | JGI IMG/M metagenome (GOLD analysis project Ga0213882, IMG submission 160106) | Barbacenia macrantha exposed rock microbial communities from rupestrian grasslands, the National Park of Serra do Cipo, Brazil - ER_R09 ...
AGCGCCCCGGCCGAACGATCGCCGGATTGATGCTTGCAATCGGCTGGTTCGTGGTCAGCAGGAACAACGAACGCAGTCCCTGACCCAGCAGGCCGTCGGAGAGATTCAGCAACCGACCGATCCCGTCGCTGCCCGTGGCGCGGCTCAGCAAGGCTTCGGCGTCTTCGAGAATGATGAACTGCCACTTCCCGCCGTTCTGCTCATCGAGGACGGTACGTCGCAGGTAGTTCGGGTCGACGACCAGTCGCTCGGGGTCGGTGACCACGACTGGATCAGCCCAGCTGCGCCAGGCGGCAGCAAGCGCACGAATCGCCGTTGTCTTTCCGGTGCCGGCCGGTCCACGCCACACCATCAGTCGCCGGGCCTCGGCAGCGGCCGGGCGGTAGGTCACCAACGAGTCGAGCGCCGCCTGCACGTCGCCGGGATACAGGCCGCGAACCTCCTCCCAGGGACGGACGTCGATCTTCAGATAGCGACTGGGTCCGCCACCGTCGGTGAAGGAGACGCTGACTCGACGCTTCGAGTCCGGCTTGTCCTCGGGCATCCGGTTGGCGATCTCGGTGACAATCGCCGCGGCCTCGGCAGACGTGCCCGCGCTGACCACGACGTCACCACTCGCCTTCCAGCTGCGGAGCAGAACGACTGCCGCATCGACCTCGGCGAGAACGCAGAACCAGGTGTCGCCGTCCATGCGCTGGATCGTGACCGCACGGTCCGGAAGGACGGTGTCTGGCACATGCCGTTTGAGGTCGCGACCGAGCAGATTTCCGTGGCGGCGCTCGGCGTGTGCCTCGATGAACAGGTAGACGATGAGGTCGTCGTCCAGCGTGCTGAACGTGTACGACCCCAGAAGGGTTTCGAAGAGCATGATCGCGGGCTTTCGGTGTCGGGCGCCCGCCTGGCCCTACGCGATGGCGCGCAGCACGGGCACCGCTAGATATCGGTGCGGTGTGTGCACGTCGTTCTCCTCAGTGTTGGACGACAGCGAGAAGGATGGCAGAACAGCAGGTCGACGGCGACCGATTTACCGAGTGCAGCCGTGCAGCACTCAGGGCAGGCGGCTGTAGGTGTGGGCGTTCATGAGCTCGGCCCAGTTGGCGCTGGCGTCTTCGTAGAGGGCGCGCGCGAACCCGTCGCAGTACTCGAGGAAGTCCTCGGGTGACAGCGGAGGGAGGTCGGGGAGGGGATCGTCGGGTCTGGGCGGGTCGGGGTCGGCGCTGAGCAGTTCCTCGGGTGCGTCGGCGGCGATGTGCCCGTCGTCGGGTGGTTGCACCGTTTCGATCGGATAGGGGTCGGGCGGCCGTCGGAAGGTGAACCCGAGCGCGGTTCGCACGGTGTAGCTGCCGTCGGGGTTGTGGTCGACTTTGAACAGCCGTTTGGTCTTGAGGTTGTGATGGAACACGCAGAGCGGGTCGAGGTTGTCCAGGTCGGTTCGGCCACCGTCGCGGCGTTCGTGTCGGTGGTCGATCTGGCAGTTGCGGGCCGGCCGGTCGCAGCTGGGCATGATGCAGGTCGGTTTGAACGCGACGACCGCGTCGCGAAGCGCCTGGGATGGCCGGTATCGGGTGCGCCCGAGATCGATCGGCTTGCCGCTGATCGGGTCGGTGAGCATCCGTCGCATCGCAGAGTCGTTCGCCAGCGCTCGCGCGGTCTGCGCGGAGATCGGGCCGTAGCCGTCGAGCCAGCCCGGCTTGTCGTCGATGCCGAGGTAGGTCGTGGTGTCCATCCTGAGCAACGCGTCGCGCCGCGCCGGCCGGCGTCTGGTCCGCCGCCCGGTCCGCCGCTGCCTGCTGCGCTGGTGGCGCTGCGTCGACCGCGGCTTGCGCGGCGCGGACCGGCGCACGGGCGCACCGTCCGGCGTCGCGGTGGCGTGCGGCACCGGCTCGTCCGCCGCGCCCGTGTCCGTCGCGTCGGTGGCAGCGTCGCTACCTGTCTCGGTGTCGGTGTCGGTGTCACTGGCTGGCTCGACGTCCACGCCACCGTCGGCGTCGGCGCCCGTTAGGTCGTCGGCGTCGTCGACCGGGTCGGTGAGATCGTCAATGTCGGCGTCATCGTCATCGACAACCTCGGCCGGGTCGGTGAGATCGTCAATGTCAGCGTCGTCGGCGTCGGGGTCTGTGGGTTCGGGGGCGGGGAGCACTTCGCCGGTTTCGGTGATGACGTCGGGGGTTTCGCCGAGCATGGCTTCTTTGAAGGCGGCGACCCGCAGCTCACCGATGCGGCGGACGTCACCGGCTCGGCGCAGCTCCTCGGCGCGTTCGTCGAGGACGTTCATCGCGTCGCGCATCCCGACCGCGTCGCCGGTGGTGGTGACGGTCGCCATCTCCTCCCGCAACGACCGGAACCGGACGTCGGAGTTGTGCTCGCGGGCGGCGGCGGCGCGCTCAGCCGCGCCGTCGGGATCGATCGTCATCACGATCTTGTCGGCCTCCGCGGCGAGCCGGCCCGGGGTCCAGCCGCGTTCGACCGCGATCGGCACCGCCTGCGCGTCCACGGCCTGGGCGACCCACGCCGGGCAGTTCTCCACGACGTCACCAAGAGCCCGGACGTGGGCGAGGGACAGCTCGCCCCGGTCGAGTGCGACCCAGCACTGTGACAGGTCACGGGCTACCTGCCCGACGAGCGCGACGTAGTTCATCGCCGTCACCTTGTGGACCGCGCCGATCGCGGCGACATCGTTGCTCACCAGCTGCACACGTTCGAGATCGGTCAGACCCGGGAGGTTCTCCGCGCCGTACATCGCGTCCTGCACCGAGACCATCTTCCACGCCTCGACACACCGCGCCACCCGCTCCCACACCGCGAGGACACGCACCGCGCCACACGCGTCGATCGGCTCGCTGCGCAGCTCCCACAACCCCGCCACCAGCGAAGGCCCGGCCGGCATCTGCTCCAGCTCACCGATCCGGGCGTTGGTCCGCTGGTAGGCGAGCTTCATCTCCGCCGCGGCCTGCCAGGCCGGGTGCCCCTCCAGCGGATACCCCTGCATCATTCGAACATACGTTCGAATAATCGCTTTGTCAAGCCTCTGCACCCCTGTGATGTCTCAGGACATCGGTGACAGTTCTGCATCACGACATCGGTGACGGCTTGACTGGTGGAGACGGCTTCTACTAGTGCGTCTCCCAGGCAGCCATCTAGACATTCGAGTGCGAAAGTAACCGGCCGTTGTTCGACGGCCTCGTGGCACCCTTCGGGCGTGCCAAAACGGCCAGAGCGCCCGCCACTCCACCCTGTTCGCTTCTTCCGTTGCGCGTTGATCAGACAGTCGATTGTGGCCGCTCTGGCCGCCACCGCCATCGGCGTCGAAGCCGTCGCCACCGACCAAACCGACGGTCTTTACACGGCGGCTCAGCTAATCGCGCTAGGGCTCTTCTTTCTGTTCCCGGTTGTCGTTGCATGGTCAGTCGATCTCTATCGAGCCGCTGGTCTGATTCTGGCGTTGCTCGTCACCCTCCCTGTGTTTGTCGGGTCGCCGTACCTGGTTCCCGCAGCCATCGTCCAGTGGCTAGCCGTGGCCCCTGCTCGTGTCTGGCAATGTGTACCCGTCCGGACACCGGATCCGGAAGATCCATAGACACGGCGCCGATCGCGCACGGGTGATCCCGCACTATTCACCACTGCGCGCAGTGACAATCGACGGGTGCGAAGCCAAGTCGTCGGGGTTCGCGTTGAGCACGCTGCTGGCACGTTGCAGCCGTTCCTACAACCACGAGATCGCCAATCAAGTCGACGCAATCGCAACTGGAGGGTCCGAGGCGCGAGCGAGATGTGAAGCTCCGTCGGGATGTCCGCTAGCGCAACTCGCCAACGTCTAGCCGCGAACCGGCGCCGACCAGTACGGTCGGCTCAGGGGTTGGGGGTGACCGTGTCCGAGACGCTCAGCGTCGTCACCGGAAACGCGCGGCCCAGGCCCCGGTTGCGGCTGGCCGAATTGGTCGCTGCCCTGTCGCTGGGCATCGACCTCGGCTTCGATCAGCCGATGGAGCACGTGCTGCGTCAATGCCTTATCGCGCTGCGCATGGCCGACCTGCTGGAACTGGCCGAAGAGCAACGACTCGCCGTCTACTACTCGGCGCTCCTCATCGGCGTCGGTTGCCACACTGACGCGCACGAGCAAGCGAAGTGGTTCGGCGACGACATTGCTGGAAAGGCGACCAAGTACGACCACGACATGCGCGGCTTGGCCTCGACGCTCAACGGCCTGCGCAGTTTGGGCGCCGGCAACCAGCCGCTGCATCGGCTGCGGGTCGGCCTCGAGTTCCTCCTATACGGCCACAAGGACGTCGACGGGATGGTGGCGAGCCACTCCCAGCTGGCTCGTTCTCTCGCTGTCGAGCTCGGCCTGTCCCAGGCGGTGCAGCAGGCGGTCGGTACGTCGTACGAGCGTTGGGACGGCAGAGGCTGGCCGGGAGAGCTTCAGGGCACCCAGATCCCGATCGAGTCGCGGCTCGCGCAGTTCGCCGAGTTCATCGAAGTGGCGCATCGCACCGGCGGCGTTAGCGCGGCACGGCAGCTCGCGCAGGAACGTGCCGGCGCGCAGTTCGACCCCGAACTTTCCGCGCTGTTCATCGACCACACCGACGCGATCGTCGAGGGGCTCGACGAGACACGGACGTGGGACGCCGTCATCGACGCCGAGCCGTCATTGCGGATGACGTTGACACAGGCGCAGGCCGAGAGCGCGCTGCTCGGCGTCGCCGACTTCATCGATCTCAAATCGCCCTACACGCTCGGTCATGCCAGAGCGGTCGCCGATTACGCCGGCGCGGCCGCGCGCCGACTCATGCTCGCTCCGGCCGACATCGCGCTGGCCAAGCACGCGGGCGTCGTACACGGCTTCGGCCGGCTCGGCGTTTCAAACGCGATCTGGGACAAGCGCGGACCGCTCGCCGTCGGTGAGTGGGAACGAGTGCGGATGCATCCGTATCTCACCGAGCGGATGCTCTGCCAGTCTGAGTGGCTGGCGCCACTCGGCGCGGTCGCGGTCCAGCTACGGGAGCGGCTAGACGGTTCCGGCTATCCGCGCGGCCTCAACGGATCGGGACTTTCCATGCCGGCGCGCATCCTCGCCGCCGCCGACGTCTACCAGTCGATGATCGAGCCGAGGCCATACCGAGCCGCGCTGCCGGTCGACGAAGCGGTTACGCAGATGCGCGGGGAGGTTGCCTCCGGTCGACTCGACGGCGACGCGGTCGGCGCGGTGCTCGCCCACGCCGGACACGTCGGTGTACGACGCCGCGACCACCCGAATGGTCTGACCGCGCGCGAGGTTGATGTGCTCAGGCTGCTGGCGCGCGGGCTGTCCAGCCGGCAGATCGGCGAGCAACTCGTCATCTCGCCCAAGACCGCGCGCAATCACATCGAGCACATCTATACGAAGATCGGCGCAACCAGTCGCGTAACCGCGAGCATGTTCGCGGTGAAGAACGGGCTCATCCCGGAAGCGGCGACCAAAGCCGATGAGGCGTGAGAGATGGGGCATCTGCCCCATGCGTCATCGCCGTGCGCGCTCGTAGCGTCCTCTCCACCGATCGACTTAAGGGAGGGCGTCATGGCATACACATCAAAGAACACCGCCGAAGCCGAGGACTTCGGCCTCGCCGTCGACCGCACGGCGCATCTCGACGACATCACCGTCAGCTTCGTCAGCATCCGTGAGACGCACTCTCTGAAGGACATGCTCGCCGGGCTGCCTGGTGGTCAATGCCATTGCCCGCACTGGGGCTACGTCCTCAGCGGCACGATCTCGTGCGACTTCGGCGATCGCGAGGAGACCTACCGCGCCGGTGACGCCTTTTACATGACGCCAGGGCACGTGCCCAACGCCGAGGCCGGCGCCGAGTTCGTCATGTTCAGCCCGAAGGACCTGCTCGCCGACACGACGGCCGCGATCGTCGCGCACATGAGCTCCATGGCAACGGACTGACGCGACAACTGTGCCGGCGTCTGCCAGCGCAGGTACAAGTGCCGCGTCACCAACGTGCCTTCGGTCGCCTCTGACCTTCCGGTGCCGGTCGAATACCGCTCGACCAGGGGATGTCGGCCGCGGCCCGCCGAGGCAGGATTTGTGCCCTACGCGCGAGCCAGCGCGGGGGTCGAGCTCATCACGACGAGAGGACCATGCATGGCCATCGACCGAGGACTGCTCGCGATCTTGAACGCCAAGCCCGGCAAGGGCGATGAGCTCGGGCAATTCCTCAAACAAGGCCGCGAGCTGGCCGCCCAAGAAGAAGGCACGGTCAACTGGTACGCCTTCCGCCTCGACGACACCACGTACGGGATCTTCGACACCTTCGAGAGCGAGGAGGCTCGCCAGGCCCACGTGAACGGCCAGATCCCGGCGGCCCTCCAGGACGTTGGCTCGGACCTGCTGGCCGGAGCCGCCGACATCAAGCCGATCGACGTGCTAGCCGTCAAGTAGCGCGATTCGCGCGTCCGCGTTCGATTTTTGGCGGCATCCTTGGCTCATGCAGACCTTCAGACGCGGTCGGCTCGTCGCATTGGCACTGTGTACCGCCACCCTTGCTGTAGCGGCTGGCGTCTGGCTGCTGGGCTGGCTCCCGATGACCGGCTCGGGTGATACGTACCACCTCGAAGTGTCATTCGCGCCCCACACTTCCCGAGCGCAGGCGATTGAGGTGCAGCGCGACTGCGACTTAGCCTCGAGCGTCACGACTGTGCGCATACACCAGGGTGCTCTCTCCATGAGGCGATGGCACGGCAGAGTGGTTCGGTACCGAAGTCCGTTCTTCCTCGACTTCGTCCTTCGTCGCGGGCCGGACGCGACCGAAACAGACACACTCCTGGGCTGCGTACGGCGGCATTCGCAAGTCGCGTCCGCCGGGATCCCCTTATAGACGAAGTGGCGATCCAGGCAACGACCGACGACATGAAACCGCGACACGCAGCTCAGCGTCTGAACAACGTGACGCGCTCCCCCTTCGGGCTACTGCTCGTCGGCCTGTGGTTGCTGCTGGCTGGTTGTAGCGCCGCCACGGGCTCGGGCGCCTCTAAATCGGCGCAGGTAGTCGGGACCGTGACAGCGGGGCCGACGTGTCCGGTCGAACAAGCGAACAGTCCATGCCCGAATCGACCGACAGCCGGAGCCGCGGTGCAGGCGCTGAAGCAGGGCATTGTCGTGTCCACCACACGGACAGACTCGACTGGGGAGTTCCGTTTGGCGCTCGCTCCGGGTACCTACACCATCGTCGCTACGAACAGCGGCGGGTTCCAGTCGACCGCCGAGAGTGATGTCTCAATACGAGCAGGGCAGACGAAGAAGGTGAATCTGATCGTCGACACCGGCATCCGGTAGACCGAGCCGAGCGGGCGACCTCGCCTGGCCGGGCAGGGCCCTCACACGTTGACGGCATCGCGGATGAGTCCGGTGGCCCTCGTCGTGTCAGAATCGCCGGACGACGTCGCGCGCGAGGGGGTGCGCGGCTACTGAGGGGATGACACATGGATCGGTCTGCTCGACGCTGCTCACTCGTCGTACTGGCTCTCGTCGGCGTCGTCGCCGGGTGTTCCGGCGGCGGCTCGTCTGGTGGCGGTACACCCGCTGCGGGTGGAGGTACGACGCCGACAGTGAGTACGTCGAGCGGCGGCCCGCTGTTCGACAGCGACTTCAGCCCTGTCTGTGAGGGTGCGACACAAAGTCGAGCGACGCCCTACGACAACACCGCCGCCACACACAAGGCGTTCTACTTCGAGACCTTCGACCAGGACCTCATCAACGAGTCCGACACCGACCTGCCGAGCGACTGGACGATCCAGTACAGCGCCAGCGATCCGACCGCCTTTGCCGGCATCGACATCGTGGCATGCGGCGTCCGAACCAGCTCGAAGTTCGTGAAGACGTGTACCGGTTACAAGGACAGCGACGGCAAAGAGCTCGGCACCCTGGATCTCTACACGGCGAAGTACACACTGTCGGTCCATGAGGCAACGACCGGCAAGACACTGTCGTCGACGAACGTGAGTGCCACCGACACGAGCTGTCCGTCTTTCGCGTCATTCGACTCGGGTGAGACCAAGGCCACTCAGTACGACTCGATCCCCAAGGCAACGGTCGTCGCTGCCCTCAAACCGTTCGTCCAGCCGTAGCCGCACCGGCCCTGACCTTTCCGGTCGTCGGCGACGGCTACCCGTCGTCCAGCGTGAACCCACTCGCCGGCCCTGGGGGCGAAGCATGCCCAGACCGCCATGAGGTGTGCGTAGGGCAGTGGCTTCGTTAAAGGCCATTTGCATCTCGCCAGGGGTCATGTTAGAAAACTGAACTATATGGTTCAGTATTTGCAACCCCGGCTGGACATGACGATGTCGGCGCTTGCTGACTCGACCCGGCGGGGCGTGCTCGAGCAGCTCGGCCGATCGGATGCGTCAATCACCGATCTCGCCGAGCGCTTCAACATGACTCTGACCGGCATGAAGAAGCACGTGAGCGTTCTCGAGGACGTGGGTCTCGTCACCACGGAGAAAGTCGGACGCGTGCGCACGTGCCGGATCGGGACGCGACGCCTCGAAGAAGTGGCGGCGTGGATCGAGCGGTATCACCAGCTTTGGGACGCGCGGTTCACCGCGCTGGACGAAGTCGTCGAAGACCTCAAACGCAAGGAGAAGATCAATGGAAGCGACAACGGATAGTCAACCCGTCACGACGCGCAATCCCGTGACTGTAGAGCGGACGTCGGATTGCGAGATTGTTGTGACGCGCACGTTCGACGCGCCCGCGCGCCTCGTGTTCGACGCGTGGACAAAGCCCGAGCTGTTCAGCAAGTGGTGGGTCCCGAAGTCGATGGGTATGACGCTGTGCTCCCTCGAGATGGATGCCCGCACTGGGGGCACCTACCGCCTCAACTTCGGTGAAGGACTCGACTTCTTCGGCAAGTACCTCGAAGTGACACCGCATTCGCGCATCGTGTGGACGAACGAGGAAGAGGGCGAGACGAGTTCGATCACCACGGTCACGTTCGAGGAGACAGCGGGCAAGACGTCGCTCGTCCTGAGTGAGGTCTACCCGTCCAAGGAAGCGCTCGACGCCGCCGGCACCGGCGCCGCCGACGCAACGCACGAGACGTTCAGGCAGCTCGACGAACTGCTGGCACAGCTGCACGCATAGGCGCGTCGTACGTCGGTCACAAACGCAACGTCCTCGCTGCGAGCATTCACAGGTTGAACAGTGGCGCCGGCTCTCCGTAGCCGAGATTCCGGTACCGCTCCGCACCGAGGACGTTGCGTAGTGCTGCCTCAGCGGCGCTGACGTCGTAGGCAGGCGCGACCGGAGGCAGCAACGGATCGTGGTGGCACAGCAACACGGTCGGTTGGCCGAGGAGGTTCACCTGGTCGACGAGGAAGTCGGCCATTGACCCCTGGTGAGGCTCGCCATCGACGTTCGGACGTCCGGCTGCGGCTAGGATCGCGACATCGGGTCGTAGGCCTTCGAAGATGCCACGCCAGTAGCCAGAGCTCGCGCTCACAAGAAGCGAGCCGTGTGGCGTCTCGAGCAGGTACGCAAGTTGACCACCGTCGCGGTGTGAGGAACCGCCCTCATGCGCGTGGAAGTAACGCCGAGTCTCCTCGGACAGCGTCGGTAGAAGTTCGAACAATGCCGAGGCTGCTCGTTGACGGTCCTGCGCGCTCACACCGAGATCGCCGAGGCACGACGAGCCGCTGTCACTTCCGCCGGGCGCGAACAGGCACGAGTGCAGTGCGGGAAGCACATGGACATGTACGCCGTCGGCGCAGTGGACCGTTTCCCCGCCGGACACCGCGAGGATCTGCTCATCAGGTAGGCCGTTCGCTGCCATGAGATGCGCGACCTCGTAGTTCCCGACAACCGTCGCGCCGGTCGCCTCGGCGATTACATCGGCGCCGAGCACGTGATCGAAGTGTGCATGGGAGATGAACAGGAAGTTCGCCTCGGTGACATCAGCCGAACGCAGGCCGACCTCAGGTACCCCGGGGGCCTTGTCGAGATACGTGTCGAAGAAGAGCACGGTCTCACCGATGCGCACCCGAAACGTCGCGCAGCCGAACCACTCAACCGTCACGTCCGACACGCACCCATCCTGCCCGACCGTCTCGAGAGCGGTCAGCGTGTGGAGTGGCGCCAGCGACGAGGTGGCGATACACGTCGCGAGAGGTTCATCAGGGAATCGGGTTACTGGGCACCGGCGCGGGGACATCGGTCCGCATGCCTGCGCCAACTGCTGAGACCGCTACGCACGGCCGCAACCCTGAGCTCCTCGCCCGCACCCTCGGCTGGGCCAGTCTTGGTCTCGGCATCCCTCAACTGCTGAGACCGGACGCGGTTGATCGCGCCGTTGGGGTTGGCGAGGGTGCCAAGCAGCGCGCTGTCACGACTTTCGTCGGCATGCGTGAGCTGACGCATGCGGCGGCGCTGCTCGCCTCGTCGCGTCCGTCGAAGTGGGTCTGGACACGCGTGGCCGGCGACGCGGTCGATCTGGCGACGCTCGGGCGTGCGCTGAAGAACCACGACGGCAAGAAGCTGGGCCGAACCATTGCCGCCACCGCAGCCGTGGCCGGCATCACCGCAATCGACTTTTACACCGCCGTCCGCGGAAGCCGCGGGAAGGGAGCCACCGTGCAACTGACTGGGAGCACGACGATTCGCAAGGATCCGAAAGAGGTCTATGAGCACTGGCGGTCGATGGACAAGCTGCCCGAGTTCATGACACATGTCGACGAGGTGGTCGTCCGCGACGACCGGATCAGCCACTGGAAGGTGTCGGCACCCTTCGGTCAGACGGTCGAGTGGGACGCCGAGATCGGCGAGGACGTACCCGGCGAGAAACTGACGTGGAGCTCCATCGGCGACGCCGATGTGAAGAATGCCGGCACCGTCATCTTCACGCCGGCTCCCGGCGACCAGGGCACGGAATTGCACGTGTTCATCACCTACGACGTTCCGGGTGGCAAGCTCGCGGAGGCGCTCGCGCGCTTCTTCGGTGAGGACCCCCATCAGCAGATCGACGACGACCTGCGCCGGTTCAAGCAGGTCATGGAGGTCGGTGAGGTCATGCGCTCCGACGGTGCGCCGTACGGCAAAAAGGCGCGGAAAGAGTTCCCGCAACGGCCCGCCCACCCGATGTCCGACAAAGAGTCCACGGAGGTCGCGACGTGAAGGCGCTCGTCTGGCAGGCACCCAACAAGGTCTCCGTCGAAAAGGTGCCGGACC
>Ga0213882_10000654_pt1 | contig 11201 bp, 8 predicted proteins | sample BarmaccoBMER_R09_FD_160106 | JGI IMG/M metagenome (GOLD analysis project Ga0213882, IMG submission 160106) | Barbacenia macrantha exposed rock microbial communities from rupestrian grasslands, the National Park of Serra do Cipo, Brazil - ER_R09 ...
GGCCTCCGCCCATGGTGCTGACCCGTTCGCCTCAAAGGTCCTGGAACAGGCCGACATGATGCGCGACCAGGTCGCCCATCACCTCGAACGGGCCCGCATCGCCGCGCGCGTCACCATCGTCGGCACAGTCACCGAGGTCGCGCCCACCATCGAGGCTTTGCGGCGCACTATGGAAAAAATCCACCGCGATCGGGATATCGTCATCGAAAGCAAGGCGGATTCGCAGGCGAGGTTCCCCGGTGAGCGCCAGGATCTGGAAGAGATGGTCGGCAACCTTGTGGACAATGCCTGTAAATGGGCGGCCTCCCGGGTGCTCATCGAGGTCGTGGTCGAGCGGCCGGCGGAAGCCGGGGCCGGATCGAAGCTCAGGATCATCGTCGACGATGACGGGCGGGGGCTTTCCGCCGACGAGCGCGCCAAGGTGTCGCGTCGCGGCCAGCGGCTGGACGAGTCCAAGCCGGGTTCCGGCCTTGGCCTCTCGATCGTGGTCGATCTGGCTGCGCTCTATGGCGGCAATCTTTCGCTCGGCAATGCGCCGACCGGAGGACTACGGGCCGAACTGCAGTTGCCGGGGGTCTAGCTCGTCGCAAGCCCGAGGGAGCGGATGTCGTGACGGTTTCGACGCGGCATTCCTAAGGACTTCTTAAGGCGGCTGCATCTATTGTGGCCTGAGACGCGATTGTACCGTCGCCAGACAATCTGCATTCCGCATGAGCCAGACATCGATCGAGCGGCTGAGACAATATCTCGGGCAGCTTCCGCCGCAGTCGCAGGCGATGCTGATGCGCGAGTTCGAGCGCGCCATCGAGCGCGGCGAAGATGTCGCGGTTGCGACCATGGTTCTCGAGCAGTTGCGTATGATGGTGCGCGGCAGCGAGGACGATCGTCCCCGCAACGGTGACCTGGCGCGACTGTTCTTCCAGCCGCTGGACCCTTTTCTGGTCGATGGCAGCGCCGCGGTGCGGCCGGGACAGATCCGCCGCGCGTCGCTGTCGCCGATCTGGCTCTGGGTGGTTCGGGAGGGGGCACCCGATGAGGCGCGCGACTATCAGGCGCTGATGGCCACGACGCGCGATGCAGAAGCCTCGCGCGAGGTCGACAAGGCGGTGCGCAAGCTGCAGCGCGCAGTCGCCGAGGCCATCCTGAAGATCACGGGTCCGGGCCACGGCGACAGTCAGCGCGCGCTGGCACGCTGCGGAGCGCCCGACGTGATCGATGATCTCCTGCCGATCGGTTCGGTCCTGAAGGCCCGCGAGGCGCTGGATGGCCTGGTCGGCCGGCTGCCGCGTTATGTCCAGGTGTTTGGAGACGTGCAGATCGCAGCCGTGAACGAGGCGCTCAACGTCCCCTCGCTGCAGACGCCGCAACTACTGCCGTTTGCCCTCTCTCTGGTCATGCAGCGCTTGACAGCGCCATGGCAGATCATCCGCCTCGCCATCAAGATGGCGGCCTCCGATGACGAGGTTCGCGTTGCCGCAACGCCCTATGGCATCGCCGTCACGATCGCCCTGCACGATCTGTCGCATCTGGCCGCCGCGCTTCGCATGGACATCAGGCGCGGCCATTTCACCAACATCGCGGAAAATCTGAAGTCGCTGCACGACGGCATCCGGGGGCTCAGGACCGAACTCGATCTGCGCACCGAGTCGAATTGGGGCAAGCAGCTGACCGCGATCAGGGCCGACATTTCCAACAGCCTGCAATCGGAGATCGACAGTGTGCCGGGCCGCGTCAGGCGCATCCTGCGTCAACGCGCCGACAAGGATATTTCCGCGGGCTTGAGAATCGACAGTGTCGAGATCGACGAGGCTGCGTCCCTCATCGAATTCGTTGCGGTTTGTCGCAACTTCGCAAGCGAACTGGCGATCAACGAGGTCACGCTGCGCACCTATTCCGACCTGCAGCACTATGTCGAGCGGTCGACCGAGGCGCTGGTTCAGTCGCTTCGGGGCGGCGATCCCAAGGCGCGCGCCTATCGGCAGATGCAGGTGCAGGCGGCGATCCGCTTCTGCGAAGTTCTGTTCGGCCGCGACTATGCCTCGCTGATGAGCAGGGCGGCGGATAATGCGACCTCGACGACCGTCGAGCGCAAGCCGTCACGCGCGAGTTAACCAATTGCTAGACATTTGCGGCACAATTTTGGGTTGACGGATTCGAGGCAACCACGTACCGTCAATGCGACTCGAATTATTTGTTGCGCGCATGAATTCCTTCATTAATTTCGTTGAATTCGAAAACCGCGTCGTCTCGGCGACCTACCGGAATTTGATGGTGAAGGCGAAGGTGCTCCTGGTCGATTCGACGAGTGGGGCGGATCTGCCCGATCCGGTGACCACGATTGCGTCTCCACTGCCGACCGGATCGCTTCGGATCCACTTGCCCGAAGCGGTGAGGCCCGGGGTCTATTTCCTCAAGGCGCTGAACGCGCATGGCAGCTACCTGACGCGCAGCGCCGATTTCAGGATCGGCTAACGGTCAAGGATTGCCGCTGCCTCGGGCTTTCGAACGCTCGCGCCAAATTGACAATTGTCAATTGCCGGGGTCGGCGGCCGTGGTGTAAAGCGAGCGCAGATGGGCGCCGCTGGGCGCTGCCGGAACCGCCCGATGACGCTTTGGCTTGTGTTCGCGCTGATGACGGCGGCGGCGATTTTCGCCGTGCTCTTGCCGTTGGGTCTGCGCGGTTCACCGTCATCCGACGGCGGAGAGGCCTCCGTCTATGGCGACCAGCTGGCCGAGATCGATCGCGACGTCGCGAGCGGCCAGATCGGCAAGCCGGAGGCGGACGCCGCGCGGGTCGAGATTGGCCGGCGGCTGATTGCCGCTGCCAACCAGGAGGCCCGCCTCGCGCTGACGTCCAACACGACGTGGCGCCGCGCCGCCGCGGTGCTGGCGCTGGTGGGCCTGCCGGTGCTGACGATCGCCGTCTATCTTCCGCTGGGATCGCCGCGGCTCGGCGACTTTCCGCTGGCCGAGCGCAGCCGCGCACCCGATGGCACGCAGCCGCTGGAAGCAATGGTGGCACAGGTCGAGCAGCATCTGGAGAAAAACCCGACCGACGGCCGGGGCTGGAACGTGCTGGCGCCGGTGCTGGTCCGGCTCGGTCGCTATGACGACGCGATCATGGCGTATCGCAACGCCATTAGCTATGCCGGTGACACCGCGGAGCGGCACGCCGATCTCGGCGAGGTCATGGCAGCCGCCGCCGGCGGCGTGATCACGGCCGACGCCAAGAGCGAGTTCGAGCGCGCAGTTGCACTCGACGCCAATGATGCGAAGGCGAGCTATTTCCTCGGGCTCGCGGCCGAGCAGGATGGCCGTCGAGCCGATGCGGTCTCGATCTGGCAGGCAATGCTCGACAAGGCGCCGCAGAATGCGCCGTGGCGCGCGGCTGTGCAGGCTGCCCTGACGCGGGTCACCGGCGCGACGGCACCCGTGCTGTCCAACGATACGATGGCCGCGGCAAACGGTATGGCGGCGGGCGACCGCGAGGCCATGATCCGCAGCATGGTCGAGCGGCTCGCGACCCGGCTCAAGCAGAACGGCAATGACGTCGAAGGTTGGCTGCGCCTGGTGCGGGCCTACATGGTGATGGGCGATCGCGACAAGGCCCGGGGCGCGGAGGCCAGCGCGCGCGAGGCCGTCGCTAACGACAGCGAGCGACTCAAGCAGCTCAAAGAGGGCCTGAAGAATCTCGGGCTCGACGGATAGCGACGAGTGCCGAACGGTGCGCGACGAAACCTTTGCAGATAGAGAGCGGGCATGACGCGGAAGCAACGGCGGTTGACGATGATTGGCGGCGCGCTGGCGGTGCTCGCGGTCGCGGCCGCGCTGGTGTTGAACGCGCTGCGCGATTCGATCGTGTTCTTCTCGACGCCGACCATGGTGGCCGAAAAGCACATCGGACCCGGCACGCGCTTCCGGCTAGGCGGCCTGGTGCAGCCGGGATCGCTGGTGCGCGGCGACGATCTCGCCGTCAGGTTCCAGGTGGCGGACGGCGGCGCCAAACTGCCGGTCGCCTACAAGGGCCTTTTACCGGATCTGTTCCGGGAAGGGCAGGGCGTGGTCGCCGAAGGTGCGCTGGACGGTTCCGGTGTCTTCCGGGCTGACACCGTGCTCGCCAAGCATGATGAAACCTACATGCCCAAGGACGTCGCGGACGCGCTGAAGAAGCAGGGCCACTGGAAGGATGATTACGGCGCCAAGGCCGGCGCCGACGCGAAGCCCTCGGGCGGTGCGGTGGCGTCGCAAGGCGCGGCTCCATCAGCCGAAGGAGCCACGCGATGATCGCGGAGTCCGGGCATTATGCGCTGGTGCTGGCGCTGGCGCTGGCGCTGATCCAGTCGACCGTGCCGCTTGTAGGCGCGCGGCTCCGTGACCCCGCTCTGATGAACGTCGCGCGCTCGGCGGCAGTCGGTCAATTGCTGTTCGTTCTGATGTCGTTCGCGGCGCTGGTGATGCTGCACATCATCTCGGATTTCTCCGTCGCCAACGTGTTCGAGAACTCGCACTCGCTGAAACCGCTGATCTACAAGATCACCGGGGTCTGGGGCAATCACGAGGGCTCGATGCTGCTCTGGGTGTCGATTCTCGCGCTGTTCGGCGGGCTGGTTGCGCTGTTCGGCCAGAACCTGCCGCTGTCGCTGCGCGCCCATGTGCTATCGGTGCAGGCCTGGATCGCGAGCGCGTTCTATCTGTTCATCCTGATCACCTCGAACCCGTTCACGCGGATCGCCAATCCGCCGATCGAGGGGCGCGACCTCAATCCGGTCCTGCAGGACATCGGGCTCGCGGTGCATCCGCCGATGCTCTATCTCGGCTATGTCGGATTCTCGATCTCGTTCTCGTTTGCGGTCGCCGCGCTGATCGAAGGCCGCATCGATCCGGCCTGGGCGCGCTGGGTGCGGCCGTGGACGCTGCTCGCCTGGACCTTTCTGACGCTCGGCATCGCCATGGGCTCCTATTGGGCGTATTACGAGCTCGGCTGGGGCGGCTGGTGGTTCTGGGATCCGGTCGAGAACGCGTCGCTGATGCCGTGGCTGGCCGGCACCGCGCTGCTCCATTCGGCCCTGGTGATGGAAAAGCGCAACGCGCTAAAGGTCTGGACCATCCTGCTGTCGATCCTGACCTTCTCGTTGTCGCTGCTCGGCACTTTCCTGGTGCGCTCCGGCGTGCTGACCTCGGTGCACGCCTTTGCCACCGATCCGACGCGCGGCGTCTTCATCCTGGTCATCCTCTGCCTGTTCATCGGTGGCAGTCTGACGCTGTTTGCCGGACGCGCCTCGGCGTTGAAACAGGGCGGGATTTTCGCACCCATCTCACGCGAGGGCGCGCTGGTCCTGAACAATCTGCTGCTGACCACGGCCTGCGCGACCGTGTTCATCGGCACGCTTTACCCGTTGGCGCTGGAGGTCTTGACCGGCGCAAAGATTTCGGTCGGCGCGCCGTTCTTCAACCTGACCTTTGCCCCGCTGTTCGTCCCGCTCCTGATCGCCGTCCCGTTCGGGCCGATGCTGGCCTGGAAACGCGGCGACCTCTTGGGCGCGGCGCAGCGACTATTGGCTGCGGCCGGTGCGGGGCTTGCGGCCATCGCGCTGGTATGGGCCTGGACGCGTGGGGGCGCCGTGCTGGCGCCGCTCGCCATCGGGCTTGCGGTCTTCGTCATCGGCGGCGCGGTGACCGACCTCGTCGAGCGCATCGGCCTGTTCAGCGTGCCGCTTGCGACCGCGGCACGGCGCGCGCGGGGCCTGCCGCGCTCGGTGTGGGGCAGCGCCTTTGCGCATGCGGGCCTCGGGATCGCGCTGATCGGCATCGTCTGCGAGACCACCTGGAATACCGAACACATCGGAACGATGAAGGCAGGCGACAGCGTCAACGTCGCGGGCTACGAGCTGAAGCTCGAGGGGCTGACCCCGCGGCCAGGCCCGAACTATCGCGAACTGGCCGCCTCCTTCAGCGTCAGTCTCGACGGCGAGCCGCTCAGTGTCATGACGCCGTCCAAGCGCACCTTCACGACACGCGGCATGTCGACCACGGAAGCCGCGCTTTTGCGGCGCGGGGTCAGCCAGCTCTATATCTCGCTCGGCGACACCACGCCCGACGATGCGATCGTGGTGCGGATCTATCACAAGCCGATGGTGCTCCTGATCTGGTTCGGTCCGGTTCTGATGGCTTTTGGCGGGTTGTTGTCGCTGTCGGACCGCAGGCTGCGCGTCGGCGCGCCGAGACCTGCAAAGGCGCTCCGCGCGATGCAGGCGGCGGAGTGAGCGATGCGGCGCGGTCTCGCCATCCTGTTCGCGCTTACCTTGATCGCATCACCGGCCGCATATGCCGTGCAGCCGGACGAGGTCATGGCCGATCCGGCCAAGGAGGCGCGGGCGCGAAACCTGTCGCGTGAACTGCGCTGCATGGTGTGCCAGAACCAGTCCATCGACGATTCCGAGGCGCCGCTGGCGCGCGACCTGCGTCTCCTGGTGCGGGAGCGGATCGCCTCAGGTGACAGCGACAGGCAAGTGATCGATTTCCTGGTGGCGCGCTACGGAGAGTTCGTCCTGCTCAAGCCGCGGTTCGAGCGGCAGACCCTGCTACTCTGGCTGGTGCCTCCGTTCGTCCTGCTTGGTGGGGGGCTTGCGCTATGGATCTATGCCAGGCGGCGCCCGCAGCGTGATGTCGCCGAGCCCACCGCATTGACGCCGGAGGAAGAAGCCCGGCTCGCCGCATGGGTGTCCGGCGATCGGCCATCCGACGCGCCGAGGTCCTGAAACGGGAAGTCGCCGCCCTTTGCGGCGGCGCTCTCGAGCCTGATGCGAACCGACCGCCGATTTCGCTGACTTTTGCTGTCAACCTTCGTTAACGCGCCGCTGCGCTGTGCCTTGATCCGACCGCTGTCCCACATCGGATCAATCAAACGTCCGGCATTTCGCAGGAAATCCGCTTTTCCTGCGTTAAACTGCCGCATTCCAATGGTGCTTTTATTACAAAAGTTTAACTCGGCCGCCAGCGCACTGTAAGGCGCCAATACCCATCTTCAGGACCGAAGGTGTGGCCTCCGCACCAACCCTTTCCGGCTCTGGAGAAATTTGGACATGTTCGACCGCCCGACCGACCTTTCAAATCTTCCACCGTATCGCAAGCCGCGCCGTTCGCTGCTGTCGGCGCGCAGGTTTGCGCTGATGGCGTCCGTGGTCGCGGGGCTCGGTGTCGCTGTTTATGGCTTTGGTCCGTCCAGCGGACCGGTCAATGTGTTCTCGACCCCGGCGCACGCCCAGGTGAACCGGGAGATTGGCAACGCCGCTCAGCCGGTCGGCTTTGCCGACATCGTTGAGCACGTGAAGCCGTCGGTGATCTCGGTCAAGGTGAACATCAAGGAGAAGCTCGCCAAGGACGACAGTGGCGACGACGATGCTTCGCCGTTCCAGCCCGGCTCGCCGATGGAACGCTTCTTCCGCCGGTTCGGAGGACCGGACGCATTGCCGCGGATGCCCCGCGGCCACGGCGCGGTGACCGGGCAGGGCTCCGGCTTCTTCATCTCGGCTGACGGTTATGCGGTGACCAACAACCACGTGGTCGACAGCGCCGACAAGGTCGAGGTGACGACCGACGACGGCAAGACCTATACCGCCCAGGTGATCGGCACCGACGCGCGGACCGATCTGGCTTTGATCAAGGTCGAAGGCGGATCGAACTTCCCCTTTGCAAAGCTCTCCGACGGCAAGCCGCGGATCGGTGACTGGGTGCTCGCGGTCGGCAATCCGTTCGGGCTTGGCGGTACGGTCACCGCCGGCATCGTTTCGGCACAGGGCCGCGACATCGGCAACGGTCCCTATGATGATTTCATCCAGATCGACGCGCCCGTGAACAAGGGCAATTCCGGCGGTCCGGCCTTCAACGTCCAGGGCGAGGTGATGGGCGTCAACACGGCGATCTATTCGCCGTCCGGCGGCAGCGTCGGCATTGCGTTCTCCATTCCCGCCGCCACGGTGAAGAGCGTCGTGGCGCAGCTCAAGGACAGCGGCAAGGTGAGCCGTGGCTGGATCGGCGTGCAGATCCAGCCGGTGACGCAGGACATCGCGGACAGCCTCGGCCTGAAGAAGGCGGAAGGTGCGCTGGTGGCCGAGCCCCAGGCCAACGCGCCGGCGGCCAAGGCCGGCATCGAATCCGGTGACGTCATCACCGCGGTCAACGGCGAGAAGGTCAAGGATGCCCGCGAGCTCGCGCGCACCATCGGCGGTTTTGCGCCGGGCACCGCCGTCAAGCTCAACGTGCTGCACAAGGGCCAGGACAAGATCATCAACTTGACGCTGGGCCAGCTGCCCAACACGGTCGAGGCCAAGGCCGACACCGACAACGAGGACAAGGGTGGCATCACCCGCGGCACGGAGGTGCCAAAACTCGGCCTGAGTGTCGCCCCGGCCACCAAGGTGGCGGGCGCCGGGAAGGAAGGCGTCGTTGTCACGGATGTCGATCCGAAGGGCGCGGCGGCGGAGCGCGGCCTGAAGGAAGGCGACGTCATTCTCGAGGTCGGCGGCAAGAGCGTCGCCACCGCGAACGATGTCCGCGACGCTATGACCGCCGCGCGCACCGACAACAAGAACAGCGTCTTGATGCGGGTGAAGAGCGGCGGCCAGTCACGCTTCGTCGCGGTTTCCGTGGCAAAGGGGTAAACGGGCCAGAAATTTTAGAGATGGAGGGTGTTGCCGGCTCGTTCGCCCCCGCCGGCGGCTCTTTCCAGGGAGCGGGTTAAAGGCCCGCTCTCCCTCCTTCCGGTGGAAAACGCCCCCCTCCGTCGGAAGGTCTCGGGCGGTGAAGTCCCCCAGCTTCACCGCCCACTTTTACGCTTAACCGGATGGCGCTGGTCGCCTTGCATGAGAATGCCGGCCGGGCCATGTTGATGGAAGGCTTAAGGCATTTGTCCGCGACTGTTTCCCAGATGCGCCTTTTGATCATCGAAGATGACCGCGAGTCGGCCGATTATCTCGCCAAGGCTTTTCGGGAAGTCGGTCACATCGCAGACCTCGCCGCTGACGGCGAGGAGGGGTTGGCGCTGGCGGATGGCGGCGACTACGACGTGCTGGTGGTGGACCGCATGCTGCCCAAGCGCGACGGCCTGTCGGTGATCGGCGCGCTGCGCGACAAGGGCAACACCACGCCAGTTCTGATCCTCTCCGCGCTCGGACAGGTGGACGATCGCATCAAGGGTCTGCGTGCCGGCGGCGACGACTATCTGCCAAAACCCTATTCATTCGCCGAACTGCTGGCGCGCGTCGAGGTGCTGTCGCGCCGCCGCGGCGGCCCGGCCGAGGAAACCACCTACCGGGTCGGCGACCTCGAGCTTGACCGCCTCTCGCATCGCGTCGCGCGCGGCAAGGACGAGCTCACGCTGCAGCCGCGCGAGTTCAGGCTCCTGGAATATCTGATGAAGCATGCCGGGCAGGTGGTGACCCGCACCATGCTGCTGGAGAACGTCTGGGATTATCATTTCGATCCCCAGACCAATGTGATCGACGTGCACATTTCGCGGCTGCGTTCCAAGATCGACAAGGGTTTTGAGCGGCCGCTGCTCCATACCATCCGGGGCGCCGGGTATATGATCCGTGACGGGATAAGATAGGCTGCGGTCGTTACTGCACCTTTTTCAGGAATATGCGTATTCACGACCGTCATTTCGTTGCCGTCCGACGCAGGCGCCTCCGGCGCAGCAATCTGCGAGCGCACGCAGCTCGATGCGCATGCGAATCTCATCAAACCTCTGAAGACCAAGCCACGGCGACAATAAACTCCGCCCCCTGGTCCTCAATTCGGTGAGAGGGCCATTGCAGAGCAGCCGCGCGCAATGCTGCGATGGCGCTTCGGCCGTTCCGTGCGAGCGGAAATAGTCGGCGAAGTTGCTCATCGTCTCATCGACCCGAAGCAATGTCTCGCATGGCGCCCCTTCGGCGAAGACGACATCATGGGTTTCGAGCTTCAGATGAAAGAACTCGAGCTGATCATACTGGTGGGCGGGATAATGCGAAATCGTTCTGTCGTTGACCAGGCATCCTGCCGGAATGAGCACATCTCGAAAAGCAGGGCGTGACCTTGAGTGACGTAGAGATCGGCGTGCGCTTGCCGCCCGCTGCAAATCCGCGCGGGCGGAAGGGCCGCCTGCGCGTCCGCGTCCTCACCGATACTTGCTCGGCGCCGTCTGCCTCGACTCCACCGTACCAATCGTGCCGCGGAGCTTTGCGCGCACCTCCTCGGCGACGAAGTGGGCGTCCGTGCCGTCGCGGATGATCTGCGGACGGATGAAGATGATCAACTCGGTGCGCTGGATGTTCTTGTCGGATTGCGCGAATACGTCGCCCAGCCCCGGAATCTGGTCGAGACCCGGGATGCCGTTGCGGGTCCGGTTCTGGTTGTCGCTGATCAGCCCGGCAAGAAGCACGGTCTGTCCGCTCGCCACCGCGATCGAACTGCGCACCTTCCGCGTCGATACGGTCGGGGTCAACGGATTGTTCGACGTGGTCTGGGCGCTCGTGGCCGGAAGCGGGTTGCTGATCTCCTGCTCGACATCGAGCCGAACGTTGCCATTGGCATTGATGCGCGGCACGACCCGCAGGATGATGCCGGTGCTGCGATAATCGGTGGTGCTGGCGACGGTGTTATTCCCGGTGAGGACCGTGGCGCTGCCGGTCTGAATCGGGATCTCGTTGCCGACCTGGAGCGAGGCGACCTCATTGTCGATGACCACGAGAGACGGGTTGGAAAGCACCCTCACATCGGTGACGTCGTGCAGCGCATTGAGAATCCCTTTCGGGGTGACGCCCGATCCGACCAGGAAATTGAATCCGGGGATCACGCGGCTCAGCACCACGTTGCCGGCGGCGTTGACCACCGCAGATGCTGCCGAATTGCCGAACGAGCCGGTGTCGGGCTTCAGTCCGAAGTCGCCGCTCGTCAGGTAGGACTGGACGCCGAACTGCAGGTCGTCGGTCAGCGTCACCTCGGCGATGGTCGCCTCGATTGCGACCTGCCGCTGCGGGCGGTCGATTTGACGCAAGGTACGTTCGACGATGCTGTATTGCTCCTGGCTCGCATAGATCAGCAGCGTATTGTTGACGGTATCGGCCGTAATGCGGACCCCTTCCAGCACGCCGCCGACGGCGGCGCCGCCGCGTGGGCCGGATGACGGGGCGCCCCCGGGATTATCGAACAGGCTCGCGCCC
>Ga0213882_10000655_pt1 | contig 11199 bp, 7 predicted proteins | sample BarmaccoBMER_R09_FD_160106 | JGI IMG/M metagenome (GOLD analysis project Ga0213882, IMG submission 160106) | Barbacenia macrantha exposed rock microbial communities from rupestrian grasslands, the National Park of Serra do Cipo, Brazil - ER_R09 ...
TGAAAAGTGCCTATAGGGGGCCATGGCCGATACCCCCGCCGCCCGCGCCACCGCCCGAAGGCTGGGTTCCACACTCTCAGCCTCCAGTATTCTGAGCGCTGCTGCGATTAACGCCTTCCGAAGTCCAACTTGCGTATCCACTTAGTTTACAGTGTACACTGAATAGTTGTATACGCTGTAAACCGCATCGGGAGTTTTGCCAATGGCCATTAAGCGTGTGATCGAAGGCGTGCATCTCGTCGCTATGGGGACGGCGAACGCCTACTTGATCGAGGGGCAGGACGGGCTGACGCTGATCGACGCCGGCTTTCCGAATAAGGAGGCCGCAGTCTTCGGGGCACTCCGTGAGCTCGGCCGTTCGCCGGATCAACTAAAGCATCTGATTCTTACTCACGGTCACCCCGATCACATCGGGAGCGCCGCCGCGATCGTGCGGGAAACCGGCGCGCGGACGTATATGCATCCAATCGATATCCCCCTCGCTGAGACTGGCGGTCCGTTCCGGCCCATGACCCCGGCGCCGGGCTTGCTGCGGCAGATACTGTGTAGGGTGATCTACGATCATAACCAGCGCTTAGCCCCAGTCGCCATCGACCAGCCTCTGATCGACGGGGAAACCTTGAACATCGCTGGAGGCATCGTCGTCGTTCATGTTCCGGGACATTGCGCGGGGCAGGTCGCGCTGCTTTGGCGCCCCGGTCGCATCCTGTTCGCAGCCGATGTGTTCATGAACATCATGGGACTTGGTGATCCTCTAGGTTTCGAAGACATAAATATGGGTCGAGCGAGTCAGCGCAAACTTGCCGATCTTTCGTTTGATGCTGTCGGGTTCGGCCACGGAAAGACTGTCGTCCGAGATGCGATGCGATACATACGGAAGTGGAAGAAAAGCTAATTTTCCTGATGTCTGCCGCGCAGCAGGGAACTCTCTGAAAGACGCTCCGGCACCGAAACCAAGCACGCGCCTAATCGATATCGAGTTCGATCGAACCGAACACCCGGTCCGGGATCATAACCAGCCACGTGCAGGAGTTGGCGCAACTTCAACCGATAGAGTCATAGATTGGATCGTCGCGAGAGAAAGGGCGACTTCTATCGCCCCGCCATTCGGGCTGCTGAGTCGACGCTGTGGTCGCATCCCTGCGTTGCCATATCCTCCGTTCAGGTCTTCACAGTGTACTGCCAACTTTGCCGAACATGACGAAGTTCTTCCTTGTTTGGACGACGGGAACCAGCTATAACTAACTCTGTCCCGCCCGCTTCTATTGGCCGGTTTTGAAATGTCCCCCCCGAGGGGCTTCGGCCAATGGCGCGCACCGAGTATCGCAGGTCCGGCAAAACGCTCGTCATATTGTTTACCTTAGCGAACGGATTGCGATTTTGATTTTGCAGAGGCGCGAATCAATCTGGTTGCATTAATCAAGTCGGGGCCAAACCTCAGCCCGGGTAGATTATGATGCGCTCCGATGCCCCCCGGGCTGCTTGCCAGGTGAGAGAGCGATCGAAGCTGACCAAGCTCCCCTTGTGCCGTACGGCCAAGCCGAGCAGGTACACATCTGTAAGCTGGCGAGCTCCAGCAATCAGACTGCTCTTGAATGCCGAATCATCGGCGATCGAGATATCGTCCGGCCAAAATTCATATGAACTCGCAAAGGCGCCCTTCAAGGCATTCAAGACCTGAATAACCTCGGAAGGAGTACGCTGGCCACTCGGATAAGCTGCTTGCGACAACACCCGAACTATCCCGTTCTCGGTTAAGGGGCAGGTCGCCCAACCGGATCGATGGTGCTTTATGAACCACTTCTGAATTGATTGATGACTTACATGATCGGAATCTACAAGCGCGATCAAGGCGTTGACGTCCAGGAGAGCGGCCACACCCTAATGTTCGATCTCGATAAGTTCGCGAACGGCTTGGCTCGTCACAGGCTTAGCGCCCGGTTTTCGAGGAAGAGTGGGGAGAATACCGTGCCTAACAACACGCTTGCCTGATGGCCGAAGCCCTCGGCGGATGAGATCGGACAGCACGCGACCCAAGCTTTGCTCCCGCTCCTCGGCTAGATGTTTGGCCACAGACAAAATGTCTTCGTCCAAATCAACAGTAGTACGCATATCATTCTAGTGTATGCCGTTCTGATGCGTTGATGCTGTGATGAGATAACATCATTACGCTCGTGGGGCCGTTCAGAACATCAATTTGAGTGAGAACTGAATCTGCCGCGAATTAGTCGCCGTGCGGTTTATCTCTCCAAAACCCGAACCCTTGATCGTGTTCGCCGGTAATCCGAAATCGACGATGTTGAACAGGTTGAAGAATTCAGCGCGGAACTGAATGTCCATCCGTTCACGGCCTGACTTGGTCACGAGCGGCGTGTCTTTGATGAGCCCAAAGTCAAAGTCGTAGAGCGCTGGGCCGCGGAAGGTGTTGCGGCCTAATGTTCCGAAGACGCCGTTATTAGGGCCAGTCCCGCCCGGCACACCGACAGGAATCACAAAATAAGATGCGTTGTTCGCTCCGAGACCGAAGTAGTCTTCCCGGATCTTACGGCTGGTCGACAGGACGGGATTGCCGATCTGGTCCGGCCGGTCCACACCATTGGAACCAATTCCGGTCTGCTGGACTCCGGAGTACACGGTGAACGGAGCGCCACTCGTCAGAGTCGAGACGATCAGTAATTGCCAGCCGCGAGTGAGAGCGGGTCCAAGCGGCCGCAACAGCGCTAATCTGTCGGCGTGCAGATCCTGAAATGCGGTGAACGTGAAAGCCCGGTTGATGTCGAACGTTGACGGCCCCTTCTCGGCCGCCGTGTCGAATGGATTTTGCGGCCACGCCGGCGCTGTAGCTCCCGATGCGCCGCTGATGAAGCCGCCAATCACGGTGCTGGTGTCGTCAATAGACTTCGACCACGTGAAGCTCGCCTGAATAAGCGGACCTCCGCCCGGAATGGTGCCTTGCAAAGACGTTTGCAGCGCATGATAGCTCGAATGCGAACGATTCGTCATCAGCATCTCGGTACCGAAGCCCCCGACGGTCTGCCCCGCGCTATTGAACTCAGTGTACGGCGCAAAACCCGCCGTGGCGCCCGTGTACGCATTCGGAAAATTGATTGCGGGCAGGCTCACGCCGGCCGTGCCTACATAAGCAGCGCTCGCATTCAGGGCGCCCAGCGGCCGCTCCACAGCAAATGTCCAGCTCTCTAGATACGCATTTCGAAAGTCCTGCGACATGGCGTTCACATTCAGAGGAGTGATCTGGTGACTCGGGTTGAGCGCGGCGAGCTCTCGCTCAAAGCGATTAGTGTCCCAGACAGTGTTGGCGGGTACCGCTTTGGAATTACCCGATGCCAGAATATTCACCCCTGATGGCGTATAAGCGGGGGGCAAGTCCTCAGGCGTGATACGCGTCCCGAACAGCAACGGAGCACCCGGCGCGGCTGTCAGGCGCGGGTAGTCGACGTAAGGTGCTGCCCCAGTCAACAGATTGTCTTGCCAGATGTTGGGAGGAATGGTCGTGATTGCAGCGCCGGCCCTGATCCAAAGCTTTGGCGACGGCTGCCAACTTATACGGACCCGCGGTCCCCAATTGTTGCCACTCAGTCGGTATCGTGGCTGCGGGTTAATCAGATACTCCTGCTGCGATCCCGTCGGTCCGTTTGCAAAAGACACAGCAGCCGTGCGCTTGGCCCGCTCGCTGATCGGCGTGTACAGTTCATATCGCAATCCGTAATCGAGTACCAGCCGGTCAGAAATCTTCCATGTATCCTCGACATAAAAATTGATGTCATAGCGGGAAATAGCTGCAACTCCAATCTGATCGCCTTGAGGAAAATTTGCAGGCGCAACGGCAACTGTGTAGAAAAAGGCGCTGCCGGTGAGCAGTGCGGTCAACGTATCGGGAAGTGCCGCGCCGGCTGCGACGTTGTGGGCACCGCTCACTGAGGCAATCGCAACGGGCGCATAGCTTGTTCCCCCTCCAAACGCGTATTGGCCGTTAGGAGTGAGGCCGAAGTAGGTGGAATCGCGATTAGCACGGAACTCGGCGCCAGCTTTAACAGAGTGCCTGCTCTTTGTCCATGAGAAGTTCTGGCGTCCCTGAAAGAGATTGCCGAAGGAGGCCATCACGGAGCCGCCTGCGGAGTTGAACGGCTCGTATAATCCATCGCCAAACGTAAGCGCGGGATCGATGTGATTCGCCGTTGGGAAGGAAGGCGTGGTCCGCGTGTAGCTGACGGATGATTCCGACGAGAATTGCGCCGAAGGCGTCCGAATCCAGGTGACGACGGCGTTCCGTTGATGGTCGACGTAAGAGATCCCAAAACTGGGGTCGAGAGCGGTCTGATCCGGATTCGTGGTGGGTCCGGTCAGGTTATTCGCCGTGAAGCGCGCGAATAAGTGGTCTTTCGAGGAGAGCTGATGATCGAGGCGAAACGAAAATTGATCCGCATCGGTGGCGACTTTCGACGACGTTGCATATGTGCGTGGTCCGAATGGCCCTTGCGGATCATTCGGAAGGGGATAGCGACTGATCAGCGGGGCAATTTCTGGATTGACGGGTACAATCAGCGTGTCACCCGGAAATGCTGTGGTGTCTATTCCGGCGCGTTCGTTCGCCGTCGGAACGGGCATGACCTGGGTGGTTCCGAGAACCTGCCGAAACCCTTGATACTCGCCAAAGAATTGCGTTCTGTTCGAGCCATTGTAAATGCCGGGGATTATCACGGGCCCGCCAATCGTAAAGCCAAATTCGTTCCTACGAAAAGGAGGAATCCGCCCCGGATTGGCGAACGACCTCCGATCGAAGAAGTTCCGTGCGTCGAACGCAGAATTTCGAACGAACTCGAAGAGAGAACCATGGAAGCTGCTGGCGCCGGAGCGGGTAACAATGTTGTTGAATCCTGCGGCCCCCTCTCCGATACTGGCGGGCATCCAGCCTGAGGAGGACTGAATCTCCTGCACGGCGTCCACATTGAAGTTTGAGAAAGTTGCGCCACCCATCTCCGGATCGCTGATATCCGCGCCGTCCATGGCAAATACGGCTTCCACGCCCCGCTGGCCGTTGATAGCGAACTGCTGAGTGAAATTCGTAGCGCCGTTCGTATCGGTCATGGTGCCGGCTGCGAGAAGCAAGAGCTGGCTGAAATCGCGCTTATTCAGGGGAATTGCGGAAACGGCATTGGCAGAAAGCGTTTCGCCTCCGCTGGCGGCCGGCTTAGCCGCGAGCTTCACGGACAGAATGCCAGCTTCCGAGACGATGATTTCCGCGCTATCCGGAACCGGCAGATCGATCGCATCTGAGTACGAAAGGGAACGGCCATTAAGGTCTATGGAGAGCCGGTAACGTCCGTTCGGCAGGGCCGGGAAATGGTATGTCCCATCGGCTTGCGTCACGGCAGATAGAGCGACGTTTCCCGAATGCACTTTGACGACCGCGGCGGTGACGACAGCTCCGGCCTGATTGCGAACTGTCCCATTCCATTCTCCCGGTACGCCGTCTCGCGTCCAACCGGCCAGGGCGAACACGAGTACGAAAAATCCAGAGCGCACTCTTGCAGAATAGCTGCTCCGGAGAAGTTGGTCTTCAAGAAACCAAATCCCGCGATGATTGCTCCTATTTGTGAAGGCGAGGACGAAATGAGTCGAATCGGAATAGCGCTGCTAGCTGGGAGCTTGTTGGCTGGACCGGCGGTATGGGGACAGCAAACGAGCACCACCCAAACAAACCCAACGCAAAACAAGGATATTCCGAAGCAGGAGCCACGGGACAATAACCCGGACCTGGCGCCGCAAGCCAATTCTGCTCCAAACACACCCCCCGCCAAACGGCACACGCACAAAAGCCGCAAGGGGACCAGCGGAAGCTCCAGTACCCGCACGACCTCTACACAGAGGTGATCCCGGCGGCATCGCCAGCCTAGAATTGTTTCCAATCAGGGGTACGGCTCAGCTCATCTAAGTATTGATATAGATGAGACCAGCCGGTGAGTTATGAATACGGTGAAGACGGTACTGCTGCTGGGCGTCCTGAGCGGGCTATTGCTTTTCCTGGGAGACTTCTTTGGGGGACGGGACGGCTTGTACATCGGACTAATACTCGCTATCGGGATGAACTTCTTCAGTTACTTCTTTTCCGACAAGATCGCCCTCGCGACTTACTCGGCCCAGCCTGTTACGCCCGAACAGAACTCCTCCGTGTACGTGCGTGTCTACCCTATCGTTGCGGGTCTGGCTCAGCGAATGGGCATTCCCATGCCGAAGCTTTGGCTCATACCGGACAGCTCGCCAAATGCCTTCGCGACGGGTCGCAATCCGCAGCACGCCTCGGTTGCCTTTACTGCGGGCATCCTGCAGACCATGAACGACGACGAAATCGAAGGAGTGGTGGCGCACGAATTGGGGCACGTTTTGCATCGCGACATTCTGATCAGCTCGGTCGCTGCCACAATTGCGAGCGCGGTCACATTTCTCGCCCGCATGGGCATGTTCTTTGGAGGAGGAGACCGGGACGATGATCGGCGCGGTGGCGGCATAGGGGGCCTTCTCATGCTGATCCTGGCGCCATTGGCCGCCCTGTTGATCCAGATGGCCATTTCGCGTAGCCGCGAGCTAGATGCCGATTCCGCGTCCGCCAGGTATACGGGCAATCCGCACAAGCTAATCTCGGCGCTTCAAAAACTGGACGCGTACTCGCGCCGGCAACCTTTGGAAGCCACACCGGCCACCGCGCACCTCTTTATCATCCAGCCGTTCACCGGCGAGAGCCTGATGCGGCTTTTCTCAACTCACCCGAGCACGGCCGAAAGAGTGGCGCGTCTCGAACAAATGTCGTGAGCGAGTTGAAACCCCTTTAATGATTTTGTTCGCCTAACCACTCCTTGGCGGCGGACTTCTGATCTGCTGCGCCGTGTTGCAAAAGAGAAAAAGCATCTAAATCTGTTTTCTGCGTGCTTATTTGCTTTCACTCGAGCCGTGGGCTGGCGCCGTCTGTGTCCGCCTGCTGTGCCTCGTTACTTTCGGAGCATAAGACAGATAGATAAGAGCGGCGGCAGCCTCATATCTCACTTCCCTGCTGTTGTCGTATAACAGGGGAACCAGTGAACCCGACAGCGCCGGATCGCCACGTTTCGCCAGCGCGTCAGCCGCCGCAAGGCGAATCTCCGACTTCGAGCTTGAACAGGCTCTCTGTAATGCGCCGGCGCTGCGCGGATCTGGATCCCTTGCAAGTCTCTCTGCCGCGTCAGCTCTCACGACCGATGAATCGCTACTGGTGATGGTCTTCCAAGCCTCATATCCCATGCTTCCGAATGGCACGAAACCGATTCCCGTTTGAAAAGCAAGCTTTTCCAGTTGGCGGCGGTTCTTCAGGATCGCAAGCTCGGATTCAATTAAGCTTGGAGTACCCTTTCTTTGTCCCGTCAAAACTGCGTAGTAGATTTCGTAAGCCGACGGGTCGTTCATCACATACAGTGCATGGGCCGCACTCAGGACCACCTTTACCTGCTCGTCTTCTAGAGCTTTCCTAAGCTGTGGAATTGCTGAACGGGCATTCATCGCGCCAAGCGAAGTTGCCGCTTCTGCCCGAACATCCGTGGACTTGTCTTGGAGTGCCTGCACCGCGATGCGTTCCGCTCTCTTGTTCCCTCGCAGCAGAGCAAGCGCATGGATGGCCTTGGCACGGTCGTCTGCGCTGGTTTGAGCCACGCCGGCATCGAGAACTGACCATGGCCGGTCGATGGGTTGAGCTTCAGTCCCTGTGCCGGTGAGCGCGGCGAGCAAGAAGAGGGCGATCATAGACGGTCCCATTCTCGCAACCGTCGCGTGCGTTACCTAATCGCTGGCGGAATTTTTCTCAAACTCAGTGGCGGTGCGAACCATGCGCGTCAATATCCACAGAGAAACCAAAAAACTCATGCCGAACACATAGAGACCAGTTGGCTCGGGGACTTCAGCAGGTGCTGTCACGGGGGTGTCCAGAGGAGGAACTTCACCCGAATGGATTAGCGGCTCATCTCCGCCCGGTCCGCCAAAGAGTGGAATATACGCTGGCGGTGCGTAGAACGGAGAACCTGCTGGTCCCGATAACAGAGTTTCTAATCCGCTCGACGGCAGAGGTGAGACAAGCGCCGGCGTTTCCAAAGGAAGCGTAGGCAACTCGCCCGGAGAATCCAGATCTGACGTCTTCACGACTTCGAGATCTGGCAATAGCTTTGGTGTCAGCGGCGGCAGAGATAAGGACGCAGCCGAGGGCTCCGAATCCGTAGTCTCGGGGTGGGGATACGAAGACAAACGGTTGCCGCACCTGGTGCGCGCATAATTCCACCCATCGGTGAGAAGGACTTCGCTTCGCGGGATGCGAAGACGCTTTTTCGTCCAGAACATCCGATCTCTGATGCGAAAAGAGACGTATTGATAGCGATCTGCGCCAAGCGTTACCAGCCGGGCATGGCGCACATCGAAATCGCGATAGTGTTGCTGGATATAGCGGTCGCGCTGCGTGGCTCGCAGCAGTTCTGCTTGTGAGAACGCACCTCCTGGTATGACCGAATACGGGTAAATTGGACGGAGAGCTCTGGCCAGAGGAGAAACTGTGCCACCTGAGTCGACCGCGCGTTTGCCGATCGTGTTCCTTCCGTGTAAGTAGACATCCGCTCCGATTGCGAGCGACACCGCAGCCGCAAGCGAGGTCAGGAATGCTCTTCGTCGACTTGTCATCTTTTGGCGCGTCCACCGCGCCCGGATCGCGAACATGGTTAGCGCTTCGCAGTCTCCTGATCGCGCCGCAGTCCTACTTCGCGAGCGGTGGTCTAGGGTTCTTATCGGCTGGTATTGCGGAAAGCAGGAGGAGAATTCAGGTCAAAACCGATCGCTGCGTTACCCTGAAATTGGTCTATTTCAAAGGGTAAAAATCAACATGGCTACCACTGTGGTCGGAGCGCGTGAGATTCAGCCCGCTCGCTTTTGGGCGTCCACGAACGGCAAGAAGGCCGTCATGGCTGTAACCGGGTTTATTCTGCTGTTGTTCGTTATTGGACATGTTCTGGGCAATCTTCAAGTCTTTGAAGGACCCGCGCAACTCAACGCATACGGTCGTTATCTTCGCGCCGTTCCTGAAATCCTGTGGGCAGTCCGGATTGTGCTGATCGTCTCCGTTGTTCTCCACATCTGGGCATCGATTGCCCTTGCGACGCGCAAAATGCAAGCGCGACCGGTCGGCTATGCCAACCGGGAAAACGTCTCTTCGAGTTACGCTTCACGCACGATGTATTGGAGCGGTCCTATCATTCTCGCCTTCGTGATTTACCATCTGCTCCATCTCACGGCGGGTGTTGTCCACCCCGGCGGCCAGTTCATCGAAGGAGATGTCTATCACAACGTTGTGGCCGGGTTCTCAGTTTGGTGGGTATCGGCCTGGTACATCTTTTCCATGATTCTGGTGGGCTTCCATTTACGCCACGGGATCTGGAGTATGTTCCAATCCATCGGCTTTAATCATCCGCGACACACGCCCATTCTCAAGAAAGCCGCACTTGTGCTTGCGCTGGCTATTAGTCTGGGCTATATTTCGATTCCTGTTGCCGTCATGACAGGGTTAATCAAATGATCCGGCGATTCAAATGGAGCTGAAATCGAGAATTCCCTCTGGTCCCATTCAGGACAAGTGGGACAAAGCGCGCTTCGACATGAAGCTGGTAAATCCGGCCAACAAGCGCAAGCATTCCATCATCGTTGTGGGTTCGGGATTGGCGGGAGGCTCGGCCGCAGCGACCTTGGGCGAGCTCGGCTACAAAGTGAGTTGCTTCTGCTTCCAGGACTCTCCGCGCCGTGCGCACTCGATCGCCGCACAGGGCGGCATTAACGCGGCCAAGAATTATCAGAATGACGGGGACAGCATTTATCGCCTCTTCTATGACACGGTCAAAGGCGGCGATTTCCGCGCGCGCGAAGCCAACGTGTACCGGCTCGCGCAGATCAGCGTTCAGATAATCGATCAGTGCGTCGCGCAAGGCGTGCCCTTCGCCCGCGAGTACGGAGGCACACTCGCCAATCGCTCGTTCGGAGGCGCGCAGGTCTCGCGCACTTTTTACGCACGGGGTCAAACCGGCCAGCAACTTCTTCTCGGCGCCTATCAGGCGCTCGAACGGCAAGTCAATGCGGGATCTGTCACGATGTATCCGCGCACCGAAATGCTGGACCTGATCGTGATCGAAGGCAAGGTGCGCGGCATTGTCACCCGGAACCTGGTGACTGGGGACATAGGTATTCATCTTGCCGATGCCGTTATCCTGGGCACCGGCGGATATGGAAACGTGTTTTATCTCTCAACAAACGCGAAGGGTTCGAACGCAACTGCCATCTGGCGCGCGCACAAACGGGGCGCCCTTTTCGCCAATCCGTGCTTCACTCAGATCCATCCCACTTGCATTCCGGTCTCAGGCGACTACCAATCGAAGCTCACCTTGATGAGCGAGTCGCTGCGCAATGACGGCCGGATCTGGGTGCCCTTGAAGAAAGGCGACAAGCGCCCGCCGAATCAGATTCCAGAACAGGAGCGCGACTACTATCTCGAGCGCCGCTATCCGAGCTTCGGCAACCTAGTTCCCCGCGATGTCGCCTCCCGCAACGCCAAGTACGTATGCGATGAAGGCCGCGGCGTGGGAGAGACCGCGCTCGGTGTCTATCTCGACTTCTCGGACGCGATTCGCCGCCTCGGCCGAAAGACGATTGAAGAGCGCTACGGCAATCTGTTCGACATGTATCAGCGCATCACCGACGAAGACCCGTACCAGGTTCCGATGCGTATCTACCCGGCCATTCACTACACCATGGGCGGCCTTTGGGTCGATTACAACCTGATGAGCACGGTTCCAGGACTGTTTGTTATCGGTGAAGCGAATTTTTCTGATCACGGCGCGAACCGCTTGGGCGCCAGCGCTCTGATGCAAGGTCTCTCCGACGGATACTTTATCGTTCCCTATACGGTGGGCGATTACCTGGCCAACAACAAGTTCCCTAGCATTGACGAATCGGATCCCGAGGTTCGCAATGCCGTTGCCTGCGTACAGCAAACGATTCAAAAACTGCTCAGCATCAACGGCAAGAGGACCGTCGATTCGTTTCATCGCGAGCTTGGCAAGATTGTCTGGGATTACTGCGGCATGTCCCGCAATGCCCAAGGCCTGGAGCACGCAATCGAGCGAATCC
>Ga0213882_10000656_pt1 | contig 11196 bp, 8 predicted proteins | sample BarmaccoBMER_R09_FD_160106 | JGI IMG/M metagenome (GOLD analysis project Ga0213882, IMG submission 160106) | Barbacenia macrantha exposed rock microbial communities from rupestrian grasslands, the National Park of Serra do Cipo, Brazil - ER_R09 ...
GGTTTTTCCCGCGGTGGCGTCTTCGATCCGATTGGTGATGAAGATGTGCAGCATCTCCGTGCTGCCGATCCCGTCCAAAATGGGCTTGCCGGTCTTGCGGGTCCAGCTTTCGAACACCGGCGCGGGCAGCGTCTCGCCGGCCGATACCGCAAGGCGCAGCGACGACAGGTCGGCTCCCTGCTCCATCGCCGCCATCATGGCGCGATAGGCGGTCGGCGAAGTAAAGCTGACCGTGGCTTTGTAGGTTTCGATGATCTTGATCATCTCGCCGGGGGACGCGTTCTCGAGCAGCGTGGCGGTCGCGCCGAACCGCAGCGGGAAGATCGCAAGTCCTCCAAGGCCGAACGTAAATGCAAGCGGCGGCGAACCGACGAAGACATCATCGGGCGTAACTTGCAGGACTTCTCTGGCGTAGCCATCCGCGATCATCAGGAGGTCGCGATGAAAATGCATCGTCGCCTTGGGTTCGCCTGTTGTCCCGGAGGTAAAGCCGAGCAAGGCGACATCGTCCCGGCCGGTCTTGACCGCATCGAACCGGACCGGCTTGTTGAGCGCCACGCGATCAAGCTCCGCATCATGGTTCGACGTGCCGTCAAAGTTCACCACCTGCTTCAGAAAACGACTGGTCTTGGCGCAGGCGACCAGTTCATCGGCGATGCGGCTGTCGGTGAGCGCCAGCGCGATCTCCGCCTTGTCGACGATCTTGCCGAGCTCGCCGGCGCGCAGCATCGGCATGGTGTTGACGACGACGGCGCCCGCTTTGGTCGCAGCCAGCCATGCCGCCACCAGCGCAGGGTTGTTGCCCGAGCGGATCAGGACGCGATTGCCGGGCTTGACCCCGTAATTCTCGACCAGGGCATGGGCCAGACGGTTCGACCAATCCGCGAGTTCCTTGTACGTGCGCTGGCGGCCGTTGCCGATCAGGGCGGTGTGATCGCCAAATCCCTTTTCGACCATGCGGTCGGTCAGCTCGACACCGGCGTTCAGATAATCGGGATATTGAAACTCCGACCGGTCGAGCAGCAGATCCGGCCAATGTTGGAAGGGCGGAAGATTCCGCCGCGCAAAATCGTCAACATGACCCGAAGGACCCAGCCTCGGCTCTTGACCTGACATTTCCATCGCTCCCTCGCTCCTGAAGAAACGGCTCGAGACCAACAATCGCGAACGCCCGGCAGCGCTTTATCCTTAAACATTTTAGGCTTAAAATAATTTTGCGCAATAGTCCAAATCGGCGTTTCCTGCCCCTTTCTGTCCCTGAGATTTGCCTGTGCCGCGGCGCCCGCATCAGCCTGACCGGCGCTTGGCCGAGTTTTGTGCCGACGCCTTGGTCTTGGCCAAGAGCCGCATCAATTCACGGACATCCTTGGGCGTCAGTTCCGAGAACATGTCGGCGATCCAGGTTTCGTGTTCGGCCGCCATCTTGCGGAACTCGGCGCGGCCGAGCTTGGTCAGGCGGATCACCTGCACGCGGCGATCAGTCGCGGATGTGCGCCGATCGAGATGCCCGGACTCGACGAGACGCTCCACCAGCCCCGTGACATTGCCGTTCGAGACCATCATCCGCTTCGACACATCGGACAGGGTCATACCATCAGGCGCCTTGTCGAGCTGGGCCATCAGATCGAAGCGCGGCAGCGTGACGTCGAAGCGCGCGCGCAGCCGGGTGCGCACTTCGCCCTCGATCAGGGTCGTACAGGTCAGGAGCCGAAGCCACAGCCTGAGTTCGTCGGCGTGATCTTCCGGTTGCTCGACGGCCTTGGTCTCGGAATCCAGCATCATGCTCGCATGCCCTACCCGCGCGGCGCCGCTGCCGGCAATCGCGGGCGAGCCGGCATTGCTTTAAGTTTCGAACAATTTGGGAGTCGCGGCAAGTCAAAGCCCCGTCTGCGCTACGCTTTCGGTCGGCATTTCTTTAGGCTTCAAATAACTGGCGCGGGGATTGCATGCCGCCCTCGCGGGGTCAGGCGCGTCAACGGCGTCGCTTGCGGCGAAAGCCTTCATCAGAATAAGCTCGAAACGGATGAGCGGGTTCAATTGGCGTGGACCCCGATGCCGATCGAGGGGAGCATAATGAAAAGACAGTTGAGTTTGGCCGTGCTGGTCGCGTTGGGGAGCGTTGCCGCTGTCCCGGCCTTGGCACAGGACAAGATCAAGATTGGCGTCATCGTGACGCTTTCGGGACCGGCGGCCGCGCTTGGCCAGCAGGTGCGCGATGGTTTTGCGCTCGCGGTCAAGGATCTGGGCGGCAAGATGGCCGGGAAAGATGTCGAGGTCGTCGTGGCAGACGACGAGCTGAAGCCCGACGGCGCGGTCACCAAGGTGAAGGGCCTGCTCGAACGCGACAAGGTCGATTTCGTCGTCGGCCCGATCTTCTCCAACATCCTACAAGCGATTCACAAGCCGGTCATCGACAACAAGACGTTCCTGATCAGCCCGAATGCAGGTCCGTCGAGCTACGCCGGCAAGGAGTGCAGCCCGTTTTTCTATGTGACCTCCTATCAGAACGACCAGGTGCACGAGATCCTCGGCAAGGTCGCGCAGGATCGCGGTTACAAGCGCGTCTATCTGCTGGTTCCGAACTATCAGGCAGGCCGCGATTCCGTCGCGGGTTTCAAGCTCGACTACAAGGGCGAGATCGTCGAGGAATCCTACATGCCGCTGGGCTCGCTGGACTTCCAGCCCGAACTCTCCAAGATTGCATCGCTCAAGCCAGATGCCGTTTTCACCTTCATGCCGGGCGGCATGGGCGTCAACCTCGTGAAGCAGTACAGGCAGGCCGGCCTCGCCGACAGCATCCCCGTGCTCTCCGCGTTCACCGTCGATGAATCGACCCTGCCGGCACAGCAGGATGCCGCGGTCGGCATGTTCGGCGGTGCCGACTGGGCCCCCAATCTCGATAATGCCGCGAGCAAGAAATTCGTTGCCGGCTACGAGGCCGCCTACAACGGCGTGCCCGGCACCTACGCTATGCAGGCCTACGACGCCGCGATGCTGATCGACAGCGCGGTCAAAGCGGTGAAGGGCGATCTCTCGAACAAGGATGCGGTCGCTTCTGCGCTGAAGAAGGCCGATTTCGCGTCATTGCGCGGCGGCTTCAAGTTCAACACCAACGGCTATCCGATCCAGGATTTTTACCTGACCAAGGTCGCCAAGCGTCCCGACGGAAAATTCCAGACTGAGATCGTGCAAAAAGTGTTCGAGAACTATGGCGACCGCTATGCCAAGGATTGCGCGGCAGCCAAGTAAGCAAGGGAAAGGAAACACATCGCCATGAGGACCGAGATCGCCGGCATCACGCGGGCCAATGAGGGCATCCAGGGCATCACCTGGAGTATTCTTGGCCAGACCTATGTGCCGAAAAGCCTTTCCGACCAGAGCTTTTCCTGGCACGCGACATTCCCGCCGGGGACGTTCGTGCCACCGCACATCCATCCCGATCAGGACGAGTATCTCTACATCCTGGAAGGCCGGCTGGACTTCATGCTCGACGGCGCCGATGAGTATGCCACTCCTGGAGATACCGTGCGCCTGCCGATGGGCAAGCCGCACGGAATCTTCAACAAGTCGCAGCAGCCGGCAAAGACGCTGTTCTGGGTGTCACCGACCCGCAGGCTCTACGATCTGTTCTGGGCCATTCACAACATGAAGCAGCAGAATCCGGAAGAGGTCATCAAGCTCGCGGCCGAGCACAATATCCACTTCCTGCCGCCGCCCCCGGCTTAGCCAAGGGACCGCCTTGAGGACTAACGCGAGACGACCCGCGCGGCAAATCCCGCCCGCGCGGCATAGCCGCGGACGATCGCCTCGCGCGCCTCGTAGTTCAGGATCGTGTCGACGTCGGTGAAGCCCTGGGGCGCGAGTTGCTCGACGGCGTCAATGACGCCCTCGGGGCCGCCGCGCCGGTTGGAGGCGACCACCTCGGCGGTCATCGGCAGGCGCTGCCGCTCATAGGCGACAAGGGCCTGGCGCGGGTGCTCGGAGCGGGCCAGCGCATCCGCGAGGCTGCGGGCGTCGAGAATGGCCTGGGACGCCCCGTTCGAGCCGACCGGATACATCGGGTGCGCGGCATCGCCAAGCAGGGTGACGCGGCCGCTCGACCAATACGGCAAGGAATCGCGGTCGCAGCAGGGGTATTCCCAGAACTCCGGCGTCGCGCGCACCAAGGCGGCGAAATCGACCTGGGAGATTGAGAAGCCGGCGACATGCGGCATCAGCTCTTCCGGCTTGCCGAGCCGCGACCAGTCCTCCCGACGCGGCGGCGGCGTCGTGCCGTCCCCGATCTTGACCAGCACCGCCCAGTTGGTCAGGCGGCTGGCTGGGCTCGACCCTTCCGCGATCGGATAGATCACCGCCTTGGCGTTGAGGCCACCGGCGATGATCATGGATCGTCCCGTCAGGAAAACGGGCCAGTCCGCGGCACCCCGCCACAGCATCAGGCCATTCCAGCACGGCGGTCCCTCTTCGGGAAACAGCGTCTGCCGAACCTTGGAGTGGATGCCGTCGGCGCCGATCAGAATATCGCCGCGCGCCGTGTGCGTGTGAGCCCCGCTGCGGTCAAAGAAATAGCCGGTCACCCCGCCCTCGTCCTGGGTGAACGCACCGAGGCGGCAGCCGGTGTGGACGGCGTCGTTGCCGAGCCGTTCGAGCACAGCCTGATGGATGACGCCTTGCAGGCGGCCGCGATGAATTGAGAATTGCGGAACCTCGTGGCCGGCATCGAGCCCGCGCTTTTCGTGCCAGACCTGCTGGCCGTGCCGGGTCAGGTAGAACAGCTCATGGGTGCGGATCGCGACCTCATCGAGACGATCCAAAAGGCCGATCCCGGCGAGCTCGCGGATCGCATGCGGCAGCGTATTGATGCCGACGCCGAGCTCGCGAATGGTTTCCGACTGCTCGAACAGCTCGCACTCGATGCCCCGCGCCCGCAGCATCAATGCCATGGTAAGGCCGCCGATCCCGCAGCCAACGATAACCGCCTTCATGGCCTGAACTCCGTACCCCAACGCCGACCAATGCCGCCGGAGAGGGTCGCACGGCCGCTTACTCCGCCGCAAGCGGCTTTCGCGCCTCCTCCCTGAGCTCGGCCCGGGTCTTCGGCTTAGCCTTAATCTTCAGGTCTTCGAAGTCCTGCCGGTCCCGCAAGCTGTTGCGGAAGATCTGCTCCTTGCCGGGCAGATATTGCGGCGGACAGAACATCCCGTCAGCGCCGTACCAGGCAGCGGCCCTCATCGTGAAGGAGGGATCAACCAGATGCGGCCGGCCAAGCGCTACGAGATCGGCCCGCCCGGCGGCCAGGATGGTGTTGACCTGATCCGATGTCGTGATGTTGCCGACGCACATGGTGGCGACCCGCGCCTCGTTACGCACCTGATCGGAGAACGGGGTCTGGAACATGCGTCCATAGACCGGCTGGGCATCACGCACGGTCTGGCCGGTCGAGACATCCACCAGGTCGACGCCGGCCTCGGCGAAGGCCCGGGCAATCTGGACCGCATCGTCGCCTGTGATCCCGCCCTCTGCCCAGTCGGTCGCGGAAATGCGCACCGACATCGGCTTGTGTGCCGGCCATGCTGCCCGCATCGCCTGAAAAACTTCCAGCGGAAAGCGCAGGCGGTTTTCCAGTGAGCCGCCATAGGCATCCGAGCGCGTGTTCGTGAGCGGCGAGATGAAGCTTGCCAGCAAGTAGCCGTGGGCACAGTGCAGCTCCAGCATGTCGAAGCCGCAGCGCTCGCCACGCTCTGCCGAGGCCACGAACGCGGCCTTGACCGCCTCCATCGCGGCACGGTCCATTTCGCGCGGCACCTGGCTGTCGGGAAAGTAAGGAATTGGCGACGCTGAGATGACGTCCCAGCCGCCTTCCTCAAGCGGCCGGTCGATCCCCTCCCACATCAGTTTGGTGGCGCCCTTGCGGCCGGCGTGGCCAAGCTGCAATGCGAATTTAGCGGCGGAGTTGGTGTGCACGAAATCGACAATGCGGTGCCAGGCGACCTCCTGCTGATCGGTCCACAGACCAGCGCAACCGGGCGTGATCCGCGCCTCGCGGCCGACGCAGGTCATTTCCGTGAAGATCAGGCCGGCGCCACCGATCGCGCGCGATCCATAGTGCACCAGATGAAAATCGGTCGGCACACCCTCCTTGGCCGAATACATGCACATCGGCGAGACCACGGCGCGATTTTCCAGCCGCATGTCGCGCAGTTTGAGCGGCTGGAACATCGGGGCGACTGGCTTTTCGACATCGACGTCGAGCCCGCGCGCCTGTACCTGCCGCGCAAAGGCCTTATCGACCTCGGCGACGAAACCCGGCGCGCGCAGCGTGAGATTGTCATAGGTGATCGCCTTGGAGCGGGTCATGACGCCAAAGGCGAACTGAACCGGGTCGAAATCCCAGAAGCGGTCGACATGTTCGAACCAAACCAAGGAGACGTCAGCGGCGTGCTGGGTCTTCTCCACTTCCTCGCGGCGCCCCTCCTCGTAGTCCTTCAGGGCGGCAGCGACGTCAGGCGCGCGCGCCATCGCATCGGCAAGCGCAATCGCATCCTCCATCGCGAGCTTGGTTCCTGACCCGATCGAAAAATGCGCGGTCGCCTTGGCGTCGCCCAGCAGCACCATGTTGTCCTTGACCCAGCGCGTGTTGCGGATCATCGGAAAGTTGCGCCACATCGAGCGATTGATCAGCAGCGGATGGCCATCGAGAAACCAGCCGAAAATCTCGGCCATGCGATCGGCCGACTGACGCTCGTCCAGACCCGTCAAGCCGGCGCGCCTGAAAGTCTCCGGGTCGGTCTCAAAAATCCAGGTCGAGCGCCCGACCTCGTATTGATAGGCGTGGGCGATGAAGGGCCCCCACTCCGTCTCCTGGAAGATGAAGGTGAAAGCATCGAGCGGCCGCGTCGACCCCATCCAGGCAAACATGTTGGAGCGCAGGTCGACCTCGGGCTGGAAGTGATCGATGTATTTCTCGCGAAAGCGGCTGTTGATGCCGTCGGCGAGAATGACGAGGTCGGCTCCTTCAAAGCGCGCCTCGTCGCCGATTTCGGTCTCGAAGCGCACGTTGACGCCGAGCTCGCGGGCGCGCTCCTGCAGGATCAGGAGCAGCGTCCGGCGCGAACAGCCGCAAAAACCGTTGCCGCCCACCCGGTGCACCGTGCCGCGGAAATGCACCGCGATATCATCCCAATAGGCGAATTCCTGGGTGATGCGGCGATAGCTCGGCGGATCATACTTCTCGAAATTGTCGAGGGTAGCATCGGAGAACACCACGCCGAAACCGAACGTGTCGTCGGGGCGATTGCGCTCATAGACCGTGATATCGGCGCCGGGACGCTGCTTCTTTAGCAGGATCGCTGAGTAGAGGCCGGCCGGACCACCACCGATGACCGCGATCTTCATGATACCCTCCAAGAGCAGGCTATCGATCCGAAAATTATTTTAAACCTAAAATATCTTGTCGCAAGTTTCTCTTCAAGGGCTCTGTTGCGCGAACCCCGGTCAGTTGCCCTGGAATACCGGCTTGGCTTTATTCGAAAAGGCCTCGAAAGCGCGCTCGAAATCGCCTGTGGTCATGCAGAGCGCCTGGGCCACAGCCTCGGCCTCGATGGCTTCCTCCACCGACATCGCCCACTCCATCGCCAGCATGCGCTTGGTCATGGTGTTGGCGAAGGTCGGCCCCTGCGCCACCCCTGCAGCCAGCGCGAGCGCCTGCGGCAGAACCTGATCGGCCGCGACGATCCGGCTGAAGAAGCCCCAGCGCTCGCCCTCCTCCGCGGTCATGAAACGACCGGTATAGAGCAGTTCCGAAGCACGCGATTGCCCGATGATGCGGGGCAGGATGGCGCAGGCGCCCATGTCGCAGCCGGCAAGCCCGACCTTGTTGAACAGGAAGGCGACCTTGGCGCCGTTTGCGGCCAGACGCATATCGGAGGCCATGGCGATGATCGCGCCCGCCCCGGCGCAGATGCCCTCGACCGCGGCCACGATCGGCTGCGGGCAGGCTCGCATCGCCTTGACGAGATCGCCGGTCATGCGGGTGAAGGCGGTCAGCCCCTTGGTGTCCATTTTCACCAGCGGCCCGATGATCTCGAACACATCGCCGCCGGACGAGAAATTGCCGCCCGCACCCGTCACCACCACCGCTTTGAGTGCATCATCGAAGGCGCAGGCACGGAAGAAATCCGTGAGTTCGCGATAGCTCTCGAACGTCAGCGGATTCTTTCGTTCCGGGCGGTTCAAGGTCACGGTCGCCACGCCATCGGCCGCCGCGAGCAGGAAGTGCTGGGGCTGATATTGTGCCAAGGGCAGCGTGACGGGATTGGCTGGCCGGCTCATGGGTCTTTCCTCATCAATCGCGATTGTTGTTGATTTCAAACTTCACCGCCCGCGACCGCAATCGCCTGGCCGGTAATCGCACCGGCGCCCGCGCCGCACAGCCAAAGCACGCTATCGGCGACTTCAGCCGTCGTCACCAGGCGCCCCCGCGGGTTATGACGTGCCAATTCGGCAGTCGCCTGTTCTCGGCTGCGGCCGGTCTTCTTGATGATGTTGTCGATGCTGCCCGCGACGAGGTCGGTATCCGTGAAGCCTGGGCAAACAGCATTGACAGTCACGTTGGTAGCCGCCAGCTCCAGCGCAAGCGAGCGGACCAAGCCCACCACGGCATGCTTTGCCGCAACATAGGCGCTGACATAGGGATAGCCCTTGAGGCCGGCGGTCGAGGCGATGGCAACGATGCGACCATAGGGACGATCCCGCAACGACGGCAGAACCGCCTGGATGGAATGGACGATGCCCATGAAGTTCACGTCCATCATGCGCGCGAACAGCGCGGCGTCGGACTTCATGAAGGGGGCGGACTCAGCGATCCCCGCATTCGCAACCAGGATATCGATCGGCTGTCGGCCCGCAGCCTCCGCGATCGCCTCCTCCAGCGCTGAACGATCGGCAACGTCGGCAACGCCGGCAAAATGCGCGGCGCCGGCGCTGATCGCCTCATCGAGCGTTGCACGATGACGCCCGATGATCGTGACGGTTGCTCCACTGCGCGCAAGCGTCGCTGCGACCTCCCGTCCGATGCCGCGGCCGCCGCCGGTCACCAGCGCGTGCGTGAAAGGCGGCAGTGCGGACATGCGCGAGCTCCCGAATTGCCAGTAAAAGCCGACCCTCGATATATTTTAAACCTAAAGCTTTTGCAAGGAACAGGCGGTTTACGGAGGCCAACTGAATTGCCCGCTTGCCTGTCGCGATGGACCAATTGCTTTAGGTCTAAAATTATTGCTTCCCATCCGATGCCGGCCTGTTAGCATGCTTAGAATATGCGAGACAGGAGCCCTGCGTCCATGGCAGCGCCGATGCAGACCAGTGATGGCCGCTTCAGTTATGAGGCTGCCGGAGATCCCGCGGCACCGCCGCTGGTCTTTCTGCACGGGATTGGCGGCGCCGCGCGGGCCTGGCGGCGCCAGATCTCAGATTTCGGCCATGACTATCGCGCCGTGGCCTGGGACATGCCGGGCTATGGTAGCTCGGCGCCGCTTGCAACCGTCACGATCGCGACACTCGCCGACGCGCTGCAAGACTTCCTGATAGCAATCGGCGCAAGCAAGCCCATTCTTGTCGGCCACTCCATCGGCGGCATGATCGTGCAGGAATGGCTCGTCAGAGATCCGATAGCCGCGTCTGCCGCCGTGGTGCTGGCGCAGACCAGCCCGGCTTTCGGCAAGGCCGACGGCGATTGGCAAAAATCCTTCATCGAGGCGCGGCTGGGGCCACTCTCTCGCGGCGAAACCATGGCGTCGCTAGCACCGGGACTGGTTGCGGAACTGGTCGGGGAAAACCCCGACGCGGACGGCATGGCGCTGGCGCGCGACTGCATGGCCAGCGTTCCCGAAGCCAGCTATCGCGCCAGCACGATGGCACTCCTGGGATTTGATCGGCGCCACGCACTCAAGGATATCAAGGTGCCGACCCTGGTCTTGTCCGGCTCACGGGACAGGAACGCACCGGCGCCGATGATGGCCAAGATGGCGAGCTACATTCCGCGCGCGACCTACGTCGAGCTGGACGGTGCAGGCCACCTCGTCAATCTCGAGCGTCCAAACGCTTTCAATTCGGCAGTGAAGCAGTTTCTCGCGGCCAACATCGCAGTAACAAGGGTGACGGCATGACGCTGCAAGTCAACAAGAACGTAACCGCGGTCGGGAAAGTGGACGCGCCGATCTTCGATCCCCAGGCATTCCGCCTGAGCGACGAACAGTCAGCCATCATCACGAGAGCACGTGAGCTCGGTCAAACCGTCTTTGCCGACCGCGCCGCGGCCTTCGATCGCGACGCGACATTTCCGACCGAGAATTACCGCGACCTGCACCGGGTCGGTCTCTTGGGAATATCGATTCCGAAAAGGCACGGCGGCCTTGGCGCCGGCTATCAGACCTATGCACTCGCGGCGGCCGAAATCGGCCGCTATTGCGGCGCGACGGCACTGACCTGGAACATGCATGTCTGTTCCACGCTGTGGTCGGGTCCCCTCGCCGACGACCTCGACATGGATACCGAGATGCGCGCTGAGCACGAGCGCCGGCGCGCGGTTCATTACAAGCGCATCGTCGATGACGGAGCGATCTACTCACAGCCGTTCTCGGAGGGCGGCGCCGCGGCAGCCGGCGGTGCCGCGTTCGGCACCGAAGCGAAGCCTGTCGATGGCGGATGGATGGTCAACGGCAAAAAGATCTTTGCTTCGCTTGCGGGGCATGCCGATTTTTACGGGGTGCTGTGCACCGAGACGGCCGAAGGCGAAAAGGCCTCGCGCCGCAATACGCTCTATCTTGCCATTCCCGCGAAGACGGAGGGCGTCTCGGTGGTCGGCGACTGGGATCCCCTGAGCATGCGTGGCACCGTCTCGCGTACCTTGCTGTTCAAGGACGTTTTCGTACCGGAAGACGCGGCCCTGATGCCGCGCGGGGTCTATTTCCAGGCCGCGCAGCGCTGGCCGCATATGTTCCTGACGCTGTCGCCGACCTATATGGGCCTCGCTCAAGCCGCCTATGATTTCACCGTCCGCTATCTGCGCGGCGAAGAGCCGGGCACGCCGCCGGTCAAGCGGCGGATGTATCCGACCAAGCAGATCGCCGTCGCGCAGATGCAGGTCAAGCTCGAGCAGATCAAGGCGATCTGGTTTCAGGCGGTCACGGAGGCCTGCGC
>Ga0213882_10000657_pt1 | contig 11192 bp, 11 predicted proteins | sample BarmaccoBMER_R09_FD_160106 | JGI IMG/M metagenome (GOLD analysis project Ga0213882, IMG submission 160106) | Barbacenia macrantha exposed rock microbial communities from rupestrian grasslands, the National Park of Serra do Cipo, Brazil - ER_R09 ...
GTTTCTTCGCGCTCATCCGCCCAGCGTGACGTTGATCTGCTGGCCGCCGCGCACCAGCGTGATGCGCCAGTAGCGCGCCGCCTGGCCGGTCACTTTCTCGAGGTCGGCTGTCTTGCCGACCTTCTGGTTGTTTACGGCCACGATGATGTCGCCCTTCTGGAAGCCGACATTGGCCGCGGTGGAATCGTCCGGGATCGCGGTCACGACGACGCCTTCGAAGTCTGAATCGAGATGCAACTCTTCGGCGACCGCCGGCGAAATGTTGGCAACCGTTGCGCCCTGGAACGGCGAGCGCGATTTGAGTACGATTTCATTACGTCCGGTATCCGGCGCGGTCTCGAGCGGCACCGCCAGCTTCACCTGCCTGCCGGCGCGGGTCACGTCGACCTGTGCGCTGCCGCCGAGCGGACGGGTGGCGAAACGATAGTCGAAGGCATTGGGGTCATCGACGCCCTGCCCGTCGATCGAAGAGATCAGGTCGGAGGCCTTCAGGCCCGCGCGCGCCGCCGGACCACCAGGAACGACGCTTGCAACCAGCGCGCCGGTCGGCGAGCGCAGGCCGAGCGTCTCGGCGATCTCCGGTGTCACCGCCTGCAACCGCGCACCGAGCCAGGGGCGCCTCACCGCCTTGCCGCCGCTCTTGGCGGACGCCACCACCACGCGCACCATGTTCGCCGGGATCGCAAAGCCGATGCCCTGCGATCCGCCGGAGCGCGAATAGATCGCGGTGTTGATGCCGACCAGCCGCCCGCTCATGTCGATCAGCGCGCCGCCCGAATTGCCGGGATTGATCGGCGCATCGGTCTGGATGAAGAACTGGTAGTCGGTGACGCCGACCTGGGTGCGCGCGAGCGCCGAGATGATGCCGTGGGTGACGGTCTGGCCGACGCCAAAAGGGTTGCCGATCGCGAGCACGACGTCGCCGACCATCAGCTCGTCGGAATTGGCGAAGTCGAGCGTCGGAAAGCGCTCGTTGGAATCCTTCAGCCGCAACACGGCGAGATCGGAGTGGCTGTCCTTCAGAATGATCTCGGCCTCGAACTCGCGCTTGTCGGCGAGCGACACCTTGACCTGGTCGGCGCCTTCGATGACGTGGACATTGGTCACCACCAGTCCTGAAGCGTCGACGATGACGCCCGACCCCAGCGAGCGCTGCATCTGCTCGCCCTGTTGGCCCTGCGAACCGAAGAACTGGCGGAAGATCGGGTCATTGAGTAACGGATTGTTGTTTTGCACGATCTTCGCGGCATAGACATTGACGACTGCGGGCTGCACGCGCTGCACGATCGGCGCATAGGATAGCCGCAACTCCGCCGGCGAAGACGGCACGCGCCGTTCCTGGGCAAGCGCCGGATTGAAGAAAAGGACGACCAGTGCGGCGCTCGCGGCGGCGCGGATGAAACGAAGCATTCCGACCTCACAGGGAAAAACGCAGCAAATATAGGCGTTTCCACCCGATAATCAAAGAACACTTTGGCTACGATTCGGTTGCCACGGCGGCAACCAGCCCGGCGCTCTGCGCGCGCGGGCATGGGAGCCATGCGCGCGATATGATGACCATCATTCATTGTTGCCGGCGCGCCACAAACAGAAATTCTTACCACTCCGTCGCCTTGCATGTTTGGCGAATGTCATGAGCAGTTCCTAAAATAAGCCCCGAAGGGGACACTGATTTGCTTGAAGGGGTAAACTCATGACTAGAAAAAGCCTGATGACCACCGCAGCCGCGGTGGGCTTGATCGGAACGATGGCCACGCCACACGCCTACGCTCAGGCCGCCGGCAGCAATGACGCGGAGATCGCTGCGCTGAAGCAGCAGCTCCGCCTGATGGAGCAGAAGATCGAAAAACTGCAGAAGCAGAGCACGGTGAACGCCCAGGCGGCCGCCAGGGCCAATGAGAAGGCCGACACTGTTGCGAACGCCAACGCGGCCATCCCGGTCAAGGCGGCCGCGCCGGCCTCGGGCGTCATCGTTTCGATGCCCAACAACCGGCCGACGATCTGCACCGCGGACAATGCGAACTGCGTTGCGATCACGAGCCGCGTGCATTGGGACGTCGGCGGTTACGATTATCGGCCCAACACGGCGGCAACCTCGCCGCAGCGGCTCGACAGCGGCGAGAACGTTCGCCGCGCCCGGATCGGCATCATCGGCAAGTTCTTCAGCGACTGGAATTACGCGCTGATTTACGATTTCGGTGGCTCCTCGGACGGCTTTGGCGGCGCGGCGCCGGGCTCTCTGCCCGGCGGCGGCGTGTCCGGCATCGAAAACGCCTATCTGAGCTACACCGGCATCAAGCCGTTCGGCGGCAAGCTCGCCATCGAGGGCGGCATCATGGACATCCCCTATACGCTGGACGAGGCCACGAGCTCCAACGACATCCTGTTCATGGAGCGCGCCTCGTCGGGCATCATCGCCCAAAACATCGCCGCCGGTGACTTCCGCTCTACCATCGGCACGCGCTGGTGGAATGACGTGTTCTGGGCCGGCGCTTATGTCACGGGGGACACCACCGGCCAGATTCACTCCGCCTCCAGCACGGCCCCGGTCGCTATGAATGAACAGTATGGGGTGGTGGCGCGTGCCGCCGGCCAGATCGTGAGCGGCAAGGACTACTCGTTCCACCTCGGTGGCGATTTCGAGGATCTGATCCAGCCCTCGCACACGATCGTCAACGGGATCAACGGGGCGCAGACGCTGACCCTGAACGACCGTCCGGAACTGCGCATCGACCCGACCTCTCTGATCTCGACGGGAGCGATTGCAAATGTGTCCTCGGCCCAGGTCTATAGCGTTGAGGCGGCCGGAACCTACGGCCCGCTCTACGTGCAAGGCGAGTATTTCTGGTTCAACGTCCAGCGCGGCGCGAACACCGGCCTGCCCCCGGTCGGGGCTCCCGACCTGAAATTCCAGGGCGGCTATGGCCAGGTCGGGTATGCGCTGACCGGCGAGACCCGCCCCTACAATGCCGCCAGTGCCTCCTACGGCGGTATTAAGCCAGCTCGTCCGTTCTCCCTCGACGGTAGCGGATGGGGCGCCTGGGAAATCGCCGCGCGCTACTCGACAATGGATCTCAACAACCTGATCGGCACCACCACCGGCATCGCCGGCGGGCGGCAGAATGTCGTCACGGTCGGGCTGAACTGGTACGCCAACAGCAACGTGCGACTGATGTTCGACTATCTGCATGGCGACATCTCCAAGCAGGTCAGCGCGACCAACTTTGGCGATGCCGGCTCCAAGTTCGACGCGTTTGCGATGCGCACCCAGGTGGCGTTCTGACCCGCAGGCGGGCTAAATGCGATCGGAGCGGCCACGGCCGCTCCCGATGTCCAAACACAAGCGGGAGGACTGAGCATGAAAGCCGTCGGCTATACACAATCGCTGCCAATCGAGGCGGCGGAGGCGCTGATCGATTTCGAGGCTGCGACGAGCGAGCCATCGGGCCACGACATCCGCGTCGCGGTGAAGGCGATCTCCGCCAATCCGGTCGACTACAAGGTTCGCAAGCGTGCCGCCCCGCCGGCTGGCGAAACCAAGATTCTGGGCTTTGACGCCGCCGGCATCGTCGACGCGGTCGGTCCGGAGGTTACCCTCTTCAAGCCGGGCGACGAGGTGTTTTATGCCGGATCGATCCTGCGCCAGGGCACCAATTCCGAGTTCCACCTGGTCGACGAGCGCATTGTCGGACGCAAGCCGAAGAGCGTGTCGTTCGCGCAAGCCGCCGCCCTGCCCCTAACCACGATCACGGCGTGGGAGCTGTTGTTCGATCGGCTCGGCGCGGTGCCCGGCAAAAGCCTCGACGCGCGGACGCTGCTGATCACCGGCGGCGCGGGCGGCGTCGGCTCGATCCTGATCCAGCTCGCGCGCCGCCTCACCGGGCTGACGGTGGTTGCGACCGCAACGCGCCCGGAGTCGCAGAGCTGGTGCCGCCAACTCGGGGCGCATGCGGTGATCGATCATGGCCAGCAGATCGAGGCCTTGAGGCTGCCGCCGGTCGGCCTCGTCGCCAGTCTCACCTGCACCGACCAGCACTACAAGGCGATCGCCGAGCTCATGGCGCCGCAAGGCAGGTTCGGGCTGATCGATGATCCGCCCGAGTTCAATGTCGCCGTCTTCAAGGGCAAGGCGATTTCGATCCACTGGGAATTGATGTTCACGCGCTCGTCGTTCAAGACCGCGGACATGATCGCGCAGCATCATTTGTTGAACGATGTCGCCGACCTGATCGACAAGGGCGTGCTCCGCACCACCTTGGCCGAGAATTTTGGCATCATCAACGCCGCCAATCTGAGGCGCGCACATGCGCTGCTCGAAAGCGGCAAATCGCGCGGCAAGATCGTGTTGGAGGGCTGGCAGGCGAGGAAACAGTAGGGTGGGCTAAGCGAAGCGAGCCCACCGGCAACACGACGATCTTGATGGTGGGCACGGCGCAGGCGCGCCTTATATTAGCCCACCCTACTCAGCTCGCTCGCAACGACAGCCAACAGTCGGGCACGGCACGAGCTGCCCGGAGATCGTCCTCAAGTAGCGCGCGATCGCACGCTCATCCTGCGGCACCCAAGCGCGGAAGTAGAGGCTTGCGTGACCAGGTTGTAGCGAAAGTTACCGCAAACGGCGAGCGCTACCGGAGTGTGGCAAGGTTGCGCACAGATCGACCTTCGTCGTCGTTGACTTGACCAGTTTGTCTGTTCTGCTGCGCAGTGGTGCATCGTTGTTTTAGGAGTATTCAGATGCGTGTCTTATTGCGTTTGACGGCCGTCGCTGCCTTTCTGCTGCTGTCCCCTTTAGCCAAGAGCCAGGCCGAGGAGCCCAAGCATCGGCTGGTGATCCAGGTCGACCAGGACGATCCCGCCGTCATGAATCTCGCGCTCAACAACGCGACCAATGTCATCGACTATTACCGAGCCAAGGGCGAGAGCGTCGATCTCGATATCGTCACCTACGGCCCCGGCCTTAACATGCTGCGCGTCGATACCTCGCCGGTGAAGGATCGCATCAAGCGCATCAAGGAGCTTGCATATCCGGGCACCATCCAGTTCTCCGCCTGCAACAATACCAGGGAGAACATGGAGAAGAAGGAAGGACACCCGGTGGCTGTCATGTCCGAAGCCGTACTGGTGCCCTCGGGCGTGGTCCGCCTGATGGAGCTGCAGGAAAAAGGCTGGAGCTATCTGCGGCCGTAGCCGCCTTGCGGTGGCCTACGATGCGCTATCGCTTCCCGTAGGTCACGCGCCCAGCCGGCGGCCAGTTGCAGAGTTTTTCGATCTTTTGGCGGATCGCGGTCCAGCCGGTGAGCAGGAACGTCGCTTCGCGCCTTGGATTGTCGCCGTCGGCAAGGCTGATGCTCAGGAGCCCGCCCTCGGGCAGCGATCTGAGCAGCTCGACCGCATCCTGCCTGTAGGTTGCGGTCCTGGCATCCGCCGACAGGCTCCACATCTGCCTGACGATCGGCTCCTTGTTGACCCGATGATCGACCAGCACGGCGTCTCGCCGTGCCGAATGCCAGCCGGCCTCGCTCCAGATCGACAGTTCAGTGCGGCCGCGCCGGCAGCGGACGGCAAGGTTGCTCGGTCCATCGTGCAGACGCGACGCCGGGCGAATGGCGGCCGTGATCAGCGGGCTGAAATCGACCGGAGACGTCGTCTCGCTCACGACCCAGCTCGACTCCCGCAAGGTCCCCGTGTCCGGCTCGTGCGGTTGGGCGACCTCGGCCGATGCCGCGGCTGAAGCCGCCGGCGGAGACACCGCCGTTGCCTGGACCGGATCAGGATCAGCCGGCGGCGTGGTGTCCTGATCCTTACCCTGCTGATCCTTACCCTGCTGATCCTTAGCCTCGGGCGCGCTGGCCGAAATGCTGGCTGTCGGCGGCTCGGGCGGACTCACTGCCGCCTCCGCTTTCGGCGGCTCCGCGATCGGTGCGACCTCAGGCGACGCCGCCGCCGAAGGTTGCGCCGGCGGCGCCACCGGCGCGGCTGCGGCCGGGGTCTCCTGCCCCGGTCCTGCCGGCGGTCCATCGGACATGGCGCGATCGAGACATTCAAGCTCGGCGCCGCGTGCCTTGTGGAAGCACTCTATGCGCGCCGCCGGATCGCCGCTCAGCTTGGCGCACTCATCATCGGCCGCGCGCGCGGCCTGGAGGCACACGCCGAGTCCCCTGCCGGCAGGATCGACCGCCTGCGCGCAAACGGCGCGCCCGGAAACAAGCAGCGCGACCATGATGAGCCGCGCCCGCCTCATGGCCGTGCGCTCGCCTTGACGGCCGCGTTGGCGTTGCGGTCGAGCCATTCCTGCGCCGCCTGGAAACGCTGCAGCCCCGGGACATGAATGGCGGGATTGACGTCCTTCCATTTCGGATCGAAGCCGGGCGTCTGCAGCTTGTCGATGCGGGTGAACAGCTCGTCGACAAAGCGCGCGACGCGCTGGTAACGCGGTGAGCCGCGACGCCAGTTGAACGCTGCGAGCACGGTCGGCACCGCAATCGTTGCGATCCGCTGCCCCTTGGGGATCAGATTGGGGTAGTCGGACGCGTCGAGAGAGGAGGCGATATAATAGTCCTGGAATTTCGGGCCGAAATCGACGCTCAGGAACTTGTATCCCTCGTCCCATTTTCCCTTCACGAAGGCGTCGACGGGTTTTGAGGTGACAAAGACCACGGCGGCGATGTCGCCGCGCCGCAGCTGCTCCAGCGCCACCGGGTGCGGGATGAACATCTTGTCGACGTCGACGCCAAGGCGGCTGAAGATCAGCGGCCCGGAATAAGCCGCCGCGGTGCCCTGGGTATTGAAGTTGACCTTCTTGCCGGCGAGATCGCCGAGCGAGTGGATCTCCGGACGGACGAAGATGTGCAGCTCGGACGGAAACAGGCTGAGCACGGAGCTGATGCGCTGCGCGATCTGCGGCACCTGCGCCTTGTATTCCTCGAGCGAGTCTGAGTTGATGATGGCCGCGTCAACCCCTCTCAGATACAGGAGATCGTTGACGTTCTCGGTCGGACCGCGGGTCACGATCGGGAGCACATGCATGCTGCCGCCGTCGTTCACGACGCGCGCGATCTCGGTCGCGAAATGGATCGGCGCGCCTTCGAGGAGGCCTCCGGCGAGACCAATCGACCAGGCATTGACCCGATTCCTGATCTCCGCCTCGTCTTTTTGCGTTGTCGGCGTGGCCGCCGCGAGGACCCGCTTCGGTCGGGCGATGCCCGCGTGATTGAATGCAAAGCCGCAGGACACCACTAGGAGGACAACAAGTCTTGCAAATACGCGCATCACAACTCCCTCTACGAACAATCAACGCCGGGCACTTCACGGCCAATCCACCGACCAGCGGAGTGCCTTCAAATGATTGGTCAACCGAGCCACGCATCGGTTCGAGGGAATCCTGCTTGCGACCTGGTCTATTGTTATTCGTATCGTTCGCAACGGGCCATCACGCCCGCCGGATCTTTCGCAATTCAGCTCGCCTGACGGCGACAGTCTTCGTCCTCTCAAGACTCTCGATGCGCGTTCTCCGAATGACCCCTACGGCGATACTCCTTTCTGCCGCGAGCCTTTCCATCAGAATGGCTCCGGCGAAATCAATTGCGCAACAGAAAAGCGGCGCCGCAGCGCCGCTTTTGAAGCAAAATCCGGAAAAGCCTACGTGCCGACACCGATCCTTTCCGCAACCCTTCGGTGAGCGACACAACGATGATCAACCGGTTGGTTGATCCGCCAGGTCGACGCCTTCGACGAAGAGCAGCCGCCGCTCCAGCGCAGTCTGTCGGACTTTCAGCGCCTTGGAGTATTCCGGTGAGGCGTACCATTCCCGCGCGCGGGCCATCGAGGCAAACTCGACGATGACGATCGTCTTCAGCGCGGGACCGCCCTCGACCAGTTCGGCGGCGCCGCCGCGGACCAGGTAACGGCCGCCATACCGGGCGATCGATCGGGCGGCGAGCGTCCGGTACAGCTCCATCGCGCCGGTATCGCGCACCTCGACTTCGGAGATCACATAGGCTGCCATGGTGCGAGCTCAGGCAATGGTATCGACCACGCCGCCTTCGGCGCGCAGCGCGGCGCCGTTGGTTGCGGACGCTTGCTTCGAGGCGGCGTAGACCACCATGCTGGCGATCTCGTCCACGCTGGTAAAACGCTGCAGCAGCGAGCTCGGACGATGCCGCGCGATGAAGTGTTTTGCCGCCTGCTCCTCCGACTGACCGCTTTGTCGTGCCATGTCTTTCACAAAACCTTCCGCGCCCTCGGACATCGTCGGGCCGGGCAGCACCGAATTGACCGTGACGCCGGTGCCTCGGGTCAGCTTGGCGAGCCCGCGCGAGATGGCAAGCTGCGCGGTTTTCGTGGTGCCGTAGTGGATCATCTCGGTCGGAATGTTCAGCGCCGACTCGGAGGAGATGAAGACGATGCGGCCCCAGTTGCGCCTCAGCATGCCCGGCAGAAAGGCGCGTGAGAGCCGCACGCCGGACATCACATTCGCCTCGAAAAAATGCCTCCAATCCTCGTCAGGAATCGCAAAAAAGTCCCTGGCCTCAAAAATCCCGGCATTGTTGATCAGGATGTCGAGCTCGCCCTGTGCCTTGATCAGCACATCACAGCCGGCCGCGGTCGCAACATCGGCAGCGACGCCACGGACCTTGCTGCCGGTCACGGACGCTGCTCCTGCAAGCGTCGCCATCGCCGCATCGACCCTGGCCTGGCTGCGTCCGTTGATCACGATCTCCGCGCCGGCGGCGGCAAGGCCCTTGGCGATGGCGAAGCCGATGCCGGCTGTTGAGCCCGTCACCAGCGCGGTCTTGCCCGAAAGATCGATTTTCATGCGTCATCTCCGTCATAAGCTGCCGGAGATATCGTGTGCAATCGGCGAGCTCGCAATCGAACGACCGGGCAATAAAAAAGCGGCGCCGGAGCGCCGCTTTTGCAACCAAATGCGAGGAAACTTACGCCGCTTCCGCCTCGGTCTCGGCGACCGGACCGGAGTCCTTGCCCTTGGCATCGACGTCGCGGTCGACGAACTCGATCACCGCCATCGCCGCGTTGTCGCCGTAGCGGAAGCCGGCCTTGATGATGCGGGTATAGCCGCCCTGGCGATCCTTGTAGCGCGGCGCCAGCACGTCGAACAATTTCTTGACCATGTCGGCGTCGCGCATTTCCGAGACCGCCTGGCGGCGCAGCGCCAGCCCGCCCTTCTTGCCGAGGGTGACGAGCTTCTCCACGATCGGGCGCAGCTCCTTGGCCTTGGGCAGCGTGGTGACGATCTGCTCGTGCTTGATCAACGCCGCACACATGTTGGCAAACATCGCCTTGCGATGTTCGGCGGTGCGGTTGAGCTTCCGATGAACCTTGCCGTGACGCATAGTCTATTCCTTACGTTTCAATCTGCCGCGACGGTTCGTCGGACAATTGCTCAGGGGGGCTGCCTGCGTTCGCCCTAGCGATTCCGGGGCGATACGCAGCATCGAACCCGGAATTTCGAGCTTCCGGGTTCGCGCTCACGCGCCCCGGAATGACCAACTCAGTAATGATCCTCGAAGCGCTTGGCCAGCTCGTCGATGTTTTCCGGCGGCCAGCCCGGCACTTCCATGCCGAGATGCAGGCCCATCTGGGCCAGCACTTCCTTGATCTCGTTCAGCGACTTGCGGCCGAAGTTCGGGGTGCGCAGCATCTCCGCTTCCGACTTCTGCACGAGGTCGCCGATGTAGACGATGTTGTCGTTCTTCAGGCAGTTGGCCGATCGCACCGACAGTTCGAGCTCGTCGACCTTCTTGAGGAACGCCGGGTTGAAGGCGAGATCCGGGATGATCTCCTGCGTGACCTCCTTGCGCGGCTCCTCGAAATTGACGAACACGTTGAGCTGGTCCTGCAGGATGCGCGCGGCATAGGCGACCGCGTCCTCCGGCGAGATCGCGCCGTTGGTCTCGATCGTCATGGTCAGCTTGTCATAGTCGAGGATCTGGCCCTCGCGAGTGTTCTCGACCTTGTAGGAAACCTTGCGCACCGGAGAGAACAGGCTGTCCACCGGGATCAGCCCGATCGGCGCATCCTCGGGGCGGTTGCGCTCGGCGGGCACATAGCCCTTGCCGGTCGCGACCGTGAACTCCATGCGGATCTCGGCGCCGTCGTCCAGCGTGCAGAGCTGCAGGTCGGGGTTGAGCACCACAACATCGCCGACGGTCTGGATATCGCCGGCCGTGACCGCGCCCGGCCCCTGCTTCTTCACGACCATGCGCTTGGGGCCTTCGCCCTGCATCTTAATCGAGATGTCCTTGATGTTCAGCACGATGTCGGTGACGTCTTCGCGCACCCCCGCGATCGACGAGAATTCGTGCAGCACGCCGTCGATGTGCACCGACTGCACCGCCGCGCCCTGCAGCGAGGACAAAAGGATGCGGCGCAATGCGTTACCGAGCGTCTGGCCGAAACCGCGCTCGAGCGGTTCAGCGACCAGGGTGGCGAACCGGGTCGCGTCGGACCCCGCCGTCACCTGGAGCTTGTTCGGCCGAATGAGTTCTTGCCAATTCTTCTGGATCGTCACTGTTCTAACCCTCAAGGCCAGCAAGTCTGCCATCTGGCCTACTGGCGTTGGAAATCCGCTGACAATGGCCCGCGGCTCTTGCAATGCATCTCGTCGCAGGCCGATGACGCCGCCCACGACGGGGACAATCAAACGCGCCGGCGCTTGCGCGGACGGCAGCCATTGTGCGGGATCGTCGTCACATCGCGGATCGAGGTGACGGTGAAGCCCGCGGCCTGCAGCGCGCGCAGCGCCGATTCGCGGCCCGAACCGGGACCGGCGACCTCGACTTCCAGCGTGCGCATGCCGTGTTCCTGCGCCTTCTTGGAGACGTCCTCCGCCGCGACCTGCGCGGCATAGGGGGTCGACTTGCGCGATCCCTTGAAGCCCATCGTGCCGGCCGACGACCAGGCAATGGTGTTGCCCTGCGCGTCGGTGATGGTGATGGTGGTGTTGTTGAACGACGAGTTCACGTGCGCGATGCCGGAGGCGATGTTCTTGCGCTCGCGGCGGCGGACGCGGGTGGCTTCCTTGCCCATATATAAACCTTTCCAACGATCTCAAACGCCGCCGTGATGCCAGCGGCTACACCTGTCAAAGCGCATAGTGATCAGCGAGTAGCGAATAGTAAGGTTCGGCCCCTACTCGCTATGTGCTATTCCCTATTCGCTTGCTTACTTCT
>Ga0213882_10000658_pt1 | contig 11190 bp, 12 predicted proteins | sample BarmaccoBMER_R09_FD_160106 | JGI IMG/M metagenome (GOLD analysis project Ga0213882, IMG submission 160106) | Barbacenia macrantha exposed rock microbial communities from rupestrian grasslands, the National Park of Serra do Cipo, Brazil - ER_R09 ...
CCTCAAAAGGGCGACCTATGCTGGAGTGTAACTAAACGATAGAAAATCCCATCGTTCGGCAAAGCAACGCTTACCACCGGCAGGTCACAACCCTCGTCTCCGTATAGAACTTCACGCCATCCTTGCCCAACGCATGTAGATCACCGAAGAAGGAACCCTTCCAGCCAGCAAAGGGGAAGATGGCTACCGGAGCGGGAACTCCGACGTTGATTCCAACCATTCCGGTTTGCACCTTCGCGCTGAACTCGCGCGCTGTGGATCCCGATTTGGTAAAGATCGACGAAGCGTTCCCGTATTCTGATCCATTCACGATGTCGATCGCCTCGCCGAGGTCCTTGGCCCTGACCAGGGACAGCACCGGTCCGAAGATTTCTTCGCGAGCGATTCGCATGGAGGGTTTTACGTTATCGAAAATGGTCGGGCCGACGAAGTAGCCTTCAGAATCGCAACATGTGTCGTTGCGTCCATCGCGGGCTAGCTTCGCCCCTTCCTGTTGACCGACGTCGATGTAGTTCAGGATCCGCTTCTTGGCTTCGCTGTTAATGATCGGTCCCATGACCGTTCCATGTTCCGAGCCATCGCCGACTTTCATTTCGTCAGCAGCCTTCTTCAAGGCAGAAAGCAGAGGATCTGCGGCATCGCCGACCGCTACCACTACGCTGGTGGCGACGCAGCGTTCGCCGGCACATCCAAACGACGAGGACATGATCGTGTTTGCCGAGTGCTTCATGTCTGCATCCGGCATGACCACCGAGTGGTTCTTTGCTCCGCCCAGGGCCTGCACGCGTTTTCCATTTGCGGCGGCGGTGGTGTAGATGTATTTCGCTACCGGACTTGAGCCGACGAACGACACCGCTTTTACGCGCGGATCGGTGAGAAGCTGATCGACGACCTGCTTCGTTCCATGCACCAGGTTCATCACGCCGGCCGGCAATCCGGCTTCGTAAATCAATTCCAGCAGGCGTACGGATGAACGCGGCACTCGCTCCGAGGGCTTCAAGACGAAGGTATTGCCACAGGCAATTGCGACGGGGAACATCCAGAGCGGGACCATCAAAGGAAAATTGAATGGCGTGATACCGACACACACGCCCAACGCGTGACGAGTGGACCAGCCATCAACATCGGTTCCGACGTGCTCGACGGTTTCCCCCATCATCAAACTCGACACTCCGGATGCGAACTCCACGCACTCCAGTCCACGCTGGAAGGAGCCGCGAGCCTCCTCGCGCGTCTTGCCGTTCTCTTCGACAATCAGCAACATGAGGTCATCCGCGTGCTTTTCCATCAGGGTGTGAAGGTGAAAAAGCACTCGGCAGCGGTTCAGTACCGGCGTCGCACTCCAGGCCGGAAAAGCCGCCTGCGCAGACGCTATGGCGGCGGACACCTCGTCGGAGGTACAAAGTGGGATCTCAGCCACCGGTTCTCCCGTGGCGGGATTGTGCTGAATCAGAACCTCACCGCGCGAGAGTCGCGCCTTGCCGTCGATAAAAATGGGACATGATTTCAGTTGCGTAGCGATGGCACTGCTGGACATAGTGGCTCCCGTAAACTAGAGAATGTTAGGCCGAAGACTTGGCGGAATCAACAATCGGGCGCCTCACTGTCCGGCTTTGTAGATCCCGAGAATCTTCACCATGGGACAAATCTCGCGCAGGTGACGAAGCGCGTTTTCACTGGCGGCCGTCTGCCCGCACTTTAGATCGACATAGAAAACGTAGTGCCAGGGCAGTCCTTTTACGGGGCGTGATTCGATCTTGCTCAGGGAAATATCGCGGAGAGCGAATACGGCCAAAGACTTAAACAACGCGCCGGGCTCGTCCGGGACTGAGAAGACGATCGACGTCTTGTTGGCGTCGGCAGCCCAGCGCTGCTGTGGCGTGATCAAAAAGAAGCGAGTGAAGTTCTTGGGATCATCTTCTATCCCTGCCTTCAAAATTTTCGCGTGATACTCGATTGCCGCCTGCTTGCTCGCAATCCCGGCAGCATCGCGCTCGCTGTGTTCAGTTACATGCTTAACGCTGCCGGCAGTGTCGTAGAAAGGGACCTGCTGGATGTCCAGGTGCTCGCGGAAGAAATTGCGGCATTGGTCGAGCGCCACAGGATGGGAGAGCACGCGTCGCACGTCCGCCAGCTTTGTTCCGGGTGCGGCGATCAAGTTGTGCCGGATTCTTAATCGGTGTTCCCGCTGAATGAACAGCGGATGCTCGAGCAGCAGGTCAAAGTGCTCAGTTACCGGTCCCGCAAGAGTGTTCTCAATCGGAATCACGGCCGCCTGCGCTCGCTTCCTCAAGACACTCGCAAACACCTCAGCGGAGCGCGCACATGGAACCACAGTGCATGACGGAACCATCTGCAGAGCTGCTTCGTGGCTGAAAGAACCACGTTCGCCTTGAATGGCAATTTTCAATGATGGAACTCCTGGATCATTTTGTGATTTCTTGATTTTGCGATTTCGTGCATGCCTGGTTCCGGCCATAAATTAGAAAATCATGAAATCGATAAACCACAATCCCGAATTTTTATTTATTTTCCACATTCGGCAGATCAGCTCTTCCTGCAGCTCTCGCTGCGGCCGCAGCTCTCGATTCTCAGCAACCCTAGTTCTCAAGGGCCACTCTTACCTACAGCAAAGTCAAACACTGCTTGGGAGGTAGGGCCGATGCTTTGGACCCTTTTTGTAATCCTGCTTGTACTCTGGCTGATCGGAGTCGTCAGCAGCTACACGCTCGGCGGATTTATCCATCTGCTGCTCGTGCTGGCGCTGGTGGCGCTTGTCTTCCAGTTGCTGACCGGCCGGCGAACCGCCGTCTAGCAGTCAAGCATGTACTTGAGAGTACCCGCTGAAAGCGGAAATTGAACGCCCAAACAGAGGCGAGAGGCGAAACAGAGGAGGCCAATATGGACAAGGACCGCATTAAAGGCAAGATGGATGAAGTTGCCGGACGCGCGAAGCGACAAGTCGGCGAGTGGACCGGAGACGTCGAGACCCAAGGTGAAGGCGCAGCCGAAGAGATTAAAGGCACTGTGCAGAACGCTTGGGGCAAGGTGAAGGACGGTGCACGCAACCTCGGCAAGGAACACGATGACGCGAATCGCGACATCGAGACAGATCGCAAGCGCGATGTAGCGTAGTCGAGCTATTGTTAAGGAAATCTGAAAAGAGGCCTGATTAAGGCCTCTTTCTTTTTGTCTGCTGTTTTCGGAGTCCTTGCGCGTCGATTAGCAGCGCCCCCGAGGGATGCAATTTGAGACGCCACCCCGGAGGAACAACCGTCGTCGCCGTGTACTCGGTGACGACGGCCGGACCCGAAACGGTAAAGCCACGCGGGAAGCCTTCTCTGTGCACGACAGCGCATTTTAGGCGCCGCCCACCGAAGACTGCTTCGCTTTTGGTTACCTTTCCTTTACCTGCAGTAGTTTTCACGATTCTTGGCGTCATTTTGGAGGATTGAGGACCGGTCGCTCTCAATCGCATGGTCACGGCTTCGATTTCCTTGCCTTCATGGTGGTATCCAAATCGCTTCTGGTGTGCGGCGTGAAAGCGTTCGAGCAAGGCGGTCGAAGCTCGCCATGGGAGGTTCAGCTCATATCCCTGCCCTTGATAGCGCATGTCGAGAGTGCATTGCAGACGTGGCCTGCCCTTCCACTGCTCCACTGCAAACTCGCGCGCAGCGAGTTGTTCCAGCTCGGTGAAAATTTGTTCTACCTTGCGGACAAGAGAAGGGAAATTCTTCGCCGTCAGGAGCATCGGAGCCGTGCGCGAATAGTCCTTCACAACCTCACTCACCAGAATTCCATACGCCGACAGTGCGCCGGGAGCCGGTGGGACAATCACGCGAGGGATGGACAATGCGCTTGCCAATTCGCAGGCATGCAGTGCACCAGCGCCTCCGAAACTGAGCAGGGCGAAGTCGCGCGGGTCGTGGCCTTGCTCGATGGAAACCACGCGAATTGCCTTTTCCATGGTGGCATTGATCACGCGAATGATGCCGGCAGCGAGTTCTTGGGGGCTCCAGGCAAGCTGCTGACGCTTGATCCACTCTTGAAACAGCCTGCGCGTGCGCTCCACGTCCAACTGGAACTCACCACCAAGAAAGTTCTCCGGACGCAATCGTCCGAGAATCAGATTGGCGTCGGTGACTGTGGGCAGCGTGCCCTTGCCATAGCAGATCGGCCCGGGATCGGCGCCAGCAGACTCCGGCCCCACTCGCAATGCGCCTCCAGCATCGATGCGCGCCAGAGATCCTCCTCCCGCGCCCACGGTGTGAATGTTCAACATTGGGACGCGTACCGGCAGGCCTGCGACTTCGGCCTCTGAAGTCACTTGCAATGAATCTTCCAGCAGGGCCACGTCAGTCGAAGTGCCGCCCATGTCGAAGGAGATGATGCAGTCCGAACCAGCACTGCGTCCCATCTCTAGAGCGCCAACAGCCCCTCCCGCCGGTCCGGAGAGCACAGTTCGAACGGGCTCGGCTGCTGCGGTTTCGAGCGCCGCGATGCCGCCGCTGGACTGCATAACAAAAATTCGCGCAGTACCAATTTGGGATATCTGCGAGCACAGGTTCTCAAGATACCGCTGCATCAGCGGCTGGAGGTAGGCATTCACCGTGACCGTACTCATACGCTCGTACTCGCGAAATTCCGGCAGAATGCGATGGGAAAGCGAGAGCGGACACCCGATGGTCTTGAGTTCGTCCTCGACGGCTCGTTCATTCGCCGGGTTCGCAAACGAAAACAGGAAACAAACGGCGATGGATTGTGCTTTGCTGTCCTGGAGCTTCCGGTGCAGCACTTCGAGTTCGGCGGCCGATGGACTTCTTTCGATGTTGCCGTCGGGGCACGTGCGTTCCGTTATCCCGTAGCGGAGATCGCGCGGAACCAACGGCTCGATGCGACGAACATTGAGGTCATAAAGCCGTGGTCGGGCCTGTCGTCCGATCTCGATAGCGTCTTCAAAGCCCGCGGTGACGACTAGCGCCGTGCGCGCGCCTTTTCGTTCCAGAAGGGTATTGGTACCTACGGTCGTACCGTGCAGCAAGACAATCTCTCGCTTGCTCTGGCCAACGATGCGCGCAACCGCAGAGGCGATCGCTCGTGACGGGTCTTGTGGTGTAGAGAAGACCTTCAGTATCTTGAGTTGGCCGGCCTCGATCCAGACACAGTCCGTGAAGGTGCCGCCAGTATCGACGGCAATGCGCAGCGGAGCACTTGACTGATTTTGTGGCGCGCGTTTTCCGGGCATTTTGAATGACGACATCCGACAGATGCCGCCGACTCTTCAGTGGATTAACAGATCGGCAGCCACGAAGAGGAACAGCACAACAGAAATGACGCCGTTCATAGTAAAGAACGCCGCGTTTAATCGCGAGAGGTCTCTCGCCGAAACCAGCGAGTGTTCATATGCCAAGAGCAGAGCCACAGCGATTACTCCGGCAATCGCGAGCTTCCCCAGTCCGAAAACCGAGACTACGGCCAGCAACAGCAGCAGCATAACTCCGTGCATGACGCGGGCAAGCAGCAAAGCCTTCGCGACGCCATGGTGCCGGGGGATTGAGTGCAGTCCAAAGTTTTTGTCGAAGTCACAATCCTGACACGCGTAAAGCACATCGAAGCCGGCAACCCAGAACGTCACCGCGCCCGTGAGCAGCAGGATCCGAGGATCGAGCGAGCCGCGAACGGCAATCCAGGCTGCAGCCGGTGCTATCCCCAGGGCAAACCCCAGTACGAGGTGAGACCAACGCGTAAAACGCTTGGTGTAGGAGTACAGCAGCACTATTCCGAGCGCGACGGGCGACAAAAGAAGAGTGAGGCGATTCAGCATGGCGGCGGACAAGATAAAGATCGCGCTAGCTCCCAGCACAAACCAACCTACGAATCGCTTCTTAAGGACTCCCGCGGGCAGAGCGCGCGTACTCGTGCGTGGGTTAGCGGAGTCAATTTCCGCATCGGCAAAGCGGTTGAAAGCCATGGCTGCGGAACGCGCGCTCACCATGGCAACCACGATCCACAACAACTGCCAGGGCGTCGGCCATCCTCGAGCCGCAAGCATGGCGCCGCACAGGGCGAAGGGAAGCGCGAACACGGAATGCTCCCACTTAATCATCTCCAGCGAGATGCGCAGATTGTGGCCGGCTGACACTCATTTCATTAAATCACGAGACTCACTCGGATCGACAGCGTGCGAGCGCAAGTACAAGTGATGCAATTGCGAAGAAGAAAAGCAGGACGAACACCGGACGATCGAAGGCAATTCGCCATCGAGGGATGTCGTGCATGACTACGAGACGGGCACGGGTATGTGCATAACCGAGCCGCAAAAGCAGCAGACGTGCGGCATCGGCAACGTAGATACTCAGCACCGCCGCACTTCCGAGAATTATCAGGCAATTCCCGATTCGGGAAGCAGTCAGAGCGCCGGCGAACAGAGAGACCGTAGCGATCCAGCACAGCGCCTTCACCCAAGCGGCACGATAATCCGGCATGCCGCTCAGCAGCGAAGCCAGATCCGTGTAGAGGACAAGCAATCCACAACAGAAACTCACCGCGCGCGACGCGGTCTTCATGGCGCCATCCTAGGTTGACGTGTCGCCGGAGACAAGCTGAGGATGCTTTGCGGGCGCACGAAGACGGGCCTCGCGCTCGAGTCGTTCGAGCCACCTGAGTTCAGCCTTCATCTGATCAATGACAAGAGAAATCATCCATACGGCTTCGTGATACTCGTGCCCTACTTCTTCCTTAACGCCTGAAAGCGTCGCTTCCTCGCGTGCAAGTTCGGAATTGAGAAACGCTCGCCGTCCCGCAACTTGTTTGCAAAAGGTTTCCGGGTCGGCCTGCCAGGAGAGCGCGAGCCAAGTTAAGAATGGGGGGCGCTCGCGCTGCTGCGTCCATTGGGGCGAGGCAAGTGCGTCCTTTAGAGCAGCTTTACCCTTCGCCGTGGTCTGTAGAACCCGACGCTCCGGCCCAGCTGCAGCCTCTTCGTCGCGCGCTGGACGAAGCAAGCCCAACCTTTCGAGCTTCTCGAGAGAGTAATAGACCTGCGGCCGCGAAATTGCGGCCCAATCGCGCACCTGTCGCCGCTCCAGCTCGAGATTCGCCTGATAGCCGTGCATCGGAGCTTCCGCGAGCAAGCTTAGCAGCACCAGGTCGGGTGTGGTGAGCTCGGAGTGTTTTCGCTTTGCTGTCATCGAAATGCAGATTAGCAATGGACAATAGGCGATCAGCCGGGCTATTCAACGCCTTAAGACAGCCCTATTGCCTAACGCCTTTTCTCTTCTTGCTCCAATACCACCATTGACACTGCTCAGGCGGCAGCAGCGGATTTCGGGCCTGCGCAACCGCAGCCGAGAAAGTGTCGAGCACGCAAGGATCCTGGCGTTCGCCGGTAATCCTGCACAAGTCCGCATACATGCGCTGCGGACTGCGCCGGGCCAGTTGCGCCACACTCTTCACGCCCAATATCTCGAAGTCGCGCAGCATCGCCGGACCGATTGAGACCAACTGTCCCAGCTGTTTCTTTGCTCTCATAAAAATCTCCTTGACAGCCCAAAGGGCTCTCGTTACAGTGCCACTAGTCTAAATTAGACTACATGAGATTTGCAAGGAGAAAAATGACATGCCATCAACAGGTTTTGTGCTGTTAGCTTCAGCTCTGCTCTCAACGCCGCTGTTTGCAGCCTCGGCACGAGAGAGTTCGCCCAAGCCTATTGCCGTGAGTCGCATCACGTCCATTCTTTATGCCGACGAAGTGGAACCCTGCGTAAAGTTCTGGACGGAAAGGCTCGGTTTTCAGGTAACTGCAGCAGTGCCCGACGGCGACAAGGTCGGTTTCGCCATGCTGCAAAAAGGCGCGGTCGAGTTGATGTACCAAAGCCGGGCAAGCGCTGCCAAGGATTCGACCTCGGAGGCTCTGAAGAGTCATCCCGAGGGCGCCAGCTTCATATATGTCGAGGTGGATGATCTCGACAGAACGCTTGCCGCGATGAAAGACGTTCGGCTAGTTCATCCCGTGCACACCACCTTCTACGGGATGAGAGAGTTCATCGTAAGCGATCCTGCCGGCCACATCGTGATCTTTGCGCAGCCAGTCGCTATAAAGAACTGACGTCCGGGATGAAGATGCGAAGTCGCGGGCGGAGCACGACGTGCTCCGCTCGTGTTACAACTTTGCCCATGGAATTCCGAGTGTTGTTATCGTGCGCGTTGCTTGCGCTTATGGCCTTTGCTGCGGACGTGCCACAGCGAGAAGTTCAGGGTGGCCATGGGATTGTCCTGCCACCGCCCCCTGCTACTGAAGCGAAACCTGTGACCGACAACGTAGCCGGCCACACGCTGACCGACTCCTATCGCTGGCTTGAAGATCAGAACAGTCCCGAGACGCGTGCATGGATCGACGCACAAATGGGTTACACGGCGCAGTATCTATCTCAAGTGAAGATCCGTCCGGAGATGGTGAAGCGCCTCACGGAACTTCATCACGTGGAAGTAGTGGGAATTCCCGTTGAGCGCAACGACACGTACTTCTACACGAAGCGTTTGCCCGACGAGAACCAGGCTTCGATCTATATCCGCAAAGGTCTGCACGGCAATGACGAGCGCCTGATCGATGCCACAAAGCTCAGCGAAGACCAAAATACATCGGTACACATTAACGACATTTCAAAAGACGCTTCGCTGCTGGTCTACGGCGTGCGGGAAGGCGGGGCTGACGAAGAGACCGTGCACTTCCTCGCTGTCGCTGATCGGAAGGACCTTGCCGACGTTCTCCCCAAAGCGCGTTATCAGGGAGTAAGTCTCTCTCCGGACAAGCAGGGCCTGTACTACGCGAAGTATCAGCCTGAAGGAACGCTGGTCTATTACCACCACATCGGAAGTGCGGTCGACTCTGACCAGCTCGTATTCGGGAAAGAATACAAAGGCGAACAATTCGGCCAGATGGAGCTGATCTCTTCGCACGTGACTGAGAATGGAAATTACCTGCTTATTTCCGTCTCCCATGGAGTACCAGCCAAGCGAGTGGACATCTACGCGAAAGATCTGCGCCAGCCCGAATCCGAGCTGCGCGAAATGATCCATGGAATAGACAGCCGATTCACGCCGGTGAACTACGGCGACGATCTTTACGTGCTGACCGATTACAACGCGGAGAACTACCGCGTGATCAAGGTGAGCATGGCGGATCCGACGGAAGCGAAGTGGCAGATCATCGTTCCGGAAAGCAAAGACGCCATTTCGGGAATCACGATTGCAGGTGGAAAGCTTTTTGTCACGGGGCTGCACGACGTTGTCACGCAGACGCGGATCTTCGACCTGAACGGCAAGCAGGTTGCCACGATTTCATATCCCACACTTGGATCAGCGTCGGAAGTGCGCGGACGTCAGGACTCGAACCACAGCTTCTACACATTCGAGTCGTTCAACATTCCTCCCGTGGTCTACCACTACGATGTTGCTTCCGGAAAAGCCGAGATTTTTGCCAAGCCGAATGTTCCGTTTAAGTCTGACGCCTACGAGGTAAGGCAGATCTTCTACAACTCGAAGGACGGGACGCGTGTCCCCATGTTCATCTCGTCGAAGAAAGGCCTCAAGCGCGACGGAAGCACTCCGACATTGATGTTTGCTTACGGTGGCTTCTTAATTCCGATGACCGCTCATTGGGATCCCGAGTTCGCGTGGTGGATGGAACAAGGCGGCTTCTACGCACAACCGAACTTGCGCGGCGGAGGCGAGTACGGCGAGGCATGGCATAAAGCCGGAATGTTCGAGAAAAAGCAGAATGTCTTCGACGATTTCTTCGCTGCCGCGGAGTACCTGATTCAAAACAAGTACACCTCACAGCCGCGTCTTGCGATTCGCGGACGTTCCAATGGCGGACTGCTCATGGGGGCGGCGCTCACCCAGCGCCCGGACCTATTCGGCGCCGTCTGGGTAGGCTATCCGCTGCTGGATATGATCCGCTTTCAGAAATTTCTTGTTGGACGATGGTGGACTTCGGAGTATGGTTCGGCCGACAATCCCGACCAGTTTCCTTATCTGATCAAGTACTCGCCCTATCAGAATGTGAAACCGGGAACAAAGTACCCGGCGATCATGCTGAACACCGGCGACTCGGATACGCGAGTAGCGCCACTGCACGCGCGCAAGATGACGGCCGAGCTGCAGGCGGATGACGCCAGCAATCGTCCCGTGTTACTGCATTACGAGACCAAGGCCGGACACAGCGCGGGCGTTTCCATTCAGCAATTGGTAAACGACACGGCCGATGAACTGGCATTTCTCTGGAATGAAACCAGCAAGTAAAGAGCAGGACTGCAGAGCGCCGAGGGCCGGGGCGGAGTGCTGGGAGGCTTATTTCAGGCGCAGACTAGTGACCCGACCTTCTCTCCGGAAATAACCCGACGAATGTTTCCATGCCGGTTCAAGTTAAAGATCACCATAGGCAGGTTATTGTCTTTGCAGAGGCTGATGGCGGTTGTGTCCATCACCTTCAGACCGCGCTTGATGATTTCCATGTAAGTGATCTGCTGGAACATGGTGGCATCTTTTACCAGGAAGGGATCGGCGTCATAGATGCGATCCACCTTCGTAGCTTTCAGGATCACATCTGCCTTAATCTCCATTGCCCGAAGCGAGGCAGCCGTGTCGGTGGAGAAATAGGGATTTCCCGTGCCTGCCCCAAAGATGACCACGCGGTCCTTTTCCAAGTGGCGGATGGCGCGGCGACGGATAAAAGGCTCCGCGACCTGGTTCATCTCAATGGCTGACATTACGCGCGTGTGGATGTTCTGCTTCTCTAGCGCATCCTGCAGGGCGAGTGAGTTAATCATTGTAGCCAGCATGCCCATGTGATCGGCGGAGACGCGGTCCATGTTTCTGGCCTGCTCGGCGACGCCGCGGAAGAAATTTCCCCCGCCGACTACGATCGCAAGTTGCACGCCCAGCGTGTGGACATCCGCGATTTCGGCTGCGATTTCATGGACCCTCTTGGCGTCCACCCCGAATCCCTGTCCCGCCGCCAGGGCCTCTCCGGAGAGCTTCAGCAGGACGCGTTTGAAAACGTTCGTCATTGTGAATTCAGTATAAATGGCGAGAAATTCGCGATCCGGTCATGCAATGCGAAGCGGGATATGTAGTCTAATAATCTGTGGCTGTTCCTTCGCTGGACGAAACCCAACCTGAAACCGCACGGTT
>Ga0213882_10000659_pt1 | contig 11175 bp, 11 predicted proteins | sample BarmaccoBMER_R09_FD_160106 | JGI IMG/M metagenome (GOLD analysis project Ga0213882, IMG submission 160106) | Barbacenia macrantha exposed rock microbial communities from rupestrian grasslands, the National Park of Serra do Cipo, Brazil - ER_R09 ...
TGGATCATTTTGAACTCGCCGTCGAACCCAACCGGCGCCGCCTATTCGCGCGCCGAGCTGAAGGCGATCACCGACGTGCTGGTCAGGCATCCCCAGGTCTGGGTGATGACTGACGACATGTACGAGCATCTCGTCTACGACGACTTCGTGTTCGCCACACCGGCGCAGGTCGAGCCAAAGCTGTATGAGCGCACGCTGACGGTGAACGGTGTGTCAAAAGCCTATTGCATGACAGGGTGGCGCATCGGCTATGCCGGGGGGCCGGCCGAACTGATCAAGGCGATGTCGACCATCCAGTCGCAGTCGACCTCGAACCCGTCGTCGATCTCGCAATGGGCGGCGGTCGAGGCGCTGAGCGGTCCGCAGGATTTCATTCCGGCGAACAACAAGGTGTTCAAGGAGCGGCGCGATCTCGTGGTTTCGATGCTGAACCAGGCGAGTGGCATCCATTGCCCGCGGCCGGAAGGCGCGTTCTACGTCTATCCGTCCTGCGCGGGCACCATCGGCAAGACCACGCCGTCGGGCAAGACGCTCGTCAACGACGAGGATTTCGTCACCGAGCTCTTGGAGCGCGAAGGCGTTGCGGTGGTGCATGGGTCGGCCTTCGGGCTCGGTCCGGCATTCCGGATTTCCTACGCGACCAAAACCTCCGATCTCGAAGACGCCTGCAAACGCATCCAGCGCTTCTGCGGCGATTTGAGATAGGCCGGAGCATAAGTGGCGGCGCGGGGGGCGACCACGAGGGTCGCCCCTACGCCTATGGTAGGGGGCGCCCCTTGTGGGCGCGCGCTTACGGCTGCGTCCCGGGCCTCCTCAGGCCCGGCCATGACCAAGCAGAAAGGTGAGAGCCTTCGTCGATTGGTAAAACTCCACGGTCTAAGTTTCGATTTGGAAGCGCCTTGTTTTGGACAAGGCGCTTCTTTTTTTGTGTTTTTGCGAATTTGCGCCAACAGGGGGCCATCGGCGAATTCGTTCGAAATGGGGATCAGAAACTTCAAGTGGGGATCAAATCAATGCGACTGTCGATGCTTTCGGTTGCCATCGTCGCGCTGCTTGCGGCGATGGCAGGCGCCGAGGCGATGCCGCCGGTTCGGGCCGGCACGTTGGAATGTCAGGGGGGCCGCAATGTCGGCTTGGTGCTGGGCTCGGTCGCCAGCCTCGATTGCGTGTTCAAGAGCGGCGCACGGCCGCCTGAAGCCTATATCGCGACCGTGCGCCGTTTCGGCCTCGACCTCGGCGTCACCCGGAGCACCAAGCTGACCTGGGCGGTCAACACACCCTCCTATCGCTTTGCGCGCGGCGAACTGGCCGGGACCTATGGCGGCGTCGGCGCCAACGCGTCGATGGGGTTCGGCGGCGGCGGCAATCTTCTGGTCGGCGGCCTCGGCAACGCCTACGCGCTGCAGCCCATCAGCGTGCAGGGCCAGACCGGGTTCAACGTCGCGGCCGGCGTCGCCGGCCTGGAGCTGGAGCCGCTCTGGTACGGCCGGCGCAGCGGGCGCTGGCATCGCTCGCCATCGCACATGCTGCACACGATGCTGATGATACGCTGAGTTCATGGGCGGCCGGCGCTCGCCCTGAGATTGCATAAGCGAACGGTTTTCCGTGGCCGGGATGAACGCCAAATCTGGAACGGTGGCGGCCGTTGTGCCATAGAGTGCGGCGCGCCGGCCTCACGTCCGGCGCGCGTCCCATTTCAATCGGAGTTTCTTCATGCGCCGCTCTTTTGCCACTGCCTGGGTTGCCGCCGCCATGCTGACCGCATCGTTCGCGACCGCCCAAGCCCAGGACCGCGTGCGGGTCGGTGTTCTCGAATGCCGGGGCGGCGCCTCGATCGGCTTCATCGTCGGCTCGGTGACCAATCTCGGCTGCGTGCTGCGCGCCGATGGCATGCCGGAGGACCGCTATGTGGCGACCATCCGCAAGGTCGGCGTGGATCTCGGCATCACCGAGCAATCGGCGCTTGCCTGGGTGGTCTATGCCCCCGTTGCCCATATCGGGCCCGGCGACCTCTCGGGCAACTACGCCGGCGCCCAGGGCAGCGCTTCGCTCGGCGTCGGTGTCGGCGGCAACGTGCTGATCGGCGGCTCCGCCAATTCGATCGCGCTGCAACCCCTGAGTGTGCAGGGCCAGGTCGGGGTCAACGTCGCGGCCGGTCTCGAAAGCCTGGAACTGCGCCCGGGACGTTAAGGACTACCCTTCTCACCGTCATTGCGAGGCGCAAAGCGCCGAAGCAATCCAGAGCCAAGCATAGGACTCTGGATTGCTTCGCTTCGCTCGCAATGACGGGGCAGTACTGACCCATCCGTACTCCTCCGCACCGCAGCGACGTTTTTCCCGCTTGCCAAAGCTGGGCGGCAGGCAGAGCATGGACATTTGCCGACCCAATCAAGGGCCGAGCTCCAGACGAAGGAGAACGGCGAAATGGGACAAGACGTCAGAAGTCCCCGCGGTCCACGGTGCATTGCGCTGGTGGGCCCTTTCCAAAGCGGTAAAACCACCCTTCTCGAAGCGATATTGGCCCGCACCGGCGCCATTCCGCGCGCCGGCAGCGTCGATGCCGGTACGTCGGTGGGCGATGCCAGCCCCGAGGCGCGCCATCACAAGATGAGCGTGGCGCTCACCGCGGCCACCACGACCTTCATGGGCGAAAGTTACACCTTTCTCGATTGTCCCGGTTCGGTCGAGTTCGCGCACGACATGCGCGCGGCGCTTCCCGCCGTCGATGCCGCGGTCGTGGTCTGCGAGGCCGACGAAAAGAAGCTGCCGCAGCTCCAGATCATTCTGCGCGAGCTGGAAGAGCTGAAGATTCCCCGCTTCCTGTTCTTGAACAAGATCGACCGCGCCAATAAGCGCATTCGCGAGACCCTGGCGACCCTGCAGCCGGCCTCGCCGATCCCCCTGGTGCTGCGCCAGATTCCGATCTGGAACGGCGAGTTGATCGAAGGTTTCGTCGATCTCGCTCTGGAGCGCGCCTTCGTCTATCGCGAGCACAAGGCCTCCGAGGTGATCGCGCTCGAAGGCGGCAATCTCGACCGCGAGAAGGAAGCCCGCTTCTCGATGCTGGAAAAGCTCGCCGACCACGACGACGCGCTGATGGAGCAGCTTTTGGAGGACATCCAGCCGCCGCGCGATGCCGTGTTCGATGATCTCGCCCGCGAACTCCGCGAGGGCCTGATCTGTCCGGTGCTGCTCGGTTCCGCCTTGCGCGAGAACGGCGTGCTGCGTCTGATGAAGGCGCTGCGCCACGAAGCCCCCGGCGTCGCCGAGACCGCCAAACGCCTCGCCGCGCCTGCCATGAAGGAACCGCTGGGCTATGTGTTCAAGACGGTGCATCTGCAGCACGGCGGCAAGCTGTCGCTGACGCGGCTGTTGTCGGGACATTTGGATGATGCCGCGTTCGTGCATGCCTCATCGGGCGAGGCAGCGAAGGTCTCCGGCATCCTGTCGGTGAGCGGCGCGCACGATTCCAAGCGCCCGTCGGCGGAAGCCGGCGATACCGTGGCGCTCGGCAAGCTGGACACGGTCAAGACCGGCGACTCCATCGCGGGCGGCAAGATCGCGCCCGCGGCGCTGATCAGGATCGAGCCGGCGCGGCCGGTGCTGGCGATGTCGATCGCGGCCACCGATCGCAAGGACGATGTCAAGCTCGGCCAGGCGCTGCTCCGCCTGAACGAGGAGGATCCCTCGCTCACCATGGTGCAGAACCCGCGCACCCACGATACCGTACTGTGGGGGCAGGGCGAGATGCATCTGCGCGTCGCATTGGAGCGGCTGAAAGACCGCTACGGCGTCAGCGTCAAGTCGCATCCGCCGGCGATCGGCTATCAGGAGACCATCCGAAAGGCCATCACCCAGCGCGGCCGGCACAAGAAGCAGTCCGGCGGCCACGGTCAGTTCGGCGACGTGGTGCTGGACATCAAGCCGCTGCCGCGCGGCGAAGGTTTTCAGTTCACAGAGAAGGTGGTCGGCGGCGCGGTGCCGCGCAACTATATTCCCGCCGTGGAAGAGGGCGTCAATGACGGCCTCGCGCGCGGTCCGCTGGGCTTCCCGGTGGTCGACGTTTCGGTGACGCTGACCGACGGCTCCTATCACAGCGTGGATTCGTCCGATCTCGCCTTCCGCACGGCGGCGCGCATCGGCCTCAGCGAAGGCCTGCCGCAGTGCCAGCCGGTGCTGCTGGAGCCGATCCACACCGTGGAAATCGTCTGTCCGACCGAAGCGACCGCAAAAATCAACGCGATCCTGTCATCGCGGCGCGGCCAGATTCTCGGCTTCGACACCCGCGAGGGCTGGCCGGGCTGGGATTGCGTCCGCGCCCTGATGCCGGAGGCTGAGATCGGCGAACTGATCGTCGAACTTCGCTCGGCCACCGCCGGCTCCGGCAGCTTTACCCGGCAGTTCGATCACATGGCCGAGGTGACGGGACGCACCGCCGACCAGATCATCGCCGCGCATCGCGACGCGGCATAGCTCTTAACCGCGGCTGCTCCGCATACGAAACTCGTCCTGCCCGGCCTTGTGCCGGGCATCCACGTCTTTGATCCAGCGAAGGAAGTCGTGGATGGCCGGGACATCTGCGCGAAGACGCGCTTCGCGCTTTGCCCGGCCATGACGATGCCGAGACATTTGCATACGTCATTGCGCTTGATCGGTAGCATTGACAGCGCGCCGGCTCTGTCGGATGTGACCCACATGACCGTTGCACCCAGACCACCCGCCGCCTGCCTGATCGGCTGGCCGGCCGCCCATTCGCGCTCGCCGCTGATCCATCATCACTGGCTGCGCAAGCTCGGCATCGCCGGCGGCTATACCATCGAGGCGGTCCCGCCGGAAGAGTTCGCCGAGTTCGTGCTGCATCTGTCGCACCACGGTTTTGTCGGGGCCAATATCACGATCCCGCACAAGGAGCGCGCGCTGGCACTGGCGGCGCCGGACACGCGTGCGACCGCCGTCGGCGCCGCCAACACGCTGTGGTACGAGGATGGAAAACTGCGCGCGACCAATACTGACGTCGAGGGTTTTGTCGACAATCTGGACGCCAGTACGCCGGGTTGGGACCGGGCCGAGGAGGCGCTCGTGCTCGGCGCCGGCGGCTCGGCGCGCGCGGTCGTGTTCGGGCTCGTCGAGCGCGGCATCGAACGCATCCATCTCGCCAATCGCAGCGGCGAGCGCGCGCAGGCGCTCGCGGCGCAATTCGGCAGCCGGATCGAGCCGGTCGCGTGGGACATGATCGCGGACCGCCTGCCGCGTGCGGGGCTGCTGGTCAACACCACCTCGCTCGGCATGAGCGGTCAAGGCGAACTCGACATCGATGTCGGCCGGCTGCCGGGCGAGGCCGTGGTCAGCGATCTCGTCTATGTGCCGCTCAAGACGCCGCTGCTGGCAGCGGCCGAGGCGCGCGGACTGAGAACGGCGGATGGATTGGGCATGCTGCTGTATCAGGCCGTGCGCGGATTCGAGCTGTGGTTCGGACGACGTCCGGAAGTGACCGCGGAATTGCGCGCATCGGTGGAAGCCGATCTCGCGCGCACCTAACGCCTCCCCGTACACCGCCCTTCACGAAAAGTTTGCGCCGGAATAACGCCATCGAGACGGGGTCTTGGTGGTTTGTATCCGTTGGAGAATTCTCATGCCCCCTCGATCCCTGCTGCTCGCCCGTCCCCTCATCGCGCTCGCGATGGTCGCGTTCTCCACGCTGTCAGCGGTGTGCCAGCAGGCGCCGACCCCCTCGCGCGTCCGCGGCACGATCGAAAGCGTCGACGGCGACCTGCTCGCGGTGAAGTCGCGGAGCGGCGAGGACGTCAAGCTGCACATGACCGGCGACATCCTGCTGGTCGGCATCACCAAGATCGCGCTCGCCGATATCAAGGTCGGCTCCTTCATCGGCACCACCACCGTGCCGGGCCCTGACGGCATGCCGACCGCCGTTGAGGTGCATGTCTTCCCGGAAGCGATGCGTGGAACCGGCGAGGGCTCGCGGCCGTATGACCTCCGGCCCAACTCGACGATGACCAACGCCACGGTGAGCGAAAGCGTCGTCGGCAATGACGGCCATACGCTGCTGGTCAAGTACAAGGATGGCGAGAAGAAGGTTTTGGTCACGCCGGAGACGCCGGTCGTCACCTATGTGCCGGCCGACAGGTCTGACCTGAAGGCAGGCGCAAAAATCATCGCTTTCGTCAAGCAGCGCGCGGATGGTTCGTTCGACACCAGCCGCATCAGCGTCGGCCGCGACGGTCTCACCCCGCCAATGTGACGATGCCGCGCGTGCCGCTCCCTCCGCTGTCGTCCCCGCGAAAGCGGGGACCCATAACCACAGGCGGATGTTGTGTACGTGCGACTGGCCGCGTGCACGATCGAGAGATTCCGCGGTATGGGTCCCGGCGTTCGCCGGGACGACACGGAGGGTTGGGCGGCGCCCGGGTCTCGCCTGTAACGTTTCCATCCAATCATCCGTAGAGTTCAAAGGAATAGCCCCGCACCCACGGGGTTTGGCCTCGCGTGTGGGCGCGGGGCGCGCCATTTTTTCCGGGAGAGAACGTCATGCAAAAACATGTTTCATCGCTGCGCGCGCTGGCCGCGGGCCTCGCCGCGATCACGATGCTGGGAACGGCCGCATGGGCGCAGCAGGCACCGATGACGCGCATCCGCGGCACCATCGAAGCCGTCGACGGCCCCGTCCTTGCGATCAAGAGCCGCGACGGCACCGACATGAAAGTCAGGATGACCGACAATGTCGCGGTCTTTGCCGTGGTGAAGACCTCGTTGTCGGAGATCAAGGAGGGCTCCTATATCGGTGTCACCGCGATGCCTGAGCCCGACGGCACCCAGAAGGCAATCGCCGTTCACATCTTCCCCGAGAACCAGCGCGGCGCCGCCGAGGGCTTTCGACCCTGGGATCTGCGCGCCAACTCGACCATGACCAATGCGACCGTGGCCGAGACGGTCAAGGGCACCGAGGGGCAGAACATCCTGGTCAAGTACAAGGACGGCGAGAAGAAAGTCGTGGTGCCGCCGGATACGCCGATCGTCACGTTCGTGGCGAGCGACAAGGCCGAGGTCAAGCCCGGCGCAAGGATCATCATTTTTGGCGCGCAGAAGAAGGAAGACGGCACGCTGGAGGCCAATCGCGTCAATGTCGGCCGCGACGGCATCACCCCGCCGATGTGACGCGCTGCGTCATTCCGGGGCGCGCGAAGCGCGAACCCGGAATCTCGAGATTCCGGGTCTGGTGCTGACGCACCAGCCCCGGAATGACAAGTAATTCGGCGCATTTTCAACAACTCGCCCTCACCCCCCGCCGTGCAGTGCGCCGAGCCAACGCAGCACGAGCGCAACCGCGCCCATCAGCGAGCCGTCGGTAGTGAAGCGGGCCGGGACGATCCGCAGGCGCTGCGCCTCGGCGAGTTGCGCCCGCTTGAGCAGCGTGTGGCGTTCATAGGAATCGGGTGAGCCGCTCGAACAACAATGGTCCGGCCGCAGCACCGGCGCCCGCCACGATGACGATGCCGGGATTGAGGATCGAGCCGATGATGCTCAGTCGGCCGCCGGCCGCTTCGGCAACTCCGGCGATCGCCTCCGCCCATTCGATATCGCCGCCAAAGGCGCGTTCCATCACGTCCTCGATGCTCACATATCTGTCGAAGCGATCCGACATCTGCTCCAGCACCGAACGAAACCTGCTGACAATTCCAGGCAGCCGCGGTTGCCCCACCAGCACAGGCCGCCATTGGGGTCGATCGAGGCGTGGCCGAACTCGCCGCCGGCTCCGGCGGCGCCGTGGTGGCACCACGCTCGCTCATGCCGCGCACGATCCGCGCCTCGGTCGTGCGTGCCGGATGATCCTTCAAGAGGGCGATGATCTCCCTGCATGGCACGGCAAAGTATCATGGTGTCGTTGACCGGGGTATTTCTTCATCGTAGAGAAAATTACAGGCGTCAAAAGACGGACTGCCGTGTCTTCACCCCGGGCGTGATCGCCGGTAAGCGGGAGCGGCGTCATCAGGAGCGAGTTGTAGAAATTGCGCCGCACGCCTGCGCGGGTACCGGCGACACAGGTGGTCGATCACGCCTCGGCCCAGGCCGAGGCTCAGGTCGCATCATCCTGCCGCTGTCGCCGCCGATCCTGATCGTCACCGTGATCTGGCAGTTCACGGGAATCTGGAACGACTACATCATCGGCATGGTGTTCACGTCCGGACGCGAGCAGCCGATCACGGCCGTGCTGGTCGCGCTGGCGACCGCCGGCCAGCAGGCGGCGCAGTTCGACGTCGCGAGCAGCGCGGTGCTGATCGCGGCCCTGCCGCCGCTTTTGATCTATTTCTTCGGCGGCAAGTATTTTGTCCGCGGCCTCACTCTGGGGGCGATCAAGTAGAGGCATGGCGACGCTGACGATCAAGGGCGTGCACAAGCGGTTCGGACCGGTCGAGGTCCTGAAGGGCATCGACATCGAGGCGCGCGACGGCGAGTTCGTTGCGCTGGTCGGTCCCTCCGGCTGCGGCAAGTCGACCCTGCTTGCGATGATCGCGGGGCTGGAGACGGTCACCTCGGGACAGATTTTCATCGACGAGCGGCTGGTCAATGCGGTCGCGCCGAAGGACCGCGACATCGCCATGGTGTTCCAGTCCTACGCGCTCTATCCGACCATGACCGCGCGGCAGAACATCACCTTTGGCATGGAAAGCGGCGGCGTGCCGCGCAAGGACCAGGACGAGCAGATCGCCCGCGTCGCGCAGCTGTTGCAGATCGAGCCGCTCTTGAGCCGCAAGCCGGGTCAGCTTTCCGGCGGCCAGCGCCAGCGCGTCGCGATGGGGCGGGCGCTGGTGCGCAATTCAAAGCTGTTCTTGTTCGATGAGCCGCTGTCGAACCTGGATGCCAAGCTGCGCGTCGACATGCGCGCCGAGATCAAGAAGCTGCACCAGCGTGTCGGCAAGACCACGATCTACGTCACGCACGACCAGGTCGAGGCGATGACGCTTGCCTCGCGCATCGCGGTGATGCATCAGGGCAGCGTGCAGCAGTTCGATATCCCGAAGCGCGTCTATGCGCGCCCCGCCAACACGTTCGTCGCCGGTTTCATGGGCTCGCCCTCAATGAACTTTCTTGACGGGCGCCTCGCTGCCCGCGACGGCGGCGCGCTTTGCGTCGAAATCCCGCTGGCCGATGGCAGCGTGGCCGCGCTGCCGCTGGCGCGGCCGCCGGCTACCGCGCCTGCCGACGGCAAGGTCGTGCTTGGCATCCGTCCCGAACATCTCTATCGCTATGACGCCGAGCTAAAGGCTAAGAAGCCGGCGCTCGCCCGCCTCACCGCACCCGTGGAGCTGGTCGAGCCGACCGGCGCCGAGACGGTCGCAAACTTGCGGATCGGCGGTCGCGAGGTGGTCGGCCGCTTCGATCCGGACGGCGCGCCAGAGGCCGGCGAGCAGCTCGACCTCGGTATCGACATGGCGCCTGCGTGCCTGTTCGATCCGGTCTCGCAAGAACTCATTCCGGACGCCTCATAAAGACTTAAATCTCGGACGCCTCATCATGAACTTCGCCACTTATCCGAGCCTTGCCGGGCGCGTCGTGTTCGTCAGCGGCGGCGCGACCGGCATCGGCGCCGACATCGTGCGCGCCTTTGCCGCCAATCAGGCTCTCGTCGGTTTCGTCGACCTCAATGCGGATGCCGGACGCGAGCTCGAAGCCGATCTTGCTGCCCGCGGGCAGCAGGCGCTGTTCCTCAAGGTCGACGTGACAGACATTGCGGCGCTCAGGGCTTCGATTGCCGAGACGAAGGTGCGGCTCGGCCCCGTGGCCGTGCTCGTCAACAACGCGGCCAATGACGCGCGGCATGAATTTTCCGAGGTCGACGTCGATTATTGGGACCGTGCGCAGAACGTCAATCTGCGCCACCATTTCTTTGCGGCGCAGGCCGTGCATCCGCAGATGCGCGAGCTCGGCCATGGCGCGATCATCAATCTGGCTTCGATCGCCTGGCGCTTTGGCGGCGCCGAGTTTCCGGCCTATGCGGCGGCGAAGGCGGCCATTCTCGGCCTGACGCGGGCGCTGGCGCGCAAGCTCGGCCCCGACAACATCCGCGTCAATGCGATCGAGCCGGGCGCGGTCATGATCGAGCGGCAGCGCCAGCTCTGGTACACATCGCAGGCCTCGATCGCCGCAGTGGTCGAACGGCAGGCGCTGCGGAACGTCCTGCTTGGCGAGGAGATCGCGCGCGCTGCGCTGTTTCTCGCCGCCGACGACAGCCGCATGATCACAAAGCAGTCGCTGATCGTCGATGCGGGCCTGCGGTGAGACGATGCTATCGATCCTCCATCGGAGGTGAAATCTGGCACGGATGATGCACGCCCATCGCGTGCTCGCCGCCATCCTGCAGGAGGTCGAGCCGGCCGAGAGCTAGAAGGGAACGAGATGAGCATCACTGCGGAAACGATCGAGAGCGTGCCGGCAAGCGTCGACAGCAGCGCGCGCAAGGCGCTGCTGGGCTCGGCGGTCGGATATGCCATGGACGGCTTCGATCTCCTGATCCTCGGCTTCATGCTGCGGACGATTGCGGGCGATCTAAAACTGTCGCCGGCGCAATCCGCCTCGCTGGTGACGGCGACGCTGATCGGGGCCGTGCTCGGCGGCATCGGTTTTGGCATGCTGTCGGATCGCCTGGGCCGGGTCCGCGTACTCACCTGGAGCATCGTCCTGTTCGCCGTCTTCACCGGCCTCTGTGCCTTTGCGCAGGGCTACCTCGACCTCCTGATCTTTCGGGGCATCGCCGGGATCGGTCTCGGCGGCGAATTCGGCATCGGCATGGCGCTGGTCGCCGAGGCCTGGCCGGCGTCAAAACGCGCCCGCGCGTCGTCCTATGTCGGCCTCGGCTGGCAGGCCGGCGTGCTGGCGGCCGCGCTGGTGACGCCGCTGCTGCTGCCGCTGATCGGATGGCGCGGCATGTTCGCGCTCGGCGTCTTCCCGGCCATCGCAGCCTATGTCATCCGCGCCTCGCTGCATGAGCCGGACGTCTTCGTCGCCAGATCCAAGGACCATCCAAGAGAGTCCGCGCTGCATCTTCTCGTGAAGGACGGCGAAACCGCAAAACTCAGCCTCGGCATGGTGATCCTCTGCTCGGTGCAGAATTTTGGCTATTACGGCGTCATGATCTGGCTGCCGAACTATTTATCGGCC
>Ga0213882_10000660_pt1 | contig 11172 bp, 10 predicted proteins | sample BarmaccoBMER_R09_FD_160106 | JGI IMG/M metagenome (GOLD analysis project Ga0213882, IMG submission 160106) | Barbacenia macrantha exposed rock microbial communities from rupestrian grasslands, the National Park of Serra do Cipo, Brazil - ER_R09 ...
CGACAGTTCGCATTTTTTGAGCGACGTCATTATTCTGAACAAGCCGGGTGCCACCGTCGCCGAGGTGAGGATACGTCAAGCCGTCGCCTCTGTCGATCCCAACTTGCCCGTCATTTGGGTTCACAGTCTGAAAGAGCAAGTAGCCGGTCAGTTCCGGCAGCAGCGGCTGATTGCGCACCTCACGTCCTTCTTCGGACTCCTTTCCCTCATCCTTTCGTGCCTCGGGATTTATGGCGTCACTGCCTACAACGCGGGTCGCCGTACCAGTGAGATCGGCGTGCGCATGGCGCTAGGCGCTAATCGTGGACAAGTTGTCGCACTCATAGTCCAAGGCGCATTCGCGCTCATTATCTTCGGACTATTGATTGGACTGCCATTGACGCTCGCCACAGGGCGATTCCTGGGCCATCAGCTCTACGGCATGAATCCGTATGATCCCGCGGTCACACTAGCCGCCGTCTTAGCACTCGCGTTGTGCGCTTTGGCCGCATGCTTGATTCCGGCTTTGCGAGCGAGCTGGATCTCGCCCTCAGAGGCCTTGCGCGCCGAGTGAGGCCGGCGCGGCCTCAGGCGTATCTAACTCAGGAATTGCGATCTGCTCCGTGATCTGAATCCCGAATCCTTCGAGCCCAACGATCTTTCGCGGATGATTCGTCAGGAGGCGAATCGTCGAAAGCCCGAGATCCGAGAGAATCTGCGCGCCCAGTCCGGCTTCGTGCTGCAAAGGCGGATGCTTCTCAGATGGGATAAAGCTCGATTGAAACCGATCGTGCGCCAGCAGCTCGCGTTGCCCGTCGCGCCACACCGCGTCAATGCCCGCTGCGGTCTGATGTAGATAAATGAACACCCCGCATTCAGCGTGCGAGATCGCGGCCAGAGCGGACCCAACCAGCTTGTGGCAGTCGCAGTCGAGCGAATGGAAAATATCGCCGTACACGCAATGTGAATGAACGCGAACCAACACGTTGCGCTTGCCCGCAACCTCCCCATGAATCAGCGCGAGGTGCCTCTCGTTCTCCATCCGGCTCACGTAACGCATGAGCTTGAATTCGCCGAATTCGGTTCGGATGCGCCCGGACCCTTGCCGCTCGACGAAACGTTCCGTCTGTAGCCGGTAACGGATCAAGTCCGCCACCGAAATCATCTTCAATCCATAGCGGCGGCAGAACTCCAGAAGCTGCGGCACGCGCGCCATCGTGCCATCCTCGTTCATCACCTCGCAGATCACGCCCGCGGGTGAAAGCCCGGCTAGCCGCGCCAGGTCCACGGCCGCTTCCGTTTGCCCCGATCGCACCAGCACGCCGCCCGGCCTTGCGCGAAGCGGAAAAACGTGGCCGGGACGCGCGAGATCCTGCGGACGGGAGTTCGGATCAATAGCGACGCGAATCGTGTGCGCCCGGTCATAGGCCGAAATTCCCGTGGTCACGCCTTCGGCCGCATCAATCGCTTCGCAAAAGGCAGTCCCGAAACGAGCCGTGTTTACAGGCGACATCGGTTGCAGATCAAGCCTGCGGCAGATCTCGGCATCCAGCGACAGACAGATCAGCCCACGGCCGTTCGTCGCCATGAAGTTGATCGCTTCCGGCGTGATTTTCTCGGCGGCGATGGTGAGATCGCCTTCATTTTCGCGATCTTCATCATCCACCACGATGAGGATCCTGCCATTACGCAGCTCCTCAAGTGCTTCCGGAATGGAGGCAAAGCTCATGGGTGAACCCGCGCGGCGGCAATGAAGGATGCGATCGGAAGCAAGCTAAACAGCGGCGGCCAGGCCAGCCTTCGCGTGCCAGGATTTCGCCGGCTTGATGGCCTCGTTAACGGCCTGGATATTCTCGACTCCCTCTTTCGAAAGCCAGTCTTCCAACGCCTTCACGCCCTGTTTGGCATACACCGGCACGCCATCTTTCCATGTCGCACGTCCACACAGCACGCCGGAGTAATCCGTGCCCGCTTCAGCCGCCATGTTCAGGGATTCGACAAACTGCGGGTTACTGACGCCCGCGCTCAGATAAATGAAAGGCTTCTCCGCGACATCAGCGGCCTTTCGATAGTAATCGAGCGCCTCCTGCCTCGAGTACGCCGCCTGTCCTTTAAATACCTTGCTGCCCGCTACGAATTCAGCATTGACCGGGACTTCCACCTTCAGCACGTCTACGTTGTACTGCGGCTTGCCGAACTCCTGCATCGACTTAATGACGACTTCCGGCTTTTTCTTGGCGTACTCGAACCCTTTTTCGTCGCCTCCGGCCGGATCGTACCCCACAAACTCCAGAAAGAACGGAATCTGATGGTACTCGCACTCCGCGCCGATGCGTTCAATGAAAGCGTGCTTGATATCGTTCAGCTCCGCTTTTTCGAACGGGCTGTAATAAATCAGAATCTTCACCGCATCCGCGCCCAATTCCTTGATGCGCTTGGCAGAGAGGTGTGGAAGAAGATCCGGTAGGCGTCCCGGCTGCGTGTTGTCGTATCCGGTTTCTTCATACGCGAGCAGCAGCCCCGCGTTGCGCGCCCGCGCTTTAGCGGCCGGAACTCCAAATTCGGGATCAAGAAGGATGGCGCTGGCGTGCGGTGTCAGGATCTTCGAGACAGCGACTTTGAACTCGCTCATCATGTCGTCCGACACCTGATTTTCGGGCACGCCTTTCGCCTTGGCGATGGATTTTCGCAAGCTGCCGCGCTGGTCCATGGCGGCCGCCGCGATCACGCCTTTATCATTCGAGAGCGCATTCAGATGTTTGATTTTGCCTTCGGAGAGCTGCATAGCGGTTGAGCGAACCCTCAGTATAACGAAGATGACGACTGCCCGAATTTCCGGCTTTACCGTGAAAATGCGCCGGGATTCATTCTCGATTACCGAGACACGGGAGGGCCTGCAGTTTGTCCAACGAGCTTTCGTACTTGTTCCAGCCAGTTGTGTCGTCAAGGCTCAAGCCGGCCCGAACCGATCCGAGGATCCAGGCCGACGCAGTTTGGTTGTCCGGGACGAATACCAGTATGGTGATAGCGCTAGACGGATTTTCCGCTCTGTAGTACATGCTCCGTAACCCCGCGATGGGCTCTACGACATCTCGCAAGGGCTTTCCACAACGGTCGACCACAGCGCGAGGGGACAAATCTGAGAGTTTGCGGTAAGCGGCTGATCCGCGGCTTTCGTCGAAAGCACCGGGCAGACTTCGAACAGCTAGCGCGAATACGAGAGCGAGAAGGATACCACCAGCGATTTGCAACACGAGCCTCATTGGCGCGCCAAACTAACGCACGCCAGGGGCCACTTTTCAGGGTCCCTGGAATCATAGATTTGCGGAAGCCCCGAGCAGCAACTGAATACATATGTCCCCTGAAGGCGTAAACAGGGGTACACACCCATTTTGCAGCCGCGGGATCAACAGCAACCGGAACTTAGCCCGCCACCGAATCTCCGCGACCGCCTCATAAAAACCTCCGCCCGCGCCACATCTTTCAGGATCTGGCTCTTCAGCGCAGCCGCATCCGGAAATTGCCTTTCCGCCCGAATGAAGTGCCGAAACCGGACCTCAATCCGTTCAGGCGACTCACCTTCGAGCGAGCTCAGCAAATAGCTCTCGACCGTCGGTTCGGTACCGCCAAACGTAGGTCTCACCCCGGAGTTCGTGACCGAGTCCCAGGTGCGTCCAGTCCTCACATCGCAGGTCTTCGTCGCGTAGACGCCCCGCGGGACGATCAGGCCGGGTTCGGGCCGCAGATTCAATGTGGGCACTGTTTGCTTCGAGCCGATTCCGTGTCCCTTCACCACTTCATCTTCGAGCGCATAACAGCGCCCGAGAAGCCGCCCGGCCCGCGACACGTTGCCCGCGCCGAGATACTGACGAACGGCAGAACTCGAGACAGTTTCCCCGCGATAGGTAACCGGGCGCACGAACCGGACGGTGAAATTGTATTTCGACGCAAGCCCGGCAAGAACTTCCGGCGTGCCGCTCTGCTTGTAGCCGAATCGAAACCCTTCCCCCACAAACACTCCCCGAATCTCCAGCCGCTTGACGAGCAATTCGGAGACGAATTCTTCGGGCGATTCGTGTGCCACTTCCGACGTGAATCCCAGAATGAATATTTTTTTCGCTCCCGCTTCTCCCAGTAGCTTCACGCGCTGCTCCATTGTGCAGATCATGAGCGGAATGCGATCAGGAGCCACGACCGCGGTCGGATGCGGATCGAACGTAAGAACGGCGGGCGTAATGCCTCGTTCCGATGCGAACTCGACAGCCTCGCGAATGAGCTTGCGATGGCCAATGTGAACGCCATCGAAGTTGCCGATCGCTAGCGCGCACGGCCCAAACCGGCCCTTCACTTCATCAATCGAACGAAAGATAGCTGCGCTCATGCGCAATCGCCCCAGCCAATGGGGATTTCGAGCCCGTCGTACGCCACGCGGACCTTCGCTGGCAGCCGCGACTCCACCGCCGCGTGAAGCAGATCGTGAGAAATATGCGTGAAAAAAGCGCGCCCAGGGTTCAGCTTTTCCACCGTTCGCAGCGACTCCTCAACAGTCGAATGCGTCGGGTGCGGGTTGTGCCGCAACGCATCCAGAAAGAGAACGTCGAGCCCCGTGAGTTTCTCCTGGCTCTCCGCCGGAATGTCGCTGTGGTCCGTGAGATACGCGCAGTCCCCGAATCTGAATCCATACGCCGTGCCCGTGGCGCCGTGATTGACGCGGATCGGCTGAATGGTCACTCCCTCCACTTCAATTGGCTCATCTCCGAACACAATTGGGCGCAGCCTCGGCCGGCTGGACTCGCTAGGCGAATTGTCAAACACATAATGAAAGGTTCGTTGGATGACCTCTAGCGAGGGCTCGGACGTGTAAATCGGAATGTCCCGCCTCTGCAGGAAATTAAACGGGCGGACATCATCCAGGCCGAGAATGTGGTCAGCGTGCGAATGGGTGAAAAGGATGGCGTCAATGCGGTCGATCCCATAACGCAGAGCCTGATAGCGGAAATCGGGCGAGGTATCTATAAGGATGCGCTTATCGCCTAGGCGCAGCAAGACCGACGGGCGGAGCCGGCTGTCGCGCGGATCGCTTGAGGTGCAAACTTTGCACCGACAACCGATCATCGGTACGCCGACACTGGTACCCGAACCGAGCACGAGGATGGACGCATGCTCGAACTGTTCGAGCATCTACTCGGTCTTCGCGCCCTTGCCTCCGTCGGAGGTGATGATGAGCGGGCGGTCGTCGTCCTTCTTCTCAACTGGTGTTTCGGCGGTCTTGCCAGCGGCTTCCCCAACGGCTTTCGCCTGTCCGGAGCGGCGCTTTACCTCGTCCGATACCTGAACAAAGCGGAAGCGCAGTTCTGTGATTCCGTTCTCCAGAGTGCGCTGCTCTTCAGCGGTCAGATTGCCGCGCGTCTTTTCCTGGAGGACCGTCAGCAGATCAATCGAGTGACGAGCCAGCGGCAGATTGGGCTCCGGCTGCTCCTCGTTCTCGCCGCCGAAGTGCAGCAGCCCGAGCTGAATCTGAGTCTGCATCAATATGGACTCGACCAGAAACGAAAAGCTTGGGGGCGGCAGGGTGAAATCAGCACTGTCTGACATACAACACCACCATAGTACTGGTCCCGCAAGTTTTTTGAGAGTCGCTTGCCCGGAATGTCGAGTATGCGCCGTGTGCTCCGACTGCACTATTGAAGCGAATCGGTCACGACGAAAAGGTCAGAATGGGTTTCGTCGCGAGCGTCGAGCGTCGTTTTGAGAACCTCGTCTACGCTCTTGTCTGGCCAGACCTTCTTGAACGCTGCGACATAACTGTCCTGCTCCTTGTCTATATCTGCCAAGCTATGGAAGCCGGTCACAGCGACGTAATCGTAGCTGCCGGTCCCGCCAAAACGGGGTTCCATTACCGACCACGATGCGATCACGCCATCTTTCGCATTTGCGCATGCACAGGCTTCCAGAGATCATGTTCCATCTTCTCTGGATTTTGACCAGGCTTGGCCTTCATGTAATCAACGGTGAAATACATGCGGTTAGCCTGACTGGTTTGAGCGTTAGTGTGCGCTAGAGGCATCAGCGTGCCAAGAGCGAAGAAAACAACACAAGCGAGGATCACAGTGAGGCGTTTCATTGGTGGTTGATACTAGCACGAAATCATTGCCCATCGTGGGGCCGATAGCTAAACGGAAGTAAGGGGTTCCCATTGCGGCAGTCGGGGTGTATACTATCGTCGTTCCAAAACGGAAAGATTCGGTTTACCCAGGAATGAGGATGGAGGTCGACTGAAAATGAGCCGACATTGCGTGTGGGCTGCAGCGTTTTTTGCCGCCACGTCGATCAGCGTGCGTGCCGACAATATCGACTTCAGCACTTTCGTATCCAGCTCGAGCATCGGTGCGGTCGAGGGCGGTAATCACTCAACTATCGCCTTTAACTACGCAGGAAACAAGTTTGTCGGGTCTGTCTATCTGGGCGTCAACAACAACCAACTTTATTCGACGAATCTGGCCGGAGACAATGTCGCGCTGTTCGGTTCGCCTATTCCGGGCGCCGGCGGTGAAGTCGTTATAGGCGCTTCGTTGGGCAAGGGCGGATTCGCACTTGGTGACATTTATACGGGCTCGGAAGCTAATGGTCAGATTTATCATTACGCCAACACGGGCGGTTCGCCGAGTTTGTTCACGACACTTCCAGCCGCCGCAGGAGTCGTGCGTCAAATATTTTTCGACCCAGGATCGACCTTCGGAGGCAACATGCTGGTGACCACGACCTCGGGAAACGTTTACAAGGTTACCTCCTCCGGTATCCCGAGCTTACTGACGGGCGTCGGCGAGGACACCGAGGGAATGGACATCGCTCCCGGCGACTGGGGACCCTACGCGGGCGACTTGATGGTTGGTTCCGAGGGCAGTGGGACTCTACGGCTCATCAGTCCTACGGGCTCAGTCACCGTCGTCGAGTCTGTTGGTTCTTTCCCAGGCGCGGAAACAGTAAGTGCGATACCGCTAAATCTCAAGGCGACGAACCCTTTGGAAGGGTTTTACGTGGCGAATTACCCGAATGATATTCAATTTGCTTCGGCGAGTCAGTTCATTAGGCAAGGTCTTCTGGGAGATGTCATTGTCACCGACGAATTTGGGGGCAATACTGCCTGGGATGTGCACTTCAACGCCACAACCAACACCTTCTCTTCAACTCTGTTCAACTTTACAGGCAACTCGATCCAGCAATTTGAAGATGGCATCTTTGTGACTCCAGAGCGTATCTCGGTGTTCACACCTGAGCCTGCGAGCCTGCGCCTGCTCCTGTTAGGCGGTATTATGGCCGGATTAGGCATCCTTTTACACGCGAAGCTACGGGTGTAATCTGAGCCCATCGCCTCTTCAGACGTATTCCTGGGCGAGCATTCCGCGCACGTGTTGCGCGAACTTGCGCCCCAGGTGCTCGGTGCCATCATCCGGCGCTTCCGCGACTTCGCCGGCGCTGAGGACGCCGTTCAGGAGGCGCTACTCGCGGCTGCGACGCAATGGCCCTGGAAGGCGTTCCCGAGAATGCGCGGGGATGGTTAATTCAGGTCGCGTCGCGGAAATCTCGTCGCACCGCCAGCTCGCGCTCCAGACCGCCCGCTCCTCCTTCACGACGCCGGCTCGTACCACAGCACTACGCTTCCGTTGCCGAAAGCTCGCGATTTTGTCAGCTTCAGCGGAAATCTCTCCTTGACGCCGTCAAACATCGTCCGGCCTTCGCCAAGAACAATCGGAGTCACCACGATCTGGTATTCGTCGATCAAACGGGCCGCTGTCAACTGCGAAACAATGCTGCCGCTTCCCAGAATCACCATCGGATCTCCTGGCTCCTGCTTCATCTTTCGTACTGCCTCTGCCAGATCGCCCTTCACTAGCTTCGTGTTGTTCCAGGACGCCTCGTCCATCGTTCGCGAAAACACGACTTTCGGCCCGCTGTTCATACGTTCTGCAACAGCCGGAAGAGTGTTGAGCGCGGCGTCGGTCGGCCAGAAGCTAGCCATCAGATCATATGTAACTCTCCCGAACATCAACACGCTTCCTCCCTGAGCATTTTCCGCAACGAATGCGTTCCACTCCGGATCTCCTTTGTGGGCCCAGCTCATATCGCCGTTCGCATCCACGAAGTAGCCATCGAGGCTCACGCTGTTGTAGACGAGTACTTTCCTCACTTGTCCTCCGCCTGGACGTACTCGGAAATATCCCTTGTCAGCAGCGTGCCTTCCCACAAAGGACGCACTTCGACCGTTCCATGCAATGCCGTCGGCGAGCGGGCCGCCCATGAGATAGCGGCATCCAGATCAGGCACCTCGATGATGTGAAAGCCGCCGAGTTGCTCTTTCGTTTCGGCGTAGGGGCCATCCAGCACTAACGTCTTCCCATCGGCCGCCCGCACTCTGGTCGCCGATGAAGTCGGTTTCAGCCCGTTGCTGCTCTTCAATACGCCGGCCTTAGTCATCGCTTCCATGTACCCTTTGTAGGCGCCCAACCACTGTTCTTGTTCGGCCCTCGTCAGTTGGGGCCAGCCGGCTTCATTCACGTAATCCAACAGGATATATTTCATCTGTAAAATCTCCGTTGTCAGGATGTGAGCGGTTTTGTGTTCCGCCACTACCATGACGTCCGAACCCCCGCGATTTGGACAGCAACCGAAATTTTTGCGAAAAAGCGAACGGCGCCTATCTTCCGAAAATCGCCAGCTTCGAAACCAGGCGGCCGCGCGCGTTCGCGCTCATGCCCGATTCCGAATTGGCGCCGTCCCACTGTGCGCGCGTCATTGGCGTGACCGGCTTTAGACTCTTCTTCTCGAGTGCCGCGTTCGTATCCTGGAGATCCTTTGCGGTGAACGTCTCGAATTCACGCATGACGTCCCCCAGTTCGCGGCTCAAAGAATCGATGCGTCCAATATAATAGTCCGCGGGCCGGCCCTCGTAGGAATTCAAAGCTCCGTAAACCTGAGAAGTCTTCTCGCGAATTCGTTCCTCACCCGTAATGGCGCCGCCCTCCTGAGTAGCTACGATCTTCTTTCGAATCGCCTCGTCCTTCGCCGTCGCATCGCGTAACTTCGTCTCCAGAGCGTCATCCGTCTTCGCCTGGGAGGCACGCATTAACAGCGCCTGATGTACACCGTTGATCTGATCCACATCGAAGCTCATATCGCGGAACAGCTTGTAAAGGCGCAGAACCGCTTCATACTGCATCTTGCGATCCTCAACAGTGAATTTTGCGCGCCGGTCAAGCGTCAGGTCAAGCGGCGTCGTATAGGCCTCCTTGCCTCGTGTCATCTTTACTGTGTACTTGCCGGGCAGCACCCGCAATCCCTCCGTCGCTTCGCCGGCGATCGTCGCCGCCGTAGGAACTCTCGGCGGCTTCAACCGCATCGACCATTCGAGCCGGGTCAGCCCTCGCCTGCTATTGGCAGGCAAAGTATCGACTAATTTGCCTTGCCGATCGACAATCTCAATCTTCATCCTTCCGAATATGTGCCGCTTCTTCTGGTAATACGTAATCAGCGCGGCATCCGGCGGGTTCGGCCCCACATACATCGCATCGCCCTCCGCCCATCCGCCAAAGGCGGTTAGGCGTTGCTGCTGGGGGCGGGCTTTAATGAACGCCGCATCTTTCGCCATCAAATCGGGAGTCATCTCTCGCAAAGGACTGATATCATCCACCACCCATATGCCGCGCCCGTGCGTCGCGATCACCAATGCGGAATCCCGCGGCTGAACCACCAAGTCACGCACCGCGACGGCCGGAAAATCGTTCCCTTTGTATTGTGCCCATTCTTTTCCGCCATCGATGGAGATCCACAAGCCGAACTCCGTCCCTGCAAACAGCAGATTCGGCGAAAGCGTATCTTCTTTAATGACGTGGGCCCAACCGCGCACTCCGCAGTCTTTGGTCCTCAGCGCCGTCCAGGTCTTGCCAAAATCCGTCGTCTTAAAAAAGTACGGGTCCATGTCGCCGAACCAGTGCCTGTCAAACGCGGCATACGCAGTGCCCTCATCAAAGCGGCTGGCCTCCACCCAAGAAACCCAAGAAAATTTCGGCAGCCCTGGCACATTCGCAACTACATTTGTCCAGTTCTTGCCGCCATCGCGAGTAAGTTGCAAATTCCCGTCGTCGGTTCCGGCCCAAATCACCTGCCCATTGCGAGGCGATTCGCTAATCGAAAAAATCGTCGTGTGCTCTTCGGCCACCGAATTATCGACGGTGACGCCACCCGATTGCTCCTGCTTCTGCTTCTCTGGATCGTTCGTGGTCAGGTCAGGCGAGATACGGTCCCAGGTCTGCCCGTGGTCGCGTGATCGGAATAAGAACTGCGCGCCGATATAGATAGTGCCTTTTTCATTCGGGCTCATATGAATCGGCGTGTTCCAATTGAAGCGGAGCTTTCCTTCCCCGTATTTCGGCTGCGGCTTAATAGCGCGACTCTCGTGCGTGAAGCGGTTCACCCGGCCAATGTCGCCCCCTTGTGCCTCCACATACAGGTACGCCGGATCGGTGGGATCGGCAAAAGCGAAGAAACCGTCCCCGCCATACATGTTTTCCCAGCGACTGTTTGTAATTCCGCCCGGATACGCCGAATCGCCCATCCACACGCTGTTGTCTTGCAGTCCGCCGAACACGTGATATGGATCCGCTTCATCCACGCTCACGTGGTACCACTGGCCGATCGGAAGATTGCCGCCTTTCCACCACTTGTTTCCGCCGTCGTCGGAATACCAGATGCCGCCATCGTCGCCCGCTATCACCCGGTTCGAATCTCCCGGATCGATCCAGACATCGTGGAAATCCCCATGCGCCCCCCCTGAAATGTTGCTGAAGCTCTTGCCGCCATCGGTACTCACTACCAGCCCAAAATCCGGCTTGTAGATTTTGTTCTCATCTTTCGGATCGACAATCAGGTTCGCGAAGTAAAACGGCCGCCACACCATCGACTGGCTCCGGTCGCGCTCCTGCCACGTCTTCCCTCCATCATCCGAGCGGAACAAGGCGCTCCGAGTCGATTCGATTAGCGCATACACAACGTCCGGCTTCGAGGGCGCCACCGTAACCGCTATCCGGCCCCATGGTTTCGGCGGCAGGCCTTTGGTGTTCTTGTCGTCCAGCTCCGTCCAGGTTGCGCCGCCGTCGCTCGTCTTGAAAAAAGCGCTGCCGCTCGGCGATATCGGAC
>Ga0213882_10000661_pt1 | contig 11171 bp, 14 predicted proteins | sample BarmaccoBMER_R09_FD_160106 | JGI IMG/M metagenome (GOLD analysis project Ga0213882, IMG submission 160106) | Barbacenia macrantha exposed rock microbial communities from rupestrian grasslands, the National Park of Serra do Cipo, Brazil - ER_R09 ...
CGGGCTGTTCGGCGATCCCGAGGAGTTGCGGCGCCGCATGGCCGAGCTTGCGGAGCAGATGCAGGGAGCGCAGCGGGTCGCCTGGGCCGACAACGCGATCAAGCTCGCCGTGGACATGACGGTGGCGGGCATCACCCGGCTCAACCTCCAGGGCAACGCCGAGCAGCAGGCCGCCGAGGTGCGCGACGCCGTGCGCCTCCTCTTCCCCGAGGCGGTCACCCTCGTGCGCGAGGCCCGCGAGGGATTCGGCACCTAGGCGCTTACTTCAGCAGCCGTGAGAGCCGGCGGTCCTTCAACACGCGGCCGGCGGTCTGCTCGGCGGGGCAGTAGCACATGACGTAATCCTTGAAGTGCACGGCCTCGATCCGCGCCCCGCAGCGCGGGCACGGCTCGCCGGCCTTGCGGTGGACGCGCAGGGGCATCGGAGCCTTGTCCGGGAGCGACTCGCCAACGACCCGCTCGTAGTGCTCAAGCGCCCCGCCGAGCACCTCGCTCATCGCGGCATGTAGGGCTGCGACGTCCTCCTCACCGAGGTCGTCGCCTCGCCGGAACGGCGACAGCCGCGCCTGCCACAGGATCTCGTCGACCCAGGAGCGCCCGATGCCGGCGATCACGTGCTGATCGCGCAGCAGCGGGTGGAGAGGGCGCGGCTGATCGAGCAGCCCCGCGAGCTCGTCCGCCGGGGGCGGCGGCCACGCCTCCGGCCCGAGCGAGGCCACCGCCTCGTCGGCTGAGAGCTCCTCCGCAGGCAGAAGCTTCGCCCAGGCGCGCTGCTGCGTGCCGAACTCGCGCAGCCGAAGCTCGCGGCCATCGCGGATGCGGATCAGCAGCCGCGACCGGCGGTCCCGGACCGATGCGCGGTCGCCGAACAGCTGGAGCCGGCCGGCGGACATCAGGTGGACGAGGAGGACGAGGCCGCCGAAGTCGACCACCGGCATCTTGCCCACCCGCCTCACCGCCTCGATGGTCTCTCCCGACAGCGCCTCGAGCGGTGGGTCGATCGTGCGCATCGTGACCATCCCCGGCGCGACTGCGGACTCGACCTCGGCCCCGGCCAGCGCGGTGCTGAGACGCCGCGTGGCGATCTCGACCTCGGGGAGCTCGGGCACCCAGATGAGGTTAGGAGCGCGTCGACCTCCGGCGAGCCGGTCCCCCAACTACGCTGGACGCCGTGCGCATCGCCGTGGCAAGCGACGAGCGAACCGGCGTGGCCGAGGCGGTGGTCGCCGAGCTTCGCCGGCGGGGACACGACCCGGTCCTGCACGGCGCGCTCGCCGACGGCGAGCGCGAGGATTGGGCGTGGGCGAGCGAGGCCGCTGCGCGCGACGTCGCCGACGGGCGCACCGATCAGGCCATCGTCTGCTGCTGGACGGGAACCGGTGCGTCGATCGCGGCGAACAAGGTGGACGGCATCCGTGCCGCGCTCTGCGGCGACGCCGAGACCGCGCGTGGCGCACGCAGGTGGAACGACGCCAACGTGCTGGCCCTGTCGCTGCGGACCACGAGCGCGCCGGTGCTCGGTGAGATCCTGGACGCCTGGTTCGAGGCCCGGCCGAGCGACGAGGAGGACGACACCGTCAACGTCCGACACGTCGACGAGATCCGAGGAGGCCGGGCCGGCTAACTGAGCACGCGCGGGCGCGCCAATGCCGAGCCCCCGGCCGGCCGCGGCGCTACTTCACCACGTGGTAGGTCTTATCGACGGGGTGGGACGCGTTGTTCGTCGTGTCGATCGCCGTGAGCTGCATGTCCCATTGGTGCCATCCCGCGGTGAAGTTCTTCTTGAACAGGATGATCGGGCCCAGGGTGGGCCCGAGCGGACGGGTGGCCGCCCGCACCTCGGCGTACTCGCTGATCTTGAATCGGATCGTCCCGCCCGGGTGCTGGCACGTGTCGGACCGATGGCGGCACACCGTGGTGGGAGTCACCTTGAACTTCTCGAACTTCGGGACGACGGCGTCCTGAGCCACCGCGACTGCGGCGAGTGCAAGCGCGACAAGCGCGCCCGCGACCAAAGCCCGACGCATCCTCCTCATCCCACCCATGTTCATACCGCAATCCACGCGCTGAGGCAACCGCCATCCGTCGTCTCGGGCGGCCCGGGCCTGGATATCTAGGATTCCCGAGCCGTGCCGACCGCCCTCGAGATCGTCGATACCCATGCTGCGGCCGCGGGGCAGGAGCTCGCTCCGCTCATCGTCCGCGAGCCGCTGGCGGGCTACCTCGACGAGCGTGGCCTTGGCTCCGGCCCGCTCGAGGCGCACCGCATCGGCGAGGGCCACTCGAACGTCACCTACCTGATCACGCGAGGCAGCGAGCGCTTCGTCCTGCGCCGTCCGCCCCGGCCGCCGCTTCCGCCGACCGCGCACGACGTGCTGCGCGAGGCCCGCCTCCTGTCCGCGGTCCAGGACGCGGACGTTCGAACGCCGCGCGTGCTCGACGCATGCGACGACGAGTCGGTGCTGGGAGTTCCGTTCTACGTGATGGAGTACCTGGAGGGGACGGTGATCACCGGCGCCGTGCCCGAGGCCCTCGACACGCCCGCCGGAAGGCGGCGGATCTCGGAGGAGCTCGTCGACTCCCTCGTGGAGATGCACGCGGTCGACTGGCGTGCGTGCGGCCTCGAGGGCTTCGGCAAGCCGACCGGCTACCTCGACCGCCAGCTGCGGCGCTTCGGCGGCCTATGGGAGATCAACAAGACGCGCGAGCTGCCGCTCGTCCAGGAGGTCGGCGAGTGGCTGGCGGCCAACAAGCCGGAGTCCCCGCCGGCCACGATCGTCCACGGCGACTACCGGCTCGGCAACACGATGTTCGCGAACGACCCGCCCGCGCAGCTGATCGCGATCTTCGATTGGGAGATGGCGACGATCGGCGATCCGCTCGCGGACCTCGGGTACATGACGGCGACGTGGTCCGAGCCGCCGCGCGGCGAGGATCGCAAGGAGACGATGTTCGACCGCCTCACCATCACGCACCAGGACGGCTTCCTCGCGCGCGATGAGCTGATAGCCCGCTACGAGGAGAGCACCGGGAGGTCCATGTCCGACCTGCGCTGGTACCAGGCGCTCGCCCTCTGGAAGGCCGCGGTGTTCATGGAGGGCAACTACAAGCGATCGCTGGCGGGAACCACGGACGACCCGTACCTGGCCCTGTTCGACAAGGGCGTTCCGCAGCTCGCCGAGGCGGCGCACCAGATCACGAAGCTGCCGGCCCCGCGCGCGTGAGCGTCGAGGGCGACGGCCGTCCGGCGGGCCTCCTGGTCGACTTCGGCGGGGTCCTGACCACGAATGTCTTCGAGTCCTTCCGCGCGTTCTGCGCGGCAGAGGGGCTCGACCCGGACGCCGTCAGGTCGCTGTTCCGCGAGCGCGGAGAGGGCCTGGACCTCCTGCGCCAGCTGGAGAAGGGCGAGATCGAGGTGCCGGACTTCGAGCGGCGGTTCGCCCCCCTGCTCGGCGTTCAGCGGGCGGATGGGATGGTCGATCGGCTGTTCGCGGGCGTCCAGCCCGACGAGAGGATGATCGCGGCGGTGCGCGCCGTGCGCGACATCGGGACACCCACCGGGCTCATCTCGAACTCCTGGGGCGGGGTGACCTACGACACCGCCCTGATCGAGGAGCTCTTCGACGGCGTCGTGATCTCAGGCGAGGTCGGGCTCCACAAGCCCGATCCGGAAATCTTTCGCCTCGGAGCCGAGCGGATCGGCGTGCCGGCCGACCGCTGCGTGTTCGTCGACGACCTGCGCGAGAACTGCGAGGGCGCAGAGTCGGTGGGGATGACCGCGATCCTCCACCGCGGAGCCGACGGGACGCTTCCCGAGCTTGGGCGGCTGTTCGGCGTCCAGTTGCGGTAGGACCCGGTTGCGCCGACGGGTCGTGGCTGTCGCGCTCGGCCTTTCGGTCGCCGCGACCGCCGGGTGCGGCCAGGGCCGCCCGCCCCTTCCGAGACCGCTCCTCTTCGGTGAGGGCGCGCTCTACCGGCCCGCACCGTACGGACCGCGCGTCGCTAGCGCTCGCACGATCGGGCGCCTTCGATGCGAGGCGGCGGCCCCTCCGGCGCGGTTCCTCGCCCACGTCGAGGTGATCGTCGACGGCCGCGTGGCGATCGTCCCGGCGGGTATCGGGGTGGCGCCGCCCCAGGTCCGCCGCGGGGCCTACGTGGTCCGCGGCCGATGCGAATACCCGATTCGCACGCATGAGCCGACCGGCCTCCTCGAGGTCGCAAGCTCGCGCCGGATCACGCTCGGCGAGCTGTTCGCGGTCTGGCAACAGCCGCTCACGAGGCAGAGGCTGCTCGAATTCGCGCCGCGGCGCGGGTCGATGGTGCGCGCGTACGTCGGCCGCGCGCGGTGGCCCGGCGATCCCCGGGAGATCGTCCTTCGCCGTCACCGCGCCGTGACCCTCGAGCTGGGCCGGTTCGTGCCCCCGCGCCCGCGGTACGCCTTCCCGCGCGGGATTTAGGAGTTCCACGGCGGCCGGCGTTACGCTGGCGTCGATGCGCGCGCGACGCCGCACATCGATCGCAGCCGCGACCCTCACCGCCGTGCTCGCCGCAGTGCCGCTCGCGCGCGCCGACTCCGACCCCGCGAGCGACGTCCTCCCCGTCCAGAACGTCTTCGTCCCCTACCAGCCGCAGGTCTCCCAGTCGCTCCAGCAGACGCTCCGAGCGGAGACCGCCGCGGCGGCGAAGTCCGGGTTCCCGATAAAGGTCGCGATCGTCGCCACGGCCCAGGACCTCGGTGGGGTGCCGGACTTCTTCGGAAAGCCGCAGCCCTACGCGCGCTACCTCGGCTCCGAGATCAGCTTCAGCAAGCCGCAGCCGCTGCTCGTGGTGATGCCATCGGGACTCGGGACCTATCAGGTGCCGCCGAAGGCGGCCGCGGTGGCCCGGGGCATGACGCCCGGGGCGGGCCCGGACGGGATGGCCACCACCGCGGTGAAGACGATCGAGCAGATGGCGACCGCAGCGGGCCACAAGATCGGCAGCTACAAGGCCGGCGGGAGCGGGGGTGGAAAGTCGTCGACCGCGCTGATCTTCGCCGGGCCGATCGTGCTGCTCGTGATCGCCCTCGTCGTCTTCAGCTACCGCAGGATGGGGCAGGAGGAGGAGGAGCTCGAGGAGCTCCGCTCGGGGTCCGGCTGAGCCGACGCCGAAGCAGGCCGCGCCCGGCGCCTCACTTCTTCGCCTTCCGCCGCTCCTTCCGCTTGTTGCGCCACTCTCCGATGTAGATGTAGCCGAACAGCGCCACCACCGGGCCCATGAAGACTGGCAGCGACACGTACCAGTGTCCGAAGTGCGCGATCGGCGGGACCATCAACCCGAGTAGCGCCATTACCGGATAATCGCAGGGGTCGCGAGGGCGGTCATGAGTACGTGCTCGGAATCTCCTCCGCCCGCGACGCCACGCCTCAGGTGTTGACCGCGGACAGCAACCAGAGTCCGAGGCTGGTGAAGCCCACCATCACGCACAACATCCAGTACTGCGAGCGAGCCGCGTCGCGCACTCGCGAGTAGACCGCGAGGGCGCGATCGTGCGCGAGGGTCAGCCCGGCGACGTGCCCACACACGAGTGCCGCCACCTGCACGTACCAGATTCCCGCCGCGGATATCACCTTGAAGTTCACCGTCGCGCTCGCGGTCCCGAAGATGTTTGCGCCGTTTCCGAGCGGGTCGGAGATGAGGTATCCGATCGCCTGGCCCTGATAGGCGAGCAACGAGAAGTAGTGCGCTACTGCGTATGCGAAGGCGATCGGGATGAGGGTGTGGGCAAAGCGATGCGCCAGCTCCGCCTGGCGGTGGTGGTGATCGACGGTCACCATTCCGCGTACCCCGGTGGCGTACACCCCGCCGACGAGCAGAACGCAGAACAGAAGCCCGACCGTCGACGCCAGCTCGACCGAGACCGTCGTGCTGAATCCAAGGTCGCGGAAGAGCTTCGCGAGGTCGCCGCCGAGCGAGCGCCAGACGGGCCCGTTCGAGAGACCGTCGAACGTCGTAGTCCCGATGGCGGCGCACAAGAGGACGACGGTGCCGGGAATGATCTGGAGAGGCGGAGCTCCCGAAAGCGGACGGCGCAGGTACACCGCGCCGTCGGCGTGCCGCTCGAGCGGCGAGATCCGTGAGTACAGGTTGAACAGGCACGAGAACGCGTCGCCGCGGCGGGTCCAGGTCTCGATGCCGAACGCGGACATGCCCGCGAGCTGGACGGCTGCGTAGCCGATCGAGAGCCAGGCGAGCGTCGAGGGGACGTCCTTATCTGCGTATGCCAGCTCCAGCCACGCGAAGCCGATCACGCCTGCGACGGCCGGCCATTGGCCGAGCCACGCTGGATACTCGCGGCTTCGAATCGGACGGCCCCCAAGCTTGCGCCATGTCGACGAGACGGCGAGCGCGAACGAGCGCCAGGGGTTGAAGGCGCGAAAGACGTCCCCGAAGACCGCGCTCAGGATCACGGTGCCCACCCAGAAATGGACGTAGATGAACGTCGGCTCGAGGTTCTGGAGCGGCTGCGAGGTTCCGGCGAATCCGCAGTAGACGAGAAACACGAAGCATCCGATCCCAAGCAGCCCGCATGCAGCGACGACTGCACGCGGCATCGCGAACAAGCGCCTCTTGGGGGAGTGCTGGAGCCGCGGTTCGCGCCAGAGCGACCCGAGAGCCACGAACGAGATGATCAGAACGATCGCCGCCGACCAGCCGAACAGCCACGACGGGATCGGTAGGTCCGTTCGCCCGACGAGTCCGTGCGCGGACGCCGCCGCCGGCCCGGCCAGTACGGCCAGCCCGGCGGCGAACAGTCCGAGTGCGAACCTGCGCACCATCGCTGCTGTCAGCCTGCGGCTCCCCGCGACCGCGGCCGCATGAGTGCGGCGAGGCCGATGAGGAGGCCGACAATCGCGACCACGAGCGCAGCGATTCCAAGCCCCTTGCTTGCGCCCTTGGTGCTCGACTTGGCGGACGTCGGGTTGGCCGCGAGCAGCTTGTTTACCTTCGCTGCCGCGTCCCCGGGGCCCGCCTCGTCGCCCGCGACGTCGATGATCGCCCCGCCCTTGGGCGCGACCGCGATCGTCGGGGCCGGCTCATTCGCACTTGGCGGGCCAATCCAGCGAACCACCTTGCCGTTGCTGTAGGTCTGGAGCGTCTTGAACGTGAGCGTTCCGGTGGCGTCATCCGGCATCGCGGTGGCGATCGCGAAGTTCTGGAAGCCCCCCGGCGGGATCTTCCCGCCGCTCCAGATGATCTCCGAGACCTCCTCGGTGACCTTGCCCTGGTCCGTCTGGACCGGCTTCGCGAGCTTGCGAGTCAGGACCTTCGCGTTCCAGCCGGGGATCGGCTGAGTCGCCACGTCCAGGAAGCCTGGAGGAACGGCCACGTCGACCTTTGTCGTGTCGGCGTTGGTCTCCTCGTTCGGCACCCGAATGTTGAACGTCACGTTTGCGCCCGCCGGCACGTCGTTCGGATGGAAGCTGACGTGCGCCTGGGCACCCGCTGGCACCGCCATCGTCGTCAGCGCCGCGGCAAGTACGGCTCTCTTCTTCATGTTCTGTCTCCTTTGAAGAGTCATCGAATTGCCGGCCCGCCTATGCACACGGAGCCGGCGCGTGCAACGGCGCGCGACGGTGGGGCGCGCCCGGCGAGAGCGGTGGCGAGGAGCAGGCCCCCCCGCGGGACCAGGGCCATCGGCGGGCGGCGACGCGTCTTGGCAAGCGTGAGCCCTCGCCGGATCCTGCGACGCCGCAGCGCGGCCCTCACAAGCAGGTCTTCGCCGGGGAATCGCCCTACGAGCAGGAGCAGCGCGAGAAGGGCGACCGGGACTCCGTACAGCAGGCCCACCCCAGCCTGCGCGACCAGGAGGCCGCACGCCAGGGGGACCACGGCTGCCATGAACGCGGCGAGGCGCCACCGTGCGGCCGTCATCGGATCGGCACCTTCACCGTCGTCGTGTACTCGTCGAACTTCGTCACGAGCACGGTCACCGTCAGCTGCCACGTGCCAGGCACGCTGAGCAGGGCTCCGGGCACGATGTAATGCCCGGGCCCTGCCTTGCTCGCGCCCTGGTTGAGGGGACCGATCCGCTTCGAAGGAAGGCTCTCCGCGATGTCGACCTCCTGCGCACGGGTGAACTGCGTGCCGTCCTTCGGGTTGAGCAGGTAGAGGTGGATTTCGTTCGATCCGACCTTCGCCGGGTCCACCGTCATCTGGAGCTGCGCCGGTCCTACGTTGGTCGTCTTGTTCACCGGACCTGTCTGGGCGACGATCGACGGCGCGTACATGACGAGCGCAGCGGTGACGCCAAGGATGCCGAAGACCAGCATCACCTCGCCGCGAAGCGCCCGACGGAGCAGCAGGCCACCGCGGCCGGGTGCGGCGCCCTCCGCCGCCAACCGCTTCATGAGTGGGACGCTGCGCTGCCGGTTGTAGGCAGCGAGAGGGATCAGCCCGAGTAGGACGATCGACTTGATCAGGACCGCACGCCCGAACGCCGTGTGGATGAGGTTGCCCGGATCGCGGACGTAGATGTAGGCCTGGATCACTCCGGTCACCGCGATCGCGCCGACAGCGGCGAGGGCGAGGGGCGAGAAGCGGCCGAGCACTGCCCCGAGCAGTCGGGTCCGATCCGCCGGCTCGAGCGCGCGCGTGGCTCGAGGTACAGCGAACAGCAGGAGCGCAAGGCCGCCCGCCCACACGCTCATCGCGACGACGTGGATGACGTCGACCGGGAAGAGCACCGCCTCCGGGCTCTGCGTGGACGCGTGGCCGGCGAGCGCGGGCATCAGCACGAGGTAGACGAGCGGCGCCACCACCAAGAGGCCAACCGGACCGGGGCCTCGCCTCATCGCCAGCCCCGTCGCTCCGAGCTCGGCCGGCCGCAGGACGGGCGCGCGCTCACGGCGCGGCGAAAGCAGCGGAATCGCGAACGCGGCCGCGACCGCCCATGCGGCCACGCCGAGGCCGAACGACCGGCCGAACCTCGTCCCTAGGACCTCGCGGACGATATTTGGCTTCAGGGCCGCCCAGCCCGAGATGCCCCCGGCGAACGCGCCCTCCAGTACCACGAGCGCCGCGGCGGTCACAGCGCCCGCGATCGCGACGACGATGACGACGGTCCGCAGCCGTCGCAGGAAGGCCTCGGATGCACCGGCCCATTCCGGGCTTCCGCCGCCCGTCGCCCGAAGCGCGGGCAGCCAGGTCCAGAGCATGAACATCAGAGCGCCAACCGCGACCGCGATCGATGCGTATTGCAAGCCGCGGGCGATCCCGAACGCGATCTCCGTTGGCGGCCCGGTCTTCGAGCCCTTGGTTAGCTGGGCGACGGTCTGACCCGGTGCCGTACCGGGCTTCCCGATCGAGAACACAAACCCGCTGGACACCACGTGCCCATCCGCGGAGATCACGCGGTAGGTCGCCGTGTACGTTCCCTCCGCCAGATGCGGCTTGAGGTGAACGCCGAGCTCCGACCCAGTGCTGTTCGGGTGGAAGGCGTCGCCCTGGTCGACCCGCTTGCCGGAGGAGTCGAACACGCGCACGGCGCCGAAGTTCCCCTCGACCGTCTGGTCGAACTTGAACACGACGGCCGAGGGCTCCCGCTTGACGACGGCGCCTCGAGTCGGCGACGTCGATTGGAGCTGCGCATGGGCCCACGCCGCCGGCGCGCCGACGAGCAACGCCGCCGCTGCCGCGACGGCAGCGGCGGCGGCGCGTTGGCGTAGCGCCGTCACCAGGCCTCCGCGGCCCCCCTCGGTGTCGCCTCACGTTCATCAGCCGTGCGGCGGCGCCGGATGAACCAGACGAGGGCGATCCCCAGCAGCGCGATCACTATCAACGCGACGATCGCGGCGGCCGGGAACCCCTTCGGCTGCCCCGCCCAGAACAGCGTTCCGTTGATGGCAGCCGGCTTTCCGCCGACGCTCACCGGGATCGTGTAGTCGAAGATCTTGGTCTTCTTGTGCTTGTCCTTCACCTGTGACGGGATGGTGTGGGCCATCCAGTGCATGCGATGGTCATGCCACACAAAACGTCCGGACTGGTCGATGACCTGCCACTGGGGCGCCCCCTTACCCGTCACGCTCTTCGGCACCGGCGTCGTGGCGAAGCGATCCTGGTTCAGGTAGACCGCGGGACTGTTCTTGTTCTGCTCGACCGTCCCGTTCGGGAGGAGTTCGGCATACGGGTAGCCGTTGTAGTCCCGGATGACGACCGGCTTCCCGGTCTTGTTGACGAGCTCGAGCTGGTTGTCATAGCCCAGTACCTGTACCTGCAGGCCCTGGATGTTCGGGAAGACGCCGTTGACCACCGACCGGTAGTCGGGATTCCCTTCGTGTGCTGCAGCTGGTTGGGCAGACGCCGCGACCAGCACGGCCGCGATTGCGACTGCCCGTCGAAGACGCGACATCGCTGCTCCTTCGGGTCGGGGCTTCACGCAGCGCCCGGTCCCTAGGGGCCGGCGCGCTACGTCGCTATCAGCTTGCGCACGGGGGGTGCCCGCCCTGCCGCAGATGCAGCGAGCGGGTCGAGCAAGCGGATGGGCGCGGTGGGCTGCCGCTTCCCTGCCGGCTGGTCGCGGCGGGTCGGAGCGGAGCGGACACGGGCTCGCGATGCGAACCGGACGACCGCGTGGGCACCACGCATGAGCAGCGTCATGGCAAACGCCACGGTCATCGCAACGGGCACGCTCCAGAGCCCGCCGTGCCCGAAAACGCCCGCCAGGCTCGGTGGGTGGCCGGCGGCGAAGGCCCCCTCGAGGAGCTCCTGGCAGATGTAGATGAGGACGAGCCCCAGCGCCGTCACGAGCCAGAGTGCCGCCACCGGACGCGCGGCACCCGAACTCTCCTGCGTTCGCCATGCACGCGCAACGCGCGTCAGAAACAGACCGAATGCAACAGCGGTCAGCGCGACGATCCACGGAGTCACCCAATTGAGATAGGCATGGCCCTGCCTGGATAGCTGGCCGTCGGCATGTGACCCGTAGGCCAGGTAATAACGCGCCTGATGGACGACCAGAGCCGCGGCGGGCATCAGCGCTGCGGCACCGAGCCGGCGTAACGCGGTACGTGTCGCGGATCCGCGACTCATCGCGTCCTCAACTGTACTCCCGGCCGATTACGACGCCGCGCCGACCGACCCGCCGCCCGGCGCCGGCGCCACGCGCGGCGACGCCTGCGGGCGCCGGCGCC
>Ga0213882_10000662_pt1 | contig 11169 bp, 17 predicted proteins | sample BarmaccoBMER_R09_FD_160106 | JGI IMG/M metagenome (GOLD analysis project Ga0213882, IMG submission 160106) | Barbacenia macrantha exposed rock microbial communities from rupestrian grasslands, the National Park of Serra do Cipo, Brazil - ER_R09 ...
TGCCTGTTCGCCCGGATTCATCCAATCATCCGCATCTCGATCGGACAGGATCACCGGCATCCGGTCATGGATCGTTGCCAGGGTCGGGTTTGCCGCACAGGTGAGGATGGTGAAGTTTATGGGTACCCCATTATCGTCGGCTTCTTCATGCGCATAGAGGCCAGCAAACAAGAGTAAGTCGTCATCACGCCGATGAATCCAGTACGGTTGCCTTGCATAGCTCGGTCCGGCCCATTCGTAAAAGCCACTGGCGGGAATTAAACAGCGCCGTCGGCCGAAAGCCTCGGCAAAAGTTGGCCGACTCTCTACGGTTTCAGCCCTGGCATTTATCGAATACTGCTCGCGGCCTTGGTTTCCGGGAATGGATAACAATCCCCATCGAGCTCGTGTCAGTTTGCGATTCTCATATTCGGTTGTGACGATGAAATGCTCCTGCCTCGGTGCGATGTTGTATCGGGGACGATAATTGGCGAGAGACTTGGCGGAGACGCCGAGTCGGGTAGCGAGAAAATCCCGCTCTTCTGCCAATGAGAAGCGGCTACACACACTTGGAATCCTTTGAGACTACAGCAACATTCCGCCGCGTGTCCGGTCAAGATCCGTATACGCCCACTGCGGGCAGTGCAACCACGCCGTCGGGGCGATGAATCCCTCCTGCAAGAGACAGGGTTCGTAAACCTCGCCGATTCGTATCTCCTTCTCGGTCGGCCGCAGCCGCTGAGCGTTCTGTTGGCCGAGGAATTCGGGGACAGCAGCCGTGACGTGATGAATAGTTGGGTTGCCGTTTTTATTGTCGCCTGGGCCGCCATCTCGTGCCTAGCCCGTCTCACGAGGAGGGCTCGCCCACCCTACTCTGCTATGAACACGGATTCTCGAAGATCAACCCTACCGTACCGTACCGTACCGTCACTGTACGGGTAGAGGTGCAGGAGCGGGACTGGAGAGCCCCGCACAGCTGTTGGGCGTGCTGGCGTTGCCAATACCACGCGTGGGGCAGCTTTAACGGTGAGCCGCGCGGCTCGAACTGGTCACGTTGAGTATCCCATTGATACGCGGCCCCGAATGCAGATCCCGCGGACTGCTGCTGTGGAGGGCCTTTCTCGACTGGCTCTGCGGTGCGAGGGCCACGAGAGCACACCGCCTCCTCAGCAGTACAGTACAGTACAGGACAGTACCGTACCGCGACTGTACGCGCCGTTACGGTACGTATTAGAGAAAGAAGATGGCTGCCAAACATCAAAAGACATGACCGGTAGGAGCCTGGGAAGGAGCCGAGGGGAATTTGCTCTGGCGGTCGGTATACGCTCCAAAGGACGAATGCAGTACAGTAACGCACAGTGCAGCAGCATAGCTGTACTGCACTCGCTCGCTAGAAGCACTATCTAACCCGTCGCTTTGTCGTAGATAGCGGGACACTCCCTTTAGGTAGTTGCGCGTGTGTCAAGAAATGCAGTACCGTAACGGCACGTACAGTGGTGGTGAGGTGGTGGTATGCGGATCGCGCTTGTCACTCAAAAGGGCGGCGCAGGCAAGACGACATTAGCGACCAATCTGGCCGTCGCGCTGGCCCAGGATGGCGGCAAGGTGCTCCTGATCGACGCAGATCGGCAGCGCACCGCGCTTGACTGGTTTGCGGTAAGATCGGAAGGCACGTACAACGGCGAGGTGACCGTTGTCGCCATCGATAACGATACCATTCACAAGCAAATTCCAAGTCTAGCTGCCGGCTATAAACACGTTGTCATCGACGGACCGCCTCGCGCGGAGAAGGTGGATCGGAGCGCGATTATGGCGGCTGATTGCATATTAATTCCTGTGCAGCCTTCGAGCGCCGACGTATGGGCGGCCGAGACAACAATCAAGCTTGTCGAGGAGGCTCGTGGGTTTCGACCTAAGTTGGCAGCGTCAGTGGTGGTCAACCGGAAAATTCCGAACACGGTCTTGGGCAACGCAGTGCTTGATTTGATGCGCGAGTTTCCAGTGAAGACTCTGAAAACTACGGTCGGTCAGCGCGTCATATTTGCCGAGTCGCTGGGCCGCGGCGGCAGTGTCATCGAGGATGCGCCGGCAGGGACTGCAGCAGACGAGATTCGCGATGTACTCAAAGAGTTACAAGGATTGACACGATGAAGAAGGAACTTGCAATCAGGCGACGTCCCGACGGTCTCAATCCCGTGGTACTGGCCGACGCATTTGTCGAAAGTGGAGCCGGCGGTCAGTTGCCACAGTCGGGACGCCCACCTAAACCGGTGCGAATCACTGTAGATCTCGATCCTGGATTGCACTCGAGACTGAAGGCGTACTGTCAAGAGAACAGGATAACGATCGCCGGGTATTTGCGACATCTTGCGGAAGTGAATCTCACCAGCTGAATGCAGTAACTGACCGTAACGGTACTGCTTTGTGCCAAATCCCACGGATTGAAGAAGAGGGTAGGGTGGTGGAAAAGCTTGATGACATTATAGCCCGCTTCGGGCAAAAAGTAGCGGAATCAAAGCAGGAAGAAGTCTCGACAGAGATCGATCGGCGCTCTTCTCTGCTTCCGGAACGCCACCCAACACGCGATTTTTTTATTGCGGACATTCTCGATTGGGCGCTCAAAGATGACCGGCATAGTATGGAGCACCCGATGTTCAGTCTGTCTAAGAAGCCCGATCGTCGTATCCGGCACTACGAACACAACGGTAATAGTCTCACGGTAGCGCCGAGTGCATACGGGCTCGCGACCATATGGGATAAAGACATTCTGATCTATCTGATAAGTCAGATCGTAGAGGGTCTTAACCAGGGCCGTGAGGATGCCAAGAGCCGAAGAGTTCGCTTCCGCGTCTACGATTATCTCGTCTCAACGAACAGGCCTATAGGGGGAGAGCATTACAAGAGGCTTGAGGCGGGATTGGATCGGCTCAAGGGAACAAATATCAAGACCAACATCGTCACCGGTGGAGTTCGGATTAAGCATGCATTTGGCCTCATCGACGATTGGAAGATCATCGAGAGATCTCCTACGAACGAACGTATGATTGCGGTCGAGGTAACGCTGTCGGAATGGCTTTATAATGCTGTCGCTGCGCGGGAGGTCCTGACGCTGAACCGGGATTACTTCCGACTTGGGGGAGCGCTCGAACGGCGGCTCTATGAACTAGCGCGCAAACACTGTGGCAACCAGGTTCGTTGGGCCATCGGCCTTGAGTTGCTACACAGAAAAAGCGGTTCCGCCAGTCCGGTCAAACGGTTTCGGCTGGAGGTTAAGAGGATGGCTTTGAGCGATGACCTCCCAGACTATCGCATGACTTACGAACCCGACCCCGATCAAGTGATTTTTTACAGTAAGGACCGTAGAACCGTTCCGATGAGCCCGAATGGGGGAGTAAGTTAACGGCATATTTGGCCGATCAGGAACCATCAGGCGATTTGGCCTATTAGGAACCATTTACTTGGCCTTTCAGGAACCCAAATTGGCCTATCTGGAACGAATGCGTGGCCTATTGGGAACTCAACCATTGGCCTATTAGGAACCCCACTATTGGCCTATCAGGAACCACGCCTCCAAAAATCACCATATAACTCAACGATTTAACGAATTATCCACATCCCGTAACACGCGCGCGCGATCTAACATTGCTTTAACTATTTAACATTCAACCCAAACCACCGCCTCAATAGGGGCTTCGCCCCTAGCCGGCTCAAACCCAACCCACCCGGCTTACCCCTCAAGAAACTGGCGGGGTGAGTATATTCAGTGCAGATGAACAGGTTGCTAGTTTGAAATCCTTGGGTAAATTCACCAAAATTAAGCTAGCTCAATCCAGCTTGTCCTGAGGGCGTGTCAGAAATGCGCGAAGTCGGTGCCTTTGAGGCCAAAAACAAGCTCGGCCAATTGCTCGACCAAGTCGAGCGCGGCGAGGAAATCACCATCACCCGCCACGGTAAGGAGATCGCGCGGCTGGTACCAGCGAAGCCTGGTTTCAACCGTGAGGAAGCGCGGGCAGCAGTGCGTCGCGTCCGGGAGCGTGCGCAGCAGCACAAACTCGGCCGTTTCAATTGGTCGGAGTGGAAGGGCTACCGCGATGAAGGCCGGCCATGAGCCTCGTGCTCGATAGCTCGGCCACACTTGCATGGATCTACAGTGACGAAGTGACCGAAGGGGTCCGTCAGCTGTTCGATACCGTAGCTGATACGGGTGCATTTGTGCCAGCGCTTTGGCGCCTGGAAGTGGCCAACAGTCTCACCATTGCTGTCCGACGAGGCCGCATCGATGCGGAGTTTCGCCGGGCAGCACTCGACGACCTCGCCTTGCTCGATATTACGAGCGATAACCAAACAGACACGCATGCATGGGCGGAAACACTGCAGCTCGCGGATCGTTTCCGGCTTACGATCTATGATGCCGCCTATCTTGAACTTGCGCATCGGCGTGGGGTACCGCTAGCTACTCTCGACGAGGACCTCAGCGCCGCCGGTTTGGCGCTTGGCCTCCGCGTTCTCGGAGGTGAGTGACGGTCCACTGCAGCTACGTGATACTTGCATTTCGCCCACTTCCACGAGCCGGGCATTACACTGGTTGAGTCGGTTCATGGGCAAAACGGCGGATTGAGAGAATCGCCTGCCGTACCCCGCGAAGCCTCCTCACCTTGAAGAGCACTAAGTCAGCAAATGTCGTATTGGCAGCGCCGGTCTCCACGGACCTAGTGCTGCTGCCAATCGCGAGGCAGATATCAATCGGTCGACACTAAGCGCCAGTGGACGGGCTTCAGGAATCACGGTCACCCTGGAGATGGCGCCAAAAGGGGTAAGGCACAGGCCATCCGAGCAGGCTGACTTCGCGGGCCGCGTACCTTCGCCGGAAAGCACTGGTTTGGGCTGGCCGTTGGCCCATATGTTTAGCCAGAAAAAGGTTTTGTAACTGCTCAAGTTCCGGTAAGAATAAGGTCGGCGTGGTAGCGGAGAAGGGATGCGGTCGAAGCCAGACCCGTTATTCGAGCAGCAGTTCCGGCAACAGGATAGTTCATTGGTTGCCGGCGTCGACGAAGTAGGCGTAGGTGCCTGGGCCGGGCCGGTAGTTGCTGCGGCTGTGATTCTGCCGCGCGATTTTTCCCTGGAGGGGAGAGCCGCGCGGCGCCGGGGACTGAGCAGCTTTGAGTCATTCAGTGTTCGATAGCATTCGCGAATGTGCAGTGGCGGTTGGGGTAGGGCAGGTGGAGGTCGCTGACATAGACCGGCTCAATGTTTACTGGGCAGCAATGCTGGCGCGAAAGCGCGCAGTCGAGGTGCTCATGCTGTCGCCTGCCCAGGTGTTGGTAGACGGCAGACGGCGGATCAAGGGACTCGATCTACCGCAGACGCCGGTGGTCGAAGGAGACCGGTTGCTACCATCCGTAGCCGCAGCGTCAATCATCGCTAAAGTCACTCGGGACCGAATGATGGAAAAACTGGCTGAAGTCCATCCGGGTTATGGCTTTGAGCAGCACAAGGGCTACGGGACCTTGAGACATTTGACGGCACTGGCGCAGTTGGGACCGCTGGTGGTTCATCGGCACTCGTTCATGCCGGTGATAACCGCGGAACGCCGGCAGCCGGATTTGTTCCACGTGGATATAGGTTAGGGCTTGGATGAAACAGAAAACGCCCTGCTGAAATGAAAGGACGCAGCCGGGTTGGACAGTCAGGTGCGCGGACCAAGACGCTGGGGGAACTGCTGGCCGAGCGGCGTAAGGAACTCGGCATCAGTCAGAAAGAAATGGCGGTGCTAATCAAAAATCGCGACGGCAAGCCCATCACATCCGCCTACTTGAATTACCTCGAACATGACCGCGGCGAGCCGCCCGGCTATCTACTGGACCAGTTCGCCGAAATCCTGCGCATCAACCGCGACCTGCTGTATTTCTGGACGCGGCGCATGCCGCCCGACATCGAGCCTGGGGAGGCGAGTCCGGAAAAAGTAACCGCTGCGTACCGGGCATTCCGGCGCGAACTCAAAGGCGGGGGCAGTAAAGGTGGAGGAAAGAAGCGGTGAGGTGGATTCCAGACCCGACGGGCCGTTTTCCGGTGCGACCGCACTACGAGCTGGATGAATTCGAGAGTGAGTGCGAGCAAATCATTACCGGTTTTCTCGAACGGCGTTACGGCCAGATTATCATTCCGGTTCCGACCGACGCGTTGAGAGTGCTGATCGAAAGCGAAGCAGCGGAGCTCAACGTGCATGCCGACCTTTCCCACGAGGGCGAGGACATCCACGGCATCACTGAATTCTTCCCAGGCCGCAAGCCGGGAGTGAGCATCGCGCGTGAGCTGTCAACCCAGGCCTGGCGCATACATCGCGCACGAACCACGTTAACCCATGAATATGCCCATGTGCATTGGCACGCGCCTCTGTTCGATCGTTATTGTCAAGCGAGCGAGCGTCACAAGTGCGCGCGCGGCAAGTTGCTGCCCGGAAAAGGCGAGAAGGACTGGATGGAGTGGCAGGCCGGATACATCTCCGGCGCCCTGCTGATGCTCCGCAGCCGGGTGCAATTGCTGGTCGATGCGTTTCGTCGCGAGCATCAAGTCGGAAAGGTTATCAACACCAGCTCGGTTGAGGGGCGGCTGCTGATCGGACGGCTAAGCGAGGTGTTCGACGTATCACGTGAAGCCGCATCGTTGAGGCTGCTGCAGCTGGGACATCTGGTTGCCTGAAGGCAGACGACATTCTTCCCATGGCTTGACAAGCGTGCGATGTTGAATTAAGCGTTTTCAAAATAACGAAATCGCTCTAACCATGCAGCGCACTAGCAGTTCCGATTTGAACATCAGCGAACATTGGCATTTGCGCCGGAACGCAGTTCGCAGCAGGGCAGGGCGCTGTGGATAGCATGCAGGCTTGCGAGGTTCTCTTCAGCTACCTGAGAATTGACAGGCTGTTAGCCAGTTGGGAATATTTTACGCTCAGCCGAGAGACTCCAGCCAGTGTCGCGCAGATTTAACTGCAAAGATTGTGAACGTCGTGTTAAGTAATTTTCAAAACCAGAAACTAGCGAACCCAGTGAGTGGTTAGTGATGGAGAGCGGGGTAGGGTGATGGCGGATGGTCGGTTTGTGGAGGCATGGCGGGGCGGGGGAGAAGATTCAGTTCGGGTTTTCAGGTACCCAACACGATATGTGAGCGAGGGCGGCGGTTCGCTGGCTGACAATGTAGTTCTGGCTGAAACTCACCATGTCGTACGCGCCGGCGAACTCGGCCTGATTTACCAAGACAGCTTCTTCGAAGCGACTGCTAGTCGCTCTTTCCGTAGGGCATTGTTTTTGAGGGAGCGCAGCTGCGAACCGAGACCTTTTACGAAAGGCCATTTCGTCAGGGGAGGACGAGAGAGCTAAGAACAGAAACTCACGAAGGACAACGAATTGTTCTCTTTGGGATGGCACCTGCGTCCGGTCCAGGGGCGCAGGTGCCGTGCTCAGCGAAAGCCATTGAGGTTGCGACGCAATGACGCTTACCGAGCTTTACTATTATTACGGAAATCATCCCTCAGCGAAAGTTGGCAGCCGACCCGCCTCGAGTTTTCCTCTAAACACCGAAGCTTGTGCGCTACCGGAACTCGCGGGTGAAGAGCTAATCGACGGGCTCGAGGCTGCTTTGCGGCGTGTTACTGCGCTTCGTGCTCACGCTTCACCGCCAGTGGTAGATCTCGCACGCCGGTCGCTGACTGCTTTGACGCGGGCCCGCATTGCCGGCCGCCTCACGAACGTCAGCGACCAGGTTGCGCGCGAGTTCCGGTTGCGTTCCGGAGACCTGCAGTCGAAATCGCGTGAACAACGCATCGCATTCGCGCGACAACTCGCGATGTATCTCTGCCGGAAAATCACCGGCGCACCCTTCGAGAACATCGGAGAGCACTTCAACCGCGACCATAGCACCGTTATTCATGCCTACCAGCTCATCGAGCGCCGGATGGCCCGTGATGCCGCATTCCGGCTGTTCATCATGAAACTGGAAGGCCGGATCAGCGGGACAGTGCTCACAACCTCGGCGGCGGCAGCGTGAGGTGCGTCATGACCAAGGTTACGTGGCACAACGTGCTGCTCGGGGGCGCCGTGTGGTCGCTTCGCCGCGGCCACTGGCAGGCCGCCATCGTGATTGGCCGTGGTCGTGCAACCTGCCGCATCAGGTTCATCGATACGGGTAACTGCGCTCGGCGGCGATACCAGGAACTCGCAGGCCGATGCGTCGCCAAGAATGGCGGCGACCGACCGGAGGTAACACAGTGGCAGCAATAACCGAGCTTCCTGCACAAGATGCCGGCCCGTATCGCCGTGCCCGCGCCGAGTACGCGGACCGCTACGCCGATCTTGCCGCCGGCAAGCGCAACTGGCAGCTAGCGGCGTTGGGCATGTTCGCCCTGGCCGCAATGTCCGCGACAGCCAGCATCATCCAGGTGCGGCAGGTAAAGCGCATTCCCTACGTAGTCGCTGTCGATCGGAGCGATGGATACGCGATTACGATCCCATCGCCAATGAGTCCCTCGAATGTTTCCATCGATCTCCGCACGATCGAACAGAACGAGGTCGCCGCATTCATCCGTCACGCCGCACCATTGACGCCGATGTTGCGGGCGAAGAAGCGCTGCTGCGCGACGTCAAGGCTCATGTTCGAGGCCAGGCCGACCGCTTTTTGGCCGACTACTACACCGACTATACGCACCGGCCCTACCTGGTCGCCCGGGATCACTCGACGCTCGTGACCATCGCATCCCTGATTGGCGTCGGAGCCCACTCATGGCAATGCCGATGGACTGAAACCAGGTTCGACCGCCAGGGACACCAGCTGCTCGGCGAGAGGCCCGAGCACTGGGTTGCGCTCATTCATACGGTTATCAACCCGCAAGACGGCAACCCGCTCACAAACCCTGCGGGAGTGTTCGTCGACGTGCTCCAGTGGACCCGGGAAGACCTGCCTGGGGAGGTGCATCAGTAATGGGTGACATTAACCTCGAGGCTCACAATTTCCGTCAGGTCCTGATGGCGCTGCTAACCGCAGCTATGGTCGCAAGCGCAATGGAACTGTTCTCGGGTTGCTCGAACGCGCGGCAGCCGCCACCCCCGAGTTACGCAGAAGTGGTCGCACCCGTGGTTGTCGCACCGGCGCCAACTCCCAAAGCGCCGCGGATCACCGGCGCGATGATCCTCGCCCAACAACCTAAAGAAGTGCAGGACGCTATCCAGCATTATCGGGAAGGCGCCTGGCCGACTTACCGCAACGCCCACGGGATGCTCGTCCCCTACACCGAACGTATGGACCCGATCATCATCGACTGCGCCCCGAATTACCACGTCAATATCTACCTGCTCCCGGGAGAGACCGCGACGGGGGTGGCGGCGGGAGATGCGGAGCGCTGGATGATCGGGCTGTCAACCGACCCGAGCCGACTTGGTCAGGCTGTCGTTTACGTCAAGTGCAAGGACATCAATCTTCACGGCGATGCCAGCATCTTCACCAGCGCCGGTCGGACCTATCCGCTGCTGCTGCGCTCGAAATCCCATAGCTCACTGCGCTGGGTGCGCTTTTACGATCCGGAGATGCTCCTCGCCCAGATGCGCACAGCCGACGCAGCGCCCGCCGAGACGCCCGAGCCGGACCCTATCTCACCGCCCCCAGGAACCAAGGTCGACGTCGCTTACGACATCAGCGGCGCAAAGGTCGCATGGCGTCCTGTGCGCAGCTTCGACGACGGCACCCATGTGTGGATCGAAATGCCGAAGATGTCGTCACCGGTGAGACCGATCTTGCTCGGCGACAATGGTAGCCAGATCAACTACCGGGTGCGCGGACAATACTTCGAGACAGACTCATTATTCGAGAAGGCTGCGTTGGTTGCCGAGAACCAAAAGGTATTCATCCAACGGAGCGCACGATGACTGCTGTTCGCGCCTTCAAGATCGCTTCGGTAAGCACGGCCAACCGCCGCGGGATTAATAATCGCGCTGGCCTGGTTCCAACAGAGGAATGAGCGATGAGTGAAGACTTCGGGGTCGCTCCGGGCGGTCAAATCCGGCCGTTGGGCAAATACATCCTGATCGCGCTGGGCGTGGTGACAGTCACGATCTTGATCGTTGCCATCATGACGCAGGGAATTAATTACTCCATCCCATCCGACGGCGACAGCGGCCGCAGCCGCATCGACCTCGACGCGCTCCACCATATCCCGCCAGAAATATCGCCGGCTCCGGTGCCAGTGCACGCCATATTCCCGAACATGGGACAGAACATGTCTGCGCCCGCGCCGGCGCCAACTCCGCAACGTCAGAAGAGCGCGCTTGAGCTTTGGCGCGAGATGGAAGCTATGAAGGCCCGCGAGGCGCCGGTCATGTTCCCGGGATTCGGCGACAAGGATCGGAACGTTCACGAGATAGCGTCAAAGGCTAGTGGTGGTGACCTCAGCCGCTATCATCCGGCAGCGTCGCCCTACACCATCATGGAAGGCGCGCACATTAGTGTCAGCCTCATCAGCGGCGTCAACTCCGACTACCCCGGTCCTATCACCGCCCAGGTCCTGCAGGCCGTCTACGACACCGCGACCGGACGTTACTTGCTGATACCGCCGGGCGCTCGATTGGTCGGTGCCTTCGAGTCGCCGTCGGGGCCGCTCCAGGAGCGCATCGCGATCAAGTGGCATCGGATTATCTTCCCCGACACTTCGTCGTTCGACATGCCCGAGGCGCCGAGCACTGACGACCAGGGGTTCGCCGGCATGAGCGGCGACGTGAACCATCACTACGGCAGCATCGTCGGCACAGTCTTGCTTAGCAGCGTCCTCAGCATCGGGCCTGCAATGGGCTCGGTGCTGACGTTCAACTCGGCGGCAAGTTCGCCCTATGGTGGCGGCGTCTACCAGACGAACCCCGAGCAGCAGTTGGGCATGATGGCCGCCACGAGCGCGGGCGGCCGGGCGAGCAGCAGCGCAGACCGATTCTTAGGGCCACGCCTCAACCGCTCGCCGACGATCACCATCTTCCCCGGCGCGGTCATCGACGTGTTTTGCAACAAGGATCTAATCCTTCCCGGCGCTTATCACGAGAATGCCGGCATCAGCCCAGTCATCGTTCAACGGTAAGAGGAGACTATGAAGCTCAAGCTGCCCACCGTGGAAGACACCGACCACATCAATTATCGCGTTCCGCGCTCCGTCAAGGT
>Ga0213882_10000664_pt1 | contig 11144 bp, 8 predicted proteins | sample BarmaccoBMER_R09_FD_160106 | JGI IMG/M metagenome (GOLD analysis project Ga0213882, IMG submission 160106) | Barbacenia macrantha exposed rock microbial communities from rupestrian grasslands, the National Park of Serra do Cipo, Brazil - ER_R09 ...
GAGGCGATGCCACGGACAGCCAGGTGAAGCATCGCGCCCGTGGGTGTCTGAACGGCCAGCGGCGCTCCAGCGCGCAGGTGATTGGCGCTGGCGTAGTCCTTGGAGACGATCGCGCCTTCCGTGCCCAGCAGCGCCGGTGTCAGGCGGCTGCCTGTCTGCCAGTTCACGGCGATCACCCTGCTGACGTTTGGGGCGACCCCGGTCACGTGCATTCTCGATCCGAAGGCCTTCCCATCGCCGGCACGAACGCCCGAGACAACGAGGACGCCCGGAACGTGTCGTAGCGCGTTCTCCGAGGCGACGCTGATCGGCGCAAAGTTGTTAGTGGCCGTAACCGCGTAATCGGAAACGAATTCCTGGCTAACGGTGCTCTCGAAGCGCGTCTTCAGACCTGCCGCTAGCACCCCGACAAAGGTCACCAGCGCCAGTCCGATCATCAATGCGGCTGCCGTCGAGGCGGTGCGCCCAGGGTTACGCGTGGCGTTGCTGCGGGCAAGCTTCCCGGCCCCGCCGCCAAACCTCCCGGCCGGCCAACCGAGCAACCGGCCCAGGGGCGGCACCAGCCGCGGTGCCAGCATCGCGACACCCAGGAACAACGCCAGAGCGCCGATGCCGACGCCGAGAAGGCGCGCTGTCGTAGACAGGCCAGACACGAACAGAGCCACGAGCATCAGGGCCAGCGCACCGACAATGGTCGCGATCGCGGCGGGCTCTCCGAAGCGAGCAAACCTGGACGGAGGCAATACGGCCCCCTCGCGCACCGCGGCGATCGGCGGCACGCGGGTTGCTCGCAGCGCCGGCCTCAGCGCAGCGAGCAGCGTGATACCCACGCCGACGATCAGCGAGACCACCACGGTTCTGGTCGCGAACACCAAGCCGGTCTGCGGCAGGTCAATACCAAAGGACACGAGCAAGCTGTTGAGCCCTTTGGCGAGTGCTAGCCCGAGGAAGAGCCCGGTGACTGAAGCGAGGAGCCCAATAATTAGCGCCTCGAGCATCACGGATCGAAGCACCTGCCGCCGGCTCGCGCCCAGCGTCCGCAAGGTCGCGAGCTCCCGCGTGCGCTGGGCGATGGTGATGGAGAGAGTGTTCGCGATGACAAAGCTCCCGACGAACAGTGCAATCCCGCCGAAGGCCAGCAGGAAGTCCTGGAAGATGTTGAGAAACCCACTGGTGTCCTTCGTCTGCTGCTGAGCCTCCGCACGACCGGTCTTGACCTGGCTGTTTGGCGGCAGCAGCGGACGAATCGTGTGCACCAATTGCTCCGGCGAAACACCATGGCGGGCTGCCACATTGATCTGGTCCAGTTGCCCCTGCTTGTGGAAGATGCGCCGTGCCGTCGGCAGCGAGAAGATCGCGATCGTCGCCCCGCCGAGGGAGGACACCCCCCCGAAGTTGACCGTCCCCACGATCTCGAACCGCTGCACCGGTCCTCGAGCGACAACTCCAATCTGCTGTCCGATCGCGAAGTTCTGCTTGCTTGCGGTCTCGGCGTCGATTGCGATCTCGTGCGGCCGGGTCGGGTAGCGGCCCGCTGACAGCGTCAGCGGGCTGAAGCGCGCGCCCGCGGCGGTGTGACTGAACGCGAGGTTGGGCGCTCCGCCGCGCGAGATCACCTTGCCGTCGTGTCCGATCAGCCCCGCGGTATCCGATATCGCCCCGGCAGCCAGAGCCACTTGCGGAAGCGCTCGGATCCGCGTCAGCAGCGATGCCGGCAAGGTGCGCGGCACCGCGGCGCCTGCGTTGTTGCTGTCGGTCCCGACTGCACTCTTACCCGTGACCACGGCGTCGGCGTTTTTGTAAGCGCGGGTGAAGACAGTCGAGAACGCCGCCTTGATCGTGTCGGTGAGGATGTAGGTGCCGCTCACCATTGCGACTCCCAGGACGATCGCTATCGCCGTTAGCAGGGCGCGCGTGCGGCGTCCAAGCAACCCCTTCAGCGCGACGCGGCTCACGACTGAATCGCGCTCATGACCTCGAGAACCTCGCCCGCGTTGGTGTCGGTCAGCTCTTTCACAATCAGACCGTCCGCGAGGAACATGATGCGTTCAGCAACCGAGGCCGCGCGCGGCTCATGAGTGACCATCACGATCGTCTGCCCGTACTGCTCCACCGAGCCGCGGAGCAGCTCCAAGATCTCCGCCCCGGTCTTCGAATCGAGGTTGCCCGTCGGCTCGTCGGCGAAGACGACGGTGGGGCGAGTTACGAGGGCACGCGCGATCGCGACCCGCTGCTGCTCGCCGCCCGAGAGCTGTGAAGGTAGATGCCGGCTGCGGTCGCCCAGGCCCGTCCTTGAGAGCAGCTCCCCGAGCCACTCCCGGTCGGGACTCTCGCCTGCGATCGACAGCGGCAGCACCACGTTCTCTTCTGCGGTCAGCATCGGCAGCAGGTTGAAGAACTGAAACACGAAGCCAATGTGCTCGCGGCGCAGGCTCGTCAGGCGCGCGTCGTCGAGTCCGGTGATCTCGATCCCCGCGATCCTGACGGTCCCGCTGGTGGGCTTGTCGAGCCCTGCGAGCGCGTGCATCAACGTCGACTTGCCCGAACCGGAAGGGCCCATCACGGCGACAAGTTTCCCCCGATCGACGTGCAACGACACCCCACGTAAAGCGTCGACCGCCGTGTCGCCCTCGCCGTAGCGGCGCGTCAGATCGCTAGCCACGACAACCTTGTCGTCGACGCCCACCCCAGGTGGGGCGGTCAAGCCCGCTTCTGCCGTCACTGCACCCTCCTATCGCGACGCGACGACCCAATGTAACAGCCGTGGGCAGTGGTCGACCTTCGCCTGGCGCGCACGGTTCGGCGCCACGACGTCCACCTGACCGCGCCTGCCCTGGCGGCCACCCCGCCCGCTCTCGCTAGCGTCCTCACCGTGTCCCCCAGCTCCCGCGCACGCCACGCCGGGATCCACGTCGCGACCGCCGCCGCCGCGCTCGCGCTAGCCGCCTGCGGCAGCACCACGACTAAAGCGGTCACGGCGCACAAATCCCCGAAGCCCGCGCGCTGGACCACTTTCGTGCATGTCACCGGTCCGCTCGATCTAGCCGGCCCCCGCCACGATGGCTCGCTCGTGCTGGAAGCGGCCGGACGGCTGTGGCTTCTGGGCGTCACAGGCCAAATCCGGCGCTTCGCCCCGGCGTACACGAGCCCCGGCGGTACCGAGCCTTACATTACCCAGGCCTCGGGGGGCTGTTTCGGCAACCAGACGGTGTACGCGTTGCGGCTGAGGGCAGGGCGAGGCATGGTCGCAATCACCCCTCGCGCTGTCGGGCGTCTCATCCGCATTAGGGCGCGCGGCCTGCTCGACGGCATCGCCTTCGATCAAACCGGCGAGTTCGGGCACCGGCTGCTGGTGACGATCACCGCTGCCGGAAAAACCACCGTCGAGGCCATCGATTGCCACGGCGGCGTCACCACGGTCGCCCGCAACGCACCACGCGTGGAGGGCGGAATCGCGGTCGCGCCGGGCACGTTTGGCCGCTTTGCCGGTGACCTCATCGCTTCCAGCGAGCAATTGGGGAAGGTATTCGCGATCACGCCTCATGGCAAGAGCCTGGTGGTCGCGGACTCCGGGCTGCCGCGGGGTCAAGACATCGGCGTAGAGAGCGAGGCGTTCGTGCCGTCCGGAAAGCGAGACGCGCTGGTGGCCGATCGTGTATCGCTGGGCAACCCGCACCCTGGCGACAACGTTGTCCTGCGCATCCAGGCAGCCGCACTCAACGCAGCCGGCGTACGGCCAGGCGACCTCCTCGTCGCTGGCGAGGGCGGAGCGCTGACCGACGCGATTAGCTGCTCACCCCCCGGCTGCAAAGTCAAATACGTCGCGGGAGGTCCCTCCAGAGCCCACGTCGAAGGCCACATCGCCTTTGCCGCATCGCCCTGACGCTGCTTCGATACCTCCTACGCTCACCCGTAAGGCCGGTTGGGAGCGATCCGTGCTGTCAGACTGGGGCGCATGGAAATGGGAAGGTTCGGCGTCTGGACCAGCTACCGGTCGTTCGGCATCGAACGTGCAGCCGATGCGGCCAGGCTGGCAGAACAGCTTGGGTACGGCGCCTTTTGGGTGGGCGGCTCACCTCATGTTCCAGACGTGCGCCCGATCTTGGAGGGGACCTCGACGCTTGTCGCCGCAACCGGAATTCTCAACGTCTGGAGCAACGACTCTGGCGATACGGTCGCCGCCGACGCGGCAGTGCGCCGGGACTTCCCCGGGCGGTTCATGCTCGGCATCGGCATCGGACATCCTGAGGTGACGAGCGACTATCGCCGACCGCTGGCGACGATGCGCGCGTTCCTCGACGGCCTCGACGCGTCCCCGCGTCCTCCCCCTGTCGATCAGCGCTGCCTGGCTGCGCTGGGCCCGCGGATGCTCGACCTCGCCCGCGAGCGCACCGCCGGCGCGCACACCTACTTCGTGCCTGTCGAGCACACGAGATTCGCACGCAAGCGGGTCGGTCCAGGCAAGCTCGTAGCGCCTGAGCTGGCATGCGTCATCGAGACCAGCCCGGTGCGCGCCAAAGCCGTTGCCCGTAAGTACGCGCAGCTGTACCTCGGGCTTCGCAACTACACGCAAAACCTATTCGACTTCGGGTTCACCGAAGGCGACGTGGCCGACGGCGGCTCGGACCGTCTGATCGATGCGGTGATCCCCCAGGGCAGTGCCGAGCAGATCGCGGAGGTCGTCCGGGCGCATCTCGACGCGGGCGCCGATCACGTGTGCGTGCAGCCCCTGGGCGAGGAGGGCATCCCCCGCGCGTCATGGACGGCGCTCGCCAAGGTCTTGCTCGACTAGCGGTCGATCTATTCACCGGACCGGATGTGCACGAAGGTATGCGACGAGGTCACGCGCGAGATTGAACACATCCGGGGAACCCAGGCCGGTCGCGGGGTCCCACCCCGGTCCGGCTTGGTAATGGCGGTTGCCGCCGAGGGTCACATCGTGGAACGGAGGGAACTGCTGCGTGGAGCGCGCCAGGGTGTATAGCAGCGGGTCGACGAACCCAAGGCGGGGCACCCCGTGGCTTGAGGCGTACTGCTCGATCAGCAGCATCGAGGCGGCCCAGAGCGGCGTCGCGGCGCTCGTTCCGCCGGCTTCTCCCGCCTGGCCCTGAGAGTACTCCGACCATCCCGTGCTGGGGTCCGCGTCTGCTGAGACGTCCGGAACCTGCCGGCGTCCGTTGGACAGGTTGCTGAGAACACCGGGGCCCGTTTGCCACTTTGGGCGCGGATCGGTGACCGAAAACCCCCCGCCGCCGCCCGCATCTGAGAGCTGGTCCTCCCAGCCTGTCTCCCCAAGGTACGAGCCATTGCCGGCGACATCGAGACGGGTCCCGCCGACTGCAACCACGTTGCTACTCGCTGCAGGCCAGTCGACGCTCAAGCGGTGGTCGGAGAGGTTATTCCGTTGACAGTCGTAGGCGCCCGAATCACCCGACGCGACAAACGTTGTCACTCCGGTCGCGACCGCAGCGCTCAGGGCGCTATCGGTCGCGGCGCGCTCGGCCCGATCGAGTCCGACCTCGCACCCCTCGCCCCAGCTCGAGGAGATGATGTCCGTCTGATGGTCGGCCACGATGCGGTTGACCGCATCGCCGTAGGCGCCGGTCGTCGGCGGCAACTCGTACATCATGATCCGCGCCGCCGGAGCGATGTCGCGAATCACCTCGATGTCGAGGTTGTTCTCATCCGCTCCATCGCTGCGGCTGGCTCCGCCATCCACCGACACAAAGCGCACCGCCGGCCCGTTCACCCCGTAGTGGTTCATCCACGCCGCCGGGTCGCCCGGGTCAGAGCTCGAGAACGAGATCACGGCGATCGTCTTTCCGTTTCCATCGAATCCGGCCGCGCGCAGTGGGCCGACGTCGTAGGCCGCGTCGGATGTCGTGGGCGTTAAGCCTCCGATCGGTACGTCGTTGGGGCGCCAACGCGGACGTGTGTCGAGTCCCGTGACGGCGACCCCGTCACTCAGATCCGGCGGGATCACCGGGGTTCCGCGCGGGACGTGGAAGCGGTTGCCCGCTCCGTCCGCATAGGTCAAGATCTTGACGTGGAGCAGGCGCTCCACCGTGCGCACGGTGCCGGTCACGATCAGCTCTGTCCGCTGAGGGAAACTCGCGATCACACGCAGCCCGTGGCCCCGTAGGGTGCGCTCAAGCGCCGCCAGCCTGGCGGTGGAGATCCCGAAGCGGGGGCCGTACTCGGTCGGCGAAACGAAGTGGCGAAACTGCGGCGAGGACGGATCTTCGATCGCCCTGACAAGCGCCCGGGCATGTGCTGCGCCCGGTAGCCGCATCAGGAGGGTGAATCGGATCCGCTCACCGGCGGGTGCCGGGCCCAGCAGGCGCGGAGCCATCGTGGTCGGTTTGGGCCTCCAAGCGCGCGCAGCGGAGAGCCCGGCCGCTGCCGCCGCGAGGGCAATCGCTATGACAACTGCGGCGGCAACGCGATTGTTCGATCGCCCCATTACGAACCGGATCGACGCGCTCGCTTCCATCATGGCCACTGGACCGAGTTGATGATGTCGTCAGCGCCTTCCGGCGTAGATTCATGACAGGTCGGGCAGGTGCCCATCTAGGGGCGGTTAGTTGCTGGCGAGCCGACGATCCCGCGCCCCATTGAACCGACCTTCGCCCCCGGCCGCCAGCTTATGCGGGCGCAGCGCTTCGCGCGAGTGCTATTCGGAGCGCAACACGTCGGCGACCGAGCGTCGTGCTCCGGCCCGAGCGGGGAAGTAGGTCAGGACCGCGACCGCTATCAGCGTGCAGGGAACCATGGCCAGCAACAGCATGATTGGGGGCTTGGCGGTCGCCACGTGCCCACCAGCGAGCTCGTAGAGCCCAAGCCCGGCAGGGATTCCGATGCAGGCGGCGACCAGCCCAGGTAGCAGCTGAGCAGCGGTGAGTCCGGCGCTCACCTGGCGGGGAGTCGCCCCAAGCACCCGGGCGAGTGCGGTCGGCCGCTCGCCATCGATCACCGTCGTCCACATGGTGAAGATCGCGTTGACCCCAGCGAGCACGACGAGCACGGCGCCGAGGGTCCAGACGAGGTGGGTGACGCGGCCGCCGATCGAGCTGCTGATGAACAGACCGCTCTGGCTGCTCGTCTGCTCTTTGAGGTCTACCTCGTGCTGGAGCGTGACCGCGGCGACGATCATCGTTACCGCGATCGCGAGACTGGCGGTGGTCAGGACCGTGCGTCGCGGACGGTGCGAGCCCAGGCGCAGGCCAAGCAGCAGCGGAACAGGCAGCCGTGACGAGATCGCGATCAGTCGCGGGCGTCGCTTGGGCGGCCGCGCCGGGTCGTTTAGTGCCCGGATGGTGCTCGTGCGCGCGGCGCGGGCCGCGGGGATCAACGTCGCCGCCACCGCCATGACCATCGCAGCACAGATCACCTCAACCATCGAGACCAGCGTCAGCGTCGGCGACGGTGGCGTCCCGAGCAAACCGCGGCCGGGATCGGAAAACGAGGGGACGAGCAGCCAGCCCACAAGCAGGCCCGCGGCAGCACCCGCCAGCGCTAGCAGCAGGTTCTGCGCGAGCAGCACGACCGCAACGAGCCGCGGGGTGGCACCCACCGCCTTGAGCAGCCCGACTCGCCGCGTCTGCTCGGTCATCCTGCCGCCGACCACGATCGCCACGCTCGCGATCGCCAGCAGCGCGAGCAGCCAGCTCCCGATCAACAGCGCCTTCTGGTCGATCGTGACGACCCTGTAGTCCTCCGACTTGATCGCCTCCCACGATTGCGAGATCGTCGACCCACTCGCCGCCTTGCTGAACGCATTGGCGGCCGCGGTGCTCCAGAACGCACGCGCGGCGGAGGGGTGCCTGAGCTTGACATCGACCTCGTACCCGAGCGGGTCCGAGGGAGTCGCGAGTCGACCGGCGTCGCCGGGCGTGACCCAGACCAGGCCGGGCGTACACGCCGGGTAGAACGCCTGCTCGGTCTGCAGCGCTATACCCACGACGCGGAAGGCGCGGCCACGGAGCCGTATCCGGTCGCCCACGTGCAGACCGAGCGCGCCTGCGAGACCCTGCTCGATCACAACGCCGCCGGGCCGCACCCAGCGTCCGGCCGTTACGAGCGGTTGGTTGACGGCGGTCGGAGTGGATGTGCGACCCTCGGCGTTCACCGGGACGTCGATCCCCGGGGCAGTCAGGCGCGCGAATGCGAGCGGGAACGGTCCCCCGATCGCCGCGACGCCAGTCGCGTGAGCGAGCGGCCTGAAGGCACGCGCCGGCGTGCCGCGCGCGCCACGATTCGGCTGACCTTGGATCACGATGTCGGGACCCCTGGTCGCGGCCCGGGTGTGTGCGAATGGCTTCTGCGCGACGTTGCGCAGCCCCAGCCCGAGCGTCAGCGTCGTCGCGGTGATCACTATCACCACGGCCAGCAGCGCCGACTGGACGGGGCGGCGCTTGATGTCGCCCACGACCAAGCGGTAGATGAGCAACAGGCGGCCCATCCGCATCAGGCCTCGAGCCCTGCCATTGCGCTCAGGGGCCGGGCTGTCCCGCCGGCCAGCTTCGTCTCGTCGACGAAGGCGCCGTCGCGCATCGAGATTAGTCGGTCGGCGGTCGCCGCGATCCGCTCATCGTGGGTGACGACGACGACCGTCTGGCCTCGGGCGTGCAGCTGCTCGAACAAGCGCAGCAGCTCCGTCGTGGCGGAACTGTCGAGGTTGCCGGTCGGCTCATCCGCTAAAACCAGAAGCGGCTCATTGGCGAGCGCGCGCGCGATCGCGACCCGCTGCTGCTGGCCGCCCGAGAGCGCCGAGGGCAGATGCGAGGCGCGGTCCGCCAACCCGACCTGCGCCAGCAACTCGCTCGCGCGGGCCCGCGCGCCCCGAGGCGACGCGCCGGCGAGCAGCGCGGGCAGCTCCACGTTCTCGAGCGCGGTCAGCTCATCGACCAGGTGGAAGGCTTGGAACACGAACCCGAGGTCGCGGCGGCGAATCCGAGCCTGCTGGGCCTCCGGCATCCGCTCCAGCGCGCTGCCGCCCAACCGCACCGAACCCGCGGTGGGACGCTCCAGCCCTCCCAGCAGATGTAGCAACGTCGACTTCCCACACCCGCTGGGACCGACGACCGCCACCAACTCTCCTCGCTCGACCTCGAGCGTCACCGCCTGAACCGCGCGCACAAGAGCGGCGCCTTTCCCATACTCCTTGCATAGGCCCTGTGCCGACAAGACTGAAGTCTCAGATTCCACCGTCATCCCTTCGCCGCATTCCAATACCGGGCACACTCCTCGAGCCAACGCAGATCGGCCTGCAGCCTTAGGACCACTCCTTCGAGCAGCAGGCCCGCGACCGAGCCGGCGGGCTCCGCCAGGGCGGCGCGCTGGGCCTCTCGCAGGCCGACCAGCAGCTCGCCCCGCTGTTTGTCGATGAGTCGCACCGGATCAGCCAATCCCGCCGCCGCCGCAGCGACCAGCTTCAGATGAAACTCGGCCGGGGCCGGCTTGGGCCAGCTCGTGTCCGACAGCCATTCGTGCACCCGCTCACGCCCAGCGGCAGTGAGCTCGTAGACCTTCCGGTCCGGTCGACCGGCCTGATCGACTCGCCGAGCGCGTACGAGGTCAGCTTTCTCCAATCGGCCGAGCGTCACGTAGATGTGGCCGGCGTTCAGCGCCCCGCCCAGAGGGCCGAGCGCGAGCGCAAGCCGCGCCTGCAACTGGTACCCGTGCGACGCCTGCTTGGCGAGCAAGGCCAGGACCACCTCCTGCACGATCCGGAGCTTGTAGCCCTGAAGCGGCTCGATCTTCTCAAGCTGAACAACCTGGCCCAACGGGACCACCTAACGGTTAGCTAATCAGAGGAGCGGCACTATAACCGTTAGGTACGACCCTGTCAAGCTTCGCCAAGCAGTCGCCCCCAACCCCCAGCGACCGCCGGTATCAGCCCGACAGCGCGGCTCGCTTGAAGCTCGCGAGAAAGCCGTTCCTGGAGCGAGTCGAGGGCCAGTTCCTTCTCGGTCGCGATTCCGTTCGCCACGATTACCGGGGCCAGGCTCCTGACAACGGCGGAGAGCAGCGCGGGCCCGGCGGCATCGTCCGGAGGCAGATAGCTCTGGATTCCGAAGGTCTGGATACCGCTCAGCCCGGCGTCGCGCAGCAGCAAACCAAGCTGGGTACCAATGATCGGGTTTGCTCCGGCGCGCCTGAACGCCTCGATCACCCAGTCCCGCGCCGCCGTGAAGAGGGGCAGCGGGGGCTCGCTTCGTGCCGAACCGACGTCGAAATCGATCACGAGCATCAGACCCCCCTCGGCGAGGCCGCCGAGGTGGTGACGGAGCACCTTGACCGGGTCGGATAAGTGAAACAGGATCAGCCGGGCCACCACCGCGTCGAACGCCTCGTCATCGCGGAACGCATGTGCGTCGGCCTCCACGAAACGGACGTTCTCGATGTGGGCAGCGAGTCTGCGCTCTTCCGCGACGGCAAGCGTCGCCGCGGCCTGATCGATTCCCACAACGGCGCCCGCGGGGCCCACGAGCTCAGAGAGCTGGAAGGCGACGTGACCAAGGCCGGTGCCGGATCAAGCACCCGCATTCCGTCTGCGATGCCGGCGCTGCGCAGGAATAACGCCGTCGGCATTGCGATGCTCGCGGCCTGCGCGTCCAGACGGGCGAGCTCCGATTCTGACGCCCCGAGCGAGTACGCACGAACTTCTGTCACCGTTCGGCCCCTTTCAAGGTCGCCCCGCCGTGGTGCTTAGTCATGCTACAGCCGCACGCGCCTGCCGCGTGCAGGGGCGCGGCGGGCGGGGTTCTAGAGTGGCGACCATGAGTCGGCCCGCACCCTTCGCCTACTCGCTCGCTCCGGAGGAGGTGGGCGACGATGGGGCGTTCCATCGTCAGGAGAGCCGCTTCCGCGGCTGGGTGACGGCGGATCGTTCTGGCGAGTTCACCGCCGAAGCTGGGCGCTACCACCTATATGTGTCGCGTGCTTGTCCGTGGGCCCATCGCACGATCATCGGACGCTGGCTGATGGGTCTTGAACCGACGATCTCCATCTCGTTCGTCGATCCATTTCGGGACGAGCGAGGGTGGGCCTTCACCGGCGGTCGATATGAGGACCCGGTCAACGGCTTTCGGTTCCTGGCCGAAGCGTATGAGGCGACGTCTACCGGCTTCAACCAGAGGCTA
>Ga0213882_10000665_pt1 | contig 11136 bp, 6 predicted proteins | sample BarmaccoBMER_R09_FD_160106 | JGI IMG/M metagenome (GOLD analysis project Ga0213882, IMG submission 160106) | Barbacenia macrantha exposed rock microbial communities from rupestrian grasslands, the National Park of Serra do Cipo, Brazil - ER_R09 ...
TGCGGATCCCAGCGCAGTGCGGCGCGCGGCGATGGCCGCCGGGGACGTGGGCGCCGTCGCGCTCGCTGCAAAGCGTCGCGCCTTGCACGACGTGCGGATCGCCTACGGAACTCCGATCGGCTTCATGCTGGCGACGCCGGTCGCGTACGGCCACGCATACAAGGAGCTCGCGAGCGGCCGTTGGCACGTCGAAGATAAGTACGACGGCATACGCGCGCAGGCGCATTGCCGCCGCGGCGACGTACGGCTCTTCTCACGGCGACTCAACGACGTCTCGTCGTCGTATCCGGAAGTGGTGCGGGCGTTACGGGCGATCGCCGCCGATGCGATTCTGGACGGGGAGATCGTCGCGATGCGCAACGGCAGAGTGCTCCCTTTTCGGATGCTGCAGGCGCGCTTACAGCGCAAGAGCGTCGATGACGGGCTGTTGCGCGAGGTTCCACTCACGTATATGGTCTTCGATATTCTCTCGCTCGGCGACGAGCTGCTGATCGACGAGCCGCTCGTCGTTCGGCGGCAGCGGCTCGAAAGCGTGCTCGCAAAGGGCGAGAACGTTGCGCCGGCGCCGTTCGGTGCGGTCGAGGCCGCCGACGCCGCCGCGATCAATGCGGAGTTCGACGCGGCGCGCCGCCGCGGCAACGAGGGTCTCGTGCTGAAGCGCGCCGACTCGCCGTACCTGCCGGGCCGTCGCGGAAAATGGTGGCTCAAGCTCAAGCGCGAGCTCTCGACGCTCGACACCGTCGTGATCGCGGTGGAATGGGGCCACGGCAAGCGCGCCAACGTGCTGTCGGACTACACGTTTGCCGTCCGTGGCGATGGGGGCACGCTGCAAGCCATCGGCAAGGCCTATTCCGGACTGACGGATGCGGAGATCGCCGGCCTAACGCCGTGGTTTCTCGCGCATCGCTTGCCGGACGAAGCGCGCCGTCCCAACGCGCGCTTCTCCGAAATGCCCGTCGAGCCGAAGATCGTGATCGAAGTCGCGTTCGACGTGATACAAACGAGCCGGCTGCACGAGAGTGGCTTCGCGTTGCGTTTTCCGAGAATCGTGCGCCTGCGAGGCGACAAGCCGCCCGAAGCCGCCGATACGCTGCAGACCGTGCGAGAAATCTACGCCGAGATGTTGGCGCGCGAGGGGCTTTCTTAGCCTCCGGCGGCTCCGGCGAACGCATCGGGCGTACGAACGTGCTCCGGCCGCACGCCGACGCCGATCAGACGCGCCGGCAGGCGGCGCAGCCAGGGGAACTCATCGAAGAGCCTCGCGGCCAGCGGCGGAGCCGTGACCGGCGCACCCGCCATGAGCGGGGCGATCGCTCGATCCTGAACGAACGTTTGAAACGCTTGCGTCGCCTTGGTCGGAAACATGCGCCTGTCCGCAATGCGTTGCAGCTCAGCTTCGCCCGGCGAGTTGCCCGCGCGCAGCGTCTCCGCGAGAATATTGGCGGTTGCGACCGCATCTTGGACGGCAAGGTTGATGCCGATGCCGCCGATCGGCGACATCGCATGCGCAGCGTCGCCGATGCACAGCAGGCCGGGCTTATGCCAAAGGTCCAAGCGATCGACGCGCACGTCGAGCATCGAAACCTTCGACCAGTCGAGTTGCGCGACACGATCGCGCAACATTGGAACCGTTTGCGCGAGCCCGCGCCGGAGCGCATCGATCCCCTCGGCCTGAAGTGCCGCGAAAGAGCCCTTCGGAATGAGGTAGGCGCATTGCCAGTAGTCGCCTCGGTCGAGGAGGATCACCATGTGGCCGGTCCTGACCCAGCCGAGCTGCATCGTGGGGTCGGTCGCGTTCTTGGAAATGCGCATCCAGAGGATGTCCATCGGGGCGCCGAGCTCTTTGACGGCAAATCCCGCCAGATTCCGAATCGTCGAGTGCCGGCCGTCGGCGCCCACGACCAGTTTCGCCGAGATCTCGACCTCGCCGTCGGCGCTTCGCGCGCGCACGCCGGTGACGCGGCCGCCGCTCGCGAGCAAGCCGATCCCTTCGGTTGCCATCCTGAGGTGGAAGGTGGGATATCGCCGGCCGTGCTGCGCGAGAAAGTTCAGAAAGTCCCATTGGGGCATCAACGCGACGAACTTACAATGCGTGCGCAGGTGCGAGAGGTCCGCCACCTGGACCGGCTCGCCGGCGATATTTACGCTCGCCGTTTGAAACTCGTCGTGACGAAGCGCGAGGAAATCGTCGAGCCAACCCAGCTCGTAGAGCAGCTCCAAGGTGGACGGGTGAACCGTATCGCCGCGAAAGTCGCGGAAAAAGTCCGGATACTTCTCTAGAACGATCGCGTCGACGCCGGCGCGAGCGAGCAAAACGCCGAGCATCACGCCGCACGGGCCGCCGCCGGTGATGCAGACGCCGGTGGCCAGAGATCGCGTTTGCGTCACGCCGCCACCAAGTTGAGCAGCTTGCCCGGAACGTAGATATGCTTGCGAAGGTCTTTGCCGTCCAGATACGCGCGAACGTTGGGGTCGCGTAGCGCGAGCGCGACGGCTTCCTCTTCACTCACGCGGGCGTCGGCGAGAATCCGAGCGCGCACCTTGCCGTTGACCTGTACCACGAGCGTGATCTCCTCCGTGATCAACAGACGTTCGTCGGGCACCAGGTATCGTTCCAAGTGCACCGAGCCGGTCTGTCCCAAACGCTCCCACAGCTCCTCCGCGATGTGCGGAGCGAAGGGTGCGATCAGAATCGGCAACGTTTCGACGGCATAGCGCAGCGCAGCCGATTGCGGCGATTTCGTTGCAATGGCAGTCATGAGATTGACGAGCTCGTCGAACTTCGCAATCGTCGTGTTATAGTGAAAGCGCCGCGACAGCGTCTCGTCGACCGCCGACTTCGCGGCGGCGTGCACCGCGCGCAGGAGAGCCTTCTCCTCCGCGTTGTCAACCAGCGGCGCCTGGCGCTCTTCGAGCGAGCCGACGCTTCCGGCGCTTCCGCCGAGGTGGCGATCGCAGGCGCGCCACATCCGGTTGAGCAGACGCACGCGGCCGCTGATGCCCTCGTCGGTCCAGTTGCTCGTCTCTTCCGGCGGCGTGACGTACAGTAGGAAGAGCCGCATCGCGTCGATTCCGTGACGGTCCGCCGTTTCGTCAATGCCGACGACGTTGCCGCGCGACTTCGACATCTTCTCGCCGTCGCATAGCACCAAGCCCTGGTGAAACAGACGCTGGAAGGGCTCGTCGCCGCCCGCGATCCAACCGCGATCGTGAAAGAACTTGTAGAAAAAGCGCGAGTACAAGAGATGCAGCACGGCGTGCTCGGCGCCGCCGATGTATTGGTCGACGTTCATCCACCGCCGCGCAACTTCTAAAGCCCAGGGCGCCGCATCGTTGTGCGGATCGAGATAGCGTAGGTAGTACCACGAAGACTCGAAGAACGTGTCCATCGTGTCGCTCTCGCGGCGCGCGGGCTCGCCGCAACGAGGACAGGGCGTCTTCAAAAACTCTTCGTAGGCGTTTCGCGGCGGCAGCAGCACGGGCAGCTGCTCGTCGGGAACGGCCACTTCGCCACAACGCGCACAATAGACGATGGGGATCGGCGTTCCCCAGTATCGCTGCCGTGAAATGAGCCAGTCGCGCAGCTTGTAGCCGATGCTCGCTTCGCCTGCGCCGGCGGCGGCCAGGCACGCCGCCATCGCAGCGCGCGCGTCCGCGCTGCTCATGCCCGTAAAGTCGCCGCTCGCGATCAATCGTCCGTCCTCAACGTACGAGGCGCGCAACGGCGCCTCCGTCCCGCCTTCTTCCGCAACGATCACCTGCTCGATTGGAAGACGGTATCGCTTGGCAAAGTCGTAGTCGCGCTCGTCGTGCGCCGGAACGCCCATTACCGCGCCGCTTCCATATTCGGCCAGCACGTAGTTCGTCACCCAAATCGGGATCCGCCCGCGCGAGAGCGGATTGATCGCGTAAGCGCCGGTGAAGACGCCGCGCTTCTCCATCATGCTCGTGCGCTCAAGCTCGGATTTCGATTGCAACGATTCCGCGAACGCCTGGATCTGCGCGGTGTGCTCTCCCGTGACGAGCATGGAGAGCGCGCGGACGATCGGATGTTCGGGCGCAACCGCCAGAAACGTCGCGCCGTATAACGTATCGAGCCGCGTCGTAAACACGTCGATGCTTTCGTCGAGGCCCTCGACCTCGAAGCGTACCCGCGCGCCCTCGCTGCGCCCGATCCAGTTGCGCTGCATCGTTCGCGTGCGCTCCGGCCAGCCGTCGAGGCGTTCGAGATCTTCGAGAAGGCGATCGGCATACGCCGTGATCCTCAGGAACCATTGCGACAGGCTGCGGCGCTCGACCAAGCTCGAACAGCGCCAGCAGCGGCCGTCAATGACCTGCTCGTTGGCCAATACCGTCGCATCGACCGGGCACCAGTTCACCGGCGCTTCGCGCTTGTAGGCCAAGCCGTGCTCGCGCAGGCGCAAGAAGAGCCACTGGTTCCAGCGGTAGTACTCCGGCTCGCACGTTGCGATTTCGCGGGACCAATCGTAGCCCGTCCCCATCAAGCGGATCTGCCGGCGCATGTTCAGGATGTTCTCTGCGGTCCACGCCGCCGGATCGACGCCGCGCGCGATAGCGGCGTTCTCGGCGGGCAGGCCGAACGCGTCCCATCCCATCGGATGCAGCACGTTGTAGCCCAGCATGCGCATCATGCGCGCGACGGCGTCGCCGAGCGTGTAGTTTTTCGCGTGGCCGATGTGAAGATCGCCGGAGGGGTACGGCAGCATCTCCATCGTGTAGTATTTCGGCTTCGCGTCGCCGTCGCGCGGGCGATAGAGCCGTTCGTGCTCCCACTGCGATTGCCACTTGTGCTCGACGTGGCGATAGTCGTAGGCGTCGGCCATGTGCGACATACTACACGCTGAGTTGACGCGACGCTACCCTTGATGCCGCCGGGCGAAGGGGTGATTGGGCCGCATGGCTATCAGAATCGTGCTGGTCGGCGCGATCGCCGTGCTGATCGCGCTGGCCCTCGTGCATCCCGCGGCGCGCCCGCCGATCAGCACCGTTTCCGCCGTTCCGAGCGAAACGGCACTGCCGCCGCGGGGTTGGAACGGCGCGCAACGGCGGCACGTCCTGCATCCTCCCGCCGACGATATGGTCGTTTACATTGCCGGGGCGGTGAAGCGGCCGGGACTCTACCGCGTGCGTGGCTCCGACCGAGCAGAACAGGCGATCGAGCGGGCAGGCGGATTCACCGCCGCGGCCGACCCCGCCGGGGTCAACCTCGCGGCGCACGTGGCCGACGGCGATGAAATCTACGTTCCGCTGACCGGTGAGCTGCGGCACGCGGGCTCCCCGCACCATCGCCGAAGCCGCCGCGCCCGTGCCACGCCGCCGCCGCAAGGAAGCGTGGACGTCAATCGCGCGGACGCGACCGAGCTGGCGACGGTTCCCGGAATCGGCCGATCCATCGCCTCGCGCATCGTCTTGCTGCGCGAGCAGCAGGGCGCATATGCATCGCTCGACGAGCTTTTGGACGTCGCGGGCATGACGCAGACGCGGCTGGAGCGAGCGCGGCCGTACTTGGAAGTTACAGGGGTTGCGCAGCCGACGCCATGAAGCACGCCGCGTGGCGCCCGACGATCTTCCCGAGAAGCAAACTCTTCCGCACTTAATCCGTGGCGCGCTCGCGCAGCCGCGCGAAGACGTAGTGAGCGAGCGCGTCAACGGGACGTGGACGTCCACGTCGAGCGCAGCGCTCCTGAAACGCGTGGAGAATCTGGCGTGCGCCATACGCGATGCCGGATTGAGCGCGGGCGATCGCGTCGCGTTGATGTCGCACAACTGCGTGGATTGGATCGTTGCGGATTTCGCGACGATCTTCGCCGGTTGCGTCGTCGTGCCGATCTATCCGACACAGGCGCTCGACCATCTGGCGCACATCCTCACCCACTCGGACGCGCGCCTGATCTTCGCCGACTCCGCGGGCACGCAGGAGCGGCTCGTCGAATCCGGCGCGCCGCTTCCGCGTGTCGTGCGCTTCGATTCGCCGAATCCCGGCGGATTGCAGCCGTTCGAGAACGGCGGCGCGGCGATCCGCGCTCGAAATCCGCAGCTGCCGCGCGCGTACGAGGACGCGCTGCATCCCGACGATCTTGCGGTTCTCATCTACACGTCGGGGACGACGGGCGTGCCCAAGGGCGTCATGCTGTCACACGACAACCTGGGGTACGACGCGCGGGTCGCGCTTGACTGCGGCTTCGAGGGACTCTCCTCCGAAGCCGCGGTGCTCTCGGTGCTGCCCTACTCGCACATCTACGAACACACGCTGATCTACATCTATCTCTTGGCGCAGGTCCGGTATTTCATCTGTCACGATCCCGGCGAGCTTATCGGGGATCTGCGCGACGTTCGGCCGGCGGAGATGACGAGCGTGCCGCGGCTCTTCGACCGGCTGCTGGCAGGCGTCCGCGGCGAAGCGTTGCGCCACGGTGGGCCGAGGGGCCGGCTGATTCCCTGGGCGCTGCGCACAGGACGGCGCGCGATGTACGCGCGCGTCTTCGGAAACCGCGTGCCCTTCGGATTGCGCTGCGAGTACGCGCTGGCGCGGGTGCTCGTTCTAACGAAACTGCGCCGAGCTCTGGGGTTCGACCGCGTCGAGTTTCTGACGAGCGGCAGCGCGCCGCTGCACCTCGATACCGCCATGACGCTCCTCGGCTTCGGCGTTCCGGTGATGCAGGGGTATGGTCTGACGGAAACGTCGCCGATCGTTTCGGTCAGCCGGTTGTCGTCGAACGCCTATGGCGCCGTCGGGCGTCCGCTGCGCGGCGTTGCCGTGCGGGTCGCCGCCGACGGCGAGCTGTTGGTGCGCGGCCGCAACGTGATGCACGGATACTACCGCGATCTCGATGCAACAGCCGCGGCGATCGACGGCGGATGGCTGCACACCGGCGACTTGGGCCATGTGGACGATCGCGGATTCTTGTGGATAACCGACCGAAAGAACGAAGTCTTCAAGACGAGCACGGGCAAGTGGATTTCGCCCTCGCGCGTCGAGGCGAGCATCAAGCGATCGATCTTCGTAACGGCGGCGATGGTGACCGGCCGCGGTGAAGCGCATCCCCTTGCGTTGATCTGTCCGAACTGGGCGCTGCTGCGCCTCGAGCTGCCGCAGCTTCCGGCCGATGCGCAGCCCGAGCGGCTCGCGGTGCGCGACGACGTGCGCGAGTTTCTCACGCACGAGGTGCACCGTCAGACGCGATCGCTGGCGAGCTACGAGCAGGTACGCCACATTATCATCATCCCGCGGGAGTTCAGCGTCGAGGGCGGCGAGCTCTCGCCGTCCATGAAGATCAAACGGCGCGTCGTCGAAGAGCGCTTCGCCGGCGAAATACGCCGAGCGTACGACGATCGAAGCCCGATGTCGGCCGCGACGGTTTGACGAAACTTTGATGCCGCCCAAGCAATGTGGTGGCAGGATGCTGCGTTTGCCGTGGCGATACACGGCGTTCGCATTGAAGTTCGCACGCTCGCTGTTGCTCTTGGCCGCCCTGCCGTTGGTCGCCGCGGGGAAACCGGCGCCCGTGCCGCCCCGCACTGCGGACGCGGTGACGCACCATCGGCTCGTGCTCGACGGGCGAACGCTCGCGTATACGGCTCGGGCCGGAACGATCACCCTACGCAACACCGCGGAGCAGCCGACGGCGCGAATTTTTTACACGGCCTATACGCTCGACGGCGCAGAACGCTCGAAGCGCGCGGTCACGTTTCTCTACAACGGCGGCCCCGGCAGCTCGACGATGTGGCTGCGAATGGGCTCCTTCGGACCGGTACGCGTCGTTACGGCGGATGGAACGCTCACCGGGCCGCCGCCCTACCGCGTCATCGATAACGCGTACTCGCTGCTCGACCGTACGGATCTCGTCTTCATCGACATGCCGGGCAGCGGCTTCGGCCGCTTCGTCGGCTCCGGAGATCGCAAAGATTTCTGGGGCGTGGACCAAGACGCCGCAGCGTTCGGTCAGTTCATCGAACGCTACATCGGAGAGTTCGACCGCTGGAACTCGCCGCGCTTTCTGTTCGGCGAGTCGTATGGGACGATGCGGTCGGCAGTCTTGGCGAAGTATTTGCAAGACCACGGGATTGGACTCAACGGCGTCGTCTTGCTCTCGTCGTTCTTGAACGCCAGCATCGATTACAACGATGGCTCACCGGTCGGGGGCGGCGACTGGGCCTACATTCTGTACCTGCCGACGGAGGCCGCCACCGCGTGGTATCACCACGTGATTCCGCGCACGCGCTCGCTGAAGGCAGTGTTGAGCGACGTGGAGACCTTCGGACTCGGCGAGTATCTCGACGCCTTGGCCCAGGGCGCGCAACTCTCGCCGAACCGCTTCGACGCGATCGTAGCGAAGCTGCACGCATTTACGGGCCTCTCCGAGAACTACATCCGGCGTTCGAACCTCCGGATACCCTACGACCGGTTCCAAAACGAGCTGTTGCGCGAACGGGGAATCACGGTGGGACGAATCGACTCCCGTTTCCAAACGTACGTGCTCGATCGCCCCGGCGTTTCGCCCGACTGGGATGCCTTCGATGCGGCCGTCGACTCCGCGTTTACCTCGACGGTCAACACGTATCTGCGCCAAACGCTGAGGTACGATCCGCCGCTGCTGTATCGCTCCGCAATCTACGACTTGATCTACGCCGACGGCGAGACGTGGGACTTCAAGCACGGCAACAACGTTCAAACCCTTAACGTCACCCCGGATCTCGCGCAGGCGATGACGTACAATCCGCAGTTGCGCATCTTCTCGGCGAACGGCCTGTATGATTTCGCCACGCCGTTTTTCGCGACGGTCTACGCGCTCAACCATCTCTACCTAGCGCCGGCGCTGCAGCGTAACATCTCCTATGGATTCTATGACTGCGGACACATGGTCTATCTGCATCCCGAATCGTTGGCGCGCTTCCGCGCCGATCTCGAGCGCTGGTACGCGCGAGTGCTTGCGCGTGCCTAAGCCTCTAATGACGCTCCTCGCGTTCGCGCTGATCGCGGCGGCGCCCAAGGCAGTGCCGCCCGCGGTCGCAACCGCAGAAGCCCCGGCGGATGCCGTAACGACGCATTCGATCGTCCTGGGCGGGAAGTCCTACGCCTACACGGCACGCGCCGGCACGATAACGCTGGAGGATCAAAAGGGCCAGCCGAACTGCCGGATGTTCTATACGGCGTTTACCGTGGATGGCGCCGACCCTCGCTCGCGTCCGGTGACCTTCCTATACAACGGCGGCCCGGGCAGTTCGACGATCTGGCTGCGCATGGGCTCGGTCGGTCCAATGCGGGTGCAACTCGGCGACACGATGCCCACGCGCGGCGCGCCCTTCGACTTGGTCCAGAATCAGTACTCGTTGCTGGATCGAACCGATTTGGTGTTCGTTGACGCACCCGACACCGGTTTCAGCCGCATCGTCGGGGCTGGGAAGCCGTCGGACTTCTTCGGCGTGGACGCCGATCAGCGCGCGTTCGCGCAGTTCGTCTCGCGGTACGTGTCGGCGTTCGGCCGCTGGAACTCACCGAAGTTTCTCTTCGGTGAATCCTACGGGACGCCGCGCTCCGCCATGCTGGTTCGCACGCTTCAGCAGCAAGGCATGGCGATCAACGGGGTCGTCTTGCTCTCGGCTATTCTCGACTTCAGCCTCGACTGGGACGTCAACTTCACGCCGACGGCGATCGGCGGCGGCGACTGGGCCTTTCCGTTCTATCTCCCAACGGAGGCGGCGGCGTCGTCGTATCACAACCGGTTGCCCGGCGGCGCGACGGCGCTACCAACGCTGCTGCCGGAGGTCGAATCGTTTGCGATGGGCGAGTACCTCAACGCGCTGGCTCAAGGCGCGAACCTCTCACCGTCAACGAAGAACGACGTCGTCGCAAAGCTTCATCAATACACCGGATTGTCTGAAGACTATATCCGTCAGTCGAACTTGCGCATTCCCTACTGGCGGTATGAGACCGAGCTGATGCGCGGCAGCGGCGAGATGGTCGGTCGTCTCGACGCGCGCTATACCTCGTACATGCTCGATCGCCTCGCAGATCGGCCCGACTACGATCCTACCGATGCGGCGATGGATGCGGCCTTCGTTGCCACCGGGAATCATTTCATGCGCGACATCCTCGGCTATCGTACGACGCTGATCTACCGCCCGCTGATCAACGTCTTCGCGAAGTGGGACTGGAAGCACAACGGTAACCTTCCGACGAACACGGCGCCGGATCTCGCCTCGGCAATGACGTACGATCCGAACCTGCGTGTCTTTTTGGGTGGCGGCTACTACGATTTCGCGACGCCGTACTTCGCCGCGGTCTATACGATGAACCACCTGAACATCCCGGCGCGGCTACAGCAGAACATCTCGTATGGGTTCTATGAGTCGGGGCACATGGTCTATCTGCACCCGCAAGCGCTCGCGCAGTTTCACGACGATCTCGAACGCTGGTACTCGGCTACGTTAGCTGCCCACTAAACTAGCGCTAACCAGGCCTGAGCTTGCGCCTCCCAATGCCTTGAGGCGGCGCAGAGTGTTCTGATAGATCGCGGCGAGCTTCGCATAGCCGGTCCGCATGTCGGGCGTGGGCGCGGCGTCGGCGCTCTCGATCGCGCTCTCTAAGTAGTCCAGCGCATTCTCGAGATACAGAAGGCTGGTGAAGTCGTGCGAATATGCGCCGACGGAATCGTCGGGATTATCCGGCGGCGACTCGCCGATGATGTCGCGGCGCAGCGCTTGGAGGTTCGCTCCCGAGATCTTGCCGCTCGATGCCAGGCGTTGTGCTCGCGCCCGCGCCGCCGCGACGTCTTTGCGCAGCGCGACCGTGCGCGCGGCGAGTTCGTACTGTGCGCGGAGATCGGCGTCGCTCGCAGCGATGCGCGGGTCGCGCAGGATCGTCGAGCTGCGCGTGAAGCTGTGACCGTCGACGGCGAGCCGCACCGAGTACTGCCCGGGCGGTACGAGCGGCCCGTCCGGGCTCTCCGCGTGAAAGTCCCAAACGAAGCGGTGGGCGCCGAACGTTGCCGCGGGAACGGGGTGGCGTTGGATCCAGTGCGTCGTGTACGGAATCGATTTGGGATCCACGGCCTTCGGCGGGCTCGCGCTCGACCATCGCCGCACGAGGGCGCCACGACCGTCGAAGACCTCGAT
>Ga0213882_10000666_pt1 | contig 11130 bp, 3 predicted proteins | sample BarmaccoBMER_R09_FD_160106 | JGI IMG/M metagenome (GOLD analysis project Ga0213882, IMG submission 160106) | Barbacenia macrantha exposed rock microbial communities from rupestrian grasslands, the National Park of Serra do Cipo, Brazil - ER_R09 ...
GACACGGTAGGCCGCCGTTCGCCCGCGCCCAGGCGCTGCAGATCGCACGCTTCGCGGTCGAGAATCCCGATGCCGGCATCGCGCCCGCCGTTGGAGGGGTGCCGGAGATGCGCCGCAGGCTGGCGCTCGCGGTCCGCGACGAGCTCGAGGCGCGCAAGCATCGGCTGTCGGTGATGACGTACGACGATCTGCTCACGCGCCTTCACGCGGCGCTCGCGGGCGAAGACGGGCCGGCAACCGCCGCGCGACTACGCGCGCGGTACGACGTCGTCCTCGTAGACGAGTTCCAGGACACCGATCCCACGCAGTGGGACATCATGCGGCGCGCCTTCGGACAGGGCGAACGTGCGCTCGTGCTGATCGCCGACCCCAAGCAGGCGATCTACGCATTCCGCGGCGCCGACGTGTACGCGTACCTCGACGCCGCGCGCGACGCGACCACTCGCGCGACGCTCACCGTGAACTGGCGGAGCGATCAAGGCCTGATCAACGGGTTTGACGCGCTGTATGGAAACGCGAAGCTCGGCGAGGAAGGAATCGCGTACCGCCGTGTCTCTGCGGCTTCGGCAAACCAGGCGTCACGTCTGCACGGCGCTCCACGCGGCGCACCGCTGCGCATTCGCGTCGTGCCCCGCGAGTCGACGACGCTTACCCGACGCGGCTTCGCGAGCAACGCGTCGGCGCGAGAGTACATCGCTCGCGACCTGGCGCTTGATCTCGTAGCGCTGCTCTCTTCCCCCGCTGTGGTCGAGAGCCGCGCCGAGGACGGCACGACGGTTCGTCGTGAGCGCGTGCACCCAGCTCACACCGCGGTGCTGGTGCGAACCAACCGCGGGGCGGCGCTGGTCCGCGAAGCGCTCGAGCGCGCGGGCGTTCCCGCCGTGATCAACGGCGCCGGCAGCGTGTTTGCCACCGAGGCCGCGCGCGAGTGGCTGCGGCTGCTGGAGGCGCTCGAGCGGCCCGCGTCGGTCACGCGCGCCCACTCGGCCGCGCTGAGCGCATTTGTGGGGTGGTCAGGAGAGCGGATCGCGGGTGCCGGCGACGTTGCGTGGGAGGAGGTTCACGCGCGGCTGCACGATTGGGCGCGGGTGCTGCGCGCGGACGGCGTCGCCTCGCTGCTCGAGACGATCGCGCGCGTGGAGCGGCTCGCCGAGCGGACGCTGGCGCTCGTCGATGGCGAGCGGCGGCTCACCGATCTTCGCCACATCGGGCAGCTCCTGCACGCCGCCGCACTGGACGAGCAACTGGGTACCGCCGCGCTGACGGGCTGGTTGCGGCGGCGGATCCTCGAGGCCGAGCAGGACACGAGCGATGAAGAGCGCAGCCGCCGCCTGGAGTCCGATGCCGAGGCTGTACAGGTGCTCACGATTCACCGCAGCAAAGGCCTCGAGTTCCCGATCGTCTACTTACCGTTCTTGTGGGAGCCCGGCTACATCCCGAGCGACGAGCCGGTGTCGTTCCACGATGCATCGAACGAGCGCGTGCTCGATGTGTCGCTCGAAGGATCCGACTTCAGGCGCCACCGCGACCAGTACGTCGTCGAGCAGCGGGGCGAGGACCTGCGGCTCGCGTACGTTGCGTTGACCCGCGCGCGTCACCAGGTGGTGCTCTGGTGGGCGGGCTCCTGGGACAGCCGCAACTCGCCGCTCGGGCGGTTGATGTTCTCGCGGGATCAAGACGGCAACGTGCCTTCGGCGGGATCGTTCACGCCATCGGATGCGGACGCGTTCTCGCGGTTTCAGACGGTCGCCGCCGAGGCGCCAGGATGCGTCAGCGTCGAGCGGTCGACCCTCGGCCTTCCCGCTGAGTGGCGTCCGCCGCTGCCGCGGGCGGTCGACCTGAAAGCCGCGGTCTTCGACCGTACGCTCGACCGGCGCTGGCGGCGCACCTCGTACAGCGACATCACGGCGGCGGCGTACGACGCGATGGTCGCAAGTGAGCCGGAGGAGCGCGCGGTGGTTGACGAGCCCTCGGGGATTTCCGGCTCCGCGCCGGCCGGCGCAGTGCGCAACGTGATCGCCTGCTCTCTGAGTGAGATGCCGGTCGGAGCGGAGGTCGGAACGTTCGTCCACCGAGTGCTCCAGGCGACTGACTTTGAGATTGACAGCGCGCTGGCCGAACAGATCGCCGTGACGCAATCGAGACGCGGTGTCGACATCGGCAATCCTGCTGTCGTCGCCGCGGGTTTGCAGGCGGCGCTCGAGACGCCGCTCGGGCCGCTGCTTGACGGTCTTCGCCTGCGCGACATCCCGCGAGCCGACCGGCTCGACGAGCTCGAGTTCGAGCTTCCGGTCGCCGGTGGCGATCAGCCGGATGGGTGGCTCACACCGTCGACGATCGCCGCGCTGCTGTCCGAATGCTTAGCGCCGGACGATCCGTTTGCGGGGTACGCCGCCCGCCTCGTAGACCCCGCGCTGCGCCAGCGAGTCCGCGGTTACATGACCGGAAGCCTCGATCTCGTCGTACGCCTCCCGGGGCCGCGATTTGCCCTGATCGACTACAAGACGAACTGGCTGGGCGGATCGGACGAGCCGTTGACCGTGCACCAGTACCACCCGGAGGCGCTTGTCGCGGAGATGTACCGGCATCACTACGTCCTCCAGGCTTTGCTGTATACGGTCGCGCTGCACCGGTATCTGCGGTGGAGGGTCCCGGGGTATGAGGTGTCGCGGCATGTCGCGGGAGTGCTGTACCTGTTCGTCCGCGGGATGGCCGGCCCGGACGCGCCTGCGGTCGACGGCACGCCCTACGGCGTGTTCGCGTGGAAGCCCCCGGCGCGGCTGGTCGAGACGCTCACGGACGCGATTGATCGCGGGGCGCCGGAATGAGTGCCGTCGAGCTGGATCAGTTCGATGTGCGCGTTGTGCGCTCGTGTCCGGGCCCGCTCCGCGAGTTCAACTCTGCGGGCGTGCTCGCGCCGGCGGACGTGCACGTGGCGACGCGTCTGGCGTCGCTCGGCGGCGAGAGTTCATCCGATGTCATGCTCGCGGCCGCCCTGGCTGTGCGCGCACCTCGCCTCGGGCACATGTACGTTGATTTGCGCAACATCCGCGAGACGGCTGCCGTCGACGCCGAGGAACCCGTCGAGCTGTCCGCGCTCCCGTGGCCTTCGCCCCGGCCATGGCTAGAGGCGGTCGCTGCCAGCAAGCTCGTCGCTGTCGGCGAGGGCGAAGTGGGCGTCTATCCGTTCAGGCTGATCGGGCCGTGGCTCTACCTCGATCGCTACTGGGCGGAGGAGCGGCAAGTCGCGGCGGACTTGAGGGCGAAGAGCGCGCTGCCGGCCGCGGGTGTCGACGTGGACGTGCTGTTTCAGGGGCTTGCACGCCTGTATGCCGACGCGCGCGGCGGCCGCCAGGCGATGGCGGCGGCGTCGGCGGTGCTTCGCCGTCTTGCGGTCCTCGCCGGCGGCCCCGGCACTGGGAAGACGACGACCGTCGCGCGCATCCTCGCCTTGCTGGCCGAGCAAGCCGCGCGCCCGCCGCTCGTGGCCCTCGCGGCCCCGACCGGGAAGGCTGCCGCACGCCTCGAAGAAGCGGTTCACGAGGAGGCTCTGCGGCTGCCGGTGGCTGGGGGTACCCGCGATTGGATCCTTGGATTGGGTGCGTCCACCTTGCATCGCCTCCTAGGCAGGCGCGCCGGGAGCTACAGCCGCTTCCGCCACAACCGAGACCAGCGCCTCCCCCACGACGTCGTGATCGTCGACGAGACGTCGATGGTCTCGCTGTCGCTGATGGCGCGGCTGATCGAGGCGATCCGACCCGACGCGCGGCTCGTGCTCGTCGGCGACCCCGGGCAGCTCGTGTCGATCGAAGCCGGAGCCGTTTTGGGCGACATCGTCGGTCCGGCTTTCGAACGGCTCATGATCGCGCCGGCCGCACGCGCTCAGCTCGCACGAGCGACCGGCGCCCCGGTCGACGCCGGTGATCCGCCTCCGCGTGTCTCGATCGGCGACGGCATCATCGTCCTCGACCGCGTGCACCGCTTCGGCGGCGGGATTGCGCAGCTCGCGTCCGCCGTGCGGCGCGGCGATGTGCAAGCGGTTCTCGAGCTGCTGGCTGATCCGCCCGACGACGTCGAATGGCTTTGTGTTGACGTTGCCGCCGCTGATGCGCTCGACGCTGTAAGCGTCGTCCGTAGCGCGTCCGTTGCCGCCGCTCGCACCGTATTCGAAGCCTCCGCCGGCGGCGACGCGCGTAGCGCCTTGGACGCACTCGCGCGCTTTCGACTCCTGTGCGCCCACCGCCGCGGCCCGTACGGCGTGTCGACCTGGACCGCCCGCATCGAGGACTGGCTGGCGGCCGAGCGCTCGACGCTCGGCACCGACGACCCGTGGTATGTCGGCCGCCCTCTGCTCGTTACCGAGAACGACTACGAGCTGCGCCTCTACAACGGCGACACCGGCGTGATCGTCGAGGCATCGGACGGGCGACTCAGCGCCGCCTTTGAGCGCGGCGGGACGATCGTCGAGTACAGCCCTTCGCGGCTGAGCGGGATCGACACCGTTTATGCGATGACGATCCACAAGAGCCAGGGCTCGCAATTCGACACCGCCGCCGTACTGCTGCCGGATCCTTCCTCGCGGATTCTGAGCCGCGAGCTGCTCTACACGGCGGTCACGCGCGCGCGAGAGCGGCTGGTCGTGGTGGGAACGGAGGACGCTGTGTGGGCCGCGGTGGGACGCGCGGTCGCGAGGGCGTCGGGGTTACGGGGGCGGCTGTGGGATCGGTAAAAAGTCCCTCCCTGGCGCGGGCGCGTGTAGGGTGGGGACGTGAGGTGGGGACGTGAGGCCTGAGGGGGACAAGCCGGTCACGCGGCGCGTGCGGACCGGGAAGCTCGGAACGACCATGGCGCTCCGCAGCGAGATGGACTGGCTCGTTCGGCCCGACCCGCGGGAGGCGGCATCTCTGACGCTGGTCTGTTTCCCGTACGCGGGTGGCGGCGCGAGCGCGTGGCGCGGATGGTCCGACTCCCTGCCGACCGAGGTCGAGGTCCTCGGCGTGCAACCGCCGGGGCGCGAGCAGCGACTCCTCGAGCCTGCTTTTGACGAGCTCGAGCCTTTGCTCGAGGCCATCGTCTGGGAGCTCGCCCCCGCTCTCACCCGGCCCTTCGCGTTCTTCGGTCACAGCCTCGGCGCACTTCTCGCTTACGAAGTCGCGCATGTGTTACGTCGGCGTGCGGGAGAGCCCCGATATCTGTTCGTGTCGGGGCTCCGGGCGCCGCACCTACCGCTGCCGTGGGACCCGATCCACCGGCTCCCGGACCGTGCTGTCATCGACGAGCTACGCCGGCTCGGCGGAACGCCGCCGGCGGTCCTCGATCACGACGAGATGATGGAGCTCGTGCTCCCGCCACTGCGCGCCGACCTCGCGGTCTGTGAAACCTATACCTACCGGCCGCGCCCGCGTCTGAGGTGTCCCATCGCCGCCTTCGCGGGTGTCACTGATCCCAGTGTGACTACACCGGAGATTGCCGCATGGCGCGAGCACACCGACGGCGAGTTCACTCTCCAGCTGTTCCCGAGTGATCACTTCTTCCTCCAGCACTCGCGTACCCCACTGCTGGCAGCGGTGTCAGAGTGTCTGCATCCGCTGCTCGCTCCTGCGGCGCAGGTGGCAGTAGCAAGGCGCGGCGTCGGGTGACCGCGAGCGGCGCCTCCACCTCCGGCTCGGCGACGGTTGCCGCTCCGATCGAGGACGAGTTCTTCATCTTCCCGACATCGTTTGCGCAGCAGCGCCTATGGTTTCTCAACCAGCTGATCCCCGACAAGTCGGTGTACGTGGCCGACGTCGCGCTACGGCTGGATGGCGAGGTCGACGTCGACGCGCTGCGGTCGGCGCTCGCGTCGTTGATCGAGCGGCACGAGAGCTTGCGCACGACGTTTGTCGCCGTGGACGGTGAGCCGTACCAGCGAGTCAGCGCCCGAATCCCGGTGCCGCTCCAGGTGCTGGATGTCGGTTCGCTCGTGCAGGCCCACGACGTCGCGAAACAGCTGGCGCGCCAGCCGTTCGACCTGGAGGCCGGACCGCTATGGCGGACGGCGCTGCTGCGGGTCGCGCACGGCTCGCGAGCGGCGCCGGCGTCGTCCCCGACGCGTGAACAGAGCCTGCTGGTGGTGTGTGTACATCACATCGTCACAGATGGCTGGTCAATGGGCGTGTTCGCCTCCGAGTTGAGCGCCCTCTACAACGCACGAGTGACTGCCGGAGACGTGGCTTTGGCGCCGCTGCCGGTTCAGTACGCGGACTTCGCCGTCTGGCAGCGCCGCGAGCTGCAGGGGAAGCGCCTTGCTGAGCTGATCGGCTTCTGGCGGCGCGAGCTCGACGGGTTGAGCGCGCTCGAGCTGCCGACGGATCGCCCGCGTCCAGCCGTTCCCACCTTCCGAGGCGGCAGCGTTCCAGTCGTCCTTGACGCGCAGTCGACACGCGGGCTGCGGGAGCTCGCCGCCCAGCACGGTGCGACCATGTTCATGGCATTGACAGCGGTCTTCGCGGCGTTGCTGGCTCGCTACAGCCGTCAAAGCGACGTCGTGATCGGAACCCCAATTGCCGGCCGTTCGCACAGCGAGCTCGAGCGGCTGATCGGCTTCTTCGTCAACACGATCGTTCTGCGGTGTGACCTGAGTGACGATCCAAGCTATCGCGAGCTCCTGCAAGCGACTCGTGAGCATGCGCTCGGTGCTTACGCGCACCAGGACCTCCCGTTCGAGAAGCTGGTCGAAGAGCTCCAGCCGCAGCGGGACCTCGCCCGCAACCCGCTCTTCCAGGTCACCCTCCAGCTTCACGAGCACTCGACGACCGACATACAGGTCGAGTTCGGAGGAGGCGATCACCCTCGCGTACCGCTGCGGTTCGCGTGGGGCAAGCAGCCCGGCCGCGACCTGGCGAAGTTCGAACTGGCGCTCGACTTGTGGAGCACCGGGTGCGGGATGGCCGGCCGGCTTACCTATAGCAGCGATTTGTTCGACCGCGTGACGGCCGAGCGGATCGCGCGCCATTTCGCGCAGCTGGTGGCAGGGGTGGCCGCGGAGCCTGATCTTCCGCTGAGCCGCGTGACGATCGTTTCCACAACAGAACGCGAGTGGGAGCTGGTGGCGTGCAACCGGACCGCGCGAACCGTCTCGTCACTGCACGTTCACGAGCTGATCGACGCCCAGGCGCGGCGGACGCCTGACGCGGCCGCGGTCATCGATGGCGCCACAAACCTGACCTACCGCGAGCTGACCGAGGCCGCCAATGCGCTCGCTCACGAGCTAACCGGTCTGGGCGCCGGCCCGGATCGCCTGGTCGGGGTCCGGCTCCATCGCTCTGCGAAGCTGATCGTCGCGCTGCTCGGGATCCTGAAGTCCGGGGCCGCCTACCTGCCACTTGACCCCGACGAACCCGCTGCCCGGCGCCGACAGATCCTCGCGCAGGCAAACCCCGTCGCCGTGCTGGACCGCCTGCCTGCGCCTGACGCACGGGCGGACCCACCCTTAGTGACAATCAAGCCCCGGGATCTCGCGTACGCGATCTACACCTCCGGCTCGACCGGCGCCCCCAAAGGGGTACTCGTCGAGCACCACTCGCTCACGAATTACATATCGTGGTTCTCGCGCTCGGTGCTGAGCGGTGTCACTCGGATGCCGTTCATCACGCGCATCAGCTTCGACGCGTCGCTCAAGCAGGTCTTTGCGCCCCTCGTCTGCGGCTTGCCGGTGTGGATCGTCTCCGACGAGGCGCTCATCGATCCCGTCACGCTCGCGGATCAGGTTGCCGCTCACGAGCGCGTCGGCCTGAACTGTGTGCCGTCCCATTGGGAGGCGATCCTCGATGCGATCGAAGCGGGCCGTACACCTGCGGTGAGCCCCTCGCTCGTGACGCTGATGCTCGGCGGCGATCCCTTGCCGCAGCGGTTGGCCGACCGAACGTTCCAGGTCCTGCCACATGTGCGCCTCTGGAACCTGTACGGTCCGACCGAGGCCACATCCAACGCGCTTGCAGCTCTCCTCGAGCCAGGAGCGCCCGTTACCGTCGGTCTGCCGGTTGACAATGTGCGGGCGTTTGTGCTTGATCGGCATCTGCAGCCGGTGCCGGCGGGGGTGCCGGGGGAGCTGCATCTGGCCGGGGAGGGGTTGGCGCGCGGCTATCTGAACCGGCCCGAGTTGACCGCCCGCCAGTTCCCGACCGCGCCCTACCCGCCCTACGAGCGGCTCTACCGGACCGGCGATCTGGTCCGCCGCCTGCCCGACGGCAAGCTGCAGTACCTCGGCCGGCTCGATGAGCAGATCAACCTCCGCGGCTTTCGCATCGAGCCCGGGGAGATCGACGCCGCGCTGCTCACCCACCCCCAGGTGCGCGCCGCGGCCACCATCCTGCGCGAAGAGCACCCCGGCGACCCGCGGCTGGTGTCCTACCTGGTCAGCGAACCCGCGGCCGCAACGGCGCAGCTCCGCGAGCACCTGCGCGAGCGGCTGCCCGACTACATGCACCCCGCGCACCTGGTCACCCTCCCCCGCCTGCCCACCACCCGCAACGGCAAGCTCGACAAGCGCGCGCTCCCCCCACCCCCCACCACCACGCCCGCGCCGCGTGCCCGCCCGCACACCCACACCCAAACCCTGATCGCCAACACCTGGAAAGAAGTCCTCCACCTCGAGCACGTCGGCATCCACGAGAACTTCTTCGACCTCGGCGGCCGCTCACTACTGCTCGTGCGCGTACACCACCGCCTCCAACAACAACTCCCCCACCCACCCACCATGCTCGACCTCTTCCGACACCCCACCATCCACAGCCTCGCCAATTACCTCACTGCTCGATGAGCAGCGCGTCTGACAACGGACACAACCTGGCGCGGCGGTTGGCGGCGTTGTCGCCGGAGCGTCGGGCGGCGGTGGAGCGGTTGTTGGGTGAGGGTTCGTCGGGGTTGGTGCGGGTGGGTCGGGGGCGGCCGTTGCCGTTGTCGTTTGGTCAGCAGCGGTTGTGGTTCTTGGCGCAGTTGGATCCTGAGAGTTGGGCTTATAACACCGCGAGTAGCTTGCGGATGAGTGGGGTTGATGTGGGGGCGTTGCGGTGGGCGCTGGAGGCGGTGGTGGGTCGGCACGAGAGTTTGCGCACTACGTTCGTGGCTGTGGACGGGGAGCCGTTTCAGCAGGTCAGCGAGCGGGTCGAGGTGCCGTTGGTGGTGCGCGAGGTCGAGTCGTTTGAGCGCGCGCGGGTGCTGGCGGGGGAGTTCGCGCGCCGCCCGTTTGATCTCGGGAGTGGTCCGTTGCTGCGCGCCGCGCTGTTGCGGGTGGCGGCGCGGGCGAGCGTGCTGGTGGTGTGCGTGCATCACATCGTCACCGACGGCTGGTCGATGGGGGTGTTCTTCTCCGAGCTGAGCGCCCTGTATAACGCGCGCGTGCACGGCCGCGAAGCGGGGCTGGCGCCGTTGCCGATCCAGTACGCCGACTTTGCCGTGTGGCAGCGCCGGCAGCTACAGGGACCGCGGCTGGCCGAGCTGTTGGCGTTCTGGCGCCAGGAGCTCGAGGGGCTGAGCGCGCTCGAGCTGCCGACCGATCACCCCCGGCCCGCCGCCCCCAGCTTCCGCGGCGCCAGCGTCCCGCTCGTCCTGGAACCGGCGCTCACGCGCGCGCTGCGCGAGCTCGCGGCGCGCCACGGCGCGACCATGTTCATGGCTTTGACGGCCGCCTTCGCCGCCCTGCTGGCGCGCTACAGCGGCCAGCACGACATCGCGATCGGCACCCCCGTCGCCGGCCGCTCCCACAGCCAACTCGAACCGCTGATCGGGTTCTTCGTCAACACCATCGTCCTGCGCTGCGAGCTCAGCGGCGACCCCAGCTACCGCCAACTGCTCGAGCGCACCCGCCAACGCGCCCTCCACGCCTACGCCCACCAAGACCTCCCGTTCGAAAAACTCGTCGAAGAACTCGGGCCACAACGCGACCTCACCCGCAACCCCCTCTTCCAGGTGACGCTCCAGCTGCAGGAACGCAGCGCTCGCGGGCCGCGGGCGCTCACGCGGGAGGACTCGTTGAATCCCGACCTGGAGGCATCGCCGTTCGACCTTGGCATCAGCCTCGCGGAGAAGGACGACGATGTGGTGCGCGGCGAGATCGAGTTCAGCACGGAATTGTTTGAGCGTGGGACGGTGGAGCGGATGGTGCGGCACTTCGGCCGCTTGCTCGCCGGTGCGGTCGCCGATCCCGACGCGCCGGTGAGCCGTCTCGAGGTCTTGTCGCCGGCCGAGCGTGAGTGGGAGCTGGTCAAGTTCAACCAGACCGCGCGCCCGGGCTTGGGCATGTGCGTGCACGAGCTGATCGACACCCAAGCTGGGCGCACACCAGAGGCGCCCGCGGTCATCGACGGCGCCCGGCGGCTGAGCTACCGCGAGCTGACCGAGGCCGCCAACGCGCTCGCCCACGCGCTCATCGCCGCGGGCGCCGGCCCCGACCGGCTCATCGCCGTGCGCATGCCGCGCTCGCTCGAGCTGATCATCGCCCAGCTCGGGATCCTCAAAGCCGGCGCCGCCTACCTACCCCTCGACCCAACCGACCCCAACCCCCGCCAGCGCGAAATCCTCTCCGACGCGCAGCCCCTGACCGTCCTGAACCGCCTGCCCGAGCTCGCCCCCCGACCCGACCCGCCCGCCACAGCAGTCCAACCCGGGCACCTCGCCTACGCCATCTACACCAGCGGCTCCACCGGCACCCCAAAAGGCACCCTCATCGAACACCACTCCCTCACAAACCACGCGGGGGCGTTTGCGCGGAGGGTGGGGCTCGTGCCGCGTGACCGCGTGCTGCAGTTTGCCGCGTCGAGCTTCGATGTAGCCGCGGAGGAGATCTTCCCGACGCTGATGTCCGGCGCCACGCTCGTGCTGCGCGACGGAGACAACGTCCCGTCTGTCGCAGACCTGCTCGAGACACTGCGCGCCGCGAAGGTGACGGTCGCGAACCTGCCCGGCGCATTCTGGGGCGAGTGCGCGGCGGAGCTCGCTGCCGGTGCGCCAGTGCCCCCCGACCTGCGGATGATGATCGTCGGGAGCGAGCTGGTCGACCCTGCGCAGGTCGCGGTCTGGCAACGCGTCGCGCCGCGAGTGCAGCTTCTACACGCGTATGGAGTGTCGGAGGCAACCATCACCTCGCTTGTG
>Ga0213882_10000668_pt1 | contig 11094 bp, 12 predicted proteins | sample BarmaccoBMER_R09_FD_160106 | JGI IMG/M metagenome (GOLD analysis project Ga0213882, IMG submission 160106) | Barbacenia macrantha exposed rock microbial communities from rupestrian grasslands, the National Park of Serra do Cipo, Brazil - ER_R09 ...
CCTCGCTGTGGGCGCGATCCACCTGATCGGACGACGAGACATCACCGAGACCACCAGATGGGCAACCCGGGTCATGGAACGGTCCTTCAAGATCCTCAATCTCATATGATCTTGGAACGCCCCTGGGGCTAGGAGGCGACACAGGAGAATGGGACTCGGGAAGTTTTTCGAATGCGAAGTTGCGCTGACCTTCAGGCAGCAAAACTTGGCAGCTCAGTATGGGCCTTTGGTCGCTGACTGCAATTTGTACGTTGTGACACGGCGGCCGCGTACCTATATCACCCCTGGGAGCGTGCCAATAAGTCGATGCGGGAAACTTGTTGGCAAGGTTACGATCGACTATCCCGGCAAGCGTCTGTGTCAACGTTTTCGGCTTCCGTTTAGATTGGCAGGAGAGGGGCGGCTCGTATGGTGTGATGACATGCCGCGCGACTACTACCAAATAATCGACGATAAAACAGGTCGTTTGATCCTTCATGGCGACCCCTGGGGTCTCGCATTTCTCGGTTCCGAATTTTCGCCACAGTTGGCCGCGCACGAGGTTATCTATATCGGCCGCTCCGTGGGCGCGAAACGTGAGCGGAATTCCTTGGATCGCATTATCGCTCACGATAAGATTCAATCGATATATGCTGACCACTCCAGCCAGTGTTGCGACATATTCATCAGCGTTCTTCGGATATCCGGCTCGTCTTCGGTTTTTGAGCTTGCGACGCCGGCGGACTTCTCCATGTCTCGAAATCTCCCTGAGTTGACCGGCCGGCTTTTCGGTGGAGATAAGACAATCTATGCAGAAGCGGTGAGTTTGTGTGAGGCTGCTCTAATTGCCTACTTCAGGCCAGAATACAACACGCATCACAAGAACATTTTTCCACGCAAGCCCACCAAGGTTTCCGATTTGCTGACTCGCTATCGATACTCCAATTTGACCGTTACGCTCGATGGCGGTGGGACTGGAATTCGGTTTTGGTCGTCAGGTCGAAAATTGAGTGGATTTCACCGCGCGGACTGGATACTGCCGTGCCCGGATGATATTCCAATCGACGAATTTAAGGCATCTGCGACTCAGATGGAAAAATCTTCAAGTAAGGTCTTTTCTGATGTCAATGCGTTGGCGCACATGGCCTCGGTGACTCTCGCCTTCGTTCCCGTCGACATGCCTGACAGAATAAAGAAAGACTACCGACAAGTCTGATGGCGCCATCCTAATGTGATGTTGAACACTTGCGCTTACATAAGTTCACGCTCTTCAGGCAGAACATCGACTATGTAATCGGAATCGGCACGTGTACCCGCTCGGATCGCGACTGGTCTAGTTCCTGCGTCGGCACGCTGCGTTGCGGAACATGTATCCAGTGGGCCTACCAGCGAGGCTACTGACAGGACCGAGGCAGTATGACGTCGGCCGACTCCGGCTTCCCCAACCGTGGGGTATGACCTGTCAGAGCGGCGGTATGGCTGCGCACTCCGGCGGGTTGGCGTGACGAACTGGTAGCAGCCCACAACGTCGCATCGGTGACTGAGCCGCTAATGATCAATCCACCGTTTGGCTCGCCGCTTACGCCCGTGGCGGCCAGGCCGAGTCACCAACGTGTCAAAGCTTCAGATGAGGTGCTAACTTCCGTGCGATCGCGTCCGTTGCGTCGAGCGGCAACTCTTCTATATCGCCCCAATCGGTGCCGCCTTCATCGAGGGTGCCAGCAACATGGAAGTGGACGTGGCTGACTGTTTGGCTTGCGGGAACTCCGTTGTTCTGCCAGATCGCGATACCCGGTCGCCGGTAGACTTCGTTGATTGCAAGAGCTGCTTGGCGAACACCGATCATCAGTGCCTTGGCCTCCTCATCGTCTAAGTCGAGAATGGTTTCTCTGTGGCAGACAGGGATAACTAAGAGATGAGGGATGCCGCGTTGTTCGTGAGTGACGAGCACCGCGATCTGCTCATTCGTGGCGACGGTCGTATACGGTCGTTGACCGCTCAGATATTCACAGAACGCACAGCTATCGTTATCAGGTAGTTCGAGGACATCTTTATTCGTCATGATGGTCTTAACGCAGATAGAAACGCTTGAAGTTCTAGACGGTCCAACCGGTTGTAATCTGCGGTTCTGACGACGATCCGAAGTTCGTCGCAGAACTTCTCTCTGCGGGGGCGAGCATAAAGGAAAGCGCAATGAATCGGATTGAATCCTGTGCTGGGAGGACCTGAGCTATACGCGACTGACCGCCTCCGATTACCGGGATCGACACGGAGCCTCCGTTTCCGTGTCGTGAGACTTCCGCCCAGAGATTCAAAAGACTCTTCCAGATATTATCAGGCGTGCTTCTCGCTTGATTTTGCTCGTCCATCTGACTGTAGGCAACAAAGAAAACATTCCGTCCGGACTCCTTTAGTAGCCGGAATGAAATAAGTAATCCATTTTGAGACATTATCGAGCCCGTAACCTGCGATGATGTCAACTTCAGTGGATTTGTTGTTCCATTCCGGCTCCTTAGTACCGCAATAGTTCCTAGTTCGTAGCGGAGCTGCTTGCCAGGCTTCTCAACGGTGTCCACATGTGAATAGGCTGACAGTGCCTCACCGATGCGTCGGTCAAGTTCGGCTACATCGCCGCCGAAGAGGCGATCCAGTGCCTGACCTTGTAGACTGTCTCGCGCGATGAAATTCGGCGGCTGGGTGTCGAAGGTGTCGCACGTTCCAATGACGAGGTGACCTGTTTCCTCAAGAAGATCACCCTTTACAACGCGGATGGTTGTGTTCGGCAACGAGTAGAATTGTTCGATTGGACGGGGCCAAGACTGTATGAGCCCGTAGATCACCGACGCTGTGAGTATCTCGAGGCCCCAAAGCGCGCCTTGAATCGCCAACTTGCTTGGGAAGAGTATGTTGATGATCCCCAGCACTATTGCGATCGCGCCAACAGTGGCAAATGAATACGTCAGGAATCTGCGTCAGAACCTCCACGTCGCAAGGTCATGCAATGAGGCTTATTCAGCGATCTTGATCGATGACCGATCGCTGCAGCTCAAGGCTGGTCTTACAAGATCGATTGTGCTGCCCTGAATAAGCCTCAATATCTCTGTCATTCACAGGCCCAACGAGGTGTAGACTTTTGCCGGGTAGTAATGCGGCCCGGTCTTCGTGCTTTGCGCATAGGTCGGGGCGTAGTTGTCGAGCACATACTTGATGATGGTTGGTTGGAACGAGACGGAGAGTGTGTAGTACTCCACATCCAAGACAAGCTGCGGGGTGACGTTCTTGTCAATGTTGCGATTTCCGTTGAGGTTTGCCACCACGATCGGAAGATTGAACTCGATAGCCACCTTGACTTCGTACGCGAGGAAGGAAGTGCCGTCGCTACCCTTCTTCCTTCCGGTGCCGCTCCCTAGGAGGACAATCTGCTTGGCGTTCTTCATGCGCTCACGAAGATTCCTCTTGATCGTCTCGGGCTTGCTCGTGTCGCTGGAGATATACAGGTCGTGGGCGTCGTAGAAATTAAATTCGATCTTGTTGTTGTCGCGCCAAGCTTCCATGAGCCTGTAGTTGTGAATGTCCTCGCTAGCGAACGCGACGTAGGTCTTGTTCCGATAGCTCATTGCCGCTCCTTAGCGCCCGTGTATTCAGGTGGCCTTGCGCCGGTGGCTGCGGACTCTACATTCTGCCCGACAGGCACTGACGTTGCAGGGCCGAACGGTCGCGAATGAACCCTAGCCGGGCTTTGCCCCATGCCCGAAGGCGTGCACTTGGCTGGTTGCGGTTGGAGGCTCCGGTCGGCGGGGTCTAGTCCGTGACCGGCGTACCGGTCCGGTGTATGAACCGCGGAGCGGTTGGTTGGCCAACTGGCCGCCCGACCGACCGGAGCCAGGGATGAGCCTAGCGCGCAGCGTCGCGGATGTCCTTGCTGATCACGTGAGTTTCGAGGTGGAGTCGATCGACCGGCTGTATCTCAACGTGTGGGTGCCGCGGCTGGCCTACGGGGGTGGGGTCTCGGGGTTCTTTGTTGGTCACCGTGGTCATGAGTATGCCTCCACGGCGCTGATGGACCCGATGACCAAGGCCTTCGTCGCGGACATCCACGGCTTCGTCGCCGCGCGGGGTCTGGAGTTGGTCCATTTCGCCAAGGGGCAGCGTAAGGATGACCTGACCCAGCAGTTCCTGGCCAGGTTTACCGAGGACGAGGGGGTGTTGTTCGTCGGGCGGGCTCAGGAGAAGGCGGGGGTGTGGCGCACCCAGCGCCGTCACAACCCGGTGAGTGGGGGTAGCTATGCTTGGCTGGTCCGCTCCTCAGTGTTCATCAACTTCTTCTATTTCTATTGCGTGGATGCCGATTTCGGTCCGTTCTTCCTGAAGTTCAGCACCTATTTCCCCTACACCGCCAAGCTGTGCATCAGCGGCCATGAGTGGGCGAAACGCCAAGCGGTGAAGGCAGGGATCGGGTTCGAGCCGCTGGATAACGGGTTCGCCTCGGTCGATGACGTGCCGGCGTTGCAGACGATCTGCGACAGTCTGGGCCCGCAGCACATTGAGGCGCTGCTCCGCAAGTGGCTCAAGATTCTGCCTAACCCCTTCACACCCGAGTGTGGCGCGATGTTCGGCGTGAGCATGTAGACGTCGTTCCTGGTGAGTATGTGGTCGGAAGGTGAAGGCCCCGCCGGTGGTGTCGGCGGGGCCTTCGATGTTCGGGCTGGCGGGGATAGCCTCAGGGTGTCGTTGTGTTGGTCATTCTGTCGTCACCTCCGTCACGGTGGTGCGCGTGCTGTGCTCGTCGACGATGGCTTTGCCCTCGGTGAAGGCCGCCAGGAGGGCTTGGATGGCCAGGTTGTTGACTGCGCGGGGATAGCCGCGGCTGGTTTGGTGGATCAAGCTGATCGCGTCGTCGGAGAACAGGGTGTCGCTGTGTCCGGCCAGTTTCAGGTGATGGCGCAGGTAGCCGGCGGTTTCTTCTAGATTCATTCCGCTCATGTGGTAGCGCACGGCGATGCGTTGGTCGAGTGCTGCGAGAACGCCGAGTTTGACTCGCCGGCGCAGGGTGGGTTGGCCGACGAGCAGGCAGGCGAACAGGGCTCCGCTGTCCATTCTGTGGTTGGTGAGCATGCGCAGCGCTTCGAGTTGGTGGTGGGAGAGCAGGTGTGCCTCGTCGACGACGAGGACGGGCACGCGGCCGCGCTCGGCGTACTCGGTGGCCAGTGCGTCGGTGGCCTGTGGGATCAGCGTCGCGGTGTGAAACCGGGGTGCTTGGCCTAGGGCGGTGACGATGGCGTGGTGGATGCCTCGGGCGCCGACGGTGGGATTGCCCAGGTAGATCACGACGTGGCGGGCCTGGTCGAGTGCGGCCAGCGCGGCGCGCACCGCCACGGTCTTGCCCACCCCGACCTCGCCGGTGATCACTCCGAGGGCGCGTTCGGAGACGGTCCAGGTGATGCGGGCGACCGCTTCGCCGTAGGCGCTGTGGCGGTGCAGCATGCTCGGTGCGAGATCACGACCGAAGGGCAGGCGGGTGAACCCCCAATGACCCTGCAAGTTCTGCAACATCAGGCGCCACCACCGATCACGCTGGGGCCATCGGCGTCGCCGCTGGTGGCCTCGTCGATGTGGGTGCCATTGGTGCCGGCGCCGCCGAGTAGAGCGGTGTAGTTGATCCGCGATTCCAGCCGCTGGGTGTGAGTCTGATCGAGCAGGTGCAGGTAGTCGATTCCGCTGGGCTCGGCCGGGGTGTCCGGGCATTGGGGACGGGCTTTGGGGTGGACGTGGCGGCCGATTGAGAACGCCACGGCCTTGCCGAACTCGCGCCCGCCGTAGCGGATTTCGATGTCGGTCAAATCGAATGGGTCGAACACCAGCTCGACCTTGCGCCCGATGAGCAGCTCGTCGACCTGATAGCGGTTGTTGTGCAGCGACACGGTCGCGTTGCTGGTGACGGTGCGAAACTCTGACCATAAGAACGCCTCGCGCAGCTGCGTGGGGCCCGGCAGCGGCAACGGGTCGGGGACCCCGGCGCGCCAGCGGGCCAGTGGTGCCATGCCGGTCTCGGAGTGGACTGCGGTGTGGTAGACCGTCTCGACCCAGGCCGCGAACAGCCGGTTGAGCTCGGGCAGCCCGCTGATGCCGGCGGCGACCTGCTCGGTGATCTCGACCAGGAACTGATCGCGCACCGTGCGGAAGAACCTCTCGATCTTCCCTCTGCCTTGGGGTCTTCCGGGGGTGGAGTGCACCAGCTTGATGCCCAGGCACGCGCACGCGCGCAGCAGCCACGAGTCCACATAGCAAGACCCGTTGTCCACGTAGATCGAATCAGGAACGCCCCGCGCGGCCAGCGCCGGACGCAGCGCCGCGGCCAGCCGGACGGTGTCCTCGGAAAACCCGGACCGGTAGCCGGTCACCGCTCTGGACCGGTCGTCCAGGAAGGCGAACAAGTACGTTTTCCGGCCGGTGATCACCGGGCCGTGCAGGACGTCGCCGACCCACAGCTCGTTGCACCGCGCGGCTTCGAATCGGCCGAACGCCGAGGGTGGGTCGGGCCGCAGTTGGCGGTCGAGTTCCAGGTGCACGAAATGACGCTGCAAGGTGCGCTCCGAGGGCGCCCACCCAGACTGGGAGTACATGATCCGCGTAATCTGCGCTGCGGTGCGCTCGGGATTTTCCCGTTTGAGCGCCACCGCGATCTCCAACACCTCCGCTGGAGTCCGCGCGGACACCCTGGCTGGGGTGGGTACCAGTGCTTCGAACCCGCCGGCCCGCCAGTGACGGATCCAGCGGTCAATCGTCTGGCGCGAGATGCGCACCCGCGCCCCGAACGGGTCGACATGGGTGGCCTCGGCCAGCTCACGCACCATCCGCCCGCGCTGGCGCGCCGACAGCTGTGGGTCGATCACCTCCTGGATCAGCTCGTAGCGGAACAACCCGATCCGGCGAGCCCGCTCAGCGCAGCGGCGGCGTTCGTCATCGGCCTGCGACATGCGTTTCCTCCTCGGCATAGTGCACCCCTTTGGCCGGACGCGAGCTTGTCGAGGACCGATCTGGATCACCAGAGGCGACTCGTGTTGATCGACTCCATGCTCAGCGCGGGCGCCAGCAGCCGTCCCGAGGTGACCGCGGACGCCACCCACCACACCGACACGCCCAACAGCGACCGCAGCCACCGTGACCGGACCGCCTGCCCGGCGGTCATGATCGCGGCCACGGCGTCGCCCACCTCAGATCCCGTCGGTTCCGGCATCACCGGTGAGGGCTCCACCCCGACCGCTAGGGCGGTGAACCCCTCCCGCACTGGCCCTGCTCGCGCTTCGAACCGACGCAGCCAGTCCCGCACCGTCGACGCCGCCCGCTCCACCAGCGCCGCGACGCGCCGATGCCCCCACCCAGCCCCGGCGGCCACCAACGCCGCTCCAATCACCTCGACAGCGTCAGCGCGCCGCAGCAGGCAGCTGACCGGCAGCAAAATGTGGGTGACCCCGCAGCCAGAGCACCGCGCGCGCCGAGGCCGCAACCGCCACCGCAGCTGACCCTGGCCACGCACGCTCCGAGCCCGACCATGTCCCCAGGGCGCGAGTCGATCACCACAACCCGGACAGCACAACCCCGCCGAGGACAACCTCACCTCGACCCCAGCCGGGTCGCTGCCTACCGTGAGCACGGCGTCTCCGCACGCCACGGGTGACCCTCCCGCCGGCTCTGCCAAGACGACCGGGAGGGTCACCCTCCAACCAGCCCATCCTCACCCTGGCTTCCAGATGAGTTTTGCGCCCCACCTGTGGATGAGTTTTGGCCCCACCTTCAGCTCGCCAGGGGGTGCCGCAGTGGGGGTGGCTGTCAGAGGGAAGGGACGGACAAGGCTCCGGGCTCTGCCCGGACCCGGCACCGCTTCGGAGATGAGGCCAGGGATTGGCGATGATCTCCTCGCGACGCGCCCAAAGGGCTGCCAGAGCGAGGGTCCGAGATGCAAGCCGGGAAAGAGTGGCTTGCATCTCGGACCCTCGCTCTGGCCGGGAGGACCCGCGCCGCGAGGAGATCACCGCCTGACCTGCCTCGCGGAGGCGGGTACTCGGCGTGGCTCCCACCACCACCCGCATGGCAGTACCGGCGGGACCAAACTCCTCCACAGGCGGGGGCCACAACTCGCTGCTAGAGCCAGTGGCCCTCCCACCGGCTCTGCCACGACGACCGGAAGGGCCACCCTCCAACCAGCCCATCCTCACCCTGTCGTCGCACACCAGCCCCGACACCCCCAGCATCAGAACACTGACCGTGATCACACCCGACGACGTCGCCCCCCGCCCCGTGCTCACGAGGAATGACGCTCAACACCCGAGGACGAGGAGGTCGGCTACCGGTATGAGCTGTCGATCCTGCAGGCCGAGTTCTCCCTGACCCAGATGCTCGACCGCCCGGTGTCCGGGCGGATCTTCTTCGAGCAGGTCATTCACGACAACCTCGATATCGGCCGTCCCGACCAGATCGGGCTGGTCTTTGACCGCCGCATCATCCGCACCGGACCTCGGGCGACCCCGGGCCAGTTCCGCACCCGGGTCATCACCGAGGGAGTCACCCCCTCCCTGCACGTTGACTACAAGAACGCCAAAGTCAAGCAATACCACAAGGAAGGCAGAGCACTGCGGACCGAGACCACCATTAACGACACCCGGGATTTCGGGGGTGTCTAAACGGCTGACCAACTTGACCGCGCTGCGGCAGATCGGCTTTTCGGCCAACCGGCGCCTACTCGGCGTCCAACGCATCAGCCACGACCCGATCCGCGGCGCCCACGCCTTCACCAATCTCACCGCACCGATCGTCACCACCGAGGGCACCCGCATCCCCGGGCTGCGTTTCGGTGACCCCCGCGTCCACGCTCTGCTCCAGGCCCTGCTCATTCACCGGCTGCTACCCCACGGGTTCACCAACCGTGAGTTGCGCACCCACCTCGCGCCCCTCCTCGGCACCACACCCGAGGACATCACCGCCGGGAAAATAACCTACGACCTGCGGCGCTTGCGCGCCCACGGGCTGATCACCCGCATTCCCCACACCCGCCGCTACCAGATCACCGACACCGGGCTCCAGCACGCCCTGTTGTTCACCCACGCCCACGACCACCTGCTGCGCACCGGACTGGCCGAACTCACCGACCCCGACCCACCTGCCCCCTCCCGGCTGCGCACCGCAGCCCGCGCCTACCAGGCCGCCTTCGACAACCTCGCCCGCTACGCCCACCTCGCAGCCTGACACACCCGACTACCACCCCGGAGCCGGAGCCGACCCAACCCTCACAATTGACTCGATCATGACGGCCGTGCCGTCTAAGCCCTCTAAGCGGGGGCTTGGCGGTGGGTCGTCTAGAAGTGACGAACAGGACCGGAGCTGGCGGTCGGGTTGGCGCGGCACTCCCCGCCCTCGCGGTTGGGTGTGGACGGTCTGGCGTCTACGTCGAGCCGCTCGCTGATGCGCGCAAGCGACCAACCCTTGCGTCAGCGTGTGCGGTTGAACCTCCGATGTGGCCGCAGCGGTGTGGTTGGACGAGCTGCTCTTCGGGTTGCTGGACTGGTGACAGACGGCAGGCGTCGCCGCTTTCGCCGCATGGTGGTTCGGCGGCCAACAAGGAGGGCGAGGACGGCATGGGCCTGGGTACGACGGGACTGGTGGCGAGAAAAGATGGCGGCGAGTCCAGCGAGGAGGAACAGCGCCGCTGCGGCGAGGACCGGCACTCCCCTGATCCACAGGTAGAGCGCCACTGACTCGGTGATCATTGGTGACTCCACGGCGGTGTGCGCGCTCAGCTCCTTCTGCGATGGCTGGGTGGTCGGCTTCGCGAAACTCCAGCTTGCAACTGCCGCCGAGCGCGGTATCGCTAGTTGACCGAATGCCACAGAAGTTGACGCGACGTCGCTGCCGGAGGGGCGTACTATCCGTGCAAGTTGACGGTTTTTGGGCTCTATTGCCATGGATGTGGATGAGCTGCGTGTGGTACGGCCGCAGCGTCGGTAGAGGCTCCTGCAGTCCGCAACTGCGGAGGACGCGAGGTCCCGGCATCGTCTCGTTCTCGCAGGTCATCCCGTCTGCCGAAGCACCACATGATCAAGATGCTGGTGGCGACGACACCGACGTCGTACCCCAAGAGCGCCAGGAATCGCGGATGGCACGGGCCGGGAACGGCCAGGAACCGCCCCGTTCATCCGCAGCCGTGCCTCTCTGACCAACCGGTTGACCAGCATCAATGCGGCTCCGTCGGGTCTCACAACCCCACTCGACGCTGCGGCCGTACCACACGCAGCTCATCCACATCCATGGCAGGAGAGCCGGTTTTTGACACAAGGGGTGGTCAGCGCGGCGAGCGGGGTGCCCTGATCGGGGATGCAATGCCGTGTTCGCGGCGTACGCCGTGCTGGCGTAGCAGTCGCGTAACACTGCGCACACTGACACTGAACTTTTCGGCTACCTGCTTGGCCGTGGTGCCCGTCTTGTAAAGATCGATCATGACTTGAAGATCTTCAGGAGAGAAACGATCACGCAGACTCCACCAACGCGTGGCACTGCGTACCTCGCCGTCCACGCTAGACTCCGGCTCGTCGTCCTGTCTGGCTTCCTCTGACAAGATCACCGCTACCCGTAGGAGCTGTGGAGTGTTCCCGATTTTATTGACACCGATTTAGGCTGCCAGATCGGTTAGCTGTCTGTATCCTAGCTCGTAATCACAGGGTGTCAAGTAGTTGAGCGTGGAGTGCCGCCGTCGGCGGTTGTAGTAGCCCTCGATCCATAGGAACGTGTGGTGTGTGACGTCGGCGAGGTCGTTCCAGGGCCGGGTGTGGATCAGCTCCTTCTTATAGGTCGCGAAGAACGATTCGGCGACCGCGTTGTCGAAACAGGTGGCACGGCGGCCCATGGAGCGGCGCACACCATTGAGGGCACAGAAGTCGGCGAATTCCTTGGAAGTGTACTGACTACCGGCATCGGAATTAAACCGAACTCGGTTTAACAGTGATTACGCCGAGTTTTGCGTTAAGCCGAGGGATCGTGTCTTGGCCTGTGCTGGCGGGGTTGCCTGACTGATTCCTCGGCTTAACGACGGGGTGCTATCGGAGGCTGTAGAGGGCTTGGAGT
>Ga0213882_10000670_pt1 | contig 11093 bp, 13 predicted proteins | sample BarmaccoBMER_R09_FD_160106 | JGI IMG/M metagenome (GOLD analysis project Ga0213882, IMG submission 160106) | Barbacenia macrantha exposed rock microbial communities from rupestrian grasslands, the National Park of Serra do Cipo, Brazil - ER_R09 ...
GTCGGCTCGCAGCCACTTCAGATGACCCAGAAGCCACGGCCAGACCCGTTCCTGGCATCTTGAGCTCCGTGCCAGCCGATCGGCCGAGCGGTGGCATGGCAGCGAACGCACTCAGAGGCTCGCCGTGTCCCGGACGCCATGGCCTCGCGGGCAGTCTTGTTTCACAATGAGTCGACGGATATGGCAATGCACGTCGGGGTGGCGCGGGTTGCGCTGCGGCTCGCCGAGAACAGCTCGCTTAAGGGCAAACGCATGGTGGTGAAGTCGGTCGCGCAGCGCGTGCGCAACCGTTTCAACATCGGCATCGCCGAAGTCGACACGCAGGACGCGTGGGAGGTGATCACGCTGGGAATCGTGTGCGTCAGTGACGACCCGCGGCACGCCAACGAGATGCTCAGCAAGGTGGTCGACTTCATCGAATCGGAGCGCCTGGACGCCGAGGTAGGCGCCGTCGAGATGGAGCTCATCCCTGTGTGAGGCAATGCCTGGTGTGCGGTCCGCCGTCGCGCTTGGCGTGGCCGCGCTCAGGGTCGGCGGAGTATCAAGGTGGAACATGGGTAAGCCGCCAACGTGGAATGCCGTGGACTGAGGAGGCTCGTGAGGGCTCAGTGCCCGTGGAAGGCCTCGATAACAAGACCAATCGCGCCTGGATCTGCAAAATTGTGACACGCGCATGACGCTTTTTCGACGCCGCGTGACGCTTCACGAGACGCTTCATCACGCACACTCGCTCGCGTGGTGATCGACTTCAATCCCGTCCTCGTCAGCATCGGCCCTCTGGCGGTCCGCTGGGTCGGCGTGTTGGCCGTGGCTGGCCTGGGCGTGGCAATCTGGCTCAGTCTCCACCAGCTATGGCATCGGCGGCCCGACCGTGACGTGGCGCTCGCCGCGCTGGCCTGGGGCTTGCCGGCGGGACTGCTCAGTGCCAGGCTAGTCTACGTCCTGGGCTACTGGAACTACTTCCTGACCAGCTCAAACGAGCTCTGGCAACTCAATATCGCCGGGCTCTCGTTGTGGGGCGGCCTGGTCGGCGGTGGCCTGATCTTCGCGGCGCGCCTGCGGGTGAAGGGACCCCGGCGGCGTCGCATCCTCGATGCGATCGCGCCGTACGCCGCGCTCGGTATTGCGATCGGACGGCTCGGCCAGTTCGTTGATGGCCAGGGCCAGGGCCTGGCCAGCACGCTGCCGTGGGCGACGCAATATGCCAATCATCTGGCCGCCAGTCCGGACTTTGGCGTCGCTCGCCAGCCAGCGCAGCTGTATGACGCGCTGGTGGCGTTGGCGCTCTTTGCACTGCTCAAGGTCCTGCCACGGTCGATGCCGGCCGGAACACGGCTGGCAACGTTCCTTTTCGTCTATGGGCTTGGGCGCATCATCATCGGACAGGTGCGTCTCGATCCGGCGTTCCTGTTTGGGCTGCAGATCGAGCAACTCCTGGCAATTGGGTGCGTGATGTTCGGTGTCGGCTATGGGCTGTATGCGGTGTTGGGAAGCTCGAGCGCGCACGATGCCAGCCGCGAGTCCAACCAGGCACAGGTCGCACATCCAAAGGAGGACACACTCGCGGCGTGAGGGATACGCGACCGGAACAGCTTTTCGTCAAGCTGTACATGAAGGCGGGCTGCCACCTGTGCGAGGACGCCGAGGCGGAACTCGATCGTCTGCAGGCGCGCTACCCGCATGTGCTGGAGCGAATCGACATCAACGCTTGCGCCGACTTGACGCGACGCTACGGCGAGCGGATTCCGGTGATGGTCGTCCATGGACGCGAGTACGCGGCGCCGCTGCATCGGACCATCATCGAAACGGCGTTGAAGGAGGCGGCAGCACACCAGTCTGATTCGCGCTCAGGCTTGCGCGCCTCGACGTCGAATGGACCCAGCTCGCCGGGGGTCAAATGAGGCGGGGCGCGCTGCATCCTGCCGAGCAACGACCCGCATGGCTGAGGAGGGACTCGCTCCGGTGACGGGGAAGAGGGCGCGGCCGCGGTTTCAGCCGCTGGCGCCCCTGCTGGAGCCCGCCGCGCCGGGCCACTCCGCGTTTCGTCACTGGTTGGTCACCGTCAACACGGCCCTGGCAATCTTCATTGCTGGCGCCCTGGCCGCACCTATCCTGGCGGCGATCGGCTGGCGCTCGGCCTCGGACGCTCTGTACGCCGCTTACCATTTCACCTGCCACCAGTGGGCCTTCCGCGGCTTCTTCCTGTTCGCACCCCATCAGCCGCCGCTGGCGATCTACTCTCTGCAACAGTTGGCTGACCTGGGTACCGATCCGTTCAGTTTCATCGGTAACCCTGACCTGGGCTGGAAAATGGCGTTCTGCGAACGTGATCTGGCCATTTATGTCGCCTTGCTGGCGGCAGGTCTGTATTACGCTCGGCGACGGGACCTGCGCCCGGCCAGCTTTTTGGTGTACGGCCTCCTGATCCTACCCATGGCCCTCGACGGCTTCACGCAGCTGTTCGGCTGGCGCGAAAGCACCTGGGAACTGCGGGTCGTGACGGGCCTGCTCTTTGGGCTTGCCAGCGGATGGCTCGTGCTGCCACGCCTCGACGATGCATTCGGACTTCGAGCCATAGCCAGCCAGTATTCTTCGGACGCGTCATGCGACCCAGTCCTACTGCGGGAAGCCGAGCCACAACTGTCGCCGCGCGGGTGAGCGCCGCGCCCGACCTGCTTGATTGGGTCCGCGGTCTCGTCAGCGTGGCGTTTGTTCTGTTCCTACCACTGCTGATCATTGGCACGAGCTTGCGCGGACTGGTGACCGATCGTGACTTCATGCTCAGCGGCTTTCGCGACTACGACGTCGCCGCGACCACGGGTCTCGACGATCCACAGTTGCAGCGCATTGCGGACGCGTTCGTGGCCTATTTTCAAGCCCCGCCTGGCCAGATTCAGATGCAAGTGACGGCCTTTGGTCAATCTCGGTTGCTGTTCAACGATCGGGAAGTCGCACATATGGAGGACGTCCAGGCCCTTATTCAATTCTTCTTACGCATGCAACTTATCGCCGGAGCGGTAGTGGCGCTGCGGCTCATCGTTGCGCTCGTCTTCGACCGCGGCGTGGTGAGCCTCGGTCGCGACATGCTGCTCAGCACGTTGCTGATGATCGCGCTGATCGTGCTCGTCGGAGTGGCGTCGGCGATCGACTTTGATGCGCTCTGGACGCGATTCCACCAGATCGCCTTCCGCAACGACCTGTGGCTCCTTGACCCGACGCGTGACTACCTGATCATGCTCTTCCCCGAGCCATTCTGGTTGGCAGCAACAATTCGGATGGCGACCAGCGTCGCCCTCCAGACCCTGCTGGTGGTCGTCGTCGGTGCGGGCATGTTCCTGAGTCCGCGCTTTTTCGCCGGTCGCGGGGGCTGATCCCACCGCTCCAGGCTCATCGGCAATTCGACATGCCTCCGCGCTCCGCAGACGCGCGGCACCCTGCCTACGAACGTATTTGCCGGCCCACCGAACCGGAGCATGTTCCAGGCTCAACGCACGCCGAAGGCGTAAAACAGGATCAGGCCGGTGGCATTGTTGATCGCGTGCGCAATCATGCCCGGATACAAACTGCCCGTGTGCTGGTACAGCCACGCCAGCAACATCGCCAGCATGAAGATTCCGACGCTCAGCCCCGCCATCTGATTCAGATTCATCCGGTTCGGCTCGAGGTGAAGAATCGTAAACAGGACACTCGAGACCAGGTACGCCAACCACAACGGTTGCTTCCTCCGGTAGACGCCGAACAGGAAGCCGCGGAAGAACAATTCCTCGAAGAATGGCGCGACGACCGCCGCTGCCAGTAGCAGGATCACGAAGGCGAACGGGCCCTCGCTCAGGACAAATTCGAACTCGGCCAGTTGATTCGGCCGCAAGCCCACCTGCGTCAACAGCGTGCCGACGATATCGATAATCACCAGTCCACCCAGGCCCGTCGCAATCCCCATGCGCAGCGTGTAGTCCAGCGGCAGCGGCTTGAGCCCGAGATCGGTCCAAGTGAGAGCCCCGGGCCAGATCAACCGCAGGTAGACAAACACGAGCATAGGCAAATCGGTCGACGCTGCGGCGATGACAAATGTTCCAACTGTCAACCCCTGGTCGATCTTCAGCACGCCAGTCAGCGCTAGCGGCACGGTAATCAGGCCGTTGAGCACAATCACGCTGAGCCACGCGCCAATCTCGAGCCGGTGCGAGCCGACCATCCGCGCGGCGGCTTCTCGACCCTGGAACGCCGGCGCAAAGACCCACACCGTTATCAGTAGGCCAAAGATCACCAGCAGCGCGGCAAGCCCGGCCACCACAGGAGTCGTCACGTTGCTGCTGCTCGATCCCGGGCGGCGCGTTTTTCAGCCTTCAGGCTGCTGGAGAAAGTCCAGGTACAGACGACTGGCGGTCGGCACATCCTGGCCACTGTACTTGCTGCCTCGCGCTGGACCGTACGGCCGGTCTGCCGGAGTGGTCATGGCCGAAAACGAAAGCTGACCTATCCGCATCCCCGCGTACAACGCAACTGGCAGGTTCGCAAGATTGCTGATTTCCAGCGTGACATGTCCTTCGAAAGCCGGGTCGATGAAGCCCGCAGTACTGTGAATGACCACACCCAGCCGCCCCAGGGAGCTGCGCCCCTCCAGCCGCGCGACCAGGTCGTTCGGCATGCGCACGCGCTCGATCGTGCTGCCGAGGACGAATTCATGCGGGTGCAGGAACATGGGCTCTTCGGGACTGACGTCGATCATCTCCATCAGGTCGTCGGCGGGTTGCTTGACGTCGATATATGCCCGCTTTGTGTTACGAAAGACGAGGAACTTGCGGTCGAGACGGACGTCAATGCTCGAGGGTTGGACAAGCTTTGGATCGAAGGGATCGATTCCGAGTCGGCCGCTGGCGATAGCTTCGTTGATCGACTTGTCGGACAGGATCACCGCGTGCCCGACGCGTCTGGCAGTGTGCCATTGTTCGCATTCCCCGCCGGCGCGTTGGTGTTTGACCTGTCTGGTCGCCCGCCGGCGTTCGTCCCGCGTCGGGCCGCGGTGCTGGTGGTGGCATTCGAGCGGGCGTTGCCCCCCACCTGTTCATGGGGTTTGCCACTCGCTGGGGCAGGCGGTGACGCGGGGGGTGCCGCCTGGTGCCGTTCAGTGTTCACCGGCGAGCCCGGCCCCGAGGCTCGCAGCGCGCTGCTCACGACAGCCCCGGACGGCGCGCCACTGGCGGCCGAACCCGTCGGAAGGCCGCTCATCGACGAATCAGTCGAAGCGGCGGTTGCTGCCAGGGCAGGAGTACTGGTGGCGCCACTCAGGCTGGCGCGTTCGATCAGCCGCCGCACCTCATCCTCAAACGACGAGATGTCCGCAAACGCCCGATAGACCGACGCAAAGCGAATGTACGCCACCTGATCCAGCTGACGGAGTTTCTCCATCGCGAGATCGCCAATGACGGAGCTCGGCACTTCGCCGGTATCGCGGCCGCGCAGCTCGGCTTCGATCTGCTCGACCGTGCGCTCGATCGTCTCGGCGCCAATAGGTCGCTTGGTGCAGGCAACCTGTAGGCTTCTACGCAATTTGTCGGGATTCCACTCCTGGCGTCGGCGATCACTCTTCACGACCATCAGGCTCGAGGTGTCTGGGCGCTCGTACGTGGTGAAGCGGTGCAGGCAGCTGCCACATTGACGACGGCGACGCGTAGTCGAGGCGTCCGCGGAGTCGCGCTTGTCGAGGACGCGAGTGTCTGGCGATCGGCAGACGGGGCACCGCATGGCGCAATCATAGCGGCCAAGCCCCGAGGCACGGCGACTGCGGCTCGTTGACGAGCTCGAACCCTGGGTGGCCGCTTCAGGCCTGGACACGGTGAGAACGGCGGCCGCAGCACCTTGTCGACCAGGCTAGCCCCGGGGCAGACGGGTCTCGCGCCTACAATCTGCTGCAGAGACTCATGGCGACGGTTCCTGGCGCGCGCATTCGAGTCAGCCCGCTCGGCGGTGTTGGGGAGGTGGGCAAGAACTCGACCCTGCTCGAGTTCGGCGACGACCTGATTCTCGTCGATGCGGGCGTCAAGTTTCCTGAGACCGAGCTGCACGGCGTTGACCTCGTCGTGTGCGACTACGGCTACGTCGCCGAGCGCCTGGACAATCTCGTAGGCATCGTCTTCACCCACGGGCACGAGGATCACATCGGCGGGCTGCCGTACCTCATCATGCAGCTCGACCCGCACGACCCGATTCCGATCTACGGCACGCCACTCACCCTGGGCCTGATCTCGGTCAAGCTGAAGGAGCACGGCATGCTGGGCCGCGTCATCCAGTACGCGATTCAGGAAGGCCAGCGCGCCAAACTCGGTCCCTTCGAGCTCGAGCCGATCGCGGTGAACCACAGCATTCCCGACGCCGTCGGGCTGGTCATCCATACACCAGTCGGGACCGTGTTTCACACTGGCGACTTCAAATTCGATCCGACGCCGGTCGAAGGTCGCACCACCGACAACGACCGACTTCGCCGGCTTGGTGATCAGGGAGTGCTGGTCCTGCTCAGCGACTGCGTACGGGTCGAGCAATCAGGCTGGACCGCTTCGGAATCGGCTGTACGCGACGCGCTCGAGCAACTCATCGGCAAAGCGCCAGGCCGCGTGCTGGTCACGACGTTCGCCTCGAACATCGGTCGACTGCGCGAAGTGGTTCGCTCGGCGCACAAGCTGGGGCGCAAGACGGCCGTCGTGGGGCGCAGCATGGAAGAAAATCTGCGCGTCGCGCGCGAGCTGGGTTTCATGGATATTCCCGAAGGCAGCCTGCTGGAATTGCGCGAGATCAACGAGCTGCCACCCGATCAGATTGTGCTGCTGTCGACAGGAAGCCAGGGGGAACCGACGAGCGTGCTCAGTCGTATCGCCCGTGGTGACCATCCGCTGGTCAAGATTCAACCGAACGACACCGTCATATTCAGTGCCAGCCCGGTCCCGGGCAATGAGGAGTCTGTGGCGCGTTCGATCGATAACCTGTTTCGACGCGGTGCGCGGGTCATCTATCAAATGATCGACCCACGTGTCCACGTCAGCGGGCACGCCAGCCGCGAGGAACTCAGGCATTTGCTGGACCTCGTTCGTCCACAGTACCTGGTGCCACTCCACGGTGAGCACCGCATGCTCTGGCTGTTTCGTGAGCTGGCGGTGGAAAACGGGATGCCACCCGAGAACGTCTTCGTCACCGAGATTGGCGACGTTGTTGCATTCTGGCCGGAGGGCGGGGAACGGGAAGAACCGATCCCATCCGGCTCAATGCTGGTCGACGGGCTGACGATTGGCGAAGTCACCAACGTGGTGTTGCGAGATCGACGCCGTCTGGCAGCCGACGGGGTCCTTTTCGTTTCGGTCACGCTCGACCGCGAGACGGGCGAGTTGCTGAGCGGACCTGATTTTGTGTCGCGCGGGTTTCTGCAACTGGATGCAGCCGACGATGGTCTGTTCGACGAGGCGCGCGAACGTGTAACCGTTGCGCTGGAAGGCGACGAGCGACGTCGACCGGACGTGAGTTATCTGGTTGGCAAAGTGCGCGATACGCTCAATTCGTTCGTGTACGAGCGAACACGGCGTCGGCCGATGATCTTGCCCGTCGTCACCGAGGTGTGAACGCAGACCGCGAGCTGGGGATCGTCAATGCCGTCGCAGAGGCGTTGAATTCGTCGCGGGATGTACGCCAGGCACTCGAAAGAACCTTGAGCCTGGTCGCGGACCTGCTCGGGCTGCGCACCGGCTGGGTCTGGCTTCTCGACCAACAAACAGGCCGATTCTACGCGGCCGCGGAGCGCGAGATGCCGCCCTATCTGCAGGAACGTGTGCGCATGGCCGGCCGCCGGCGCTGCTGGTGCATCGACGACTTCCGCGACGGCGCGTTGACACCCACCAACATTGATGTGATCGAGTGCAGCCGGCTGGAGCCGGCGTTTCGCAGCAAGTCCGCGGCTCTGGCCGCAGGGCTACGCTACCACGCCAGTATTCCGCTGTATTTCCAGGACAAACCCCTCGGGATCATGAACGTTACGGGCCCAGAGTGGCGCAAACTCACTGGCGACGAACTGCGATTGCTGTCGACAATTGCGTACCAGGTTGGCATGGCCATCGAGCGCGCGCGCCTGGCGGAGGACGCCATGGGCCTGGCACGTGCTGAAGAGCGCGCGCGACTTGCTCGTGAGATCCATGACACACTGGCGCAAGGGTTGACTGCGATCGCACTGAACATTGAGGGCGCGATGCATCGGCTCCAGACGCATCCGGATGAAGCGCGTGAGCGGCTCCAACGGGCGCTCGCAATGGCGCGTGAGAACCTGGAGGATGCCCGTCGCTCGGTCCTCGACCTGCGCGGGCCGGCGCAACTCGAGGGCAAGCCGCTGGCCGAAGCCTTGGCCGGGTTAGCGCGGGCGTTCACGTCGGATACCGGAGTGCCGGCAGCAGTGGAGTCGGTGCACCTGGATGGGCTTTCGCCGCGGATTGAATCAGAATTGTTTCGGATCGCACAGGAGGCGCTCACCAACGTGCGCACGCATGCACACGCTCACCGTGTGCAGATTGTGTTACGGCGACGCGGGGCGGCACTGTCGCTGTCGGTGCGTGATGACGGCCAGGGTTTTTCCCTCAAAGCGTCGACACACAGCGGCGACGGCCATGGACTGATTGGAATGCGAGAACGCGCCAGGTTACTCGGAGGTCGGCTCGAGATCAGAAGTACGCCGGGTCATGGCACACGCGTAACGGCGCGGGTGCCTCTGGAGTCGGCTTGATCCGCGTACTCGTCGTTGACGACCACCCGATCGTGCGTCAGGGGCTTGTCGGCGTGCTGTCCGACGAGGCGGACCTCGAGGTGGTCGGCGAGGCTGGCTCCGGCCGCGAAGCGATTGCACTGATCGCGCGATTGCGGCCGGACGTGGTCCTGCTCGACCTCGAGATGCAAGACGTCGAGGGCGTGGCCGCGATTCCGCAGTTGAAGGCGGCGCAGCCGTCCGCTGAAATCCTGATTTTCACCGCCTACGACACCGACGAGCGGGTCCTCGGCGCGATCCGCGCCGGTGCGCACGGCTATCTGCTCAAGGGCGCCAGCGCTGAGGAGATCGCCCGTGGCATCCGCGTCGTCGCCGCAGGGGGTTCCTACCTCGAACCGCGCGTGGCCAGCAAACTGGTGGCCGAGGTCAATGCGCCACGCCGCCGTGCGGCGACGACGCTGAGCGAGCGTGAGCGCGAAGTCTTGCGGCTGGTCGCCGACGGTCTGCCAACAAAGCAAATTGCCGGCAGCCTCTCGATCTCTGAGCGTACGGTGAAGTTTCATGTAAATTCCATCTTTCACAAGCTCGGAGCCGAGAATCGGGCGCAGGCCGTCGCGCTGGCGGCGCAGCGCGGTCTGCTCTGAACGGCCAGACATGTGAAAAGCCGGAAACCACATCACGACCGGTATTTGATCCGAGCACGGCGATTTGCAGCCTCGCTGGTCCCCCTGCGCGCCTGGCCCGGTACCATGTGCCGAGTAGAGCGACAGACATGATCATCGACGTCCACGGCCATTACACCACCGCGCCACCCCAATTGGCTGAGTGGCGCAGGCGACAGATCGCCAGCGCGGGTACGCCCTTTACCGACAAACTCAGTATCAGTGACGACGAGATTCGCCATACAGTTGGCGACGGCCAACTTCGATTGCAGAAGGAGCGCGGTACCGACGTCACGTTTTTCTCTCCCACGGCGGGGGGTATGGCGCACCACTATGGTGACGAGACGACCAGCCAACAATGGACGCGTACCGTCAACGACCTGATCCACCGCGTTTGCACTCTGTTTCCGGGCAACTTTGTCGGTGTCTGTCAGCTTCCACAGTCACCTGGAGTCTCACCGGCCAATTGTGTGCAGGAACTCGAGCGCTGCGTCGAAGAATACGGATTCGTGGGTTGCAATCTGAATCCGGACCCCTCGGATGGTTACTGGACGGGGCCACCGCTGACCGACCGTTTCTGGTATCCGCTGTATGAGAAGATGGTCGAGCTCGAAGTACCGGCCATGATTCATGTCAGCATGTCATGCAATCCCAATTTCCATGGGACTGGGGCGCACTATCTGAACGGCGATACCAGCGCGTTCATGCAGCTCGTGCTCGGCGATCTGTTCCGTGATTTTCCGACACTGAAGTTTGTCATTCCGCACGGCGGTGGTGCGGTGCCGTACCACTGGGGACGGTATCGCGGCATCGCTCAGGACGCGCATCGTCCACCAATTGACGAACTGCTCAACAACGTGTTCTTCGATACGTGCGTGTATCACTATGCCGGCGTTCGTCTGCTGGTGGAGGTCGTCGGCGCCGATAACGTGATATTCGCGTCGGAGATGATCGGAGCTGTTCGCGGCGTTGACTCACGAACGGGCCATTATTTCGACGACACGAAGCGATACGTGGACGCGATCCCGGACCTTTCGAAGACCGAGCAGGCCAAGATTTATGAGGGCAATGCCAGACGCGTGTATCCGCGACTGAGCAGAGTACTGGCTGCACTGCCACGGTGAGCGAGACGGAGTGACGCGCTTCGCACTCAGGCGGCTGGACATCAAATTGCTGGGTCTGGTGGTTTCGGTCGGAGCCGCGGTCGGGTTGCGATTCTTCTCGGACTTCAGCTTCGCAACCATCGAGCACCAGGCCGCGCTGGCGAGCCTGAGCATCAGTCGATTCTCCATTGCCAACCTGGGCTCGCTCACACTCAACAGCCTTGGCTACCAGCTCGAACGCGATTGGTTCAACCTCACGCCTCAGGCACCCGCGGAGGTTATCGGCATCATCGTCCTGCTGGTGGTCGCCTATATCCTGCTGCGGTTGGCAGTCTCACCAACAGTGGCTGCGGTGATCGTCATGTTCGGGGCACCTTTCATCGGCATTGGCGCGACTCTGAGCGCTTGCATGTGGGTCCTGGCCCGCGCAGTCCCCGCAACTTGAGTTCGACGCGCGCGGACCGGCGGGTGGATTGGCGCAACACGGTGCTCGTCACCGTGCTGGGCCTGACACTCGGCTGTTTGTACTTCATCGCCATCGATTTGCAGGCGCCAACCTACAGTTTCACCCAGGAGCAGAACGTTGTTGGCGGG